>BNJU01000527.1_pt1 | contig 304798 bp, 429 predicted proteins | sample 8539281 | NCBI WGS metagenome assembly BNJU01 (sample SAMD00202456, study PRJDB9452) | human saliva metagenome | isolation source: human saliva | place: Japan | reverse complement strand
TGGATGCAGTGCTAGATAGCTGTTTGGGGGCAGCCTACCATCTTCTTTTGCGAAACGGACGGTCAGGGAATCCTCAAAAGTACTTCAGGAAATGCCGGAGAAATATCACTCGCATCCTTATTGGCTGTTGATGGCGGCGGAGGCGTATCGGCGTGAAAGTTGCGCAACTGTCGATACTACTAATAGTAAATATGACGAAGCGTTGCAGCGTGCGAAGATTGGCGAAGCTGAAATGCTCAAGCTAGTGCGCGAGGTGGCACGGCAGGATTCTCAAGATGTGATTGTGCTTTTTAATCTTGCGGTTTTCCCACTTAAGGTTCGTTCGGGTGTGATTGGTTTTTCTGATTATGGGATTGGGCTAAAATATGCTCATGAAGCGATAGAGCACGATCCAAACAGGGTTGAATTGTATTTTGTCGTTGTCAATCTTATCCTGCGTATGATTGATTTTTTCGATGGTAGATCGGAGAGCAACCCGGAAGGGTTGACGCTGTGGCAACTTTATAGTGATGCAGAAAGGGCGTTGAGTAGGGCCGAATCGCTTAATGCAGATCCGCTCTTGCTGGCGAAGCTCAGGATTGGTTTATTGGCTATGTCAGGGAGGCGCGATGAAGCAAAAGCTAGACTTGAGCAGGCAAGGGGTGAATTTCCGAGGGATCGAGACTTGAAGACGATAGATAAAGCTCTCGCGCAGTACAATCGTTCACCGAGCTCGCGTGATCGTATGTTTAATTCTTTTATGAAAAATGCAATCGCGCAGACCGTTGAGAAGAATGCTTCGAGCGCGGTGGCGAATTTAGGTCCGGAGGAGTTGGTAGAGTATAATGCGTTTATGGCGGCGATGAATAATCCTGCTGATGCTATCGGCATTCGAGATGCTGAGCTGGGGATTCATGTCATTCGCGCGGTTGAACAGGGGGATCCTAACTTTGGTGAATTGAATGATTACGGTGCGCTTTCTGCCTTGCTCTCGGATGACGTGAAAAAGGACTATAAGGGTTGCATTCTGTTAAGAAATAGTGCGCTCATCCTGATGGGTGTATCTATTGCTGCAAAATTTACCAATACCAGCTTTTTCTGACATGTGGCGAGTATATTGCGGTTATGGTGGAGCTCTGCTGATATTAACGCTGGTTGTTGGGTCGAATGCTTACCTTTGTGCGCGTCTGGGGAAGGCGCGATACAAGGGGCTTCTCAAGGCTAGTGCACGGCTGCATGTGTGGTTGAGAATATCTGAAACTCTGCCCGTGCTCATGTTCTTACCCAATGTGCTTAGTGTGTACAGTGGTCAAGCGGAATCGGTTTATATTCTGAGTGTTTTTATTGCGGTTGTGTTTTGTGGCACGACGGCTTCTTTGCATGACGCAAGCTATGAGGCATTGATGAATAAGGGCAAGACTCACCTCAATGATCCCGCAACCCTGTGATCGCACATTTCGCGATGCCGCCAACGATCCACCCATACAGAAACGCCCTGCCGCAGCAAAGGGGATTGCTGCGGCAGGGCGGACGTCGCTAAGCACTCAGTGCACACAACCTACCTGGCTCGGCGTGCGCGCCATGCGCCAGCGGCGGCCAGTGTGATGCCGGCGATGATCCAGCAAAGCAGGACGATGACGGAGTTGGTCATGCCCGCGCCGTCGAAAAACGCGGAGGAGCGAAGGGCGGTTCCAGCTGCGCCGAGCGGCAGGTATTGGCCGATGGCACCCCACGGGCTGGGTAGCCAATGCATGCCTGTGGCCATGCCGGAGAGCGGGTTGGAGATGAACAGCATGGTGACGGCGCCGAGACCCAGGCCAGCGATCCCAAGCAGCGAATTCAAGCCGAGGACGGTGGTGGAGATAGCGGCGATGCCCAGGATGATCACACCGGTGGTGGGCCAGAAGTTAGCTTCCAGGGCGTCGAAACCGAAGTAGAGTACAGAGGAGGCAACCAGTCCACCGAGGATGGCTACGCCAAGAGCACCGATAAGTTGCTTGGCGCGGGAGTTTTTGAACACCATGGAAAAGATTGCGGCGCTCGACATACCACCGAAGATCATGGGCATTGCCAGGGCGGTGAGCGTCGAGCCGGTGGGATCTTTTGCGGTCATCGGAGCGACATCGACGTAGTTGACGTGCTGCCCACTTTCTGCCATGCCGGCACCCATTTGCTTGAGAAGTTGGACGTAGGGGGAGCCTGCGCCGCTTGCTGTCACAATGGTGACTCCTTCGGGGCCTGCGGTGATGGCGCCGATCGCGTCCCGATCCTTCACTGCCTGGGTAGCTTCCTCGGCGGTGCTGTAGGTGCTTACGTCAAAGGCATCGGGCGACTTTGCCTGTAGTCCCCTGCGTGATCTGGGTGGTCACTGCTTCCGGTCCGCCTACGGCGAGGGGGAGATCCTTGGCACCAGAGTTGAGCAGCGGCGTGACAAAGGCAAGAAGCATGAGCAGCAGCACCGTGCTCAGGCCGAGTATCAATCCGGCGAGTTTGAGGTACTGCTTGGTGGGGGTGTCAGCTTGGGTGCTGGTGTTGCCTTGTGTTTGGGTGCTCGCAGTCGCGATGGTTTGTGTGGCCTGGTCGGTGGTGGTGACGGTCATCTTCTTGCGTCCTTTCTTGAGGTTTGTCTGCTCAGTTGTGTCTGCGGATCACGCACTCCAACCAGAATCGGAGCGTTTTGATCCGTTTAAATGGAGCATAGTGATCCGTATAGTAGAATGCAACTACGCAGGGTAACGGGCATGATGCCGGGCGATAGTGCGGGAGATCGTGCAGAGAAGGGAAAAGAGCATGCGCAAGGATGCAAGGGAAAACCGCGAGGAAATACTGAGGGTCGCGCGATTGCTGTTTGCGCAGCATGGGTTGGAGGTATCCATGCGCACTATTGCCTCGACGGTGGGGGTTGGAATTGCCACGCTGTACAGGAATTTTCCCACCCGCGCCGACCTTATTCTTGGGCTTGTTGAGCAAGGCGCGGGGGAGGTGGAGGCGCTTCTCGACGAGTGCGTTGCGTCCTGGGATGCTGACCCGGAGGCGGCGTGGCAGAACCTTGTTCACTCACTCGCGAATCTTAAGATGAGCGCCTTGGCTGCGCAGGTTGCGGTAACGCCAGAGTTGAAAGAGATTGTGGGTCGGGCCCGGGAGATCCGCCGCACTGGCATCGAGCGCACGGCTGAGGTTCTGGACCGTGCAAAAGAGGCGGGCCTGCTTACGGAGGATATGACCATTGAGCGCTTCCACGTTGGCCTCAGCCACCATTGCTCGCCCGCTCCCAGAACTGCCGGTTTTTGATTCTCAGCCTGGGGCAAACGTGGCTGGTTGATGTGTTCCTGAAGGGTATTCGCCCCGACTAGCTCGCGCATTACTAGACGGCACTTATCGACGCCCGCCGGGGCAGCGGTGGTGTGTTGCGCTTGTGGTTGACCCCTAAAGAAGGTAGTACTTCCCCACTAGCTTAAATATGACTTTGGTATGCGCTATTTATATTTATAGAAAGCAAATAAAAAAACCTAAGATTTTTGCTTTGTGGGTAAAACCCAAAGCCTAAGGACGGTGTCGATCATGACATACCCCACCTCATACTCACCCATCCCACCCATCCCGCCTCGAACGCCGCAACAACCGCAGCGCAGCACCGTTGGACGTGTGTTCAAGGCAGCAGTATCCGTCATTGCTGTGATCATCGGCGGACTGCTGCTTCTCGCTTCCCTGGGAATACTGGTCATATCTGGTTTCGGGCAAGCATTCGCCATGTTTCTTGTGTCGGCGGGCTTCCTTGTACCCGCTGGTTGGTGGTTTATCTGCGAATACAAAGACATGCAGCGGGCAAAAGAACAGCAGCTCGGTTTCTTTGGTCAAAGTGCGGCTCCCGCGCAGCGCCATTGGAAGGTTGTGGCACCGGCGGCCGTGGTTGCAGCAATCGTGGGAATGGCGCTCGTCGAACCAGCGCCTGACCATGAGGTTGTGGGGACTTCGGTACCTATTCCCGCGACCTCGACGTCTGTGATGACCACCACGACATCAAAGCAGGAAACAACCCGGCGAACCTCAACCTCAACGACGACAACAACAAAAGTCACATCCGAGGTGGTTGCCCCTGTCTCGGAGCTGGTGCAAGCAAGCCCGGAACCCACACCTGAACCGAAGACGCCTGAACCCCCAGCTCCGCCGGTCCAGCCTGCCCAGGTGCAGAACCTCGTTGGAACACAGCAGAACAGCGCGGGCGCGTACCCCAACTGCTGCGCCGCATGGACTGCCGGTGATGCACCTGTGTATGCAGGTTCTCCAGGTTACGGTCCGCATCTCGACCGTGATCACGACGGCATTGGCTGCGAAAAGCGCCCGAAGAACTGCTAGTAGGTGCTTGTTGCAAAGTTTGCTTATCCCCAAGCACAAAAACACCCCATTTTCCAGCTTGGAGATAAGCAAACTTTACGGTACAAAACCGTGGTCCATGAAAATGCCGCTCAGGATAGATCATGGCGCAGGAAACCCGGCCGGTCCCGCCAACCTCAGCCCCCGAGGGCGTCGATAAGCAGTGGCAGTGCGGTCGCGGCGGTGGATCGCAAGAACACGCTGGCGAGCCGGGTGAGTTCGGTGGCGGCGGGGGAGATTTCAGGATCGGCGTACCGAGTTCCGCGGCGATAATAGGCAGTGATGCTGCGGGCTGCACGATGCCGGAGGTGCCCACAATTACCACGAGGTCCGCGTTGATCATTTTTTCCTCGGCGGTGGCCCACTCGCGCGGCGGCAATGCCTCCCCAAACCACACCACACCTGGGCGGATCGGGTTTCCGCACAGCGGACAGTCGGGCGGCGTGAGGCGTTCAACGGGCTCGTCCGGCAGGTCAACGTTGCGGTAGGGGCGGGCGCAGATGGTGCATCGCCACTCGAAAAGGCTGCCATGCAGGTGAGTCACCTCCGGCGACCCCGCGCGTTCATGCAGGTTGTCGATGTTCTGGGTCGTCACATGCACGTCGCTTATCGACGCCCACCGGGCCAACGCCTCATGCCCCGCATTCGGCTGGGCATTGTGGGCCAGGCGGGCGCGCCACAAATACCAGGCCCACATGGGGTCAGGGTCTTTCACCCAGGCGGAAATGGAGGCCATTGCCTGCGGATCAACGTTTTCCCACAGGCCAGTGGTGTCATCGCGGTAGGTTTCCAGGCCACTTTCGGCGCTCATTCCCGCGCCGGTGAACACCTCAACGTGGCGGGCGTTGCGGGCAAGGTTGAGGGCCTGGTCGAGGGAGCGGTTGAAGTCTGCGTTGGGGGTCATGGTGTCGAGGGTAGTTGGGTGGCAGCCATGACCGCGTTAATAAGTTCACTAACCCCGGGTTCTTCGATGGGAAAATGCCCGCATTCTTGGAGCAGGGTACAGCCTGCAGGTTGTGGCATGGTGGCGAGTGTGTCCATGCTGAGGTGCGGAGGCGTCCACGCGTCGCATTGTGGGTGCGCGAGGCGGACAGCCACGGTTGGTGGGGTGTGCTGGTAGCGAAGAAATGATGCGAGGAATCCCAGTGGAATCTGTGCTCCTCCACCGAGGGGGTCGCGAGCACATAGCGCCGAAAGCTGTGGATTGCGGCTCATGCGTCTGAAGTTCGCGACCCATCGCATGGGGATCATGATGCGTGTGATGGGGCCGCGAGCGAGTGGTGCCACTAGTCCAGAAAGCACCCCGAAAGGACCAAATGTGGTCATATGCGCTTGGGCTTGCCATGTCCGGGGATTGAGAAGGCACGTGGCTACAACAGCGTGAACATGCCTGGATCGTGCAGCTACCTCGCTGGCAAGCAAGCCGCCGATGCTTGCTCCCGACGAGAATGAGCGGGCGGTTGTCAGAATGCGCATCAATGTAGTCAACCAGCACATTCACCCAGTCTTGGTAACGAATGTCCTGCGGATGTGGTGTTTTTGTGAGGCCGTAGAGCGGCAAATCAATGGCGGAAACATCGATTTCTTGTGCTGCGATGAGGCTGGCGATAGGCCATAGCGCACCGCTGTGTCCACCTGCACCGTGAATAACGAGGACGCGCGCGTGGGCATCAGCGTTGTGGGTACATGCAACATGCACGTGGTTTCCGCGCCAGGGCCACCACGTGTGCTCTGGCGCAGTTATCTGCGCTCGTAGTTCTGGAGGGTAGAAAGCGCTGTAGGCAGCCCACATGAACCTAACGTTATCAGTCCTCGTGCCCCTTTGTCCCAATGCATCATGCTTGCTATTATCACTTCTGCGGCCTGGCGTGTGAGGGGTGTGCGAGCATCCCAAAAGGGTGGCGTGACATTGGCCAAGGGGTCGGTGGTTCAAATCAAATGGTCAGCAGGGTTCGCCTTGAGCTGACTCTGGGCTACACCGACCAGGCATGGTGCGTACCGTAGGGATACGGTGGATAAGCTGGGAAAACATAATACGGCGAAAGCGTACTGCGGCGTGGGTTGAATCTAGGCTCATGCTAGTTTTATAAAAATAACATCTACGGCTATGATGATTCTTAGTTTCTCAAACAGAAGGAATCATCAATGTCTACACGACTTTCTATGCGTATGACCTGCGCACTTCTCGCTGGCGTCGCGGCAACTGTTGGCTTTGCAACCCCCGTCGTTGCCCAGTCATCAGACCTCAGCTCCAGCTTCTCAAAGCCCTCCAAGCCTGAGGCTCCCAAGCCCTCGGAAAAACCTGCAGAAAAACCCACGTCTGAAGCCCCCACGCCTCCAGCTCCTGACGCCAACAAACAGTCAGAGGCTGTTTTGGGCAAAGGCTACAAGGCGACAACAAAATGCGAAGGCCGCGATGGCATTTTCAATTTTGAGTTCACTGCACCGAAGCTGCCTTCTACCATGTGGTTCTGCACGACATATACAACCTTCAAGAGCAGCCAATCGCAGTGGTAGACCGCTGGGTAAACGAGGGCGAGAAAGTGACTTTCCGGAAGGAAATTGTGCAGCGCCATCCACTTGTCTTGATCAGTTCCCGAGTGCAACGCAACACCGATGATTATGGGAATTCACCGCTGATCAGCAAAGACTCCGTGAGTATTGGTCCCTGCGTGTACCCAGGCAAAGAACTCTAATCAGCATGCTTATCGACGCCGCGCGGGGAACGCGGCGTCGATAACTCACCGTTAACTCTTTGTTGCGGTAACAAAGTAGGTCGCAGACCAGGGCCGGACCACCACATTTCCCATCCGACTGAACGGGTGCGAGTATCGGTGGCGCCGGCTTCTGTCAATGCTGGGCCGTATTCTTTGGCTTTAAATGGGTCGGCAATAATGATGCGACCACCTGGCTTTGCCACGCGATATGCCTCGTGAACTGCCTTTTTGCGGCCTTCAACAGAGTGGATATTGTGAATGGCCAGGCTGGAGACAACCACATCAAAGGAATTGTCGGGGAAGGGGAGAGCTGTCATATCGGCGGTTTCCAATGTGATCCTATCGGCGACTCCCTCGATTTCCGCGTTACGTAGTGTCGCGTCCATGGAGTTTCCTGATTGATCAATGGAACGCCACAGGTCAATGCCAGTTGCTGTGCCATGGGGAATGTGTTGTGCTGCGGCGATGAGGACGGTACCATGGCCGCATCCCATGTCCAAGATCTTTTCGTTTCCTTGAAAAGGAATGTCGTTCAATACGCGGTCCCACACCACGAATTTTCCGCGAAATGTCGCGTGTAAATAGAATCCCGCCTGGATGGCAGATAAGACTGCGCCAATGTAGAACCACGGCGACCATATCAGGCCGCAGATGATGAATATGATGGCCCCGATGCTGAACGCTGCGGGTACGATTGGTCCGTCAATCCCGTAGCTAGCCTTTGCTTTGTGTAGTTGTGCCATTGTTGTGCCTGCCTTTTCTAATGTCCTTCATCAGAATGAGTCAGCAGTAGCGTGTAGAGCAATACTTGTTTATCGGTGCAGTCACATTAGGGGGCGATCTCACCGCTCACAATCGTCGTGGTAGCGCCCCCAACCCACACTGCGCCCTCATCGTCAGTGCTAATAGTGACCACCCCGGCGCGGTGAAGATTGCCGCCCTGGGTCACGGTATATGTGCTGGGTGCGGCACCTTCCCGGATTAACCACTGCGCAAGCGAAGCGTTGAGGCTACCGGTAATCGGATCCTCCAACACCCCAACTCCAGGGGCGAAAGCGCGCACCGCAAAAGTATGGGGGCTGCCGGTGGGGTGCGGACCCACAACACCCACCAGGGCGTCGTTAAGTAGATTGAAATTGGGTTCAAGAGCGGTGACCTGCGCGGCGCTGGCGAGCTGAATACCCGCCCAACCTGGACCGTTGTCCACCCACTGGTGCGCGACAACATCGTTGCGAGTAATGCCCAGCCCTGCAGTGAGGTGATCGAGTTCGGCATCGGACAGCGGGCCGCTGCGGATAGTGTCAGGAGCCTTGAAAAAGTACTGGTCGTTGATTGTGCGGATCTCCACAAGCCCAGCACCGCACTGCTGAATAATGCGATCAGCGGTGTGCTCAGGGTGCTGTTCATGCCACGCGTGTGCCGAACCAAGCGTGGGGTGCCCGGCAAAAAGGAATTTCACTATTCGGCGTGAAAATACGCAGTGCGTAGTCGGCCTCAGGCGAGGTAGCGGGCGTAATGAACGTGGTTTCAGACAGGTTTGTCCAGCGCGCAATACGCTGCATCTGCTCGCCGGTTAAACCGTCGGAATCGAGGATAACTGCCACCGGATTTCCCATGAACGGTTCCGTGCTGAAAACGTCTACCTGCGCAAATGCTCGCCTTGTGTTCATGCGGTCATTCTGGCATAAAAACTGGGGTTGTGTATGAGTTGAGCTATGGGGTCGTTACCAAACACAAGACTTGCCGCGGTGCGTGATGTGGGCAATATTGCCCAGCTTCTGGACGCTTTTAACCGCGAATATGACGAGCCTTCCCCAGGCGTGGAGTTTCTTACTCGTCGTCTTCATGAGCTTTTATCCAGTGACCTTGCATATGTGGTTGTGGCCGGTGACCCTATCGTCGCGGTTGGGCTGGTTACGCTGCGTCCCGACGTATGGGCAGACAGCCTCATCGCCACATTAGATGAGCTATACACCGTGCCAGAGTGGCGCGATAACGGCTACGGCAGCCATATTTTTGCGCCACGTAATCAGCGAGGCAAAGGCTCGTGGTGCGGGTGAGTTAACTATTGGAATTGATGCCCCGGATATCGATGCCCAGCGTTTTTATGCACGGCACGGTTTTCCCATCGGCGATGCCTATATCGCACGCCGGGAATTGTGAGTACGCTGCTTAGCGACGCCCCGTGCGCCGCTCACCTGCGTAAATATCAGGTTTGCAGAACGCCATACCTCTTCTACAACAATAGCGCGTAGCTCCTCGCCAATCGCGTCGAGGCCCGCTTGTGCTTCCTCCCAGGTGCCGCCTGGGGAGGATGACTTCTAGGTAGCATTTGAGTTTTCGGTTCGGTGCCGGAGGGACGGATGATCACGCGGTCGTTGGCTGCGGTGAACAGCATAGGCCGTCGGTGGGCGGAAGCCGTCGTAGCCTTCATTCAGGTCAATAACCGACACAACCTCTGAACCAGCAAGTTCAGCAGGAGCCGTAGAGCGTAACTGCTGCATCGCCGCAGAGATGAGACCTACATCCTCAACGCGAAACGTCACTGGGGCGGTGGCGTGCAGGCCGAAGCGGTCGGCGAAGCTGTCCAGCACATCCTGGATGGCGCGGCCCGTCGGCACGCAAGCCAGCAACCAGCAGCGCCATGGTGACGGCGCGTGATGCCGTCCTTGTCGCGCACGTGCGCGGGGTCGCAGCAGTAGCCGATGGCTTCTTCGTAGCCGAACACCAGGTCGGGCACCTGCCCGATCCATTTGAATCCGGTGAGCGTGGTGCGGTGCTCCAGCCCGTGAGCTGCGGCGATGCTGCCGAGCAGGCGGGAGGAGACAATGGAGCTGGCCAACACGCCGGACGCCCAGCCACCGCACCACGACCGCCACATAATCCCCAGCGGGCACCGGTCTCGTCACCCGGAGCTGCCGCCAATCGCCGTCTGACCAGTGGGGAATGGCCACGGCGCAGCGGTCAGCGTCGGGGTCGAGGGGCGAGATCAGGTCGGCATCCACGTCGCTGGCCAGCGCTATCGCCAGGTCAAGCGCGCCAGGGCTCCTCTGGGTTGGGGAACGCGACGGTCGGGAAGTCCGGGTCGGGCGCGGTGCTCCGCCACCACGTGAATGTCGTGAGCCGGCACGGTTCAGGGGCCTGCCTGGCCACCTCGCCGCCGACACCATGCATGGCGGTGAGGACAATCCGCAGGTCACTCCGCCATTCCTCGCCGCCGTTTCCAGATACTCAGGGCAGCACATCCACCTTTTTCTACCCGCAACGGGTGCGCGGGGAATCTGAGTCGGCTGGGGAAGCCTGAGTAATGCACGCCATGATCTCGGCGTCGGCGGGCGGCACGATCTGCACCCGCTCGCCGCCCCGTGGCGACCCGTCCACCAGGTACCTTGTATCCATTGTCGGTGCGCGGGTTGTGGGATGCAGTGATCATGAGTCCCGACGTCGGCATGAGGTGCGCGGACGGCGAAGGCGGTGACGGGCGTCGGTAAGCAGGGCGGGAGGAGGTGCGGTGCCGCCAGCTGCGGAAATGACTTCGGCTGCGGTGGTATGAAAGTCGCTGGAGACCATGGCGGGCATCGCAACCAATAACCACGCGGGGCCCCTCAACCTGCCGCTAACCAGTCCATGAGCCCGTGGGTGGCACGCGTAACGACGGCCCTGTTCATTCTGCTTTCCCAGCCCCACCTCGCCGCGCAATCCAGCGGTGCCGAAGGTGAGTGGCCCGGAAAAACAGCTTTGCGGTTCGGCTGCGCGCACCGGGTCCTCAAGGAGGTCCAGCACATAGGCTGCGGTCTCTGGGTCGGGGTCATGGGCGTGATCACGTGACCACATCGGTGATGCTCATGACCTCCAGCTCATCGACGCCCCGTCAGTGACGCGGTCCAACGCAGCAGGGTAACGGTGGTACAGGGCGCGGCGGATATGCGCGCAGAGCGGTACGTCGTTGGCGATGTTGCGGATGTCGCGCAGGCTGAGCGTGGGCGCGGCTGTGCGCATGTCGGGGTCGTGTGTTTCTTTGTGCAGGTAGAGGCTTATTTTTCACCGCTGGGAGCACGCGCCCTGAGATGGCCCAATCCATGAGAGAACTGTTGCGGGCCAACCCAGCGACAAGAATCTGACCGCCGGGACGCAGCATATTTTTGCCTTGATGAGCGCGCAGCCGTGTCCATGTGGTGCAGTGAGGCGACAAAGATGATGGTGTCAAAAAGCTGATCAGGCGAAAAAGTCGTCGAAGGTTGCGCTCTGGATGGTGGGCAGCGTGGCGGTAACATTCGGATCTATTCCCGTCACGGATGCGCAGGGTTGCAGATGGTTTTTCGAACAAAGCGGCCCGTCGCCGCAGCCGACATCAAGAACGTCGCCATGCGCGTGCCGCATGACCCACGGGTGATAGGCGATGTTGTGGTTCCAAGGGTGGTGGACATCAACGTTCTTTCTTGCTGGTATCTTCTGATCGCTCTGCTGTGTAGGGAGATGAAATGTGCTTATCTTCAAGCTCGAAAAATACTCCATTTTCGTGCTTGAACATAAGCACATTTCCAGCCACGCCAGCCACCTCTCAAAAAAATCATCAGCCTTCTTCGGCGCTGATCTTCAGTGCAGTGATGAATAGATGGTAGAGCTCGTCGTTGTTGAGCAGGTCGTGGTGGGTGCCGCGGTTTCGGATGCGCCGTTTTTCCAACACAATGATCTGGTCGGCATCAAGAACGGTGGAAAAGTCGGTGTGCGATGGTGATCACGGTGCCGGTTGAGGCGGCTTTGGAGATCACGTTTTGGATAGCGGCTTCGGTGATGCCGTCGAGTTGGGCTGTGGCTTCGTCGAGGAGGAGGACGTCGGGAGTGCGCACGAGGGCGCGGGCGATGGCCAGGCGTTGGCGTTCCCCGCCGGAGAGGCTGGTGCTGCCCACCGGGGTGTCGAGTCCTTCGGGGAGCCCACTGATTTTTCGTCGAGGCGGACTGCCGGAGGGCGTCCCAGACTTCATCGTCGCTGGCATCCACTACTCGGAACAGCACGTTGTCGCGAATGGTGCCGTTGATGATGGGGGTTTCTTGTTCGACGTAGGCGATGTGTGAGCGGACGTCGTTAAGGCTGAGGTCGTGGTAGGGGATGCCGTTCATTTCGACGGTGCCGCGTTGGGGGTCAATGAAGCGGAGCAGCAGGGAGAAGATGGTGGTTTTGCCTGCGCCGGATGGTCCGACGAGTGCGACGTGCCCGGATCGCGGCACGTCCATGCTGATGTTTCTGAGGGCGGGTCGTTGGGCGTTGGCGTATCCGGCGGTGACATTGCGCAGGAGAACACGGAGTCTTGCGCTGGGTTTTCTAGTTCGCCGTGGGTTTCTATGGGCTGACCGGCGGGCTGACTAACCGCGGACCGTCCAGACTGCGCTGACCTTTCCGGTTGCTCGCGCGCCCCAACTCCAGCTGGTCCGATGTAGAGCCATGATCTGCAGGTCCCGCCGATCGTGTGAATGGCCGTGGCCGGTGGGAACTGAGACCGGTCAGGTCTTCGAGTTCGAGTTTTTCGGTTTCTCGGATGCGTTCGGCGGCCATGCCGGATTAGTTCGGTGAAAGCCATGGTGAGGCTGGATACAGGGTTGGACGATGTTGAAAGCGTAGAGCAGGGAACGCCACGAGGGTGGATACTTCGATGGATCCGTTGCTGACGCGCCAGGCACCGACGCCAAAGCACGGCGATGAGGGCGAGTTGGATACCGCCGCTGGCCACGACTCCGACGGCGGAGGAGACCCATACGGCGCGGACTGCGTAGCGGTTGGATTCTTGGGCTTTGTCGGAGATGCGGGCGATTTCGCGGTCTTCAGCCCCGCTTGATTTGACGGTGCGGATGGCCACGCATCCGCCTTCGAACATGCCGCCGACTTCGCCGAGTGCGCCTTGGGCACGTTTTCGTGCGCGACCGATGTGGGGCATGGTGCACCAAGGAACACGCCGATGATGATCGGTGCGGATAGGGTGCTGAGCAGGAGCGGGACGTCGAGAACCGCCATGAGGCACGATGGTTCCACGAGAGAGACGGTGCCGTTGACCAGGTTGAAAGCTTGAGGGTTGTTGCTTCCCTGAGTAGCACGGTGTCGCTGGTCACGCGGGTGACCAGCTCACCCGACGTGATTTTGGATTTGTTCGAGTTTCGCCCGAAAAACGGTTGATCGGTGAAATCCTGGCATCGAGCACAATGCCTTCCGCGACACGTCCCAGGATGGCGGCCTGGGTGAAACCCGCCACAATGGCCAGGGCGAGGAGTCCCAGCAGGATGGCGATGGGGCCGCCGAGGGATTGTCCTTTACCAAGAGTGTCCAGCACCCATTTGGTGGCCATGGGCATAGCTGGTTCCATGCTTGTTCCCACCAGGCCGAAGAACACGCCTACGAGCAGGATAGGGAGATGTGGTCTGGCAAAAGACCAGATGAGCTCGTAGTTTGAGGCACCTTCGCTTTTTTTCCTATGTCGGGCACGGGCCGGACTTGGGTTTCTTTGGCTGTTGTAGGTGCTCATATATCTTGTACATGTTCTTTTCTCGGGAGGCTGGTTTCTCCCTACTAACCGTAGCCCAGTTTCGGTAATGGTGCCACATTTCCCACGGGTATCATTGTTCATAAAAGTGCACGTCAGGGCTAAATTTGCGCAATTGTGGATGGTTCCGTATAGTTCTTTGCAGTCGCCACAAGCGACGCGCTCCCATCGTCTAGGGGCCTAGGACACCGCCCTTTCACGGCGGCGACACGGGTTCGAATCCCGTTGGGGAGTACGGGAACAGCCAGCAGGCCAGTTTTTATATGGCCCCTGTGGCGCAGTTGGTTAGCGCGCCGCCCTGTCACGGCGGAGGTCGCGGGTTCAAGTCCCAGTCAGGGTCGCAACTGATAGATACCCTTCATGTTTTTTCGCATGAAGGGTTTTTGCTGTCGACGCCCCGTCACTCACCCGCCCCTCGTAACCAACCGTTTTCCTGCGCTGGGTACACGGCGTCGTGGTGGTTACGTGCCTGTGTTTTGGCGATGATGGCGGAAAGATGGTTGCGTACCGTCCCGGCACTGAGCCCCACCTGCGCCGCGATGTCGGTAATGGAACTGGCTTTCAGAGCCGCACGGCAGATGTCCATTTCCCGTGCTGTGAGGGGTTGTCGGGCATGAAGAGTGATTGCTCGGCCAGGTCAGGGGTCAATGGCGCGGAGTCCGCTGTGTACTCGACGGATGGCGTCAGCAAAGTAGATGATGGTGGGTGTCTTTCACTAGGAATCCTTTGGCACCTGCGGCGACGGCACGTTTGAGGTATCCGGGTCGTCCAAAGGTAGTCACGATGATGGTGGCACAGGTGGGGAGGGCGTCAGTGAGTGCCTGGGTGGCAGTGATGCCGTCCATGCCGGGCATCTCAATGTCGATGAGCGCCACGTCACATGTGCTTTCAGGGCGGCGGCAACAATCTCCGTGCCGGAGCCGACGTCCGCCACCACCTGGAGGTCTTTTTCGAGGTTGAGGAGTGCTGCAAGTGCGCCCCGAACAAAGGGCTTGATCGTCAGCAATGAGAAAGAGTGATCATGGCGTGTCCCATGGTGATGTTCAGTTCGGTTCCAGATGAGTCGGAGGTGATGGTCAGGGGTTCCGCCAGATTCCGCTACGAGCTTCCAGCCCACCGAGACCGTTTCCTCGATGAGTGCTGCGGAAAGCCGCGGCCGTCGTCACGACAACAAGGCGAGATGGGGCCAGTTCGACGACGCAGTGCGTGGCCCCGAATGCCTGATCACGTTGGTCACGGCCTCCTTTGGGGCCCAGGCAAATACGCGGGAGGTGTCGTCGAGGAATGCGTGTCGCGTGGTGAGGTGCCGGAACCGTCGCGCGGATTGATGCGGTAGCCAGTGCCTCGGCGGCGGACACCAGTTCGCGTGCCAGATCAGGTGTGCGCAGGTGAGTGACGGTGGCGCGAGCTTCGCCAAGCGCGGAACGACTGAGTTCAGCCACTGCCTCGATTTCGCGCCGGGCCTGCTCGGGGTCGTGGTCGATGAGTTTGCGGGCGAGTTCGGATTTTCAGGTTGATGACGGTGAGGGTGCCCCAGCACGTCGTGGACGTCGCGGGCCACGCGTTCGCGTTCCTGCACTATGGCAAGCTGCTGTTCCACGTCTCGTCGGACGAAGTCCACTTCCACCCCGTAGCGCCCCGCAATGATTACCATGACCACAATGGCCAGCGTGATGGGGCCATAGTCATCGTTGATCAATCCTACGATTAGCAGCGGCAAAGCGATGAGCAGGGTGATCGTGGTAGGAATGACCATTCGCCATTCCAGTTTGTACAGGATCACCGCAATGATGTACGGCACAAAGGTCGCGGTGGAAGGAAGCCTGGTTAGCCATCCTATCGTGACGGTGATGGCGAGCAGTACCACCACCCAGGCCACAACATCAATGCGTAACCGCCATGCGGGATGCCGGAGCATCATCATGCTCAGCAGGGTACACGGCGATGAACAGCGCCGTCAACGCGTAGCTTGTGGTTTTGATGACGGCGCTGTGGTCTGACGTTGGAAACGTCCGTGATGAAATAAGGTGAGGAAAATCAGCCAGACGCCTGCTTGTAAGACGTAGCGTGTGGACATGGTTTCAGCCTATCGAAACGTCAGCGGCCCATACCGGCCTCTACCGGCCCTTATCGCGGCGCCATAGGAGCGTGCAGATGAGCGCGAAAATAAGGGTCCACGCCGCGATGTTCACTAAGGCGTACCACAGCGGATCGTTCACCGTGTAGGGGTCGCTGCTTGTAGCCTGCATGCCATCGGTCATAGGGTAGCGAGCAAGTGACACGCTGCCATAGATCGGAGTGAACCTAGCGAATGGCATAAACGATTCGGGCATGGGTGTGAAGGCATTGCCCAAGAACGACATAGGCACAACCGACAGAGTGGACAGAGGACACCGCTGCTGAGGAGCGGAACGCCGTGGCAAAGATCAATCCGTACAGGCTAAAGGGGAATGACCGCGATGATGGAGAGCACCCGCCGCCAGCCATTCTCCGGATCGGCATGCTGGCGCTGCCAAAAATAACCGCACAGAATACGCCGATGACGGCCAGCGTGGCCCGCGACATGGTGGTGGCTATCTGTGCGATGATGCGTTGCCAGGCGCGCAGCGGGGTGAGGCGAGTTGTCTGCCCCAGCCGGAAATTTCGTCAACAACCTACTACCTACGGTGCCGACTGCACCGGTGATGGCACCGTAGGCGGCCATCCCAATCATCACGTAGCTGGCAACGTTGCCGTCGTTGATGGGTCTGTCTGTTCCGTTTTGGCTGGCTCCAAACACGATGAACAGTATGGAGGGCAATGCGATGGATACCGCCAGTGCAGTGGGTTCTTTCAGTGCACGCCGAATGTCAAAAGACATGTATCGCAGGGTGTTCATGACTCGGTCTCCGTGGATGTGAGGTTGAGGAAGACATCTTCCAGCGAGGATTGGCTGACCATGATGTCTGTGGCTGGGGTTGTGGTTGACGAGGTGCCGCAGGAGTGCGTCGGAGTCTCCGGTGTTCAACAGCGTGCGGTTCCCGTTTGTGGTTAGTGATGCCACGCCGGGAATACGGTCGGTGGGAAAGTCCGGCGGGAATGTCGCCGATACTGTCCGCCCACCCGCCCGCGACCGAACTTTATGCGTTGTGTCATCGGCGACGATCTGCCCGGAGCGCATCATGACGATCCGTTCGGCAAAGTTCTGGGCTTCCTCTATGTAGTGGGTGGCAAACATAATGGTTTTCCCTTTGCGTGCCTGCTCTTGCATAGTTTCCCAGAAAGCGTGACGGGCACCCGCGTCCATGCCTGCGGTAGGTTCATCGAGGATGAGGAAGTCCGGGTCGGGCAGTAGTGCTAGGGCGAAGCGGAGCCGCTGTTGCTCGCCACCGGAGCATTTAGCCACGCGCCGCCGGGCGAGGTGGCTGAGATTGGTGCGTCGGAGGACGGTTTCCGGCAGCTGTGGGTTGGGGAAGGTGGTGGCGATCATAGCCACCGTTTCCCATACCGTGAGGTTTCCCAGTAGCCCACCGGTTTGCAGGACAGCCCCGATTTTCGACGCCACGATGGCCTGCCGTGGTGCCGACCCAAAGGCTTGTATCGTCCCGCTTGTCGGTGTGGTCAGCCCTAGGATCATGTCTATCAGCGTCGATTTCCCGGCACCGTTTGGCCCTAGCAGGGCGATGATTTCTCCCTGCTTAATGTCAAGGTTCACCTGGTTGACCGCGCGGAATGTCCCTTTAGAACGGTCCCTGAACTCCTTGATCACGTCGCGTGCGTGAATGACTTCTGTATTCATACTTTTTAGTGTTGTCGGGTAGCTTATGCCTGACACGTAGCTGTTGTCATGGGCAAGGCATGACTTTTGTCATGGATGTGGGCTTTTGACAGAGCGTGATGAGTCACGTGCTTTGTGCGCGCACTCGTCCACCCCTAGACCATCCGCCTCAAATTAATTAGTATACGAATTATGTCCCCTGATTTTCTCCCCACATCCATGGGTTTCCTGGTCAACCGCCTCGCCCGTGAATTTCACGCCGCGTTTACCTCGGCGTTGGCAACAATCCCAGGCGGCATGACCTCCGCGCAGTTTGCTGTCCTGCAGGACATTTATGAGCACCCGGGCAGTTCCCAAAAAGAAATATCCAAACGCACCGGCATGGATGTCGCCACGCTCACGGAGCTTCTGCGCAGGTTGGAGCAGCGGGGCCGTATTGTGCGCTCAAAATCCCCAGAAGATGCCCGGCGGCATGTCGTCTCGCTTGCCCCGGAAGCCACACAAGACATACGCCAAGCTCGCGAGGCCGCAGCCGCTGTGAATGCCCGCGCCGTGGCCGGGCTATCTGACCATGATATTGCGGTGCTGCGTCGGTGCTTAACCACGATGGAAGGTAACCTCCAATGAACTGGATCATTGGCATCAATGCCGTCATGGCAATGGTCACCATTGTTTTTGGCATAGTGGCCTTGGCTCGGCCCACGCTCCTATCGGGTGCGCCTGCCGATGCGGGGTCCCGCTACTACGCCGCCATGTATGCGGCCCGCGCCATTCCTTTCGGCGCAGGCTTGGTATATGTGCTCATCGTCGCCGTTCAGCATGCGGTCCCGTGGCTTGTAGTTGCGGGTACCATTCAGGTCTTGGATGCCGCCATCGGGTGTCGACGCCGCGTCGTCGGTGCCGTCGTAGCACCTTTGGCGCTTGCATCAGTGCACTTGGCAACCGCAGTGCTCGTGCAAATGGCCTATTGACATGCCGGTTTGCCAGTATTCCTATCACCTGTGTAAAGTTTTTTCTCGTGCGATGGGGCAACCCAGGCATAATCTTTTTGGCCCTGTGGCGCAGTTGGTTAGCGCGCCGCCCTGTCACGGCGGAGGTCGCGGGTTCAAGTCCCGTCAGGGTCGCGGAGTTTTCATGGAGTAAAAAACCACAAACTCTGCCCAGGTAGCTCAGTCGGTAGAGCATCCGCCTGAAAAGTGGAAGGTCACCAGTTCGATCCTGGTCTTGGGCACACCTAAAAGCGTCTGCTAGACATGTAGCAGGCGCTTTTTGCGTACGATATGCCCTAAATCCATGAGTCAAGGAGATGATCGTATGGCTATTGTCACGCAGCACAACCCGGCCGAGAGCCGCTACACCATTGAGGTGGATGGGCAGGTCGCGGGGTTTGCCGATTATGTTGAATCAGGCACCGTTCGCGATTTCAACCACACCGTGGTCTTTGACGAGTTCCAGGGCCAGGGACTATCAAAGCCACTGATCAAGGAAGCACTGGATGACTCCCTGCGCAGCGGCTTCAGCATTGTCCCCACCTGTTCCGCAGTGGCCAATTTCGTGGCCAAAAACCCAGGCTATATGGAGTAGTCAGCCACCACGTAAGCGTCCGGGTCCACCAGTTTGATGCATTCCTCGGACTTGCGGGGTCGGCTTTTCGCCGGGATGCCCACGGCAATGTGGTTGGCGGGGACGTCTTTGGTCACTACAGCATTGGCGCCGATGGCGCTGCCTTCCCCGATGGTGATGGGGCCCAGCACTTTTCGCCCCAGCGCCCACGGTGACGTTGTCTTCCAGGGTGGGGTGGCGTTTTGTCTGGGTGAGCACCTGACCGCCCAGGGTTACCCCGTGGTACAGCATCACGCCGTCGCCGATGTCAGCGGTTTCGCCAATGACCACTCCCATGCCGTGGTCGATGAAGAAGCGCCGACCGATGGTGGCGCCGGGGTGGATTTCCACGCCGGTGAGAAAGCGCGTGAACTGGGAGAGGATGCGCGCCGGGAGTTTCAGTCCGCGTTTCCACAGGACGTGGGCGATGCGGTAGGCCCAGATGGCGTGTAGCCCGGAGTAAATGACGGCGTTTTCGATATCGCCACGGGCTGCGGGGTCGTGGTCGCGGGCGTTGGCGAGGTCTTCGCGGATCATCGAGACGATGCGATTCATGGGGTTCAATTCTATAGAAAACACCCCGCGCGTCACGCAATGACGCAGGGGTGTGGAGACTGGGTGGTCTAGTTGCGGATGTCGTCGAAAAGTACGGTGGAGACGTAGCGCTCACCGTAGTCGCAGGCAACGGTGACGATGGTTTTGCCGCGGTTTTCTTCCAACGCAGCAAGCCTCAAGGCAGCGTAGACATTGGCACCGGTGGAGATGCCGCCAAGGATGCCTTCTTCGGAAGCGAGTTTGCGGGCGGTCTCAATGGCATCTTCGTTGGAGACGGTGTAGACATCATCAAGTACTTTGCGGTCCAGGATGTCGGGGATGAAGTTGGCGCCGAGACCCTGAATCTTATGGGGGCCAGCCTTGCCGGTGGTGAGCAGGGCGGATGCTTCTGGTTCCACACCGTAGATTTCCACTGAAGGCTTGCGCTCTTTCAGCACGTTGCCCACACCGGTGACGGTACCGCCAGTACCAAAGCCTGCGATGAAGATGTCCACTGCGCCGTCTGTGTCCTTCCAGATTTCTTCGGCGGTGGTGGCACGGTGCACTGCGGGGTTGGCGGGATTGGAGAACTGCCGGGCAAGGATGGCGCCTTCGGTTTCGGCGACAATCTCGTTGGCTTTGTCCACAGCACCCTGCATGCCTGCGGAACCAGGAGTCAGCACGATTTCTGCACCGTAGGCGCGGAGCGTGACACGGCGTTCGAGTGACATGGTTTCCGGCATGGTGAGCACCACCTTGTAGCCGCGTGCAGCACCGACGAGGGCAAGCGCGATGCCGGTGTTACCAGAGGTTGCTTCCACGATGGTTCCGCCGGGCTTGAGGGTGCCGTCGGCTTCTGCGGCGTCGATAATGGCGCGGCCGATACGGTCTTTCACGCTGTTGGCGGGGTTAAAGAACTCCAGCTTTACCAGCACCTCGCCGGGCAGGCCGTCTGTGAGGCGGTTGAGGCGGACTAGCGGGGTGTTGCCAATGGTTTCGGTGATGTCCTGGTAGATGTGACCCACGTGGTTCTCCTTTGTTAGTTTCAGGGTTACAGGAGATACTCTATACCAAACATAGACAGAACTCTAGACAAAGTTGTCTAAAATGTGTCTGGGTCGGGGAAATGATACGGCTATTCAGGCCAGGGTGATAATGTCGCAAGTGCCGCAGTGAACGGGAATGCTGGTGAGAATCCAGCAGCGGCCCTCGCCACTGTATGTTCATGTAACTTCATAAACCCCAGCCTGCATGCCACTGTCACCTGACGCACCGATGGGAAGGCATGCAGTACCCCCAGGGGAAAGTGAGCAAAGCCAGGAGACCGGCTGCGGTGAGTCACAACCAGGAGGTCCGCGAGGTGACGGACCCGGCTACAGAAAGAGGCAAACTCTCATGCATATTGCAGAAGGTTTCCTTCCTGTTGCTCATTGCATTGCGTGGGGTGCGGCATCGACGCCGTTCGTGGCGCACGGAGCCTACGCAGTGCGGAAGCAATTGAAAGAGAATCCGGAAACTGGCCTGCTGCTCGGTGCGGCAGGTGCATTTACGTTCGTGCTCAGTGCCATCAAGATCCCGTCCGTGACCGGATCGTCATCGCATCCCACAGGAACCGGCCTGGGAGCTGTGCTGTTCAAACCACCAGTGATGGCCTTCATGGGTAGCATTGTGCTGCTCTTCCAGGCACTTCTTCTCGCGCATGGTGGTATCACCACCTTAGGGGCCAATATCTTCTCCATGGCCATCGTTGGCCCATGGGTCGGCTTCGGGGTGTGGACGGCGTTGCGGAAGATGGGGGCGTCGTCAAGCATCAGCATCTTCTTCGCAGCGTTTTTCGCTGACCTGTCCACGTACGTGGTTACGGCCCTGCAGCTGGCCGCCGCGCACCACGGCGCAGGATTCGGTAACGCGGTGGCTACCTTCCTTGCGTTGTATGCCCCGACGCAGGTGCCGCTGGCGATTGTGGAAGGCATTCTCACCGTCCTGATCTTCCGCAGCCTCACGACCATTGCCCCGAAGGAGCTGCGGTCGCTGGGCATCCTGCGCCGACGCTCCAACACTGAGGAAGCCCCACTGGAAGGAGCACGAGCATGAAAAAGTCAACCACACTGACGTGGGTGCTGATCGGTCTGGCCATCATCATCGCAGCCTTCCCCATGTTCTTTAACCTCGGTGATCCGAACTCTGAAGAACAATTCGGTGGTACTAGACAGCTCTGCCGAATCCGTTGTCCAAGAGCAAAACCCAGACTACAAGCCGTGGTTCTCACCACTGGTTGGCGAACTGCCACCCGAAGTAGAGTCCGGCCTCTTCGCCTTGCAAGCAGCACTCGGCGCAGGCTTTTTGGGGGTATGCGTTGGGAACCTACCGAGGTCGGAATAAAGCCCTTCGCGACTCCGAAAAAGGCTCTGAACAGGGCTAATGAACGCCCTGGAACGCGCGGCGGCAACGAGCCGATGGGCAACTCACAACGTTGGCGAGAAGGCGCTGTTGCTCATTGGCCTGCTCTTTTGCGCCATTTCTCTCCCGCCGATTCCGGCCTTGCCCTCCATCGCCACGGTTCTGTTAGTGGCAGCGTGGCGTGCGGGGGTTCCGTGGCGGCTCTACTCCGCGCTCGTCGCCGCCCCCGCATCGTTTGTAGCGTTGGGCCTGGGGCCGCTGATCTTCGCCATCACCCCTCAAGGCATTGTGCTTATCGACGCCGGCCCCATCACTGCCGCCACAGTTCTTGCGCGATGCATCGTGGGAATGATGGCGACCATGCTGTTCGCCCTGACCACTCCCATGGCGGAGTTGTTTGGGTGGATGCACTCGGTGCGTTTCCCCACCTCAACTGTTTACGTCACGGCGCTGACCTATCGGATGATTTCCACCCTGATTGTTACCTCGCGCAGCATGTGGGAGGCGCAGGCTCAGCGTCTGGGGCATAGTTCCATGAGTCGGTGGATTCGATCGTCCGCTGGGTTAGCGTCATCGCTGTTTGTGGTGGCCTTTACTCGGGCGCGGCGGCTGGGGAGAGGGTCGAACTGCGGGGTGACCCCGCGACGATGTACAACACTCTCCGTGTCATCCGGCCGGTGCGCTGGTGGTACGCGGGAGGGTACGTGCTGCTACTCAGCGCCATTATTGCAAGTTCGATTGTCTTATGAAGCGAAGTGAGATGGCTACTCTTGTTGAATTGAAGGAAGCGTCGTTCAGCCACGACACCGGCCCCGAGATCCTGCATCAGGTGAGCCTGAGCGTCCAGGAAGGTGCCCGGATCGCCGTGCTGGGTGAAAATGGGAGTGGTAAATCCACACTATTCCGCCTGCTCAGCGGCGCATGGACCCCGACAAGCGGTGAACTAGTGATTGCTGGCACTCCGATCACCCGTGCTCGCCGCAAGAAACAGGCACGTGACTTTGCCCGTGCGCATGTGCAGCTTGTGCTTCAAGAACCAGATGATCAGATTTTTGCTATGTCTGTGCGTGAAGACATTTCCTTTGGTCCCCTGAATCAGGGGTTGACTCCGGAGGAGGTAGAGTCTCGCGTTGATCAGGCAATGATGGCCGCCGAAGTGAGTGAATTGGCGGAGAAAGTTCCGCACCAATTGTCCTATGGCCAGCGCAAACGTGTCGCTCTTGCGGGTGCGCTGGCCATGCAGCCTAACGTTTTGATGCTTGACGAACCTACGGCTGGACTCGACCCCGCTGGGAGCAGGAAGCTGCTTCGCACCATTGAAGGCTTGGAGGCGGCCGTGGTGCTGTCAACGCATGATCAATCTGGCCTATGAGTTTGCCACTGACGTTGTGGTGCTGCTGGACGGCCGACTCACTGTGGACAGCTGCGACCACATTCTTTCTGATGCAGAAGCTGTTGCGTAAGGCGCGACTTGAATTGCCGTGGGCACCTGTCGTGTCCGTAGCACTTGGTCGGACCGTTAAACGTCCAGAGGATGTGCTGTGACCCTTATCCAAAAACATGCCCGCGAACAGGGAGTTTTCGGAAGGTGAGGTAGCAATTCAGGCTGGTTACACGGGAGGTGCGAGGAGGAACCTGAGATTGACTATTCACGTGTGCGTATTCCGAAATATGCCTGTCCACGGGCATGTACGGGCTACCTCACAAAACAGCAATGAATCGATGTGTCCGCTAGGTGATCGTCTAAGGGGTGCCGCCCTTGGTGTCACGCTTCGTTGCCGAGTTATTGATGTAGCACAACCGGCAGGTGTCGGACTTTACCGTTGCGGGACAGTTCCAGAGTCTCACTGGATTCCCTCTTGCGCCGCCCACCATCGCTCACGAAAGTGGCCGGGCCAGTTGCGCAGATGACTTTTACCCGAAAACGCTAAGAAGAGCCTTGTCGTCAGGGTGCGGAGGGGGCAAGAAGGGGTAAGAAAAGTGATCTTCGCTACTTTAATAACCCAATTAGGGGGAGTCTGCTCTGGCGCTGGATGTGGGAACCCAAATAGACTGTTCATTCGCCTATATGTGTTTGTAGAAGAAAATTATGATGCCAATAATGCATCTTTTATATGCCGTTGTGCAGTTACATGCTAAAAAATGCAGATGTGCAGCAGCTGGAACCTGGGTGCTGTGACGTGGAAAAATTGGAGGTGTGTGAGGGGTGAACCGATGGAGCGTGTGCTGAAAAATCACCCCCTAAGTGACACTTCATGATAATGAAAATGAGTACGATATTAGCGTCTTGTGGGGGTAGATCTTCGGGGGTAATCAATAAGGCTATCTACCCCTTAATAGGGCGTACGTTTGTGGATTTATGTAAAAAAAGACTCCCAAAAATCGGTATGCGTACCCCCCGTCGGGAGGATATACTTCACTTTACATAGGAAGTTAAAATCCGGCGGGTGTACCAAGTCGGGTGGTTGTGCAGGAGGTTTTGAGGTTGGATTCCCAACGCATCAAGGACGATGAGGACGCGATTCGCGCCGCACTAACGTCATTGAAGACTGCGACGGGCATTCCCGTTACGATGTTCGCTGCTGTGCTGCCGGATAATCGTCTGCAAATTAGTGCGTGGGTAGGACTGCGGACTCCTGCTCTGCAAAACCTCATCATCGACTCGGGCTGTGGAGTCGGTGGCAGGGTTGTGACCACGCGCCGACCCGTCGGCGTGAGCGACTACACACGGGCTAATGTCATCTCCCACGAATACGACAACATTATTCAAGACGAGGGTCTCTACTCCATCGTTGCTGTTCCGGTGATTGTGCACCGGGAAATCCGTGGCGTGCTGTACGTGGGGGTTCATTCCCCGGTGCGCCTGGGTGACAAGGTTATTGAGGAAGTCACCATGACCGCCCGCACCCTCGAACAGGACTTGGCCATTAACGCCGCGTTCCGGCGTGGCGACGGCCGCGGGGGTCTAGGTAAACCCGGACGCGTGATGAACGGTGCCGAATGGGAGCAAGTGCGCTCGACTCATTCGAAGCTGCGCATGCTGGCTAACCGCGTTGGTGACGAGGAGCTACGCCGCGAGCTTGAGGAACTCTGCGACCAGATGGTTACTCCAGTTCGCGTGAAGCAGACTACTAAGCTATCTGCTCGCGAACTGGATGTGCTGGCCTGTGTTGCATTGGGTCATACCAACGTGGAGGCTGCGGAAGAGATGGGCATTGGCGCAGAGACCGTGAAGAGTTACCTGCGTTCGGTCATGCGTAAACTCGGCGCGCACACACGCTACGAGGCTGTTAATGCTGCACGCCGGATCGGTGCCCTGCCGTAGCTGGTAGCGAGGCTTAACCCTTGTTGGTGGGCTTGGCCCTTGGGGCGTCGTTACGCTCGCCGCCGGGGACCCACGGGACGTCGTCGCCATCGTTGGCTACCCGGGCCAGGATGAACATCAGATCGCTGAGGCGGTTCAGGTACTTGGCCGGTAGTTTTGAGGTGGTGTCCGGGTGTTCGCGCACCGCAGCCCATGCCGCACGTTCCGCTCGCCGCACAATGGTGCGGGCGGTGTGCAGAAGGGCTGCCGCGGGAGTGCCTCCGGGGAGGATGAACGAGTTCAGCGGCTCTAAGTTGGTGTTGTAATGGTCGCAGTCGTGCTCTAGACGGTCGATGTAGCTTTGATCGATGCGGAGTGGGGGATACTTGGGGTTTTCTTCAATGGGGGTCGCAAGGTCTGCGCCAGCGTCAAACAGTTCGTTTTGCACGCGCATAAGCGTGTTTTTCATTTCAGAACCTGGGTTTGCCCAGCGCTAAAACCTGGCCGATGGCGCAGTTGGCCTCGTCACAATCCGCATAGGCCACCAATCGTGAATCGTCTTTGGGGACGCGGTCGAAATTGGACAAACCGGTGGTTCCATCGTCGCCGGTACGGGTATAAATCTTGGTAAGATGCACTGCCATACCACCAACCTAGACGAAACCGCATAGGCTATAAGCTTGTGAGTGAAAAAAAAGACAAATTTTTGGTAACAGGCGGGGCCCAGCTTCGGGGAGCGGTGAAGGTCAGTGGTGCTAAAAACAGTGTGCTGAAACTCATGGGCGCGGCCCTTCTGGCTGAAGGCACAACGGTTTTGAATAACTGCCCTGAAATTCTCGACGTCCCGTACATGAAGGATGTCTTGGAAGGTCTCGGCTGTTCCGTCATGATCAGCGGGCAATCCGTGTATATCACCACGCCAAGCGACCTGAAATCCGATGCGGACTTTGAGGCCGTGCGGCAGTTCCGAGCCTCCGTGTGTGTCTTGGGTCCCCTCACCGCGCGCTGCGGGCGTGCGGTGGTGGCGTTGCCAGGTGGCGATGCCATCGGCTCGCGGCCCCTGGACATGCACCAAACTGGTCTGGAAAAGCTTGGGGCGAAAACTTACATTGAGCACGGTTGCGTGGTCGCCGAAACGGACCAGCTCAAGGGCGCCCACATTGTCCTGGACTTCCCGTCTGTGGGGGCCACCGAAAATATCCTCACCGCCGCAGTACTTGCCGATGGCGTGACCATTCTGGACAACGCCGCCCACGAACCGGAGATTGTGGACCTCTGCGAAATGCTCATCTCCATGGGCGCACGCATTGAAGGCGCGGGTTCCAACACGCTCACCATCACCGGCGTGGAACGGCTCAACCCTACAACTCACGATGTCGTGGGCGACCGCATCGTCGCAGGCACCTGGGCATACGCCGCCGCCATCACCCGTGGCGACATCACCGTCGGCGGTATCCCGCCCCGCCACCTGCACCTTCCGTTGGAGAAACTCAAGCTTGCAGGTGCCATCATTGAAACCTACGAAAACGGTTTCCGCGTGCGTATGGACGGCCGCCCGCGTGCCGTGGATTTCCAAACCCTACCGTTCCGAGGATTCCCCACCGACCTACAGCCCATGGCCATTGGCCTTGCCGCAGTCGCCGAGGGAATGAGCGTGATCACGGAAAACGTCTTCGAGTCGCGCTTCCGCTTTGTTGACGAAATGCTCCGCCTCGGTGCCGACGCTCATGTTGATGGGCATCATGTGGTGATGAGAGGCAAAAAGCAGCTTTCCTCCACCACCGTGTGGAGTTCCGACATTCGCGCGGGTGCTGGCCTTGTGCTCGCGGCCTTGCGTGCCGACGGCGTGACCGAGGTCCGCGATGTGTACCACATCGACCGTGGCTACCCGAACTTTGTGGAAAACCTTAACGCACTCGGCGCTAAAGTGGAGCGCGTAGTCGAGTAAAAACCTGTGTTGTGCTGGGGTTTGCCAAACCCCCACACGGTGGGTAACTTATATCAGGTCGCCGACGCAAAACCCCAGCTCACACGTGTGTGTTCCCCCGGGGTGTTGGTGGATGCTTATTTTTTTGTTGTGTGAGAACTCAATAGCGTACCAAGTACTACACACACCCACACACTACTAGTGTTGTTGTGTGGGTGTCGCACACCCCGACCCTGGTAGTGGTGGGGGTGTGTTGCTCTTAGTCAAGAGATACACGCTTGAAACACTATCTTTTATTTTGTTTTGTTTTGTTTTTGTGCACAACACGCATTTTGTCAGTATGCGCATGTGTGTTGTGGTTGGAGAGTTTTGATCCTGGCTCAGGACGAACGCTGGCGGCGTGCTGACACATGCAGAGTCGAACGGAAAGGCCTGCCACTGTGGTGGTGGGTACTCGAGTGGCGAACGGGTGAGTAACACGTGGGTGATCTGCCCCGCACTGTGGGATAAGCCTGGGAAACTGGGTCTAATACCACATACGACCACACTGTAGACAGTGTGGTGGAAAGCTTGTGCGGTGTGGGATGAGCCCGCGGCCTATCAACTTGTTGGTGGGGTAATGGCCTACCAAGGCGGCGACGGGTAGCCGGCCTGAGAGGGTGGACGGTCACACTGGGACTGAGATACGGCCCAGACTCCTACGGGAGGCAGCAGTGGGGAATATTGCACAATGGGCGCAAGCCTGATGCAGCGACGCCGCGTGAGGGATGAAGGCCTTCGGGTTGTAAACCTCTTTCGCCCGGGACGAAGCCCACCTTGGTGGGTGACGGTACCGTGGAGAAGAAGCACCGGCTAACTACGTGCCAGCAGCCGCGGTAATACGTAGGGTGCAAGCGTTGTCCGGATTTACTGGGCGTAAAGAGCTCGTAGGTGGTGTGTCGCGTCGTCTGTGAAATTCGGGGCTTAACTCCGGGCGTGCAGGCGATACGGGCACGACTAGAGTGCTGTAGGGGTAACTGGAACTCCTGGTGTAGCGGTGGAATGCGCAGATATCAGGAAGAACACCGATGGCGAAGGCAGGTTACTGGGCCGTTACTGACGCTGAGGAGCGAAAGCGTGGGGAGCGAACAGGATTAGATACCCTGGTAGTCCATGCTGTAAACGGTGGGCGCTAGGTGTGGGCTGTGTGTTTGCAGTCTGTGCCGTAGCTAACGCATTAAGCGCCCCGCCTGGGGAGTACGGCCGCAAGGCTAAAACTCAAAGGAATTGACGGGGGCCCGCACAAGCGGCGGAGCATGTGGATTAATTCGATGCAACGCGAAGAACCTTACCTGGGTTTGACATGCACCAGATCGGCGTGAGATACGTCTTCCCTTGTGGTTGGTGCACAGGTGAGTGCATGGTTGTCGTCAGCTCGTGTCGTGAGATGTTGGGTTAGAGTCCGCAACGAGCGCAACCCTCGTCTTATGTTGCCAGCACATTTTTGGTGGGGACTCATGAGAAACTGCCGGGGTCAACTCGGAGGAAGGTGGGGATGACGTCAAATCATCATGCCCTTTATACCCAGGGCTTCACACATGCTACAATGGTCGGTACAACGGGGTTTGCGACACTGTGAAGTGAAAGCTAATCTCTTAAAGCCGGCCTCAGTTCGGATTAGGGGTCTGCAACTCGACCCCATGAAGTCGGAGTCGCTAGTAATCGCAGATCAGCAACGCTGCGGTGAATACGTTCCCGGGCCTTGTACACACGCCCGTCACGTCGATGAAAGTTGGTAACACCCGAAGCCCATGGCCTAACCACCGCGCTTTGTGGTGGGGGAGTGATCGAAGGTGGGATTGGCGATTGGGACGAAGTCGTAACAAGGTAGCCGTACCGGAAGGTGCGGCTGGATCACCTCCTTTCTAGGGAGAATATTGGTGGTGTGTATCTTTATAAGGGGTGTGGTGCTTGGTGTGGCTGTTGGGTGTCCCACACAATAAAGCGTGTGGAACCTTAAAGCCCTTGTCTGCTGGTGATCATTGTTGTGGTGGTTGCTGGTGGTGGGGTGGTGTTGTGTGAGAACTGTATAGTGGACATGAAATCATTTTTCTGTTTAATTTCTTTTGTGTTGTTTTGTGTGTGTTTTCGTGTGCGCACCACTGGATAGGTGGTGTGTTTGTTGTAAGGGCGCACGGTGGATGCCTGGGCATGTCAAGCCGATGAAGGACGTGAAGGGCTGCGTTAAGCCTCGGGAGTTGCCGATTAAGCGTTGATCCGAGGATGTCCGAATGGAAACCCAGCCCGTGGTTATGTGCGGTCACCTGCTGCTGAATGAAATAGGTGGTATGGGGGTTACGCGGGAAGTGAAACATCTCAGTACCCGTAGGGAGAAAAACAATATGTGATTCCGTTAGTAGTGGCGAGCAGAGCGGAGGTTATGGCTAAACTCTATGCGTGGATGATACTTGGTAGGGGTTGCGTGTAGGGGTTGTGGGATGCGTGTGTCTGGCTGGCTACCACTGGCTGGCACCCATGGATTGTGTGTTAGGGGAAGTGGTGTGGAATCGCCTGCCGTAGACGGTGACAGTCCGGTACCTGAAGACATATGGTTGGGGTGTGTGCGTATTTTTCCCGAGTAGCAGCGGGCTCGTGGAATCTGCTGTGAATCTGCCGGGACCACCCGGTAAGCCTGAACACTTGGCGTGACCGATAGTGTAGTTGGTACCGTGAGGGAAGGGTGAAAAAGTACCCGGGAGGGAGTGAAATAGTTCCTGAGAACCGTGCTTAGCAATCGTCATAGCCCCGTTTGTGTGGGGTGGTGGCGTGCCTTTTTGAAGAATGAGCCTGCGAGTCAGCGGCGTGTCGAGGTTAACCCGTGTGTGGGGTAGTCGTGGCAGCGAATCCTAATGAGGGGTGTGTTGAGTGGCATGTTCTGGACCCGAGCGGGGTGATCTACCATAGGCCAGTGTGAAGCGGTGGTAAAAAGCATTGTGGAGGCGCGAACCCACTTGGGTTGAAAACTGAGGGGATGAGCTGTGGGTAGGGGTGAAAAGCCAATCAAACTCCGTGATAGCTGGTTCTCCCCGAAATGCATTTAGGTGCAGCGTTGCGTGGTTGTTGTTGGTGGTAGAGAGCGACTGGTTGGTTGATGCGGGACGATCATCTGGCGATGCCAGCTAAACTCGAATGCCAATAATATGCGAGGCGTGGCGGTGAGACGGCGGGGGATAAGCTCCGTGACGTCGAGAGGAAACAGCCAGATCGTCGGTTAAGGCCCTAAGGGTGTGCTGAGTGGAAAAGGAGGTGTCATCGCGAAGACAGCCAGGAGGTTGGCTTAGAGCAGCCATCCTTGAAAGAGTGCGTAATAGCTCACTGGTTGAGTGGTGATGCGCCGATAATGTAGTGGGGCTTTTAAGTACACCGCCGAAACCGCGGCAACACACATTGTGTGTGTTGGGTGAGGGAGCGTCGTGCATGCGTGAGAAGCTGTCACGGAAGTGGTGGTGGAGTGTGTGCGAGTGAGAATGCAGGCATGGTAGCGAAAAACATGTGGAAAAACGTGTTCGCCGGATGACTAAGGGTTCCTGGGTGAAAGCTAATCTTCCCAGGGTGAGTCAGGGACCTAAGGCGAGGCCGACAGGCGTAGTCGATGGATAACGGGTTGATAGTCCCGTACCCGTGTATGCGCGACAAGTGGTGACTCAGTTGCACTAACCACACTACCACAGGATCAATGCTTTTGGTGTTGGTTTGGTGTGTGGTGCGTGGGATCTTGATCGTTGGTAGCCAAGCGATGGGGTGACACAGATTGGTAGTCAAGGCCACTTATTGGATTGTGATGTAGCGTGTGGCCCGTAGGATGAGGTAAATCCGTTCTGCATATAGGGGTGAGGCGTGATGCGTACCCAGATTGTTGGGGATGTTTGATGTGCCTGTGCTGTCGAGAAAAGCCTCAGCGATGTGTGCACGGCCCCGTACCGAAACCGACACAGGTGGTCTGGTTGAGGATACTAAGGCGTTCGGGTGAACTATGGTTAAGGAACTCGGCAAAAATGCCCCGTAACCGGGAGAAGGGGGTGCCATGTGAACAATCACCCCTTTGTGCGGTGTGCGTTGTGTGTGGCCGCAGAGAAAGTGAGGGAAAGCGACTGTTTATTAAAAACACAGGTCCGTGCGAAACGTTGCAAGTCGAGGTATACGGACTGACGCCTGCCCAGTGCTGGAAGGTTAAGAGGACTCGTGAGCACACCCTCGTGGTGTGTGAGGCGAGTAATTAAACCCCAGTAAACGGCGGTGGTAACTATAACCATCCCTAAGGTAGCGAAATTCCTTGTCGGGTAAGTTCCGACCTGCACGAATAGGGCGTAACGACTTCCCTGCTGATCTCAACCATAGGCCCGGTGAAATGCAGTACGAGTAAAGATGCTCGTTTCGCGCGGCAGGACGAAAAGACCCGGGACCTTTACTATAGCTTGAGTGATCGGGTGTGTGCTGCAGCTTGTGTAGGATAGGGTGGGAGACGTGGAAGCGTCCCACGCTGAGTGGGTGTGAGTCATTGGTGAAATACCACTCTGGTTGTTGTGTGCATCTAACTGTGGGCCCCTGATCGGGTTTTGGGACGGTGCCTGGTGGGTAGTTTAACTGGGGCGGTTGCCTCCTAAATGGTAACGGAGGCGCCCAAAGGTTCCCTCGGCTTGGTTGGTAATCAGGTTTGTAGAGTGTAAGTGCAGTAAGGGAGCTTGACTGTGACACTGACGGGTGGAGCAGGTGCAAGCAGGACTAGTGATCCGCATCAACGTGTGGGTGTGGTGTCGCTCAACGGATAAAAGGTACCCAGGGATAACAGGCTGATCTTCCCAAGAGTTCATATCGACGGGATGGTTTTGGCACCTCGATGTCGGCTCACGTCGCATCCTGGGGCTGGAGTGAGGTCCCAAGGGTTGGGCTGTTCGCCCATTAAAGCGGCACGCGAGCTGGGTTTAGAACGTCGTGAGACAGTTCGGTCTCTATCCGCCGCGCGTGGAAACTTGAACAAGGCTGTCCCTGGTACGAGAGGACCGGGATGGACGTACCTCAGTGTGCCAGTTGTCACGCCGGTGGCATGGCTGGTTGAGCTATGTGCGGGAGGGATAACCGCTGAAAGCATCTAAGCGGGAAGCCTGTTGTGAGATGAGGTTTCTGTTGAGGGTTTCCCTGGAGATGAGGGGTTGATAGGGTCGGAGTTGGAAGCATCGTAGGGTGTTTGATGAGATGACCGATACTAATATGACACGACACAAACACACACCCCATGGATGGTGGTGTGCCACGGGATATGGAAAACATGTGCGTGTGATGGCAACACAAAAGGGATTGGTGAAAGGACAGAAGGCGTGCTGCGTGGGTGGTGTGTGGTTTCGTGGTCTGCTGTGCAGTGTCTGACGCACACCACTGCTGTTGGTGGGTGTTGTTGTGTTGGGTGTGTTGGTGGTGATAGATCGCGAGGGTCACGCCCGGTTGTCCTTTCGAACCAGTTGCTAAGTCTGTGGGCGCTGATGGTACTGCACCTGGGAGAGGGTGTGGGAGAGTGAGGTTACTGCCAGCATTGATAATTCCAGATGGTGGTGGGTGGGGTGTTGTGTGTGCCTGATGGGCGCGTGCACCCCACCCACCCCTGTTACGCGGCGTTTCGGCAATTTCTTTGATACGAACCAAAAAGTGGCGGGGATACCTGCTAGTGCCGCTGCTCGTGCGGTCGGCGAGTTGATTTTCAGCGTCGTCGCCGTATTTTTCGCGGAAAAAGTCGAGTCCTTGCTGGGTCAACTCCGGGTTTCGGTGAGCTCACACCCGGTATCGGTGGAGGGCGATGGTGTATCCCCAGCGGACAGCGCCACCGTTGACAGCCCACTGAAATGCGATGGGTCGCTGGGCTTCGGTGACGAGATTCGGTTTCCCATGTGCGTTCGGGAGTGACGTTGCGTCCAATGAACCACGCCCCAACTTCGGCGTGGTCGGAAGGTTCTTTCCACCAGCAGGTTTCTACGATGGGGCTCCATTCGCCGGTGCAGGGTGACATCGGTGACAAGATCGTAGACGTGGTGTGCGGGGGCGTCGATAAGTATTGATTCTGAATATTGGAAGTCTTTAAGATCCATGACCTGAACTATACGGATAAGCCGATAAGAATCGCGGCATATCCGCACAGCGTGGTGGCGCAGATACTTCGGACGAACTGTGCTCGGGAGGTGCGAAGGAGCGGTCCGAGATGTGCGGCAAGGCTTGACCACGTGGAAGGGCTCCCGGCGATGCCGACGGCAAGGAAGGGACTGTGCTGGGATAGCCCGAGGAGGAAACAGGCGATGGTGTTGGCGAGGAGAAGTCCGTGGGGGAGCCGACAGAGGAGGTAGCGGAGGCTGCCTCCGAGGAATCCTCCAAAAGCTATCTGAAGGATGGTCGTCATGCCGCAGCCTCTGGTCTCAAAGAATGGATCCAATCGCCAAGTATCCAGGCGCCAATGCAGGAAGCACTGGTGACAAGAAGGTAGGTTGCGGCCTGGAGGGGAGGGGCGTCGATAAACAGGTGATGGGCGAAGAGCATGTAGGTGCTGAAGCTGGTGAACCCACCGAGGAAACCTGTGCCCCAGAACAACCCTGGGCGGATGAGGCCAGTGAGGAAGCAGCCTGCGATGTTGATGGCTAAGAGCGACCAGAGGCCGCCCACCGGCATGGCGCTCGTGATCAGGAAGCGTGTGACCGCCCCGAGCGCGGCACCGATGCCAACGGTAAGGATGTCGCGAATGCTAGGTGGAATGATGCCCATTCTTTGGAATGTAGTGGAAAACGTGCTGTTGGGAAGGGAGATGCGTCACGTATCGTGCGGGCAGGCGAAAATCAGAGCAAGATGAGCGTTAACTAGCGTCATTTATAGTCGGTTTTTGTGAAGGAGACAATTATGGCACATGAACGTGCAGGTCTTGTGGCGGAAGATCGGGACCTCATCGACATCGCCGGGTGGTCCCGCCTATACACACGCATTCCCGATGTCAAAAAACCCCGACCAGCAGGGTCGCTTTTGGTACATCCGGGCACCGCAGTTCCTCCCTTGATTCCGCGTTCAATGAAAACCACATTCACGCCACCACAAACGGTTGATGGATTACCGCGCAGCAAGGCATCAACAGCCCCATCTTCATCGGCCGCGACACCCATGCGCTTTCCGAACCCGCGATGGTATCTGCGCTTGAGGTGTTGCTGGCTAACGATGTTCCTGTGCTTGTCGACGACCGCGGGCGCTACACCCCAACCCCGGCAGTGTCGCACGCCATCCTTGCCCACAACGCCAAACTCCCTGGTGGTGTCACCGGTACCGACCCGAAACGTGCCGACGGCATTGTTATCACTCCTCATAATCCGCCCCGCGACGGCAGCTTCATACAATCCGCAACGGCGGCCCGGCCGACACCGATGCCACCGATTGGATTGCGAACCGCGCCAACGAACTGCTGCGCGCAGGGATTGACCGGGTGAAACGCGTGCCGTTTCCGGCGTACTGGATTCCCGCTGCACCCCTACAACTACCTGGACACCTACATTGCCGACCTGCCCAATGTGGTGAACATTGAGGCAATCCGCAGCTCTGGACTGAGCATCGGTGCCGACCCTATGGGCGGCGCATCCGTAGATTACTGGGGTGCGATTGCCGACGCCCACCGACTCAACCTCACCGTGGTCAACCCCAAGGTGGACGCAACCTGGCGTTTCATGACATTAGACACCGATGGCAAGATCCGCATGGACTGCTCCTCGCCCAACTCCATGGCGTCCCTGGTGCACAACCGCTCCACGTTCGACATCGCAACTGGTAACGACGCCGATGCCGACCGCCATGGCATTGTCACCCCCGACTTTGGCCTGATGAACCCCAACCACTACCTGGCTGTGGCCATTGAGTATTTGTTTGGCAATCGTCCCGGCTGGTCGCCTGAGACGGCTGTGGGTAAAACCTTGGTTTCTTCCTCCATGATCGACCGCGTGGTCGGCGCACTGGGACGTCGCCTTGAGGAAGTTCCTGTTGGCTTCAAGTGGTTTGTGCCAGGGCTTATCGACGGCACCATCGGCTTCGGTGGCGAGGAATCCGCCGGTGCCTCCTTCCTCCGGCACGACGGGACAGTGTGGTCCACCGACAAAGACGGCATCATCCTTGACCTGCTGGCCTCTGAAATCACCGCAGTGACCGGAAAAACCCCATCGCAGCGTTACGCCGAGCTTGCGGAACAATACGGTGCGCCCGTCTGCGCCCGCACCGATGCCAACGCCACGCGCGAGCAAAAGGCCGTGTTGAAAGCCTTGTCACCCGAACAGGTGACGGCAACCGCGTTAGCCGGGAAGAGATCACCGCGAAGCTCACCCACGCTCCAGGGAAACAGCGCACCCATCGGTGGACTCAAAGTCTGCACTGAAAACGCGTGGTTTGCTGCGCGGCCGTCCGGCACCGAAGACAAATACAAGATCTACGCTGAGTCCTTCCTCGGTGAGGAACACCTGGCGAAAGTGCAGTCTGAGGCCGCCGAGCTCGTAGACGACGTGCTTGGTGGGTAATGTCTCTGTGGGGTTTGGCGGAGTGCTGCGTGGTAGTCATTTCCGCCCAAACCCACTAAAGTTGGGTGCTGTGTCTACGACGTTAACTCCCAACAACGCCGACGCGGGCGGTGCCGATTCCGCGCACGCTGAGTCGGGTAAGAATAACAAGACGGCGATGGTCACCACCGCCATCGGGTTCATCGCCCGATTCGGACTCGCCGTCGTCTGGCTTGTTAGCGGTTGGCAGAAACTGGCCGACCCCGTGACCACCAAACAATCCGTGGCCGCGTACGAGCTATTCAGCAGAGACGTCTCAGACCTCATCGGCACCGCACTGCCTGTCGTCGAAATCGCACTGGGGGTCATGCTGCTCGCGGGCATTTTCCTCCGGGCCACAGCTGCGGTATCTGGTGTCATCTTCGCTGTGTTCATCGCAGGCATCATCTCTGCGTGGGCACGGGGGTTGACCATCGACTGCGGATGCTTCGGCGGAGGCGGCTACAACGCCAACGTCACAGCATGGACATACTTGTCAGAAATACTCCGCGACCTGGTATTTGCTGCTGGGGCGGCGTGGGTAGTGAAGTGGCCTTTCAAGAAATGGGCCCTCTACGTGCAGCTATACATAGCAGCTATGTAGTAGCCGCGAACAATCGCTGACAGTGCATTTAAGGCGCATGGCGCATAAACTCTTACGGAGTTAAGTTCGTAAGAGTTTATGAGAGCCCTGCGCTTTCCTTCTCTAGTTGTTTCACGAGGATTAAATTCATGAGTTCCAAAATCAAGTCCCCCAACGAAAGCAGCAACGGGTTCCTCTGGGCGCTGCTCGCCGTGATCGTCATTGCTGCCGTTGTGAGTGGGCTACATGTGATCAACGGCCAAAAGTCACACGGCGGTGGGGGTGGTTCTAACGACATCGCAGCACAGTGGGAGAAGCAAAACGTCTCCTTCACTGAAACCTTTGCCGATGACGCTGTGACGCTGAAAAGCGCCTCCGCAACCGCCGAGACGCCCACAGTAGACCTCTCGAGACTTCTCCTGCCCCCACTGCTCTGAACTGGCGCATCGCCAGCGACGATGCCATGAAAGGACGCGATCGATCGAGAACAAGCTCGTGGTGAACGTCCGCACCTCAACTTCATGGACCGCGGCCAAGATGCCGACAAAGGCCACTCCACTCGCGCGGGCACCGCGGCGCTCGCCGTAGCCAAGAGTGGCGACGCAAACCTCTACTGGAACTTCCGCGCCATGCTGATGAACAACCAGAAAGACGTGTACAACAAGTGGGACAACGAGCAGTTCGCCAAAGCCGCTGAAACACTTGGTGCCTCCGAAGATGTCACCAAAGCCATCAAGGATGAGAAAGAAAAAGATGCCTTCCTGAAGATGAAGGACACCAACACCTCCAAGCTGGAAGGGCTCGGCCGTGGCGTTTCTCAGCCCCGCGTGATCAACAAAAGATGGTCAAGAGATGTCTCTGTTGTACGGACAGCAGCCAGCAAGTCAGCGACGCCTGGGTTGCTCAAGTAACAGGAAGCTAACACTGAGTTCTGTAGCGACTCCTCGACATGACGCATTATGCCTTGTGCCTGCTGATTTGTGGCAACATGAGTGCAGCGTGTACATTTGAGGAGTCCACCAAGGGGCTATGGCGCAGCTGGTAGCGCACCACACTGGCAGTGTGGGGGTCACCGGGTTCGAGTCCCGTGGCTCCACGAATAAACGTGCAGATAGAGATGCTGTGACCGGGGTTTTGCCGTTCTGGTTGGCGCGGGTGACGGCGCCGTTGTGGCAGCTCATGGCCGCGTCGACCCAAGAAACTCAGGCATTCATCGTCGGCGATAGCTTCGGAGCTGACAGTAATCCAGCTGGCCCACGCCGTCGCCCGCACCACTTTCGGCGAGCACGCACCGGGTTCCTGAAAGAGGCGCGTCATGCTGATGCACCGTCGACGCGAACTAGGAGGTCGCCAGCTTTCACTGCGCTGACGATCCATCTTGCCGTTCGACCATGATGGCGCGCCCGCCGAACATGAAACCTCTCGCACGTCCGGGCTGGTCGGTCAACAGTCGCTGAATGCGCTGGACAAGTGCTGTTGTTCGGTGTCGTGGCTACCTGCGTTTGAAGCCTTTCGCCTGACGGCGCATGGGAGAAACGGTCGAAAATCAGGACGCTTTCGGCGATGACGCCGTCGCGTACCGTGAAAGAGTTCACGCAGCAGGGGCGATAATCCGTGACGGCGGTCTGCGGTGGTAGAACAGCTGCAGCCTTGTCGCCGTCGAGCGAACTCCGCGATCTCGCCGATCGGTCAACGTGGGCGCGAATCCAGCGATGAAGTGCGTAATCCTGCTTGGTGGTCAGGGTCGACACCGGGCGCTCGGCAGGTCATGTCGTCTGCGACGTGAGGACATTGCCACTCAGATGTCACCCGTCGTCCAAGCCTGGTGGTAGCTTTTCACGATCTCGTAGAGCGGTCATGGAACCTATTCCTTTTCAGTCGGGAGGGTTCCAGTGATCTGGTCCCGCGTCGTGCCCTGCGCCGCAACCTTGAGGCGAGGCGAAATGGTCCAACCGTGCGCGTGACCTCGGACTTCGGTCTCGGGAGGTCTGAAGTGGCGCAGCTCAAGACAGGTGCCTCGTCGATGGGGGTCAAAAGGAAATTCGACCGTGGGCACCCGCGCGAGGCAAGTGGTGGCTGCCTGTAAAACCCCATGTGAACACCACACGTCTGTAGGGCTCGACCACCAGGTATTCGCCTCGCACGGGGTGGCCAGCGATGTCAACGGCAAACTGCCCACCTGGTGTCGGGTTGAGGTCAGCGTATTGCCCCATCCACGCTGTCATGCCTTCGTTCGTGATGGGTAGTCGAATACGGTCTCCGGGTGGCGCGGCGATGTCGATGAAGTCCTGGAAACTCAGCCATCTCTTCGCCTCCGCTGCTCGATGACAGATTTCAGGGTGGCGAGCTTGTCGGGCCAGAATTCATTAAGGTAGGAGCGCACCGCAGCAAGTCCATCGGTGTTGACCGCATACAAATGACGCGTGCGGTCTGTGCTGAGGGCCGCCAGACCCGCCTTGTGAAGGGTGCGTAGGTGGTGCGATGTCGTTTGCTGCGATAGTCCAACCGTTTCCGCCACCGCGCCGACGGGCTGTGGCCCCGAACGAATCACCCGCAAGATTGCCCGACGGTTCTGGTCAGCCAGCGCACGCAATGCGGCGTCGATATTCTCTGTTGCTTCCACATGTCACCTCTTTAATCACTGGTGACCTCACTCTAGCACAAATAAAAATTTGTACTCAAGATCGTTTGAATAAGCGCTTATCGACGCCCAGCGCACCAGGTGGTAGGCATCTCTTAGCCCTCCACCTCCCGTTTGGAAATGTTCACGATCGTGTTGAACAACTCGCCAGTGAGTAGTGTTCCCCAGTTTTGTTGGTTGGTGCCGCTGGTGTGGATGCCGTAGATGATGGCGGTGTCGTCAACTATGGATGCGCCAGACTCGCCGTCGGAGGTATCGGCGGAGTAATACACCTGTAGTTTGTTGGTTTTCAGGATCTTGTTGCGACCCTTCCACATGGTGCCGAATGGTTTGTCGCCGGGATATCCGATGACGGTGGCAAAGCTGCCGTTGAGGGATCCAGGGTCGGGCGTGCGCATGCCGAACCAGCCGACGTCGGAACCAATGGGTGTTTCCAGTTTGATCACGCCCCAATCGTGGCCAGCGGCACTGCCAGTTTTGTCGTACCAGACTTGGCTTGCTTTGGCCGTGCGGAAGCGCTTGTCTGCGCCGTTTTGGCCCGGTGTGAAGGTGATGTTGCTGCCGTTTTTGTTGAGGCAATGTCCTGCGGTGACCTACGGTATCGGCGGCGACAAGTGAACCTGTGCATCGACCAGTTCCACCAGCTTGCGTGGTGGTGGTGATGAAACCCACGCAACGGAATGGTGCTTCGGTGGTCGTGGTGACTTGGGTACGGGAATCGCCCTCAATGATCTTCAACGTTGTCCTGCTCCAGGATGGGGTGCATTGCAAGGATGAGGGTGTGCTGCTGCTGCCGGTATCTTCTGGTGATATCGGCGACGGTAATCGGATGCTCTTGGTCCTGCACACCGTTGACAATGTTGTATCCCACCGGGTCAATGGTGGGATTGTCGACGGGAGCAGCCACGGCAGGGAGCTGTCCGCTGTTATAGCTAGCGCCCCTGCGGTCAGGATCATTGTGGCACATGCACTGCTTATACGTTGAGAAGAATTTTGGCATACTGAAAATATTACTAAAAATAATAAAAATGAAGGAAATATTCATATAACAAATGCTAACGATAGTCAGTGTGATATTGCTTGCTGGGCGATCTGTTCTTTTTGCCCGCCAAGGGAATAAGGGACATTACCGTGTCGGACAGAAAAGCCATTTCACCTTCAATGACAGGCCGATTGTTGACACGTTAGCTTTGCGTAGTTTGAGTGTTGCGATGGTTGACGCTGGCCATAGGGCGCTGCCGCTTACTTCTGGTACGGGATCTGCTGGGCGTGGATGATACACTATAACTGGGGTTCGTTTATCTACGTGACCTCCGGCGCCGCACTTTTCCTATTCATTGTGGCGGTGTATGGGTGGCCGCGTAAGAGTAAATAACCAGGTAGTCTGGGCTTTATGCACTACTCACAACTCCCAGCGGAACTAACTGACGGCCTCACTATCACTGGTGTAACACCCCTTGCGGGCGGTGATATTTCCCAGGCTTTTCGCGTTGATACTCCAGATACATCATATTTCCTAAAAGCACATCAGAAACCCAAAAAGCAGATGTTTGAGCGGGAGGCGCGTGGCTTGAAAGCCCTGCGGGATACAGTGCCGGAAACATTGGGTGTGCCGGAGGTTGTCAGGGCGTCGTCACGCGGGTTGATGCTGGGTGGATTGAGGAGGGCGGCCGACGTTCACCTCGGAAGCCGACGCGCACCAGTTTGACGGAACCACCGGGTTCCTGCGCCACTTTCGGGATTGATGGGGACGACTCGGGTTTTCTTGGCTCGGTGGAGGTCGATCTAACGCCGACGCAGTCGTGGCCGGACTTTAGTGTGATAGGCGTGTCCAGCCGCTCATTACGCGAGCCACGGCGATGGGTGCTGTTCAGTGGGGTGCAGCGTCTTTTTGACGAGCTTCTGCCCAAAGCAGTGGATTTGTGTGGGCCGGATGAGCCACCAGCATTGGTGCACGGTGATCTGTGGGGTGGGAATCGTCTGGTGGATGTGGAGGGGCGGAACTGGTTGATTGATCCGGCGGCGTACTATGCACATCGCGAAAGTGGATCTGGCCATGATGCTCTTGTTTGGCGGGTTCGGTAAGGATGCGTTCATCGCCTACAACAACACCTATCCGCTGGCTGACGGATGGCACGAGCGGGTGCCCTGGTACCAGTTGCCGCCCCTGCTGGTCCACGCGATTTTATTGGTGGGGGTTACGGGGCGTCGGTCGTACGGGTACTCCTGGGAAACCTCGCTGGGTGGAGCACTCAGCCAGGTCGGTGCACGGTCAACGCGTTCCCGCCCGATCAGCGACGCGCGCCGCAAGCTCCTCCAACACATGCACATCAGTGTGTCCCGTGGTGCGGGTCGTGCCGAGTTCGCAGAGTGCGGTTGCAGAGACAGGAACAAGTCGGCATCAAGGTGCTTGACGGAGCGTGCCTCGTCGTGTGGGTGGCAGTGGCGGTGAGTTCCTCGTGGAGCAGGCCGCGGTCACCGCAAAAGGCGCAGCAGCGCCAGCCGTCGAATGATGGCCTCGTCCGCGACCAGTCCGGCCAGCATCGCCAGCGCATCGTTGACAGGGTGCGGAGGAACAGGTCGGGTGCACCGCCGCTTTGAGAGCCAGCCACGGCGGAAGCACCGGCGCGACGCATGGTGGCCACCCATTCCGTGGCATCCCAGCGGCGGTAATGCCCTCAACCCCGGCGTTCTTCAACGCCAAATGCTCTTCCGTGCAGGACACGATGTCACCACCAGTGGAATCCGCCCGTGGTGGGTGTTCTGGACAATCCAGGAGGTGACTTGTCCTTCATCACCTCAGCCACTATGGCCAGGCCCTTCGACTTCAGGGGTACCACAGCAGAGTTCTGAACACCCGCCGGCGTGCTCGAGTCGCAGCCCTGCGTAGAGTCAGTGGTTCCCGCACCGCGCCGCCACGCCGGGTGCCACTGCAAGCATGCTCGGTGCCAAAACATGGTGCCCACACACGCGGGCATGAAAATGGCATCCGGGTTGGGCACCGGCTGCGCACCTGCCGCCGCCGGAAGTTCACTGGTCGGGTAGGCACGATGTCTTCGCTCAGGGCTGTACGTGCCAACCCCAGGGCACACCCAGCGGTGTTGTCGGCAACATGCGGTCGTGGTCATGCTAACGACGCCCCGCGCAGCACCATGTCAGTGTCTGCCGCAACCTTTCCAGCCCTTGTCAGAGTCTCGTTCTGGGTTTCCCTGCCGCTTTGCGCGAATCGAATCACCAGTGTTGATTTTCACGGGGCAGGCCGTCAGGCACAGTACCATCCACGGCGCAGGTTTGGACGACATCGTACACCTCCTGCTCCTTCAGGGCGTTCCGCCAGGTCATGGCACCAGGCTGGCCTCTGGCAACGATGGCGCGCTGGATCACAATGCGTTGGCGGGGCGTCGTGGTCAGAGTGCTGGGATGGGCACAGCCTGCAGTAGCACATTCCACGCAGTCATCGATGATCTGACGGACGGGTCGGTGGGGCTTGATGTGTAGCGAGATACAGCTGCGGATCGTCAGCGATGATCGTGCAGGGTTGAGAATCCGCTTTGGATCGCCAGCGTTCTTCCACGTCCACCATGGCTGATACGAATCATCACCATATTGACGGTACACAAACGGGGACATGATGCGGCGTGCCATGCTCGGCCTTCAACGTCGCTTCTCGCGCTACACCAACTCCACCATCGTCCTCGGTGAACTGGTCGAACGGTTCCAGGACTCAGGGCCAGCAAAACCTCCTGACCAGGAAGTGAGTATTTGCCGTTCTTCGCGTGCCCGAAAAATCACCGCGCCATCATAGTTGTGCACATCAGAGACAGCACCTGTAGTCAGTACACACACCGCCGAGCTCGCTCCTACGGGCAGCACGTAACCTCCAGCAGCGCCATTGTGCCTTCGGACGGCTACGCATGATCTCTGTGTACAGGCCGTTTCGCATCACCACATTTGGGCGCGCCGCGATTCCTCGTTGGTCATTTCCGAGTGGAGTACATCAGGGTTGTTCAAAGTAGTGGCTCACCGGTGGCGATGTGCTCAGACGATGCGCTCATCATCCATAGCCTGGTACTCCACCAGTGGCGAAGCATGCTGATCCACGTTGAAGCCCGCGGCGGCAGCTGGAGGAGCATCAGGACCCATGGCGCGGATGGAGGCGGCGTCGATAGCTCCACCACATCGGCACCTGGTGAGTAGACGAGCTTGAGCGGGCCTCATGGCGGCGTCAGGTGAATCAAACATAAGCAGCGGTGGCGGTGCGCTTGGGACAGGACGGTGTTAAACACGGCCTCCGCGACGAACCCGAGGGTGCCTTCCGAGCCGATCATCAGGTGCTCAAGAATCTTGGCGGGCAACGAAATCAGGAAAGGAATTGATGCCAGCCCATGGTGGTCTTGATGGCGTAGCGGCGTTCAATATCCGCGCGGTACTTGTCGCCGCGCAGCGCTGTCGCCCGCAGCCACCAGCACCGCACCCAGTGCAGACTCGTGGGTGCGCAGGATGTCGTCTGCCTGCGGCGACGCCGTATCCACCACTGTTCCGCTGGGGAGGCGATGGTCATGGAATCGATGGTTGCGATGGCGTTCGCCGTGGTTCCGCAGGTCATGCCGAGGAATTGTTGGCGATCATGCCGCCGATGCGGGCAATGACGACGCCGGGTCCGGCCTCAGCTTCCTGCCATGACGCGCCAGCGCCCCATCGACCTGTGCAATGGTCAACCCCTGCTGGACGCGTACACGAGCGCCATCCAGAATCTCCATGCCGCGAATGTCTGCGGACATCCACCGTCAAACCCTCGACAGCGCCTGACCAGACAGGCTCGTGCCGCCGCTGCGGAACGTCGGTGGCCAGCCATTTCGGCAGCGCAACGCGTGCGCGACGCCCACGTCGGTTGGGGACTTCGCACGCATCACCGCGTCCGGGGGCGTGCAGGTAGTGAGGGACATCCACAGCTAGGGCCATGTACGGTCCAGTTCGCGGGTGCTTACGGAAGAATCAGCCGCCCAATGCGGTGCGCAGGGGCAAGCCAACGCGCTGCGTTGCCTTCGGACAAGATGGATCGGGATGTGGTGACGGACACTGGCAGTACTCCGTTCGGATGAGTCAGAAAGAGTTGTGGAGGCTAATCACGGTACTCGCAACGGTGCCTAAGAGGACGTGCTGCGTTATGGGGTGAAAAATGGTTTTTGATGAGGTTAGTTAACTATTTCTAGCATAATACCTGGAGAATTCGTTCAGATGGTGTAGTGAGTTCATGGTGCGTGTGGAAGTTCACCCCGGAGGGTAGGTGTAGAAGTGATGTGTCTGCTGAGGTGTAGGTGAGCATACAGAAGGAAACGAGTTGCCTGCTGCTTGTGTGTGGGTACTCTGACAAAATCTCTCATTGTGAAAGAGTAATGGGTCATGCTAGGAGGAAAATTGTGTAAGATCATTTTCTAAAAGTTGATTGATTGCGACTGTTCCAAAAGCGCAGTTAGGGGTGCCACTCATCTTACTGTTGGCGTTGTGGATTTGCGATAACCGAAAGGGGCTGCGGATAAATGGAGCAGAATAATGAAAAAGAAAGTTCACTATCCAGCGCTGCGGCAGTTGACAATCAAGACTTTGATCGTTTTGAACAGTTCACAGAAGCAGCATAATATCATGATGTTGGTTGAAATGCGTTCGGATATTGCAGTGTTGAATCATCTTGGCTCGAAATACGCTACTGACTATAGAGTCATTTTTCTACTATCTGAAATCTATTAAGTTCAATAATGGTAATATTCTTTTTCGCAAGATGAATGAACAGAATTAGGATGAACAGGCAAAAATATGAAAGTAAAGATTTCCACCGGAGCGACTTCGAGTTAATTCTTGAAGTGATTTGTATCTACCCTACAAGCGATTATGGCAAAGGGAAGAGCTGAAAAAGATCTCAGAGGATTCAATACGAGTTTTCTAATTTTCACGTATGTGGTTTCGCCAGATTTGCTGGGCGGTTGGATGAAAAATCCAGTAAGTTTAAATGTAGGGACATACAGCAATTTCGCTGCTGACCTGGATAAGGAAGAATATAAAATTTAGGTTTTCAAGCGAGCGGGTTGATGACCATTATCATGTGTTTAATTTTAATGTAATTAACTTTTACTACCGCATTGCTTGATAACTACTTGCACCTTGACAGGGAGCAATTTGATCCGCACCCGTACGGCACTGTGGATACAAATTTTATATTCCGTCGCAATCCTCGAAATTATGAAAATTATGATTCTGGTAAGTATCCAGATTCCGAAACTGGTTGTTCAGGGGTACTTGGGTCTGATATTTATCATCCTCATGGATCAGCAAATTCCCGATCATTGTTATTTGGTATTGATGGGTCCGCGCTAGATCGCATGCAAACAAGTATGTGGAGCAGCTTTTTTGCTCCTCAATTTGAAAAAATTTTTTGGGCGCAAACTTCATTGCGGTATGAAAAAGCCATATCGGAAACTGAACTATTTATTATATTTTGGAAGCTCACGGGGTGAAACAGATAGGTGGTGGTGGAAGCATATTTTTAGCTATTTATGTGCTGAGGGATCTATTTACTCAGTATTGTCAAAGATGTCATCTCTGCATGATTTGAAGGAAGTGAAAAAGCTGATTAGGGAGAGGTTTATTAATGAAAAGTATCGTTCGGATTTGACTGGAATTAATTTGAGTGAAGTATTTGAGGAAATCTGTGATAGAATCTTTGTTGTGATCTATAGCGATGCCTCAACCATCTCGGCCTTTGGGTTCTGTGGGAATTGTTTTAGTCCCTATGATAAGGATCCTGCCGGAATTGAAGATGTACGATGATGTACTTGAGGTGTGTGGGGTCTGCTGGAAACCGGGTGACAAACCATTATGCACTACTGTGTAGAGGTAATCAGTGAATCTGAATTGTCAATTTCCTTTCCTACCTCCCCGCATACTCCCTATAAAAATCCGCAATATGGTGAGTGCCCGTTGTGGGCGCAACGCAGTCGTGCTGCATACTCCAGGTAGCAAAGCGGATGGTGTCGGCAAGCCGCGAGTTGAATAGGCCGACAAAACCCAAGACTGGCGGCAGTGTCCAGCCGGGTACTTTCACAGTGCGTGCGTTTCTGCCAACCGCCTGAAATGCGGTGGTGGCTATGTTCCTTCCAGGTAAAATATCCGGCCCGCCGATGTCGAAGGATCCGGTGCTTCCCTGTTCTAGCTGTTCCACGGTGTAGGCCGCGAGGTCGGCACCGTGAATGGGGTTGAGGCGTATGTCCGGTTCGAAGAGGGGGACTAACCCGCGCTTGGCCATAGTGAGCAGTTCCGCCGCATCAGAGAAATAGGCGGACGGGTTGATCACAGTAGACCTAATGTCCGCAGACTCTAAAGCCCGCGCGAAGGCCGTTTTGGCGCGGGTGAGTTCGGCGGGGCAGGTCTCGGCACCAAGCGCATTGATGTAGGTGAAGGAGCTGGCACCATGCCTCAGCGCGGAGGCGAGGATGCTCTGGTTGGCGCGATTGTCGATGCTCCACGGGTCTGCTTTTTGGCGCGTCACCCCCAGCGCGGACACCACATGATCCACTCCCGCCGCCACGTCCTGAGTGAATGCCGCGTCGGTGACGTTTCCTACGGCCCAGTCGTCGACGAGACCGTCAAGGCCCGGTGCGCTATAGGCACCTTCGACGGCTGCGCGGCCGCGGTCGCGGACAATGGCGCGAACCGTGTGCCCGCGGCGGTGGAGTTCTGCAACGATATAGCGTCCGAGGTATCCGGTTGCCCCGGCGACAAGTGTGGTGGGCATGGCTGTTGCTCCTTCAGTATGTGCATCCTCCAGCGTACGTACCTGCTGTTCCGGGGCGTCGATAAGGGTGTATGGCGAAGTAGCTGTACCGGTTTTTCTTTTAGGGTGAGATAGGTATGACAAGTCGAAAGCATGGCATCGCGAGGGTGTTGTGGAACGGCTGGCGAAATAATGGTAGCTATTGTTACAGCAACAGATGAGCATATTCCGCAGGTGTCAGAACTCTTTGCCGACGCCTTCGCATGGACGACCCTTGGTGGAAGGCCATTGCCCCAGCCCCCTGCGCACGGGCACGTGATCAAGCCGATATGACGGGAGTCGGTCTGCGGGGGAGGACAGCGTGGACGTGGCCGCTGACGACTCTGCAGGTGGCCGCGTGCTCGGGGCGCTCACCTTGAAACCCCGACATGGTGGACATCGACGACGAGTACGGGCTGGAAGGAAACCTGCGTGACCTGGTTCGGGTCGTCTGCCCGCCGAGCCTCCGCGGGGCCAAGCATCAAGCCGTTTGACCTGTATCAACCCGACGGCCCGCACTGGTACCTCACGACATCGCCACCTCGCCAGACGTCGCGGGGAAGGGCATTACGCTCCGCGTTGCTGCGGCGTCGCCTCGCGCTTATCGACGCCCAGCCCGCCCCGTTTTCCTCGAAGCAACGCACCGATGCCAGCCGCCGACTCTACGAACGCTACGGCTTTTAGCGTGGTCGCCGAGTGTCGACTGCCAGAAACGCTCTCCCACGCGATGATTCGGGAAGCGGTGTAGGGGGATGGCGGGACGGTTAACTCAAGGTCCACCGTTGTCTGGGCACAAAGGGCGATGCAGGTTTGTATATCGTCGGGTATGAAAACCAGGGTTTTCTGACCGGGCGATATACATACTTTTGCACCAATGGTGGCCTGATGATGGTAGTTTGATGAGCCACAACCTCGTCGAGTCAAGAGCTTTGGACGGTGTGATTGATCTCTGTAAAAATCTGCTTACGTTCAAGCTCAGAAAATGCCCCATTTTTGGTGCCTCGGGCATAGCAAACTTTCCATGCAAGCGTTGTGCACTAACGTTGTTTAAAGGTCATGGTGGGGCCGTTCGGCTCTGCTAGCTCTCGTTGTCTGGGCGAAGGCAGCCAAAAGCAGCTTCGGTGTCTTCTTAAATACTATGCATGAGTTTGTACACTTCGTCTTCGCTTTTGAGTTCACTTTGCGCTGCTTACTTCCGTCAGTCGGATGCCAAGCAGTACGTTGATGAGCATCCCCAGCGCGAGGGGCCTCGCGCGCTTCCGTTCCCATGTTCAACGCGTTGTTGATTGCGTGATAAATCTCAAAGAAACGGTGCGTGCAATGGGGCCGAAGCGGGATGCTGCCCCATGGTGAACAGGTGCATGACGATCAGTAGGTTAGAGCGGTCGGCCATGAGCTCAATGTAGGCGTGCCCCATGCTTGCTTTAGTATCGGACCCTTTTTGTCTTCTGTGCTGCTCGGATGGAGGTGTCTTTTGATGAGGTTGATTCGCGTTCCGACGCTCGGCAAACAGGTTTCTTTCGATCCAAAGGTTCGTACCATTTTCGTAGCTTGGCTCACCCGGCGGCTTTGGCTATGGCATCGGTGGTTGCACCTGCGTAGCCAAGGTTGCCAAATACGTTGCTGGCGGCACTGAGCATGTTTTCGCGGCGCTCAGCTGCGGGAAGGCGTTCTGTTCTGGTGGGGATTTCTTGCGATGCGTCTTTCGGGGCCACGCTGTCACAGTAGCATTACCTGCGTTTTAGCTGCGGTGGCGTTGTTGTTGACGCATCCGAGCGCACATACTAGAGTCTGGTTGTAATCAATTGATTACAACCATTCAAGCGGTAAGAATCCCCAGGAGAAACAAACCGTGGAAACCCTCAACGCCCCCAACACAGAAGTTCACGTCGCAGCAGCGCCGCAGCCTGCCCGTCCTATCTGGCTCAGTATCTCACAGTCTCGCTGCCTATGTTCATGGCATCGCTTGACAACCTCATTGTCACCAACGCCCTCCCGTGATCGGCAAGAACTACGAGCGACATTCGAGCAGCTCAGCTGGTTTGTCAATGCCTACACCCTCGCTTTCGCCTCTCTGGTCCTCATGTCGTCAGGGTTAGCAGATCGTTGTGGCAGGCGCCGCATCTTCGCCGGGGACTCGCGTTATTTACCTCGGTCTCTGCTGTGTGGACTCAGCACCGAACCCTGGATGCTCGCTGCTGCGCGAACGCTCCAGGTGGGCGGTCGCCCTTCTCCCGCTTTTCCCTCACGTTGCTCAGTACCTCAGTACCAGAGCGTCTTCGTCCAGCGGTCATCGGAATCTGGGGAGGTATTTCCGGTTTGGGGGTTGCTCTTGGCCCGCTCATCGGTGGGATTGTTGTTGAGGGTGTGAACTGGGAAGCAGCCTTCTGGATCAATGTCCCCGTAGGCATTGCCTGTCTCGCGCTAATTTACTGGGTAATCCCGAAGCTATGGCAAGCAGCACAGAAACTGACTTGCTCGGTGTCATACTCGCCGGTCATTGGTGTTTTTGCCTACCTACGGCATTTCCCGCGGTAACGACAGCTGGACCAGTACTGAGATCCTGCCAGCATCATTAGTGGCTCCGTCTTTCTCCTAGCGTTTCTCATCTGGGAGACACGCACGTCGCACCCAGTTCTACCTCTGAGTATGTTTAAAAACAGCAGTTTCAGCATTGCGAATGCGGTGAGTTTCTTATTCACTTTTGGAACCTTTGGTGCGGTGTTCCTCCTCTCAATTCTGCAAGTTGTGCTAGGTAACAATCCGCTCGAAGCTGGGGTGATGACAATGCCGTGGACGCTAGCCCCGCTTTTTGTTGCGCCCATTTCGGGTCGGTTGGCCGGCCGTATCGGTAACCGTCCCGTTATTTTCGTAGGACTTATTCTTCTCGCTAGCGGACTAACATGGATCGCCGCCATACTCGCCCCCGACATGTCTTATCGCAGCATGATCCCGGCCATGATTATCGCTGGTGTGGGCATGGGGCTAGTCTTCTCTCCGATTGTCAACGCGGTACTCGTCGGCATGACCTCTCGAAGAGCAAGCGACCGCCTCGGGCACAAACGCCACCATTCGCGAGGTGGGCATTGTGTTTGCGTTGCCGGACTTACGCCATTTTCCCTGCCTACGACGGCGCAGCTCACCCCGACCGCGTTTACCGACGCCGTGATTCCCGCAATCTTCTTCGGTGCCGTAGCTGTGGGGAATATCAGCCCTCATGACTCTCCGGTTGCCAAGCTAAGAGCTCACGCACCGTTGATGTGCGCGCGGGCGAGGTCCGCGAACAGCGCGTGCTCGGCACCATCAAACGCGGCTGCGAAGTCATCGAGTGAGCCGATCCGTCGCCGTGGTGACGGTGTGAAAGCCATCCGGGGGCAACAGGTGAGCTGGGCGCCAGCCACGCCCAAGTGGGTGACAATAAGGAAGTGGGAGGGTGGGAGGTCAGCGTCTTCGATCCAGGCGCGGCCGTCGATGGTGATGTCGCCGTGAACGTGAGCGCCGTATCCAACGCAGGCGTGACCGCAGATTGCGGCATTGCCGCTGACGCGGGCGGTTTCGTCGATGGTGGCGGATTCGTAAACTCGGGCGTTTCCGCTGACCAGGGCAGCCCCTGTGATGGTGGCGTCATCGTGAGGCTTCGGGGCGTCGCCAGTAATCCAGCCGTTAAGGGTAAGCCGGTCGGGGGAATCTACCCAACCGCCGATGTCTCCGGCGCGCACCCCGTGGGCGGGAATGTCGTAGGCAGCGCGGACGCGGTGGAGGAGCACACCGAGGTCGTTGAGCATGGTGTCGTCAGTAAGGTGGTGTTTCATTGTTGTTACTGTACTCGGCGCCGATGTCGCTTCTGTGTTTATAGTGGGGGCCATGAGTATCCCCGCTTGGATGTTGCTTGGTTTTTCGTCTGGCGCGATTGCAAAGATGGTGATGCCCGGGGAACAGCGGTGGGATCATTCTCACCATGCTGTTGGGCATTATCGGCTCGATGGTCGGCGGCTACCTCGGCTCGATGTTTTCTCAATGTGGACCTCAACCAGGGGGTTCTTTGATCTCAGCACGTGGGCCAGCGCTGTGGGTGGAGCGTTGGTGGTGCTGACGGTGTACGGCTTTTTATTACGGGGTCGCGGCGTCGTTAAGCGCGCCACCACGTGTCGAAGGGCGTGATGGGCAGGTGGCGTTTGTGCTCGCCAACCCGCCACAGGTGTTCGAGGCGGGTGCGGGCGGCGTCGGTAAGCGGTTGGTCGGTTTCCAGGTAGGTGTCGATGTCGGTGTAGCTGACGCCCAGGGCTTCTTCTTCGTCGGGTAACGACGGCCGCGTGTCCTCAAGGTCGGCGGTGGGCACCTTCGCCCAGGTGGATTCGGGTGCGCCGAGTTCGCGGAGTAGTGCAGCCCCTTGGCGTTTGGTCAGGCCCGCGAGCGGCAGGATGTCGGCACCGCCGTCGCCGAACTTGGTGAAAAAACCGGTGATGTTTTCGGCCGCGTGGTCGGTACCAATGACCGCCAGGCCGTACTCGCCGGCGACGGCGTACTGCGCGATCATGCGCTGGCGGGCCTTGACATTCCCGCGGTTGAAATCGGTGAGGTCGTCACGCCCCGAGCGCAGCGGCAACGGCGTCGTCCATGGCATCAGTGGCTTCCTTGATGTTAATAACGATGCTGCGGTCGGGCTGGATGAAGCGGAGCGCGGTTTGGGCGTCGTCTTCGTCTACCTGGGTTCCATAGGGAAGGCGCACGCCCAGAACTCCGCGTTGACCTGCTGTGCGCGTACTTTTCTACGGCGAGTTGTGCGAGCGACCCGCAAGGGTGGAGTCTTGCCGCCGGAAAATGCCCAGCACATATCCCTTGAGTCCGGTGTGGAGCAGGTAGTCACGAGAAGTCCACACGCATGGCTATCTCGTGCTGCGGATTGATGGTGGGGAGACGTTGAGCGCTTTGCTGGATGTGGGTGCGGAGGTCCGTGCTGTGCTGTTTATCCATGACAGTATGGTAATGGAGTGCGCTAATCTGGTTTGTTAAAACGGGGTCGATATCGATAACATGGTCCCTCGTCATAGCAGCTGGGCTGTGCGTTAAGAACTGTAAGCGAAAAATTACACGCGGCGTGTGGTGATGTGCGCCGCTGTACGCGCATGAGAGAAAGGAGCGCCCGATGAAGGTCCGTAAGTCCCTTCGGTCGCTGAAGAATAAGCCGGGCGCGCAGATCGTGCGTCGTCGTGGCAAGGTCTGCGTGATCAACAAGAAGGAGCCCCGGTTCAGAGGCTCGTCAGGGCTAAACCACCGAGTTGAAAGCCGCTCGCCGTCATGGTGGGCGGTTTTTTGTTGCGGCTGTGGGGGTTTTCTTCGGGTGGTTTTAGGTGCTCTTTAGGTGAAGAAAGCGCTGCTCAGGGCGGGTGTAGCGGCTGCTCGAATGCGATTTGACAAAAGTGGATTCTTTTGAATTACACGTGTGGAACTTCTTCGGAGTGCATGGCGCTGCGAGTGTGCTTTTTTGGGGTGAAGTACGGGTTGAGGGTTTGGCGACCTGCGCACTTGTCATCAAATATGTGTCAAACGACACATTTTGACCGCGCAGCGGAGTGAGGGGCGCAATGTGGGCGAGCAGGGATATTAGGGGGTGTGAAGCGGGCAAATTTCATCGTTGTAATCACATGGCACGCAAAACCAGGCTAGATATAGTGGCCAGATTGCGCGGTTTGCTGGGAATACTCACGATGTAACTACTATATGTAGTGCTAGTTGAATTAGATAGGCACAAAGTATAGTGTTTCTTCATGTGATCCGGTCAGGCCGCAGGGAGCGGCTACCGGGCAACACGCAAGAAGAGCAAACCGCAAACAGATGAGGGAAGAACATGGCTATCACCGTCTACAGCAAGCCCGCCTGCATGCAGTGCACCGCAACCAAAAAGGCCCTGGACCGTGCTGGCTTGGACTACACCCTCGTAGACATCAGCATGGACGATGAAGCCCGCGACTATGTTCTGGCTCTCGGATACCTCCAGGCGCCCGTTGTTGAAGCCAACGGCGAGCACTGGTCCGGCTTCCGCCCCGAGCGCATCCGCAGCCTCGTTGCGGCTGTTGCCTAACTAACGCGGCTTCACGACGCACCGTCACGGAGGCGTTTCCAGTCGCCCATACCGTTGCATGCGTGGGCGGCTTTTTCATGCCACACAGACGAACGGACGATACAAGATGCTTGTGGTGTATTTTTCCTCGGCAACGGGAAACACCCATCGCTTTGTGACCAAGCTGGGACTGCCCTCCGCGCGTATCCCGCTGCATCGGAACGATCCTCTGCTCGTCGTGGATGAACCCTACGTGCTGGTCTGTCCCACCTACGGGGGAGGGGCCTCCATATCTGGCAACGAACCCCGCCCGGTACCGGGGCAAGTTATTCGTTTCCTCAACAATGAACACAACCGCAGCCTCATCCGCGCGGTCGTGTCCTCGGGGAATACCAACTTTGGCACCGATTACGGCAAAGCAGGCGACGTGATAGCCGCCAAAACGGGAGTCCCGTACGTGTACCGTTTTGAACTGCTCGGAACCGACGAAGACGTGCGCATTCTGCGCGCCGGACTGCTGGACAACGCAGAAAAACTAGGATTAAACCGTAACCCACATGACGACGCCGCGGGAGAAGCGGGCGTCGATACGCGCGGATAGCGCACACATACTTCTATTGGAAAGGCTGCAGACGTTGAGCGAGACCATGGCAGAGCGTGAAGAACTGGACTACCACGCACTGAATGCCCTGTTAAACCTGTGGGATGACAACGGCAACATCCAATTTGATAAGGATCGTCAAGCGGCCAACCAATTCTTCCTCCAGCACGTCAACCAAAACACCGTGTTCTTTCACGACCTGGAGGAAAAATTCCACTACCTGCTGAGCAACAACTACTACGAACAAGAGGTTGTTGACCAGTACTCCTTCGACTTCATCAAATCCCTGTTCAAGCGCGCCTACGCCAAGAAATTCCGGTTCCCCACCTTCCTTGGGGCCTACAAGTACTACACCTCGTACACCCTGCAAACCTTCGACGGCCGACGCTACCTTGAACGCTACGAAGATCGCGTCTGCATGGTCGCCCTCACGCTCGCGGCGGGTGACACCAAGCTTGCCGAGAGCCTTGTCGACGAAATCATGAGCGGACGCTTCCAGCCCGCCACACCCACCTTCCTCAACTCCGGCAAAGCCCAACGCGGCGAGCCCGTCTCCTGCTTCCTGCTGCGCATTGAGGACAACATGGAATCCATCGGGCGCGCCATCAACTCCGCGCTACAGCTTTCCAAACGTGGCGGCGGTGTGGCTCTGCTGCTCAGCAACCTGCGCGAAGCCGGAGCGCCCATCAAGCGCATTGAAAACCAGTCGTCCGGCGTCATCCCCGTGATGAAACTTCTCGAAGACTCCTTCTCCTACGCCAACCAACTCGGCGCGCGCCAGGGTGCGGGAGCCGTCTACCTCAGCGCCCACCACCCGGACATCATGAAGTTCCTGGACACCAAGCGCGAAAACGCGGACGAAAAAATCCGCATCAAAACCCTGTCGTTGGGCGTGGTCATCCCTGACATCACCTTCGAACTGGCCAAACGCAACGACGACATGTACCTGTTCTCCCCCTACGATGTCGAACGCGTCTACGGCAAACCCTTCGCCGACGTCTCCGTCACCGAACACTACAACGAGATGGTGGAAGACGACCGCATCCGCAAAACCAAGATCAACGCGCGCCAGTTCTTCCAAACCCTCGCCGAGATCCAATTTGAATCCAGCTACCCCTACATCATGTTTGAAGACACGGTGAACAAAGCTAACCCCATCGCAGGCCGCATCACCACTCCAACCTGCTCCGGATCCTGCAAATCTCCACCCCTCAGAATTCAACGCGGACCTCACCCTACGCCAAAGTCGGTGAAGACATCTCCTGCAACCTCGGCTCCCTCAACATTGCCAAAGCCGTTGACTCCCCGGACTTCTCCCGCACCATCGAAACCTCCATTCGCGGGCTCACCGCCGTATCCGAACAAACCTCGCTCGACTCGTGCCTCCATCCACCAAGGTAACGACGCCGCGCACGCCATCGGACTCGGCCAAATGAACCTGCACCGGATTTTTCCGGGCGCGAACACATACCTACGGATCAGAAGAAGGACTCGACTCACCAACGCCCTACTTTACGGCCGTCATGTACGAGATGCATCAAAGCATCCTGCGCAATCGCCCAGAACGCGGCGCTGTTTTCGAAGGATTCGAAAGACTCTGACTATGCTAACGGAACATTCTTCGTACCGCTACGATCCCGCCGAGTTTGTGCCCCGCACCGACAAGGTCAAGAAATCTTCGCGCGGTCCAGCATCCACCACGCCCACCGCAGAAGAATGGGCAGAGCTCAAAGAAAAGGTGGCCAAACACGGCATGTTTAACCGCTACCTCCAGGCGGTGCCACCAACCGGGTCGATCTCCTACATTAACAATTCGACCTCATCCATACACCCCATCGCCTCCCGGATAGAAATCCGCAAGGAAGGCAAAATCGGGCGCGTCTACTACCCGGCGCCCTACATGACCAACGACAATCTCGACTATTACCAAGATGCCTACGACATCGGGTACGAGAAAATCATTGACACCTACGCCGGGCCTACCCGCTACGTCGACCAGGGGCTATCCCTCACCCTGTTCTTCAAAGACACCGCCACCACTCGCGACATCAACCGCGCTCAAATCTACGCCTGGCGCAAAGGCATCAAAACCATCTACTACATCCGCCTCCGGCAAACTGCCCTGGAGGGACTGAGGTGAAAGCTGCGTGAGCTGCACATTGCAGGTTTTTGCTGGGGTGCAGCTGGAAAATGTAGTAGTGCTGGCTCACCACGTTGTCGGTGTGGTGAGCCAGCACTATTGGTCGACTCTAGGAGGCGGGAGTGAGTACTGCGAGGCTTTCGCGGGCTTCACTGACAAGCATGCGAGCATAGTCCTCGGCGGCGAGGCCCTCGCCAGAAGCGATGGCGGCTGCGAGGCGTTCGTGGTGGTCGAGTGCTTCGTCGGAGGGATGGTTGGGTTGCAGTCCCAATTGCGCGCGTCCGGTCAGCACCGTTGCCACGGTGGAGGCGAGGACGCAAACATCTCGCTGCGAGATGAGGTCAAGATGAGTGTGGAATTCGATGTCGGCGTCGAGGAAGTCGGGGAGTTGCCCATGCCACTGCAGCCGGGGTCGCAAATCAGGGTGGAGAGTTCCACGAGCCGTGTGCGTTCCTCAGGGTTGGCGTTGTTGGCGGCTGCGCGGGCTGCGATGGGTCTCGACGGCTATGCGTAGTTGGGTGAGTGAATGGAGCTGGAGATCGCGTTCTTGAGGGCGTCTCTAGACGCCACGCGATGACGGATTTATCGAATACAGCCAGTCTTTCTTCTCCAGCACTGTGATGCCAACGCGTCGGAAAGCGTGAACAAGGTTAAGTTGTTCAAGGGCTCGCGATTACTTCGCGGAACGACGGTGCGTGAGATTCAAACCGGGTACACAGGTCCTGCAGGGTGAAACGTTGCCCTGCGAATTTCTTCACTGATGATCTCAGTGCCGAGTTCCTTCAGGACTGGGTCGAGAAGCGATGGGGAAGTCGGGGTAGGTCACTAGTAGTTCCTGCGATCCAGATGTACGGTTGGAAGTGCTCACTGCTATTTCTAGCATATCTTTACCCTAATTCTCAGTATTGTGTAAGGAAAGTGTCGCAGTCTTGAACGGTAGTTATGGAAAAGTGGGGGTGCCCGCCGTTGACCTGCAGCACTGCGAAGCTCTGGGGGTAGCGAGTATTCTAAAAAGATCACACCTAGTAAAAAGTGTGATGTATATCATTTTAAAAAATAGGTATGTGTCGTGCCGAGAAAGGGGTGGCGTGAAACCAGTGCATTATGTGGTCATGGGGGTATCGGGCAGCGGGAAAAGTGCTGTTGCGGCGCGGTTGGGCGCGCATTTAGATCTAGCAGCTGTAGACGCGGATGATCTTCACCGAAACCAACATAACCAAAAATGGCTGCATGTGCTGCCTGACCGATGCGGACCGTGTGCCGTGGCTCGAATCGCTGGTGCGGTGGATGGATGCAGCAGGCAGCTCTGTGGTGGCTTGCTCTGCTCTCAAAGCGCAGTTATCGCGATATTCTGCGCCGTGCACGGGGATGTGGTGTTTATTCATCTTGTTGCGCCGCGCGCACTCATTGCGAAGCCGAATGGAAGCGCGTATCGGGCATTCATGCCCCGCTCTTGTTGGATTCTCAACTCAGATGCACTCAGAACCATTAGAGGCGGATGAGTGGGGATAGTAGTGGAGAATACGGCCGCCATCCAGCATGTTGTGGACGCGATACTGGCCTGGATAGCAAAAACCCGCCGAAGCCTGATAAGCCGGGTTAGATCAGATTAGATAAAGGGGGATAAATTAGTCGTCGGAATCCTCGCTGCGCCGAGTTCTGCGTCCATGCGCAGCGAGGCCGGAGCCATCGTTTGCGACCATGCGCAGGCGGTCAAGAATTTCGCTTGACGGTGGATTCTTCCTCGATCTGCTCTTGGAGGAAGGTGTCCAGAAGCGGGCGGGAGTCAAAGTCGCTCTCGTTCTGGGCGGCAGCAGCCAGGTCGCGAATCATGCCGGAGATCTTCTGCTCGTGAGCCAGGGAGGCCTCAGCTTCGATGGCGTTGGTGACCTTCGGTGCCGGGGAGTTGATGAGTGCCAATCTGGGGAGTGGCATCGCGGTCCAGCATGTGATCGGCGAACTGCTGTGCGTGGGTCCAGTTCACTCTTCGGACTGGGTTTTCATCCAGTCGCGCATGCCCACCAGCCCGAGGTCGTCGAGGATGTAGGAGAGCTGGAGGTAGACCAGGGAGGCTTCAAGTTCTGCGGTTACTTGCTTGTTGAATGCTTCTGCGAGTGTGTCACTGAGTTTCATAGCCATGAGTCTACAATGCCATCAATCGACTTATGCTTGCCTAACTCGCTGGTAGGAGGGGCATTTGGTCGTATTTTTCGGTATGGTTTGGCTTGCATTAGCGACAAAATGAACGTTGCTCATCCGCAGAACGCATCTCTATGTGATTAATACGATGAGCGTCTAAATAAACTACTTGTAACAGGTTTAGGTTATGGACATAGCTGCGGAAGGTGGGGCGTCGATAAGCATCGGGGAGAATGGCGGGAAGCGGCGGTGGTGGGCGAAGGGTATGTTGAATATCACGGTATGGTGGTAGTGTGGCCGGATTGAATGTTTTGCACACGAGGAGACAAAAGACTGTGACGGCAGCTCACCTGCAACCCCTGCGCATCGCGAAAGCCATCCCGAATCGCGCAACTTAGCCCATCAGCGCCATTAACTGGAATACCATTCCAGACGAAAAAGACCTTGAGGTCTGGGACCGACTCACCGGAAACTTCTGGCTCCCCGAAAAAGTGCCGCTGTCCAACGACGTCAAAAGGCTGGAACACCCTCAACGCCCTCGAACAAAAAACAACCATGCGGGTGTTCGCGGGGCTGACCATGCTCGATACCATTCAGGGAACCGTCGGTGCGGTGTCGCTGATTCCCGACGCCCTGACACCTCATGAAGAAGCTGTGCTCACCAACATTGCCTTCATGGAATCCGTGCACGCGAAAAGTTACTCCTCTATATTTATGACGCTCGCGTCCACGAGATCAGCGACGCGTTCGCTGGTCCGAGAAAACGAGAACCTGCAGAAAAAGCCGGATCATCCTCAGCTACTACGAGAGCGATGCCCCGCTCAAAGCGCAAAGTCGCCTCCACGCTGCTCGAATCCTTCTCTTCTACTCCGGCTTCTACCTGCCCATGCACTGGTCGAAAGCCGCGAAGCTCACCAACACCGCCGATGATCCGCCTGATCATCCGCGACGAAGCCGTCCACGGCCACTATCATCGGCTGCAAAATACCAAAAAGGGAGCTCGAAGCGCTCACCGAGGCCGAGGCGCGAGGAAATGAAGAATACACCTTTGAACTCTCTACGACCTCTACGAAAACGAAACCCAATACGCGAAGACCTCTACGACGAGCTGGGGTGGACCGAAGACGTCAAACCTTCTCCGCTACAACGCCAACAAGGCTCTGAACAGCCTTAGCTACGAGACTGATTCCGCCGACGACACCAGTCTCCCCGGCAATCCCCTCTCCGCTGTCACCCCAGCTCTGATGAAACCATGACTTCTTCTCCGGCTCCGGTTCCTCCTATGTGATCGGCAAGCCGAAGCCACCGAAGACGACGACTGGGACTTCTAGGAGTAAATACAGATGAAGATTCTTGTTACCTGGCGCTGCGGGGACTGTCGGGCGTTCGGTTGTTGAGCAAGCGCTATCACGTGGTCATGATGTGATTGCTGTGCTGGCGAACTCAGAAAAACTGGAGATGAAAGCCACGAGCGACAACGAAAAGGCCGCAGTGGACATTCTCGATGTTGATGCGTTAACTCCCTGGCTTGAAGAGTCGACGCGGTTGTGAGCACCGTTGGTGTTGGAACAGCTAACACTCCCACGCAGCTGTGCTCACTGGCACTAAGAATCTTCTTGCAGCAATGGGGCACCATGGTGTGAACGGCTGCGTTGTCATTTCATCTGAAGTACGGCTGAACATCTAGGCGCACCAAGGGCTGTTAAAGCTATGGATTGTTCTGCCCTTACTGCAGCACTTTCTCAGTGCTACTTATGACGACATGCGGCGCATGGATGTGTGTGCTCTGGGAAAGTGATGCTGGGTGGACACCGCAATAAGGGCACCTCGTATTCAGCCCGTTCAGCCTGGAAAAGCGAAAAATCGGTACCGCCTGAGCGCCTCAGCGCCCGTACCTCGCGGGTGGATGATCACTGCCCCAGATATGGCTACTGCGCTCCTTGATATTGCGGAGCGTAACGACCTTAACCGCCGCCACGTTTACGTAGCCAGCGAGGTGACCCTGGAATCTTCATCCGCATCATCTCGTGCCCTGCGCCTGTCGCTGCGCGCTTTTCAGAGGGTGCTGGTAACGGTGCTCGAGGGTCAACCTTGGGTTTACACCCGTATGGGGAGCGGGATTAGTGGAATGATCATCTTCTCACCCCTGCAGTGCAGCCTCGAAAGTGTTTCCTGTGCACAGATGAGGAGAAATATGAAGCTCAATCGTGTACAACACCCCCAAGAACGGCTAGTGACGGGCATTCGTTACGAAAAAACAACAATGTAGAAGGTGGGCTTTCCTGCCGTAAAGATGGAAAAACGCAGTACGGTTCCACTAGCATCAATACAGCATAAAACTTGGGTATTCTGCGCACACAGTGTCTGTGCATGTGCAGCGTTATCGCGTAGTCGGGAGGAACCTATGACAGCGGTGCCTGGGCGACCACGAGGTCGCACCTGCAACCTGCACCTACCAGGTCAGGCCTGCGCAGGTAGCCTGGCCTGGAAAATGCTCACCACAACTGACCGCCAGATGCTGGGCCTGATGTACATCATTATGACGCTTCTGCTTCTTCTTCCTGCAGGTGGCTTCATGGCCTACTCATCCGCGCCGAACTGTTTCAGCCCCGGCTGCGGTACCTGTCAACGAGCAGTTCAACCAGCTATTTACTCATGCACGGCACCGTGATGCTGCTGCTGTACGGCACTCCCGTGGTATGGGGCTTTGCTAACTACGTCGTGCCGTTGCAGATCGCGCACCCGACGTTGCCTTCCCCGGCTGAACGCATGTTTGCTGGCTCACCGCCGTGGCGGCATTTTGACGTGCTGTCGGGCTTCTTCACCCCTGGTGGTGCCGCCGACTTCGGCTGGACCATGTACTCGCCGCTCTCGACTCATCCACTCCCAGGCGTTGGCTCTGACATGTGGATTCTCGGCGTGGGTGTCGGTGGTATCGGTACGCATCGTCTCGCCATCAACATGATCACGACCATCCTGTGCCTGCGCGCGCCGGGCATGACCATGTTCCGCCTGCCGATCTTCACCTGGAACATCTTTGTTACCTCTATCTTGGCGCTGCTGATCTTCCGATGACTCACCGCCGCCGCTTTGGGGAGTGCTGTACGACCGCGCTGGGCAGCCACATTTACGACCCATAACGGTGGTGCCGTCCTGTGACAGCACCTGTTCTGGTTCTTTGGGCACCCCGAGGTGTATGTCCTGGCTCTGCCGTTCTTCGGCATTGTGTCTGAGATCGTCGTGTTCTCCCGTAAGCCGATGTTCGGCTACGCAGGCCTGGTGTTTGCAGCCCTGTCCATCGCTACGCTGTCGATGGCAGTGTGGGCGCACCACATGTTCGTCACCGGCGCTATCCTGCCGTTCTTCTCTCGCGACGTTCCTGATTTCGGTTCCCACCGGCGTGAGTTCTTCAACTGGCTGGGCACGATGTGGCGCGGACACCTCACATGGGAAAACCCCATGATTTTCGCCTTCGGTTTCATGGTGTCCTTCCTCGTTCGGTGGCTGACCGGCGTCATGATGGCCTCCCGCCGCTGGACTTCCACATCTCGACACCTACTTCATTGTTGCTCACTTCCACTACACCCTGTTTGGCACCATCGTGTTCGCCTCCTACGGTGGCGTAACCTGGTTCCGAATGACGGGCCGTATGCTGGACGAGCGCCTGGGCAAGATCCGCTGGATGACCTTCCTGGGCTCACGGCACCTTCCTGATCCAGCACTGGCTGGGTAACATGGGTAACCCGCGTCGTTATGCCGACTACCTTGAATCGTGAGGTTCACCCTGTTCAACCAGATTTCCTATCGCCGCCTTCATTCTCGCGCGTCTGCATCCGTTCATCTGGAACATCTTCAGTCCTGCGCTATGGCGGGGTCGTCACTGTGGACGATCCGTGGGGCTACGGCAACTCCCTGGAATGGGCAACATCCTGCCCGCCGCCGCGCCACAACTTCGTGTCTCTGCCGCGTATCCGTTCCGAGCGTCCCGCCTTCGAGCTGCACTATCCGCACATGGTGGAGCGCATGCGCGCTGAGGCGCACGTCGGCAGGCACTAGGTTCGCCCACAAAGGGTTTGCCTGCTCCTGCTACGCACATCACGTTTGGTTGGTCCGACCGGGGTGATCGTATCGCCGTGATCGTGAGACAATGACGCTCGTGACCAGAACGACCGACACCATGCACGACTAGCGGTAAACCTCACCCGGGCCTTAGCCAGCGGTGATCACAGTGGCGGTGCGGACCGCGAGGCGTCTCCGGCGTATTCTTCCGCGTGTTATCCGCGTACCGCGTCCAGCTTTTGGACGTGGAACAGTCACTGTTTAGGGGGCGACTCAATCTTGCGGCCCTGGTGGGCATCAATGCCGACCGCGCTGACACCCTCACCGAAGGGCTGACCGAAACCCTCAAAAGCGCCGGTCAGAGTCACCGATACAGCTAAAAGGTGACCTGCACTGCACGCCCACTGATCGACGCACGCGGTGGTTGTTCTCAGTGCCCCAGTCACTGCCTCACATCTCCGCATCGGCCAAAGCCCTGGCCGACTACGGTGCCAACATTGACACCATCCGTGGTATTGCCGACTATCCGGTGACCGGCCTGGAACTAAGTTACCGTCGCTGACCCCAAACCGGGCGGTGGTGTGGCCTGCGTAGCGTTGGCGGAACTCACCCGCGATTGGGGGTGGACATTGCGATTGAGCGCGCGGGGTTGGTGCGTCGTTCAAAGCGCCTGATCTGCTGACTGCGATTCCCACGCTGATCACTGGTGAAGTGATTGAAATGCTTGCCTCTACGCGGGCAAAAAGCCGAGGAGCTGCGGTGACGGACACGCGCCATGCGTGGCGAGTTGGATTTTTGACGCGATCGCTGCGGGAGCGGTGGCCACGATTGAAAGGCTTGGACGTATCCGTTATTGACCAGGTTGCTACATGCTATTCAGCTGACCCTGACGCACCACCATCCCGTACTTGAAACGTATGGGGGTATAAGACGGCCGTGGTGTCTGGGGGTTTTATCCAAGTTCTAGAGGGATTGTCCCAGGAGTTGGAATTGGATTACACTCGCGCCAACACGCTGGAAATTGTGGACGGGAAACTCACTGGCCGGGTGATCGGCAAGGTGGTGGACCGCGCGGCGAAGCAGAGTTTTTGACGGGTTTGCTGAGGATTCCGGCATGCAGCTGCATCAGACCGTAGCCGTGGGCGATGGCGCCAATGACTATTGACATGCTTTCTGCGGCGGGGCTGGGTATCGCGTTTAACGCCAGCCTGCGCTTCCAGGGGAGGTCGCGCGCCTCGGTGAACCATCCTGCTTGGACGAAGTGTTATACATCCTGGGTATTTCCCGCGATGAGATTGACGAGGCGGACCTAGACGATGGGTCGTTCCGCCGCGTCCCGCTGGAGCAGTGATGGATCCCACGTTGCTGCTGAAAGCCCACGAGCGCCTGCAACGCTGCATGGCAGAACGATCGTGACGGGGAAAACCGGATGACCCGTCAACCGTGCAGTCCACTGCCGATCATCTGGAACATTCCCAAGGTGAATCCACCGGCGAAACGGACCTGCTAGAGGCTGCCGCCGAAAGGCCACGGTGGCGTGCTGTTTGAACGACCGTGCGGCGGTGACACCGCTACGGCTGAGGCGCTGCAAACAGCTGGTATGGTGCGCGGATTCGGAGATCGCCCGCCGCGCCCGCAATACCGCCTGGGATATGTGCGCGTGATGTGCCGGGGTGACGGTGGAAAGCGGGACGGCGAAGGCACGTGCGCGTGCGTGCCACGGCGGTCGTCGTCGTACGCATCCGCTGGTGTCCCGGTTGAGATCGGTGGCACGGACCTGCCTGACGACGCCCAGGGCCGCTGCGGCTGGACGTGCCGACGGTGTTTGTGCAGCGTGACCTGGGTATGACGGCTGGGGAAGGCGGCGGCGCAGGTGAGCATGGTGCGATGCTGCTGGCTGCGGCGATGCCGCCCGAGTAGGTGTTGCGGTGGGCTGAGCGCGGGTTTGACCTGCCAGGTTCGTGAGATTTCTGCGGAGGTTTGACAAACGGTGTGCGCGTGCTGACGCTCGTGCCGGTCCGTGATGCCGGGTATACGAGGTTGATCCGGGGTCGTTGACAGTGGTTGCTGTTCCCCTCCGCATAAAGTATAGCTATTGTGCAGCAAATGTAGTACGTGTGTGTGATCATATAGGCGCGCGGTTTTTGACCTGCTGTTTTAGCTGATAAGTGCCTGAATAGAGGGTTGAGAGCGCTATGGTAGAATCGCTGATTTTAGTAAAAAGTGTCATGGTGTTATAAGTTAACATTTATGAATCCTCAAAGTTTTTCCAACGCTACATGCTCCCGAGATGCGATAAGTGTTGCATGGCACTACTCGCGCCGAGTAGGTGCCGCCGTGGGTGCTGTCAGTGCTTGCTCTGATGGCGTCCATCTTGTGCTTTGGCGCTGTGACGGTTGTGATTGTTTTGGCAACGGCCACGACAAAAACCGAGACCACGACATTCAGCACGACACGCAGAACGAGCGGAACCAGCGGTGTGGGCGTTGTGGCAATGGCGATCTTCTACATCCTTGTGGGTTGTTGCCGTTGTCTACTCGATTAATAGTATCGAAATGCCTTCCGTGCTAAACAGGCGAGACCATCGCGGTGGGAGTTTCTTCAAGTTCTCCGGGTCTGGCGACGCCGCTTATTGTGAGTATTCTCTGGAATCATTACCTATATGGGTATGTTGCTATTCGTCATCCCTGGTATCATCGCCATGTTTGTGCTGATGTGCATGTTCGCTTTAGCGGCTGTCATCAATAACTCTACCGTGGGTGGGGCGTTTTCTGAGGGGTTCGCGGCGTTCAAAAACGACATTGAGCAGATCAATTCTCCTTGCTGTGCTCCTTGGCCTGATCGGCTTTACAGAGCTCTCTGGTATTGGGCATCGGTAGCCTGTTGACGATTCCCTGATAAACATCGCATTGGTTGTTGGCTACCTCATGGTGACAGGGCGTAACCTTGTCGTAGCGAATTAGCGTCTAAGGTTATATGACTGTGAATAATCTCAACCTTATCCTCAGCCCTATAGCGGCAGCCATCTGGCCAGCAGCGAGATGGGTCCGATGGGCATCAAGCGCTGAACATGTCGGATGCACTGAGCATCGCGTGGAATCACTTCACTAGGCAGTGGGTGCCGTGGGTGCTGTCTCGGTGATCGTTAGCTATTGCTTTTGGTGTTCCTTTTGTCATCCTCGCGTACTTCGCACTGTTGCGGGTGGATCATCTCAATGGAGGAATCTGCACCAGCTCTTCATACTCACGTTATGACAGCTACGACAGCTTCTGCTAGCTACAACAACACCACCACCGAGCCTGCCTTCAACCCATTCGCCCTGGGTGGGATCTCTATAGCTTTCATGCTCGCATCATGGTCGTGGGCATGGTGCGCTCGTGATCTTCACACAGAACTCTGCCGCAATGCCCTCACATGACCCAAGGCGAAGTGGATCAAAACCACCGATTTTCTTTAGGATCTCAGGTCTGGGGCAAACCCTTCCTCGTGCGGGATTGTGATGGTATTGCCATTCTGCCAGTGGCGCTGCTTACGTTCGGATTAGGGGCCATTGTCTTGGCCGTCATGTGGATGTACGTGATGGTTGCTGCCTTTGCGAACCCTAACGCCAGTATTGGCGAGATTTTTGGTGACGGTTTCAGGGCGTTTAAGAACAATATGGGACAATCGATCCTGCTGGTAGTTGTGTGTTACCTCATTAACCTCTTGGGTGGCGCGTTGATGGTAGGCACGCTAGTGACTGGACCTCAGATGATTGTCCTTGCCGTCGCTTATCGGATGTGCAAGCAGATGCCCAGTCGTCTTGCCACGGTGTGACAACAAGTCAGGACACACACGCAGGTGGATATGGCCCGGGCGCTCCTGGTTCGCAAGCCCCTGGCACACAGCCTTGGTACGACCCAACTGGTGGTACCCAGGGCGGATATAGCCAGCCTGGGTATGGCCAGCCAGGTTATAACCAAGCAGGCTATGGTCAAACAGGATATGGCCAGACCGGCTACCCGCAGCCTGGTGGAAATCCGCAGCAAGGCGGCCAGCAACCCCCGAACCAGGGGCTATGTGGTTACGGTGGCCAGCAGGGCGCGGCAACGATCAAGGTGGAGGTCAACGCTGGGACCGGTTGGCTAACCATGGAATCAGCAGTGCTGAACGTCGACACTGAATGTCGCTGATGCCATCAGCATCGGGGTGAGGCATTTTGGTCAGCAATGGATCCCCTGGGCGACATCCATGGGAGTGGTGCTATTGATACCTATAACTTTTATCATTCCCATCATCCCGGTGTTCGATGTTTAGCTGTGCAAGACTTTTCGATGTCCCCACCAGAGTCGGTGTGATATTTGACCAGTTCTTCCGCTGATTTTTGCTTCTAGTTTGCGCGTGCGCGGTAGTGGTGCTGGTTTTCTGGCTGAATTCCATGCGTAATGCTTACCGACAGTGCCGGGGAGGCAATCACATTTGGGTCGTTTTTCAGCTGCGCGGCCTGCTCATCCGTTCTTTCACGCTGCTATCCGTGTTCCTGATTGTTCAGGGTGGGGTTAATGATGTGCACAATCCCTGGCCTGATCGCCATGGTGCTGCTCATGTGTCCGTTCGCAGCGGTTGAACCTGGCAACACAATAGCGGAAGCGTTTATCCGCGGTTGGCAGGCGTTCGTGGATAATCTTGGGAAGTCCATTGGCCTGTGGCTGCTCGTCGCTGTCGTGTATTTTGTCGCTTATTTAACCTATTTTGGCTTGTTGCTGGTCTGTCCTGTCGTCCAGCTCATCATGATGGTGGCGTACCTGATGTGTGTGCGACGCCCCATCGCGTTGGGTGATTCCGGCGGGGACCTAAGGCAGCCCTAACGCTGCGGCTAACTGAAACCGGCTACGGGTAACACGCTACCTAGCCGGTTTTTCGCGTGATGTGAGGAGCGACAATGACGACGGAAGCGCCCAAGACTCAGAAAGAGCCTCGGAGGCGCCAAAAACACTGGTTGGGTTCCCGACCAGCATGGTGCGTGGGGTAATGGTGACGGTTCCGCTGCTGCTGGGCGTGGGGCTGGCTGACCGTCGTGGATTCATCCCCGCAGCCGTTGCGTGGATGACCGGCTGTTTTGCGTTCTTCGCCCTGGGGTTTGTGGGTGAAGGCTAGGGGTCCGCGTGAGCCGCTCGACGATCCCCTTACCACTTACGGCGGTGTGTCTGCCGCGGCGTCGATAATCGTCGTGATGCACCCGACGTAGTGCTGTGATGGCGTGGTGTTTGCTCCGCTGGTGGGGTTGCTGTGTGGGGAGATGTATCGGCGCAGACCCACGGTCGCTGCTGTCCGGGGAGGCGACGGTGCTTGCGGTTATGTGATGGTTCCGCTGGCGTCCAGCGTGGTGAAATGAGCTAGATGCGCGCCCTATGGACGATCACGGCGTTGGTGGCGTTGTATTTTGCAGACGATTCCCTACGTGAAAACGCTGATTCGTGAGCGCGGTGACCATGTGTGGTTTGTCGGCTCGGTGGTCTACCACTGCATCGTGACGGCGATTGCTCCGCCCTATCGGCTGTTGCGTGCAACGTCGTGGTGGAGCGTTGTGGTCTTCGCAGTCTCGCTGCCGAGGCGTGGTGGATGCCGTGGTCGGTGACGCATCGCGGCAGAAATGGACACCTAAAGTGTGGGCCTGTGGGAAGCGCGTCAACACTGCCGTCGTCATTGTGGCATCGCTGAACAATTAAAGAAACGTGCACAGGCACCGGGAGCCCTGAGTGAATGCAGATTGCAATTGCGAAATTGTAGCCTTCGGTGGCGTAACTGGTGGTCACTGGCGATCTTGGCGTACCACGACACGTGAAAATCGCCGAATATATTCGCTATCACGGGCCACGCCTTCAAATACGAAGCCATTTCTTTTCCGCAACAGTGCGCGATGGTGTGTTATCCAGGGTGGCGCGAAGTTCAGCCCGGTGAATATAGTTGTTAAAGCGTGATCCAGCACCGTTACCTTTAGTGTCATGGTGCCGCCGCCGCCGCCCAGGGGCTGTGTTGTAATCGGCTTAAGCACGTTTGCGGTTCTTTTTCGATTGCAGCTTCAGCATAATATTCCCGGCGTAACGGCCTGGGTTGTGCAAGTTCAATCGCCCAGACTCGAGGCTTGATTGTGGCCTGCTGTGCTTGTTAATGAACTCCATTGCCAGTGGAACGCTGTATTCAAGGATGGGAGTAAAACGCTGCATTTCGCGGATCTATGGCTGCCCCTCATAGCACATCTGGTCTCTATACGCAAGGCGCGGGCGCACCTGCTCGTTGGATAGTGGCGTGAACGGTATTGGCGGGAAAAATCGCTCATTGGCTCACCACAACGAAAACCGGGCAAAAACGAGACCTTGGTGGGGATAAATAAACTCACCAGGGAAATGACCGGGAGAGTGGTGTACAAAAAGGTTTTATACCACATTTTCAGCACCCCAAAAGAGGGTATGGGCAAACTCTCACTGCGGCGAGGAATATCGGTCGGTATCAATTTGGCTCAGCAACTGGTCTCATGTAACGCCGCTGTCACAACAGCGATATCGCTTGTTGGCCTACAATGCTGGCATAGAACTGCGAAAAACCCCGCCATAACGTTTCGTGGCAAAACGACTATCAACAGCCACCACACACGATCCGTCACGTGCCGCAGCAAACGCCCCTAGCCCTGCGCCATCAACAACGCCGCATGTGGCGGCAACCTCCTGAAACCATTCCCGACCCTCCGCGTCGGCAGCCTCCTTCCGGGCCTGCAGCAGCGGATCCATCGGGGGCGTGAAGGGAATCGGTCAAATGCCACAAGGGAACACGAAACTCCCGGGCACATCCGCACTGCCACAGTGACAACGTGCCAAACAGAACGAATTCTCATCCTTGGCAAACTGGTCCACCCGTACCCCGGTCGAATCATCAGCCCTGGCAAAAATATCAAAGGCAACCGATGCCCGCATGCGTGGCCTACCGCCGCGCGCCGGAAAAGCAATCCGCGTGCGTCACTGGCGGCGGTGATCTAAAGCTGGCCAGCTCGTCCAAGAACTCACTCCGACAGAACCATCACGCCCCGGCGCCGAAGATGGCGGGTGAATACATCCCGACTTCGCCGGGTCAAGCACGTGCCCGCATCCAGGCTGTCAACGCCTTTCGGCAAGCCCCAGCTGGCAGCCATGGCATGAGTATTGCCGCCGATGGTAGGTCGCGCTGTCCAACACCACCGTGTTGTCGAGAAACAGATTAGCTGCGCAGCCCAACCACCAGCTCAGCGGTGCCACCTTCAAGAGTCCCCGCGACGCTCGTCACGGGTCAGCCACACGACGTCCCGCTGGCGCGGGGATCATCCTCCCGCGAACACTTCCAGCATGCGAATAATCGAATCGATGCAGTTCCGCAGGTTGCGCCGAGAGGACGTGCGTTCCGCGTTCTTCTCCGGGATCATTGGTTGCCTCGCCATCCGGGGGCAGGTGGCAAAACACCAGGACGTCAGGGCGTCGGTAAGCGCGCGCAGCGGTTTCCTGCTCGAGGAGGGCTGTCCAACGGCCGTCGTTGCAGGTACCCAGGGCGTCGTCGAGTTCTGCACGGGTCGGTCACCTTCGTCGTGATCTCGGGTGCCGCCCGCTTCCCGGCGCGCTTGGCAGCCAGGGTGAGGCGGTGACGGATGGGTCGCGCTGGCGACGGCGGTGATGCGCAGCCGTCGAGTTCGTGGGGCCTCGTCGATGATCACCCGTCGTGCTCGGGAGGATACTCACCTCGGAAGGGCGCGTCACGGCGAGCATGGCTGGTGACCAGCCACATCCACCTTCTGGGCTTTGCGGCGGGCCTGCTCGGCAGCAATCCTCACCCTGCGGGCAGCGGAAGACCCAGGCATTCCCGAGAGGTGACGCTGACCTGCCAGCAGATCGCAGCCCGGGTTGGAGGGTATCGCGGTCGCCGGTGTCGGTGTCATTCGCCCAGTCGGCTGGCGCGACTGTTGCCCACAGGAGGTCTTCCTCTTCGATGAGAGCATCAGGGTCCTGTCGTTGAGCGCGTTTTGTTGAGCACGGGGTAGTTGGACCGCTTTAAGAATGAGCGAAGGTGCGCGCGCTCCGAGCAGGCTCCCAGGGCCTCGGCAAGCCGTGGAGGTCGCGTTCACCAGCTGGGTTTGCAATAGGCGATGGTGGCGGTGGACACCACAACCGTGGTGCCGGTGGCCTGGGCGTGCCGAATAGCGGGAACCAGGTACGCCAGGGGACTTCGCAGTGCCAGTTCCGGCTTGCGGCAGGTGCCGCTGAACATCCAGGGCGTGGGTCACCGCTTCCGCCATGCGCTGCTGGCCCGTCCGGGGCTGCCGCCGAGGGCTGTGACGGCGGCTTTCCGAAAGCTCGGCTGGTAGTGGGAAGTGCACTGCTGGGCGGTGGATTGGGATAACGCTCAACGCTGCGATAACCGCTCAAAACCAACAAAACGCGTGGCCAGTGCAGGCTCGTCCCGGGAGAGTGCCAGTCCTTCCCCAAGGCAGAGTAACCAGCTGTGCGGCCAGATACTCTGCGATTCCTCACAGGCTGGGCAGGCCTTTCCGCACGAGCCATTGCGCTAGCGGGTACCGTCAATTCGGTGGATGTCAACGTGCCGATGGTGGGATATCGTTGGCAAGGGGTATACGACCTCTTCACGGCGGTGCCAGTGTTGCAGGCTGGGCTGCACAGCGCGCTTTGCGCCGCCGTGCTGCCTTGTTGCGGAGCGCTTAGCCACTGGACGGCCTTCCACCTCCACCAGCTGTCACCATGCCCGCCGTCGGTGCGCCGGACATCCGGCGACAGTGACCTACGCGAACACATCGACCGGGTCGCCACACAACCGGCGATCGTGACTCATCTAGATCAGACGACGCACAACTGCCGTTGTGCGCCCATCATCAAGCTGTTTGCGAACCTGCCTGGTCAGCACCCCCAAATCGCCCTGAATCGATGCGCACGCAAGCTCGGGCCCTGCAACCAATGGCCGTCTCCGCCCTTGGTGATGTCATGCGCATCCACCAGCGGTGTTGCTAGAAACCTGAGACTCCCACCTGCGCGCGGAACGCCGCCTCCTCGTTCCGTGCCGTCCTCGTTGATGCACCAACGTCCGCATGCGCGGCTGTCGCCCGCCGCAGGAATGCCGTAGCGGTGCGCCGCCTCCAGGTTCGACCGCTCGCGTCAGAAAACCAGCCAGAGTACGCCGCCCGCGACCGATCCACCGCATACTCGTAATGTGCGACGCGACCCCATCTCAATCAACGGTCGTCATCGGCGGCCCAGTCCTCGGCGCGCCGCCGAAAGCTATCGCCGAATCGAATTATGATGGACAAAATCACCGTCTCAGCACCACGCCTCGGCAAACGTGCCGCGCACCGTCAGGATCGGCAGATGTGGAAAATATAAATCCTCGCGGTAACCATCAATATGGCCCGAAAAATGGTAATTCCGCAGGTAATCCAGCGTCGTGTCATCCAGGAACGACAAGTTGGCCAGCTGCTCTTCCGTAAACACGAAAGTCCTGCACCGCGCGCAACACGCGCCGTGCCCTGCCACCACGCCGTATCGACGCTCATTGGGCAAACCGGCGGGCAAAAACCTCAAACGCTACACGGGCGATGCGTCGTCATCCGCCAACGATGCCTGCAACATGGTCAACTCATGCTTATCCGTCAACAACGCACTTGACCGGTGCGGCACGTGCGGACTGTCGGCAGTCGAGGGCGTCGATAAAGCGAAGCGTCAGATGTGGTATCAGTGGTTTTTCGAAACGCCCTTCGAGGGTGCGTCGTAAATTCTCGGTGTTCTGACACAAAGTCTGGCGAGTTTTTCCCCCAGAGAGCAACCAGGTACCCAGAACCCAACAAACCACTACTGTTGGGGCTATGAGTTCACCACAGCTGTACCCGTTGAATCACAACAGGTCGAGGTGGTCACAACGAAAACCTCCCTGGATGTGTATCGTCTGGGGACGACAGTCAACCTGATGAGCTACGTCACCTCGTCTTCCACACCATCCTCGAGCTACGACAGCGCCCACGAGCTCTGCGATGCAAGCACACACTGAAGGAGCTGTGGTCAGCACCGGCGAAAAGCAAAGTTGGGCGATGTGAAACCACCGCCGGCACTCTGAGCAACCATGCAACAACAGGGTAGTCAATGAGTAAGGTACAACAGTGCAAAGCCTACCGCAAGAAAGCCCTCATGCGACACCCAACACACCACCACCTTCGAGCCCATGGAACGCGAAAGTCCTGGGGAACTCGCCGCCACCGTCATGAAACCTGATCCACCGCGCAATCCGTACCCAGGATGAACTCGAAAAGAACTCACCGGCATTCGCAGCGGACGCAGCTCATGGACCCCTCCTCGCGCGGCTTCTCCCCAGCTTCCGAGCGCGCCGGGGACGAAGAGTACGAGGGGCGACAACTCCTCCTGCGCTCCATCCACGAAAACGACATTTGCCGCAACAAGCTGAAAACCGCAAGTGTCACCGAGCGCTCGCCGACGGCAATGTGCGGGTGGTGTTGGATGAAAACGCAAGTGCATGCATGGCTCGCCGCCATCGGCGATATTCGCCTGTATATCGCCTCGGAGAGATCCACAGCGGCATCGATGGTGGGTGTAAGCGGCGCGCGAGGATCAGGAAATGCCTCGTACAATGGCTCGCTTATAACCAGGGGTCTGGACAGCACTAACACAGGAGAAGTATTCCGTGAACACGTACCAACAGCCCTACGCGAGGTCAGCCTGAGATGGTTACAGTCCCTTCGGCGGCGCTGGCGTGAACAGCCAGTGGTTCAGGCGGTCTCGGCGGCAACCCGGGTGTTCCAGGCACCCTGGCGCGCAACCAACGCAACGATGGCGGCAGTCAGGAGAACGGCCACACCAGGCTGCTGGTGTGACGCCCAGCCATCGGTTACGTCGTGTCCATCTGGGCCGTGTTCTTTATCAACATCGGCCTGGGCAACACGCTCAACCACCGGCATCCACCCTGGACCTATCCTCGGTGTGGCACGGTCGCCGCGCCGCTTTTGCATCTGAATTTGCAGCACTGTGTCCAACACCGTGCCCGGCGCGATTTTCGTGTTCCTGCATTGGGGCTGTCGGGAAGACGGACGTTTTGGGAAGTGACACTGTTCCGCTGGTTGCGGGCGGCACCGCGGCTGTTCGGCGGTGGGCACCAACCACATTGGTGCCTCGGGCTGATCTACGGCTGGTTAGACTGCCCGGTTATCGGGGTTTCGCTAACCGCAGCGTGTGGCGGGATCGTTATGGGGCTGTTCCTGGCGTTTCTACTCAGGTTTGATTTGTGTTGCCCACGGACATGGGTGTAGCTGGCAATTACCTGTTCGGTGGGGTGGGGAGTGCTGCCGGGATGGTTATTACCTCGATGACCACCGCAGACGCAGCAGCGCCGTGCTCAGCTCACTGGAGGTAGGGCAGCGGTGGTTACCTCTCGCTGGCAATAGGTATAATCATTTTTCCGAGTCCGAGTTGCCAGAGGCGGGAGGAGATGGCTGGCATTCAAGACAGGCTTGCTGGGGTTTGGCCGCCGGGAGCGCTCGTCGTCATCGTGCTCATCAGCGTGGTCCTATCGCCCTCCGCATCTCAGCCTCGCACAGCGCCAGCCCAGAATCGCCGCATCCCGGCGGTCCCATCCACCCGCCCTGCCCCAGCACCCCGCCGCAACCGGGAACCAATGGAACCGGACAATCGGCACGAAACCCGCGCCACTGAGGCGTCGACACCGCGCAGCCCAGTGCCCAACGACCGCCCCGCTGACGACGTGCGAGCGCCGGCGGGTGCCGACACAACGGGCGCGTGCGTCAACGGCCCCACCAGCGCCGAATTCGGGCGGAATGTGCTGGAAAATACGGACCCATCGCCCGCGGGCGGGGCGAAAACGCACTGTCGAACTGGACGTTCAGCCGTCACCGGCAAAAACTATCGCATGACCTGCCAATGGTGGGAAAATCGTCTCCTGCACGAGGCAACAACGCGCAGGTATTCTCACTGAGGTAGCTGAGGTGAGTAGCATTGGTGAGCATGGCGGAAACGAAAACGACCCATCGGCATCTTCGACTCCGGCGTCGGCGGGCTCACCGTCGCTCGGGCCATTGACCAGCTGCCTGACGAATCCATCATCTACATCGGCGACACCGCCAACAGCCCCTACGGCCCCCAACCCATCAGCGCGTGCGTGAACACGCCACCCGCATCGCTCGACGAACTTGTCGCCCGCGCCGCAAAATGCTCGTCATCGCCTGCAACTCGCCCTCACGCAGCCCTTCCTCCGAGATGCCCGCGAGCGTTACGACATCCCCGTGGTTGATCATCCTTCCCGCCGTCCGGCGTGCCGTGGCCACCACCCGCAACGGGAAGATCGGCGGATCGGGAACCCAGGGAACCGTCAACCCGGTGCCTACCAAGACCTCTTCGCGTCGTCAGATACCGCCTAGCGCGCAAACCTGCCCACGATTCGTGGACTTTGTGGAACGCGGCATCACCTCGGGCGGCAAATCCCGAATCACCCAGAACCCTACGTGGAGCCCTGCAGGCCGCAGGTGTGGACACACTGGTGCTCGGCTGCACCCACTACCCGCTGCTCTCCGGCGTTATCCAGCTCGCCATAGAGCACGTGACACTCGTCTCCAGCGCCGAAGAAACCGCCAAAAGACGTTGTGCGCATTCTTGTGAGAATGACGTGCTGGCGAGCGTGACGGCGACGGGCCGAAATCCAGTGGTGGAGCTTCGAGTCAACCGGGGACCCAGCTTTGTTTTGCCCAGCCAGAGACCGATTCTCGGCCCTCATGTGACACAAGTCAACCAATTCGGGAACTGTGTAATATTCCTTGCAAGAAAGCCGTCTGAAAGAGAGAGTTCCCCAAACCATGCGGCATGGCACCAGCCTATGAAGTTGACGATCTCGGATGCACCGCAAACTTTGGCGGTCTGACGGACCCGCCTCAGGCTCTCCTCACGGTACACCGCATGCCGCGCTCCTCATGGACATCGGACCCAGCGTACTGGCAAAAATGCAGACACGTGCACCAGCGGAGGATGCCACGTTGCCTTCAGCCACGCTTCACCCTGACCACTGCCTCGACTTCCCTCACTCGCGGTCTGGCGGCGATTCAGCCCTCAGCCACCACCGACCGCCGGCACATGTGCCTCGGGCCGCGTGACACCCAGTGCGCGGGTCGACTCTCCGCCGACACGCCCGACGGCATCGACGACATGTCCGACACCTTCGCATTCAATACCTGGACTGATGGTGTGAGCGAAATGGTCCGACCGACTCACCATCACCCTCATCGCCACCGTCCATCCCATCGAATCCTACGCGCTCCGCGTCGAAGAATCCGGGGCCAACGGCGGTGTGATTGCTTATTCCGGCGACTCAGGCTGGACCGACAACCTCATCGACTGCGCCCGCAGTGCCGACATATTCATCTGCAAAGCCACCAGGGGCGCAACCGGCGGAAGAAAACACCCGACATGCACCTCTCCGGCGCCGAGGCAGGCACATCGCCCGCGAAGCGGGCGTGGACAGGCTGGTTTTGGTGCACATTCCGCCGTGGGGCGATCCTTTGGGGCCAGAGCCGCCCGCTCTGGAGTTTTCCGGCGGTGATTGTGACGAGCGGAATGGGTTTGAGGTTTGGGTTGGCGGAGCGCTGGGGAATTACCCTCGCGCGGAAACCCGCAGCCGGTGGTGGGCGTCGAAAAGCTTGAGATAGGCAAGGTAGAGCACGGCGAAGCAAGCAGCGGTGGTGGCGGCAGCGATGACAAACATGATGACTATCTGGTAGCGCACGGCCGTATCGGGGGAGGAACCGCCAGGATCTGGCCGTCATCATGCCGGGAGGCTGACCACGCCCATCACCGCCATGCTGTTGAGCGTGAGGATCAGCCGCAGCGTACGCACGCTGGTGAAGGCGCTGTGGCTGGCCCTCCAGCGCGTGGCACCATGGCCAGGAGCGCGTCTATGCGTTCGCGACTGTGGTGGAGTTCCGAGTGTAGCGATCCACAGCCAGGGAGACACCGGTCAACCATTACCCAGAACCATGCCCAACATGGGAATGAAACTGCAGGTCATACTGCGCAGTGCACGTCACAATAATGTGCAGCGCCAGGGCGGTGAGGAGAAAGAACTCTGCACATGATGGCAAGAAACAGTCGAGAAGCAGGCGCGGGTAGGTATTCGCGTTTGCTGGCGGCCTGCGAGGCGAGAACACCATCAACACAATCGCCAGCGACCACCACGGATTGTGCAGGGAAAACACCCGTCTTTAAGATCAGTCCGACCAGCAGCGCTGCGTCATACGCAAGCCGGAGATGAGGATGTCTCGACCCAGACCCAGGCGAAAGCCGCCCGACAACAGAGTGAGCAGCATCAACCCCGCCGCCATGGCGAGATGTAGGGACTAATCTGTTGAGCCGCCGCCGCCCCAATAGTGATCCGTGGCGATGCTTCTTCGCCTCATCATCATGCCGACCCACAGCAACCGCTCGCCGATGCGGACCACGCCACCACGTAATCCTCCGTGAGCCGCGCAACTGGTGATCCAGAGCGCCGTCACTTCATCCAACAACAACACCTGCGGATCCGCTGCAACGCCCGCGCCAGCGCTGACCGACTGCCGCTGACCGCGACAGCGTATCGACGTCCTGACGCAACAACGCCGCGTCCTCTCCCAACGCCTCCAACAATTCCGCCGCCCCTGCCTTCATCCCACGCTCGGTGCTGATGCCCCAGAAACCCAAACGCGTATGGCATCCGGCAATCGTCAGCGCGAAACTCGGGCGCTGCGGTACATACATCACACGAGAACGATAGCGGGCACACCCCACTCGGCAGGGGTCTTTCCGTGGAGCCGGCCTCACCATCGCTGGGATCCAAACCCGCGACGGCGCGAGGAGAGGGACTTACCGGAACCGGAGGGGGCCGTCGATAAGCACGGGAACCGGAAACAGTGAAGTTAACGTCCCTCACACGGGAACCATGCAGGTGCAGGTGCGAAAGACAGTCAACACGCCACTGATGTAGGCTAAAACGCATGACTTCATTCAAACACGGCCGACGGCCGCGCCCAGACGATGCGCCCATCCGCATCACCCGAGGTTCACCAACAACCTCGCAGGCGGCGTGCTGTGGAAATTCGGCAACACCCGCGTCATGCACCGCCAGCGTGGAAGAACGCATCGCGCTTCAAGATACCGGCTCCGGGGAGGGCTGGCTCACCGCCGAATACTCCATGCCGCCGCCGCCACCCACGAACGCATCACCCGCGAATCCATGAAGGCAAAGTCAAAGGCCGCACCCACGAAATCTCGCGATTGGTTGGCAGGTCCCTCCGCGGCCATTGACCTACAGAACCGGGGAAAACACCGGCTGCCGTGACTGCGATGTCCTGCAAGCCGATGGCGGCACCCGCACCGCCTCCATCACCGGCGCGTACGTCGCCTCGCCGACGCCATCGCCGAACTGAAACGACGCGGCGTGGTCTCCGGAAACCCCTGCTCCCGCCCGTTGCAGCCCGTCTCGTTGGGCTCATCGACGGCCACGTCTGCCCTCGACCCGCCCTACGAGGAGACTCCCCCGCGCTGACGTGGACATGAACGTCATCGCCCGGCCGAATCCGATTCGTGGAATCAGAGCGCACGGCGAACACCTTCACGCGCATCAACTGAACCAGCTCCTCGACGCCGCAGAAAAAGGCTGCCGCGAAATCATTGCTGCGCAGAAAGCGGCGTTGGAGAGAGTTGCGGCACAGGCTGGCGTTGCGGTGTGGTGTTGCGGGTGGTGGCGCATGAAAAATCCATGTAGCCTCCCGCAACCCCAAAAACTCCGGGAACTCACACGTGTTGGATGCGCAGGGATCGATGGGGTCGAACTCGTTTTCCCACGGCCGACGTTGCGCCCCACGAAGAACCCGTGAAAAACGGTCGCACCTTCACTGACGCGCCCTGATCAGCAGCGCCGGGGCGGCCTGACTGGACTGGTCACGCTGGCAGACGATTCGGGGTTGACCGTTGACGAGCTCGGTGGCATGCCCGAGTACTTTCCGCACGCTGGTCAGGTCAGCATGGTGACGACGCCGCGAACAACGCGCTGCTTGCTCGCACAAATGCCGGCGGATGCTAGCAACGCCGTCAGCCGGCCGCCTTTGTGTCCGATGTGCGCGCTGGTTACCCCGGACGGCGCGAGTATGTCTCGAAGGTGTGGCCCGGGCTTTTTGCTGAGGAGTGTTGTTGGGAAAGGCGGTTTCGGGTACGACCGATCTTTCGCCCTAGACGAGGCGGCGGGCGGGCGCAGCTCAGCCGAACCGCGCCGAAGAAAAGAACGCGCTCTCACACCGAGCAAAGCGCTCGCGAGCTTGTTCAGTGTTTTAGAAGTTGTGGCGGCGGTAGGGGCTTGTGTATGGGGGCTCCGGGCACTTACCGGCAAAAATATATAGCGTTCAGTGAAAATTGCCTCATCGGATCATGGTGGCCTAGCGGCAAAGCAGCAACGTTATTGCTTATTGTTGTTGCTGGCAGTACTGGCGGGAGCCGCTAGTGGTCCGGGGGCTTGGAAACAATGTTTTTGATTCCATAGAATATGTGACAAAAACACAAGAACCATGAAAAGCTGGTTGAAAAGAGCAGGGAGTGTGGAGAAAGCCTCTGTGAGCCGTGATAAAGGTTACCGATATGGTCTTGAAGCCAAAGACCATGAAGAAAGATGCCGCTGACGATGTATGTGCCCTGCTGGAGGGAGCTGCGGCGAGGCAGACAGCTGAAAACCCCCGCGATACGGAACGACTTCACTATCGACCTCACGTGGGATTACCAGGCAGACTTCCATGACTTTGATAGTATGCCTCCGCGACGTTAAACAACCTCCAGGAAGGGAACTTATTAAAAGCATTGTGCGCTCGTGGATATCGGAGCAGAAGAATTGGCCCTGAGATTCGTGACATAAAGGTGTCTGATCACGGTATCTGGGTGCAGAGAGACACCGTAAAATGAGGTGCCCGCTGGTCTCAGTTCCAGGTCGCTGCAAGAATCCAACACTGATGATACTTATTACCACGACTATAACACGTTCATCAGTGGTATGTGATTAGTGAAACCGCATTGGCGTCGGAAGAATCTAGATGTCGGTGACCTAGTGAAGCGGATTACTCAAACCCCACAGCAAAACGCAAAATTTAGCATCCCTTGAGTGTATACTCTGAAAAACCTACTGGTGGCGATAAACCGCATGTGAAAGTTCGGCTCCGGGACGACGCCGACAAAAACTCACGGTGGCATCAGCAGCGCCAGTATCAAGAAACCATGGGCGATACTAGGTTTTCCTACGTTCAGCTATGCAAAGTGGGAAGAGACGAATACGGGCGCTGGTTGCGTTGAATACCAGGATCGCGGACGGCGTTGTTGATGCCACAAAGCGGTACACCCGCCGCTTGCGCAAAGAGTTTACGACTAGCCGTCGCACTCAAACTGCCGGCTGATTAAAGCCCAGCCGACTATTTTTGGCGGGCTGCGGTGGTTATGAGTCTGTAAACTGCAACGCTGGAGCGGGTGTGAGCTTGTCATCAGACCACAATGCCCCGTAAAGATGTTGCTTACGGTACAAGCCGGAAAAACGGGGTTTTTCGTGCCTGAGACATAAGCACATTTCACACCCCTCCGTGCCGGGCACCCACCACCCTGCGATGTGGTTCAGTATGCCGTCAAGCTCGAAAGCCAGCGTTTTCGGACCGGAAGACTACAAACTTTCACATGCGTCACTAGCGTATGTTGCTGGCTGTCCAGGCTGCTGCTTCCTCGGCGAGGCTTGTCGGTGGTGACGTCGGGGTTTGATGGGCTCCTCAGCGAATTCCCGCCGGTGCGGGCGACATCCTTCGCCATGGTGATGACGAGTGATGCGCCGTCAGGCATCTCGACAGGGCACGTTTGCACTGGTGAAACCAGCGGTTGGTTGGCCGAATGTTCGTGCGTTGCTGAGGCTCTAAACTCAGCACCGTCGCCTCGGCCGAGCTGGCAGTGTCTGTTAGTCAAAGATGGCCACGTGAGCGCTTATTGGTGCGACGCCGCCGTCGGGTGTTTGCCCCCTCCTGTGACGGAGGAACCGTCGATCTTCACGTCTGTCGTGGTGTAGCGGTTCTTGAACTGCATCACGGTACCATCGAAGCAGCGAACTCACGCCTGCGAGCATGGGTCCCATGTCGCCGCCGTCATTGTCCGGAATAATCACTTGCGCCGCAGAGTTCGGCATGTTGTCTGCCAGACCTTTTGCTGCCCGGTGTCGGCGTATTCTGGCCGACAGGACCGCCCACTAGCTGGGAAGCTTGGCGGTCACATGCCATCAGCGGCGGTAACCTTTGGGCAATTCAGTGTTGTCCTTCGTGCCGCTACATGTTGTCTTCGGGCGGCACGAAAGAGGAATAACACCACCAGCGACACGCGCGACGTCGTTAAGGACCGAATATGTGTCGCGACGGTGCTGAGCATCTTTCACCTGACCTCAGCGTCTTTGCGTGCCTGCGCAAACTCGGGTTTATCGGCATATATGCCGCAAACCTCGATGAGATCAAGCGCATATGCTGCATTGCTGTGGATTGTTAGGGATCCGCGGCTTTTTCCGGGCTCCTTGGGTATTGTCTGCTGAGAAGAAAAGATCAGCAGGATGCTTTGGGCGTTGTTCAGCGGCGCGGCGCACGGCGGGAACCGCGATGCACGATGCGGCAGCAGTGACAGCGGTGCTGATGGGACGAGGGGTCTTGTTCATGGTGAACTCTAACTGAAAAAGGTCTCGGGTTGGCACTCCAGTGCGCGCATGTCCGCCAACGTGGAAAACGGACGGCTTTAGCGCGATTGTTTTCAGGACTGAAGGTTGACGGCGTCACGCCCACTTTTGGGCGAGTGCTGAGAGCGATGATCCCACGTTCCTCCAGAAGCTTGTCAAGGTGGCGGTAGGCTTTCACTCATCTAACCCGCCTCCTCGTTTTTCTTTTCACGGCGACACCATAGACACTACAGACGCCACGCTGAATAGTAATAACTATTATAGGAAGGCTGAGTTGAAAAATAAAGCTGCAATATAGCGGTATTGAGAAGTGCGGTCTGTGTTATGCCAGTGTGCTTACGCGTCCTTTTGTGCGGATACGGTCTAGTTGCCGCCACAAAATAACAACAAAGCTGTACTGAATATAATTGAGCTAGAGCACTCTTTGTATGACTCTTTGTGTGCTTTTCCATACTGTGTAGCACTGTGGGCATAACGGTCTCTTTTCTGCCTTATGGTTGGAGCTCAGCATTGTGCAATATGGCTTGCACGCTGCAGCATGTTCTGTACGTTCTCACGAGTTGCACCCCACATGGTGGCGATGGTTGAGAATATGCTGGCATTTTTCGGTCAGTATGGTCATAAGCGTATTCCGTCCTGCACGGGTGTAAGGCAGATGCTGTACTTTCTTTTTATGGTTTTGCGGTGTCCACGATAGTTCCTTGTTCATCTTGCGGTTGGGGTAGATGGTTGCTTTATTAACTTCATGCATAATCAACCCCTCCTGGTCCTCCTGCATCTGTAGCCGCGTTGACTATGATTGTCGCGATGATGAGGGTGATCAGAAGAAATAGCTTGACAGTGAACATGTAGTTGGGGAAGGTAAACTGCGGGACCATTCCGATTGAGGTGGTGCTGGTGTGATATAACGTCTGCACCTAAAAGTTGAAGCCCGTATCCAGAAACGTTGCTGCAACTGTGCATCAGATCGGCGAAAAGAGGCAGAGAACTTTTGCATAAAAATTCGTTCCGCAGTGCGCGTCGTCCGATCTGGATGAGAAAAAGATGGCTCAGCAATGAGGCAATGGATCTGATAATGAGTCGCCTGAGAGAAGACTAAAGCCTAAGGGGCTGGTGCCGCGAGTGGATTCGCCCGTTGAGGGCGACATCGTGTCCGGGGCGACAGCGACAGGGTGATTTCCCTTGTGATGGGGCTGGTTTGCTAGGGACGCATCAATCACAAACCCGAAGGCGATGATCAGCGCCGCAAAGGTCCCCTACGCTCCCTTTCTTATGTTGTCGAGGCTACCCATCGACCCCTTACTCTGTTGGGGATGGGGGCGTAACGTCGATGCATCGATAGACGATGCTATATCGACTAACGATATGTTGTCAGTAAGAAGCAAAAATCATCCGCCGTGATCGGCGGGTTTTGCAAAAAGGTTTCCTAGCTATGCAGGTCAGGAGGTTAAAAGCCGCTGTGACTTCCTTGCGGCGCAGCTTCGATCACAAGATAAGAGAGGATAGTACACGCGTGCGGTGGTGATCCACTAACGGTTCCCAACGCGCTTTCACCTAGATTCAACGTGGTGATCGTACACCATGTAAAACAGGCCGTCAGCTGCTCAATAATGCGCGTCCACGTGGGCACATCGATCGATGTGCTCAGCACCATGCGTGTGCGAATCAAGTCAGCCACGCCCGTCACCCGCGGCAATGGAGAAAACCTCAAGCCTGCGCAACTCCGGGCGGGCGGGCTGACAGACGGAGTGGTCATTGTTGATCCTCACTGGTCGGAGTTAGTCTGCGCACTGTCGTTGCGCCTACGTTTTGCGGGTGGGGCATTCAGCCCGGTTAAGGGTTTCGACGTCCATTGATGGACGCTCGACGAAAAATCCTCCGTGATTTCCGTAACGACGCCGCGACTCCGCGTCGTCTTCTGTTCCGCCACGGGGATACGCAGTCTCGTAACCTCGTCCTCGTACATTTCGTTGAACTTGCGGTACGCGTACACAAAAAACGCTCCCGAACAGCGGCCACTGCAATGCGTATCCAAGATTCTGAAACGTGCCGCTGCCTGAGCGCGAACCGTGTCCCTGCCACCTGCCAATGCGAACGTGGCCAGCACGGCGATAGTTAAAATCACCGGCACTATACGACGCCGCTTGCGTCGAGGTGCACTCTGCTGGTCCGCTCACAATGGCGCAAGAATATCAGCACGATGCAGCGCCGGCGCGTGAGCGCTAACGGTAGTTGCACGGCGTCGATAAGCTATTGAACAGGTGTTCTGACAGAAGACGCATATCGCGTTCGCATCATCTAAGAACGTCTGACCGGCAAGGAAATTTGGATCCCTGAGGCCAGCAGAATGAGGAAGTATCAAGTTTAGCCATATGCCGTCGCTACAAAAATCGGCGTTTTCGGGCGGGCGTATACAAACTTTGACTATGCGCTGGGGATTCCGCGAACTGGGCCTTGAACGGCGTTAGTGCAAGGTTTGCATGAAGATACGAGTCCATCGCTGGGTGCGAAAATTCGGTGATTTCGAGCCTGGCGGTGGACCGGTGTTTCAAATTTGGGTGTGACAGCGGAGCAGAGAGTGCGGTGCGTTCATGTTCAAGCTGCAAATCGGCACGCTTTGCGACTGGCGATAAAGCAAACTTTTATGCAGGCTTTGTTCGGATGATTCTGCCCAGCCTGCTCACCATCTTGCTGAACTCCGCCCATCAACTTGCCCGGCGGAGGAAGCTACGACAGATGTCTTCAACCGATGGTGGATTCTGTGGTTAAGGTGGCAGATGTCATGTGCCGCACGATGATGCCTGGCACAGGAGACGGCTTTTGGTACGCTTTCGGTGTCATTTGGTGATCTTGATGCCAGCAACTCTAAGCACTTTGTCGCCGGGCGTACCACGCGGTTTTGGTAAGCGCTGCGTTTGGTGACTGTGGCGAGCTTCGCTGATGCTGGTGGCACCCTCGTCGCCGCTTTGATGCTGGTTGATGCGCTGGAAACCCCATCGCTTGACACCGAGTGAGTGTCGGTCATTTTGCGAAGTCTGCATCGCATCGTGTCAGCGTCGTCTGATCGGATTTTGCCACCCGTAATGCGGTGCGCAATTTCTGCGCCGATGCCCGTGAATGCGTGAATAAGACTGCAACAAATCCGCCGGTAGTGCCGCAAGCACGTAAAACCGCCCGAAGTCGGACGTGAAAGGAAATGAGTGAGCTCTTGCTGCGTCTGCAAATTTGGTCTTGCCAAAGCGAGTATCTATCCAGAGAACCTTCTGATCCACGCCCGCGGGTCGGCGTCAGAGCAATGGCGGCCCGTATTGTGGTTTCTCACTGATTCCGCGACGGCGCAGCTCGGCGCGCGCATGCTCGCGCGGTTAATGGCTGCCACGCAGACACGCCATGGCCTTGAGTGAAAAACCCTGGCGACTCTTCTGTCTCTGCATCCTGAGCATGCTTTGACGTCCGCGAGGTCATCGTCTCTGGGGAATGGTCGGCGTCGGTGTCGTGTGGCGCGGAGATGAGCGTGCCGTTCATCAGGAACGTTTCCGCTCATCATGTGTGCCCGGCCCGACCGATGAGGAATCTCACTCATCTACTGCGCGGCATGCCTGCGAGCTGGTCCTCAGATTAGATAATATCCTTGGAGAGTCCGTTCATGCAATCTGCTACCCGCTTTTACCCCGTTTGGGATTGCCCGGGCCCTATTATGGCCAGATAGAAAGCCCTTTGGGGGTGTTACAGAATTGAAATAGATGGACGATGCTTAGGCTGAACTACTGCAATGCTTGCACGCATGATCCCCAGGGATAGTGGCATTATGCGTTGTGTACGCTGAACCTGCGTACGTAAAGCCACTTCAGTGCTTCTGTCTGCTAACCCGTAGTGCAGATTGGATGCCTCCCTCTAGGTGTTTCCCGGCTTCTTTAGCAACTGCCACTTCACCCTGTTTTCCAGTAAAGTCAGCATTTTGGTCGAACAGAGTCGCTGGCTGTAGTGCATTTTCCTGTATCACCGTATTTTTGATCACCTTGAACAAACTGTCCAACATCCCCCTGAATCGTTGTGTCGCTTGATTCAACGGTTCTTCGGGCTAGATCCTCACGCCATGACCAGAATTTTGCAAGATCCTCACCTGACTGTTGATGGGGAGAGGGATGGAAACAGGGGCCATTCCAGGTGGGGAGCAGCCTTGATGAGCTCGCGATCATATAAATAGGATGCAGCTGCCGCACCACGCATAGGTTAGATCGGTACCGTTTTTGTTCATTAAGCTCATCAGTTACTGTTATCACTTTGCATAGTCGCCATTTTTGAATGTAGATGTTGCAGAACGAGATCTGCAAATCGAGTTTTTGCATGACTTGCTGATGGTATACCTATGCTCTGTTGGGTGCAGACTTTAGATCATAGCAACGCTTGCAAAAAGTGAATTAAATCACATTAAGAAGGTTTTCAAGAATTTCGGGTTAGGGGCATTTTTAGTGCTTCCTGCCATAGCGTATCGCAGATCCCAACGGCTCTACTCAATTAGATGTGACATCAGCGTTGACGGAACCATAATTTTCCTCGCGAGACATCATTATCTGGCACTAATCTGTATTCGGCGATCCTGGGGTAGCTGACCATCAACATGTAACAGCGCACTGATCGCCTGCGCTTCATATGTTGGATGCGAGGGCATAAAGGTATAAAATCACCATCTCGAAACATTTCGCCTCACAGGTGCTTTAGAAGCTTGTTCGACTGCATGCGGGCCCATCTATCTACCCGAGAGAGACTACTTCAGGCGCTGATAACCAGTATGGTCGATCAGTATAACTGATTTGCATAGATCGACTTGTCCTCTTAATAGTCTCGACCGTTTTGCTGGATGTTTTAGAAATCACTGGCGGACATCAGTAACGCCACACGCCCATTTTCGTCAGGCATGTTTGAGTGGTTCAGCTATGCGCATCCACGACTTGCTGCAGTTCTGTAGATACAATGCACCAGACCATATGCATATCATTTCGCCGTACGCCAGGAGATGGCGTTGCGCATTCCGATGAGCGTGCCAATCGTCGCATGGTCGGTACGGTGAAGTCTGAAACCGCTGACGAATTTTGGAGGAATTTCGCCCCATTTCTGAGCCGCATGCATGTTGCATCCTCGCATGATTGGGATCGTTAAAATCGTCTTCAGTTTCAGGTGTGTACTGTGAACTCGCTTTCTGCTTCAACTGCCATTTCAGTGTATGGTACTGGTGATTTCATAGTGGTATCAATAAAGTTCTGGCTCAATGTGACGGAAAGGTTCCTTGATTGATGTAAGAATGTCAAAACTTCTGCCAGTGGCCGCTGAGTGCTTCCTGAAGTAAGAATGGTTGACCATAGTCAACGGGGCCACCCTGGTTTTACGAGTAGGTCAATATCGCCATGGCGGGTGTCAGTTCGCGCGCTGCGCTTTCCGCAAAAGTTGGGCTGAAACGATCCAGTCTCGCACAATACTGTTTGCTCATAGGAAGGGTGTAGTCCGGCTTTGCTGATGTTATGCCGCTCATAAGTACTCAGTCTAACAGAGCAGGTCTCCAACTGGTGAGAGTGAAGGCATAGTGACACACAACAAACAAAGTCTATTCCGCGAGTTGACGCAATAGTCTACACAGCCATGACCCTACGCTAACGTCGGCGAGTACGCTGAACACCCGATTCAACCAGGCAATGGGTTCTGCAGTGCTGCTTCGATCGGTGGATACACGTAGCGTGCGGTCAATGGTTTATAGACACTGACTGGACAGTCATATGCGTGGTATTGCGACCAGGGTATGGGTCAAACGCGCTGCGTTAGGTGAGGCACAACGGTGATTGAAGGCAGTCTGCGCGACTGCTGGATGAACAACCGCTGAATGGCTGAAAAGTAGCCTCGGCGACAGTCGTTGTAATCTCCGCTGGTGGTTGCACAGCCACGGTTTGCTGAACTTTTATCCTAAGCGCGTCAATACGTGTTGCTGGTCAGCTAACCTTGCTGGCCAGTACGCCAATGCGTATGCCCAGTGAACATCCTCTAAATCCACTGTTTAAACAAGCCGTGAGCACTACACGAGGCTATTGCGCTGCCCAGAAAGCAAGCATGACGCAGCTCACTCACTGCATTGCCAGCTAAAGTCATGCAGGGGAATATCGCAGAGCAGGGAAGAAGTATGTGCGTTTCTTTACCGCTCACGATCTGCTCAAGGCTTCATCAAAGAACTTCACCGAGAAACACGACACGCAATCCGAGGCTATTACTTACTCGGCCCTAATCATCGGTAGTCGCTTCGATGGCTCGGTTCTTGCTGGACCATGCAAGGCATGATGCTCGCGACATACACGGCAACTGCTGATCATCGATGTGAAACTCACGGGGCTCGGATACAGTGGCTACGGCACTAATCCACAAGAGCACCGTTTGATATTCGCCATTGCCGGTGCTTACTAGAGTAAAAAGAATAGCTGTGGTGCGGTGCTGATAATAAACGCTATAATCAGTGAGTTTGCGATCATCGCTTTTTGTTGACGACAGGATGCTAAAACGAGCCCTAGCACGCCCATCGTATGCATCAAAACCTATACCCAAAGGTGATACCGAGAGGCGCATATCGCCTTTGCTTTTCGTTCGTCCTTCGTGGACGCCACCCTAACATCAAAGAGGTAGGCACGTTGCTGGTACTAGCTGTTTCCTCTAACAGCCAGCATTCCCACCTACCTCATTACTACAACGCTTCCTTCCGTCCGTCCACCATGATCTTCTCGCCGTTCTTAATGCGAGAGGCTCGCATCACCCGTCCCAAGAACAGCTGGAATTCGTATTCCCGAGCCCTAATCGCGGCGTGGAGAGCGGGCCGCCGATGTCGGCGACCACGGCAGACGCGACGTCAGCCCGGTGTCACTGGGGTCGGTGAAGGGCGGGACCAGGGACTATCCCCGTCCCAAAATCGGCGGGCGTGCGGATAATCCGAGCGGTACCACCACTGGCCAGGAACACTCGGTGATCGCATCAGCATCGTCGGTGGTTTCGCCGCGATCCCACCACCGCTCGCCGTGCCGCGCTGCTCGCCGACGCTCAACACCACCACGCGCGCGACACCCCATCGCGCAAAGCATCGGTGACCTCGCTGAAATACAGGTAGCTGAATATCATCGGCCCGATCTCGGCACCGCGATCAACCAACCGCTGGGCGAGCTCGCGCATGGCGGTCCGAGCAACGCACCGCGCAACGCATACAGTGCGCGCCTCGCAACACGCGCAACGCACGCGCGATGCGCCAACGCTGCCACGCACACCTGGGCAGAGTAGCTGTCGACGGTCTCCCACTGCCGGAAACCGTCACTGCCGAGCCACTCACCTCCGGGCAAACCTGCTGGCCCGCAACGACACCGCAATGAGTTCGTACAAACTCTGCGGGGTCTCCGCTACCCGCCATGCGAAAAGCGGCCGCAACATGCAAGCCGTCCGCGCGCCGCGTACGTCTGCAAGAGCACGTCCACCTCAGCCGGGAACCGCGCGCTGTCCGGTGCGCACTTCAGCGCATCCTCGATCTGCTCCGGCGGGGTTTCAGTGAACAGCCATCCGCCAAAGCCAGACTCCCTGTGCGGTGGTCGTCGTCGAATCCAGCCAACACGTTTGCGGTGACGTGACAAATCCTCGTACCAAGTCCTCGTGCTCACGTGATCCGATCTGCTGAGCCAGGCGAATCAACGCCTTAGCTTTGGACCACCGGTACCGTCATCGGTGCAGAATGAGGAACGACGGACATCAGCTGTGCTGCTGAGCCAGTCTGCTCGCATCACCACCACTCGGTATCGGAACCATCCCCGCAGGCAGTGGCGCGGCGCTGAGCCAGCGACCTCCACGCGCTTCTTTTCCTCCGCAGGCCAGCGGGTTGATCATGGCGCATGCCCGACAAACGTCCGAGGGCAACCGCGACACCGCAGCCACATCAGGCCGCGGTGCCTGCATGAATACGGAATCACACCATCATCATCATGCCGAACAATCTCGTGGGCCGATGGTGCGTTCAAACCAATCATCACGACGAATCGACTCTACAGCATGCGTACCGCTACCGAAATCAGCGGATACGGCGTCGGATAATGCTCCATCAGGTCATCCCGGCGTAGCGCTCAACCCGACTCCGCGGGTGAATGCTCCACACTCGCCGCGTCCGTAGTACGCCACGTGATTGGCCGAGCTTAGCAGCGGTACGGCTCGCCGTCAGCGAAAGCCCATTCAATATCCTGGCGCGGGCGTAATGCTCCTCGACCAGCTGGCCCTAACGCCACCGGCTGCTGGATCGCCTGTTCATCAAGGCGCGTGCTGGTCCCTGTACCTGGCGTGGTTAATAGCGCCCCCATCAGCCATGTCGATCCGCGCGCGCTTCTGCCAATGGTTTTGTGAGACCACCGTGACAACCGGCTCCCGCGTGACCGTAAACGATGTCCGGCGTGACCAGCGCCGCGACCTCGCACGCTCACCAGCCCGTAGGCGGCGCCTGATCATCATGTCGGTGTTATCGGCCATGGGGTTGCGGGTCAAACAACACGCCGGAGACGTCGGAACCAATCATTGTTTTGCACCACCACCGCCAGCGCCAGCCCTCGCTGCGCACGCCGTGTTTGCGCCGCTAGCACCCACACGCTCGCTCCTGGCGACGCCAGCACCTGCGCACCGCGTCACAACGCATCCACCCCGGTTATGCCCAGGTAGGAGTCCTGTTGCCCGGCAAACGGCCTCCGGCATGGCTTCTGCGGTTGCCGACGGCCGCACCGCCACCGCGCACAATCGGCGCCGCATACGCCTGCTCAACCTCCGCCCGCAGGTCGGCCGGTACGGGTGACGCTTCTGACCAGCTGTTGCGCCTGCTCAATGTCTCACTTATCGACGGCCGCGATCAACTCAGCCTGGATACTCTCGGACTGCGGTTGTATCAGCGCTGGTATCAATGATAAACCCGGCGGGACGGAAACCCCGCTGGCGCATTCGAGATTGCCCTTGCCACCCAGCAGCGAGATGGTCACTGCCGACGTTTAAACCAACGAATCGTCTACTTCTGCTCCCTGATCCTGAAATGTCCATTGTAGTGTAGAAGGATTCAGATGGGATGGGGATTTGGGAGGGTGTAGCTCAGTAAAGGCTTGAGAAATCATAGCGTCCGATGTATAGCTCGCTAAAACCTGCTCATCCATGTGGTTGCCGCAGCAGGCCACCGGCCTGTAGCGTCCACATAGCATCTCTAGCCTACCTGGTCTGGGCCTGGACGTGAGCCGATCCTGCACCTCAAAAAGTTGTCACCTGTCGATGACAACTGAAGATGACCCCAGGTGGGCCATGTTGCTACAGAAAAGGCCGAGTGACACCCGCCGACATCGTTGAAGGAGTGCGCGTCCGCCGAGTTTATTTCAAACGCATCCCGTAGGGTTTACCTCCACCGTACCACATCGTGAGCCAGTTATGATGAACACAACAACAATGGTTTGCTAAGTTGGAACTGCTAAAAATAGCAAGACTTATGAGGTCCAAAATCTTTTCATTCTGAATGATGTGGGATGCCATTTCGAATGACGTTGACCCTATAAAGCAGCCATCAACGACGCGGATTTCATAGCCGACCTACAAAATGAAGTCGAGAGCGTATTCCTTGCGAAATTTCTCGATTATAACGCCATTAGGTGATTATGTAAAGTGACCAATAACAATAATGCTAAGATACGCAAAAACTATGGTGAGCAGTGTTTTGTCCATGGCCTCTTCTTTTGTTGGGGTTGGTTTTGCCTGAGGTTGTCAGTTAGATGCTTAATCACCTTCTTATTGTGCTCTTCGGGAGCTTTATCACTGGCTTTCTTGATAGCCTGCAGTGCCAGTTGTCAGCGTGAAGCCAAAATTGTCTCATGTAGTTAGTGTGCGAACATAAAAGTATAATTTGCGCCGATACTAGCATGTCCAACGACTATACCGGTTATCGCTATACTCGGACTTTTGACAACCATCGCTGCTGCTCCGTCAGCTCAATCCTCGGGAAGTGCGCTCTCCGCGCCATTGTTTCCACCTCGGCTGCTTTGCTTCGATAGGTCGAAAAATTCCCCTGTGCCAAAGCCTTGCGCGACTCACGGCAAGGTCGGTCGTATCTGATGGTGCTGCAGCGGTACAAGATCATCTTCGGTGAGAGCTATCAGTTGATGTCACCGGGCTTTTGTCTGGAATGCGCTGAGACCTTATGACTGCCTCCTTACTTAAGTGCGACGTGCACGCTAATGCGTATTTAAGTAAGGGAATCGTGGTGCTCTTACTACATCTTGATATGAACAAGTTATGCCGCTCATCACGCTCGCGAACAGCTCCCGTTCCGCAACTGATGCGTAAAGCTGATCGCAGATCCGTTCTCTGCATGCAGCGTGCGCAAAGCGACTGTCAAGCGGCAGTGCCATAGCGCGAACGTTGCCGTAGCAGCCAAAACCTATACCGAGATTGGAAGGACGCTGGAAATTGTACACAGAAACGACTTGCATTATCAAAAGAAATGGTGAGAGCGCACCAGCGCAGGATACCAGTAGCAGCGGAACAAAGCAAAAGCAGCACTTTTCATGCCTCCGGTGCGGCATTTTACCGCCATCGCGAGCCACTGTGGTGTCGTCCACGATGTGCAAAGCAACTGCCTGACGGTGACGCTGGAATGACTCTCCTAGATGATATGGACGGACCAGCTTACATGGCTGTTGACGCATCCTCCAAACTGGATGACTAGTGTTGATTATGACTTTTGTAACATTACGAACAATGACAAACCGCGTTACAGAAAAATGTCATCTTCAGCTCACTATTACTTATCCAGGAAGAGGGCTGGGACCACCATGGATGGGATTTCGATCCTCAATGAATTTACCGATCGAACCATCGTGCTCATCGACCACAGAGGTACCGGCCAGACCACAACACCAGTGAGCTCTGGATGGTCAACGCGGGATTTTGCAAAACGATATAATAACTATTCTCGATCACGCAGGCATCGATAAAGTGCGTTTATCGGACACTCGATGAGGAGGAATTGCTCAGTGGCTCGCAGCAGAGCATGCAGACCGTATTATTGCACTCGTGATTGGAGGTACCAGTGTCGCGATGGAACTGGCCTCCCGTCCTGCCGCTGGAGTAGCAGCGCTCGCTCTGGGATCCGAGCTCATTGGCTTCATCTACTGTCCAGATGATTGGATCGCAGCAAACCCGCAACAAGCTGCCAGTGTCTTCCACTCATTCACCAGATAGCGATCACGGCAAAAGCCTCGGATCGCACGACGACCAATTCGAAAATATTACAGTCCCCGCTGACCCACTCCTCCACGGCACGGATGACCCTATCTCGATCCCTAGCAATGCAACAATTCTCGGAAATCGAAATCCGAGCTGCAGAAGCATGTATGATTCAGGTGCCAGGCATGTACTACTCGAGCAGGGTTCATGCCTCGGTTTACAAAGTTCCTCTATCGAACGACCCAAATAATACCCATACTATGCTTTCGTGTCACGTTACTAAATTGTCTTTTAATACCCGTCCTATTTGGTGTATGGGTACTATATGTTGTGCACTTTTATGCATATTGCACCAACGTACATAACAATCCATGACTTGGCCTAAATCTCCTGTGACTGGAAGTTTAGGGTGCTGCTGCTACCTATATTTTGCGGGCGACACGTCATATGTAGTTATAAACCAAAGATATCAAAAGATAAAATGCGTGGCTGCCCGCTTGATGTGAGAATATTGCTAAAAATCTTGAACGCGCGCGAGGCTGCACTTGTTCGGGCTGCGATGAACAGGCTGATGTTATGCGCCCAGTCAGGGCGTGAATACAACGATGTGGCAGAGCCTCGAGTCCCACGTGGTCCCAAACTCACCTTGATATGTGCTGGATCTACTCGAAGATTGCTTTTAAGCCGTATATGCAGGCAACACCCAGTATGAAAGGATTTGCTGCGGGTGTTTTTGCGGTTGCTGGTAACCCAGGATGATGCGTGAGGGTGAGCGACGGCGACCTTCCACCTGCAGCCGGTTATCTCGGTTCTGCGGCAGTTCTGATGGTAGGTGGATGATGAGCGTAAAACACCACGCGGGTGATGCCGCAAGTGGTGTGCATGACTAATGCGTGTTTAGTAAGGGCATCGTGGTGCGCCTGAGCTTGAACTCTACGGCACTGGAACCTAAATCCAGCGTCTGCCAGTTCCGCCACCGGGCGCTGCGAAGTAATCATACGCAGTGGCTTGCGGATTCGTCCAAAGTACCAGCCCGCGCTCAGCTCGCTCACAACCGGAGACGGCCCGCACCGCAACCAGCCGCCACGACCAAGACAGCCCACCCGCAACGCCCACAGCCTCACCAAAGCCTGCTACGCTGACACCCTGAACACAGACCTTCCTCTGAATAAAATCACTTTACTACGCCAACCCTTATACCCACCCCAACTCACCCGTATCTTGATCTGCCAGCGCATACGGCGTCAGCTTCTTACCTGCATGAACCTAACGCATGCGAGAATCACAAAAGTATCGTAGTTAGCGTTGCGTTACCTATCGCGGCGCGTCGGAAAAATATTACATGTAACTGAGCGTAGATTAGCAGATATCGCAACCTGCTAAGTGTCCTGGTGAGTATCCATTGAGGGTAGATGCTGATCACGTTCGTGAAGAGTGTGTTTCAGCTATTCATGGCCTTTTCTTTTGGCATGTGGTGGTCTGGGCGCCAGTCTCCGTGTTGAATACTACCGAGGCGGCGGCGGCGAATACGTGGCACAAGTACCGTATGGTGACATGGTCGCGTGCCGGTGAAGAGCGCGTCGAGAGCGTTTCGCCACGATTGAGGTGTATTTTTCGTCGAAGCGATAACCAGAATGTGCGATTTTGCGGTTAAAGAGGCCGTCACTGGGGCTTGAGAGATAGTGAATGTCGGTATTGCGTTCTCTGGGGATCAGGATCGTCAGCACGGCAAGACACCGATAGTGGCCGGATGAAGGAATATTCGCGTGCCGTGTATACGGCTAGGGCGTTGCCGCTGGTGATAAGCCGATTGAAAGGTCTCAGCGACTGTGGGAATGCGAGCGCGTCGGCCGAGGGCTGATGGTTCAGGTAATGCGCCGCGCATCACCAATCCGAAGTAACTAATCTCCCGTCCTGCCTGACTCGCGTTGATGGCGTCAACAATGGTGCACCGGGTTTTCTTGTCGGTAGCGTTTGACGCGTTTCGCATCGAGGATGGGGAGCACTTGGGGATGGTGCTGCCAAACATACCGCCACTGCACCAGAACAATAGTATTCGGCAGGCACAGAAAGAGCCGCCAGTGGCAGTGCCTCGCAAAAACGCGATAGAGCGCCCCTATAAAGCGCCAAGCGAGAGCGGACGCTAACCGATCCATGCTCGCTTCTTCATATGCCCATTGCCCGGCATGCGTCCCCAGGGCTGTGCTTGTATGCTGGATAAAAATAGCTGAGACTGAGGATACTGGTGCTACTTCTGTCATTGTCTTCGCCATTGCGGGTGGGGTGGTATAGAGACGCCATGTTGCTCAGCAAGGCGCGTCAGGTTGATGAAAGCGCAGCCAGCACGTAATTTGTTTGCTGAGGTCCCGGATGCAGCTGATTTCGGCCCGGATCGCTTCAGGCCGGGCCGGCTCGTTGCATGTGGGGCGACGGATTACCTGGTGCGCGCGCACGCTGGAGGTGACCCAGGGGCAGTTCACCCTGGCTGAGCACCTGTTGGACGGCGGTGACGGCAGCGGCTCTGCCGTGAAATCGACGACGGCGAGCTTGAGCTGTGTGGTGGACCTCGCAGGCGACGTCTCACTCGCAGGCGTTTCTGGAGCTTTGAGGTTCATATGTTGAGCAGGAGCGTCGCGCGCTATGTGTCTACGGCACAACCGGGTTGCCGCCGCGAGCTGCCTGCACATCGACTACGCCGATGCGTCGAGCAGCTCTCGCCCTGGGGTTTGAGGGCTGGTCAATGATGATTCCTGGAGGGGTGTCCACGGGGCGTGTGATTCTTGCTGGCGAGCTGATCATTTACCCCGCACCCCAGCGCCTGATTACTCGGTTTAATTATGCTCGACGCCCCCGACAACAACGCTCCCGGACAATAGTAAAGGCAGGGTTTTCCGTCATGAAGCGTGGCCGCTGGAGGCTTCTTGGCATTGTGCTGGTTCTTGTGGGCACCCGCATCCCGTGGGCCTGACTTTTGTGACAGCGCCGGCACGCTAACGCGATAATCCCGAAAAGCTATGTGTCAGAGAACTACACCAGAAGACGGTAACACCCTACGGAAGTGGTCTGGCGATGGCGTGCAGAAGACGGCTTCGATATTGCGAATAAGGTTAAGCCGATGGCCAGGCAGTTTGACTCCGCGTCAGGGGTCGGAATACTTGACGCTACGACAAAGGGGCTTATTGTGGTGTCCAACTAACGGAAAATGCCAGATTTAGGGTGGAGGACCTGCACCGCTACAACTAATAGCAGTTTCGATTTTCCTGCCTGGATTCAGCCCGTCCTCGCCGCGTGATTCCTCTGGCGGGTCGTCTGGCTCGGGGAAGTAATGGTGGCAGCAGTAGCGGTGGATCGTCGGGATCCGGTGTGAAATAAAGGAGAGAGAATGGACTGCATTTGCAGAGGTCGTGAGTACGCTGGCCTATTTCGCCCTGCCGGCGTGATGCTGGTGCTGGGGTTTGTGGTTCTGACCTGCTTACCCCCGGAAACTACATCGCCTGGTGTTTGTGGATCCTGCCCAATGCTGGTTTCCAGCGGCGGCGCAGCAGATAGCCACGGAATCGTGGTGGCCACCGCCGTCCTGAGTTCCGCCTCCGAATTGGGCTTGAGGCAAGGCTTACTGAGGCGGTGTCGGTCTTCTGGAATAGCACCAGGCGCGGCGTTGGTGACTATGGAATTGGCCATTCCGAGGTTCGGGACTATTGTGGAAGATCAGCTCCGCGCAGTGCCGTCAGGCTCTCTGTCGCTGGTGATGGTTGGCGTTGTGAACGCCGCGTGCCTGACGTAGCACGCTCGGTGGCGGCTACGCCAGGCAACATACATCAGGCGCACTGGGGCAGTTACTCTGCCGCGGGTCCTGCACCGGTGGGCGTCGTGACACCCATGGCGGAAGCATGGCGGCGACACACCGGCGGTGCCTGCACCTGCGATGATCCGCGACCTGCAACCACGGGATGTGCGGGTCCAGCTCAAGCTTGTCGGCGGTGTGTTCCAGCGCGTTCAAGCCGGACCAGCTGGCGAATCCCCAGCGCGCAGCCACACGGCGGCGACAACGGCGGTGACATGGCCTCCACGACGATGGTGGTGACCAGTTGGCGGCGTTCCAAACCGACCGCCCGTAGCGGCGCGGATTCGCGGCGCTCCAGCACCGACAACGCTGTGGTGTTACCGATGCCCACGAAGGCGATGATGCGGGGTAATGGCCAGCGCCAGCACCACCATGAGCATGATGTTCAAACAATATCTTGGTGTAGTAGGCGCGTTCTGGGCGCCGCCGCCAGTGTTGCAGCCTCATTCAGGCGCCAGATCGCTGGTGGTCTGCAGACCTCGTCCGCCGAAAGACCTGGGGTGAGCCGCAGGCACGGTGTCAGTGACGATTTCCGCGCCACCTTTCGCGAAGTCATCCTTCGACATCCTTATCTGATCCGGGGCGCGCTTGTGCGCTCACGTCCGCCGAGAGGCAACTATGCTACCCGCATCGCCCTGAATGGTGATGGGGACTTATTCTCGGTGATAGTGCCCACCGTCCCACGCCGGACTATGGGAACAATGTATCACCAGTGCCAGAACACCTCCGCGAGCTGTCAGGCTATCCGTCTCTACCTTCACTGGATACCCTGACCAGAAAATACCACACCGCGATTGGGAACAGCGCTGGCTGCACCTGGATTGTTCTAACCTGCCCGCCCTGCCAGGCGAGAAACCAGCCGTCGCTCGTATCTCTAATGAGGCCTTCCAGCGTTCACGATCTAGAAATAAGGACCTCCGCACCAGTGAATGCCCGTTAACATCAACACCAACACACCACGCCGATCAGTCACGGAAACACCACGCAGTGGCGATTATTCATGGCGGTCAACGACGAAAACGGACCGCCCACGACACAGTTCGTCGTAGTCGCAGCCATCCAGTCACTCAATCGGACGAAAATGCCTACACATGCCACGCCGACGGCGAACCGAAACCGACACCACAACGCCCAACACAAAAAACGGCCAACGCCCAGCGAGTACAGTGGTCGCGACGACGCCCGCCACAATTAACAGCACCCGCGGTCAGCGTCGCGGCGTCCGGCGACCACCGTCGTCGGCGCACCGTGATGTCGGGGAGTGCCCTGAGTCTGGCCTTTTACCCGTTGCGCCCAGCTGATCCAGGGTGGTGGTTAAAGCTTGTGCCGTCATGCGGCAGTGCCGCGAAACCCAGAATACCGTAGCGCTGTGCTGCAAACTGGAACCGATCCAGCAGCTCCGGCATCACACCAATCTCGCAGCGAGCCCATGGACATCATCTGATCTTCTGAGAGGCAATGCCGCGCGCGCGAACGGAGTTCTCATCGTCGGCGCAACGCACCGAATCACCCACAGATACCTGCAAAGAGGTCCGCCGCAGATTTGTTCAGTACGGCCTCATCCGGTGACTGCACATGCACCCTCCGCCAGCGTGGCCCAGCGAAGAGGCTCACTCGGCATCGCCTGCGGTGCGCTGCTCTGCGGGAATCGTGCCGTACCTACCAGCTGCAAAGCGCTGCATCACGGCGGCTGCGCAGCACGCGTCGCGGACTGCGATGGTCAGCGGTTTGGGCCAGCACTTCAGTTTGCATTGTCTGCAATGGGTCGTCCGTCCCAGCCAGACATCGGAGTTCTTCATCTGCCGACACACGTTCGACAGGGCGGTGCCGTAGGTGCCCATAATCAGCAGCTGCGGCCACCAGACGCGCCACCGCATAGCGCCACCGCGGTGGCGGTGGCGATGAGCCTCGTAGCATTGTTTCTCAGCAGATGCTACGAGGAAGTTCATCACTCAACCTCTACTGCAATGCAGCCACAACCTGCTCCACGGTGGGGGAGAATGACGGGTGGTGATGCGGCCGTCCGGCAAGCTAGAATCGTCTCATCCGCGTAGGTCGCGGCAATGGGATCGTGCTGCTCACCATAATCACGGTCTGGCCAAACACATCAACGCTGTCGCGCAAAGCGCGCAGCACCTCCGAACTGGATACATGGAACCAACACTACCGTCGCCTCGTCAGCGAAAATCACCGTCGGCTGAGCAACAAGCGACGCAGCAATAGCGACTGTTGTTGCTGTTCCACCCGACATTTTCATGTGGGTTTATGCGATAGGCGTGACTTAATGCCCGCCGTCGCTCCACTATTACTGTTGAACAATTCTTGATCCACCCTGACGGCTTGGCTAATTTCATATGCGGGCGGCATAATGTGCTGCTCTGCGGTCAGGGTGGACGCAAATTGAAATGCTGATAAAAAGCCAACACGTTCACGCCGAAGGCGTGTTACGTCACGATCATTTCAGACTTGATGACAACAATCCGCAATTACCGTGATATTGCCCGAATCACGCTGCACGAGTCCGGGCCAAACATTGCATGCAGTGGATTTGCACCCGAACCTGACGGTCCCATGATCGCCAGCAAACCGCTCACGCACCACACGAGACGCTTGCGTTGCTGAGCGCTGTCACCCTGTGACTCAGCGCCGTATGTACTTCCAGTGTGGTCCACTTGCGAGCCACGGCATCAGCTAGCCTTAACAACGCGACTCGCTACCTCCTTATGCATGAGAACAACAACCGTCTGATAACATCATTGCGCTCGAGCCTCAAAAAGAATCACCCGTACGGGCGGAACATTGTGACCTAGGAATTCATCCGCTGGCATACGCCCACGGGATGAGAAACGCGCTGAGACGCGAGTGCTGATGCGACCGGATATGGGAGCGGCAGCCGAAGCGACGTCGAAAAACGACTGTTGGAACGTGTGAGACGGTGCGGTCTGGTGAGAAACCACACGACACATGTCGCAGCGCAGGACACCTCCAGGCACGAACCCACGCATCAGCAGGCCAGCTGGCCATACCCGAACGTGCAAAAATCTGTAAACTGGCGGTAGATAAGCAGGCACTGCAGACAAAACAGACACAAACCTCAACCTTAAGGGAAACAACGTGGCTGTGCGCATCGATGATCGAAGCGATGTGCTGAACGAGCTCATAAACGGGCTCCATCGCCGATGGAGAGCGCCGCCTCAAAAGACACCTGCGTCCCACATCATCGACGCACCCCTACACAGCAGCAGACCTACGAGGGTGGGCATCATTTCCATCAGCTACAAAAGACGGGTTGCAAAATGGCGACACTCAATGGCGCGCAGCGAGAACTCGCCATCACGTACGCACACCTGCTGGAAAATCCAGCGCCTGACTCGAGCCTGACCTCGTGGGCAATCCGTAGGCAACCACAACGTTGCTGCAGGCCGGCGACATGTGCTTTTCGACGACCCGATCATCGACTTTCGCCGCGTCGCTGCCGCGTCAGTGCGTTTCCGCTCATCAGCGTGCTTTATACCGAAGAACAGCTCTGCAAAGACATCGCGAGCGCTGCGCCCTGAAACAGGCATCGCGGGAAGCGATTTCGCAGTGACGTTAAGGAAGCTGGGGGCGATGCTGCCTGGCTCGAGCGCAGCTCGCGATGCGGAACGCTCGCGTACCCTTCGTGGCATTCCTGCTGATCTTTCTTCTGTGGGGTTGTTGAACGCTGTTTATGTAAGATAAGCCCATCGCTGGAAGCTGAAAAAGTGTGTGTTTTGGACCCGGCGATGGACTTTATCTTCTGGTGGGTGTTCATGATCTATCAGTGCGGTGAAAGACCTGGAAAGACGGCAGTTTGGTAGCTCATGGTGCTGCACAGGTTAGAGTCTTGAACAGCGTTAGTGCAAACTTTGCTAGAAGTTTGCTTATCTCCAAAGCCGGAATGAGGTGTTTTCGAGCTTGGGCGTAAGCAGATTTTACAGCTGGGTCATTACACTGCACTGCTTCATGCGCAACCAGTACGCGACTTGATAAACGCAAAGCAAGCTCCTTCAAGCCCTTGTCGGATGGTTCTATCCGCAGGTACAGCACCCCTGAGCCCAGCGGTGGGACCCATCTTGCCCTAGCTTATCGCTCAACCTCGCAAGCCCTCGGCTTTGTAGCACACCCTGCTGACGATGCGGTGGAAGATGGTGAGTGATTCCGGGTCGGTGGGGATGTCGATGGGATCGCGGCCGTCAGGAACCTCTGCCCGGTGCGGGGAGGTGGATGGTGTCTCGCGCGGTGATTTCTGTGATCGCCGAGCGTCAGGCGCTGTCACCTCGATTGTCGCGGGCGAGTGCTGATATTGCCATTGGCAGGGCGGATGATGTGCGCACGGGCGCGGATGGTAGCGCAGTGCCTCGGCAGCATACGGCTTGGTTGCATCAAAGTCGTCAACTGGCAGATAAAATTGCTGAGCCGCCGAGTGCGATTAGTTGAGGACTGCGAAGTTGATTGAGCGGTGTCGGCCGTCCGCGATCGTGTTAATTCCGTCGTGGAACCTAGTGGAAATGAGCTGAAGAAAATATGATTGGGAAAACTTCTTTAAAACCCATATACTAACACGCAGTGATATTGCATCAATCATGGGATTGATTTCCTGTCGCAGCATCGAGAGCTTCCAGGCCGAAATATTGAAAGAAAGTGCAGTTAGCGCGGGTCGAAAGAATATGAGTTGGGTGAAAGCAACAACTAAAATGGATAGCGGGGCACAACAGTGCTGGGGCTGCGTAGTGCTACTGTGGATATTAGCAGGCGATGCATCCGATAATTGGCCATTGGTTCAAAGCGCGCGCAGGAGCAGCAAGACCAAGCCAAAGCTAAGCTGGGACTATAGTGGCTGGGGCAGTAATGGGCACCAGTGCTGGAGCAGCTACGTGGAAGTTGCATGGTTATAGGGCTAGCAGAAAGAGCTTTCCGGGAGTTAGCATCTACTTACAACGAAGACCAGGGTGCCAGCAGAAAGCAGCATCATCTCCTAGCAGTCTCAGTCGAAATGGATTAAAGTACGCCTATCAGTTTGATGTGGCTGAGATGATTGACACTACGATTTGTGGGTTTTCCTTAATGGTTGAAGCGACCTCTTGCGGAGGTGGGCGGGACATTGCGCTGACGGTTACAGTCCCTGTCGTGGATACAGCTTCCTACATGTTGTGAGCGATATGGCTGGTTGATGGTTTTTGCACCTGCTAGCTGTAGCGATTGCGTCTCGTGATTAAGCGAAATACTAATCTGGATCGATTGTTCATCGGATTAGGTGGATAGAACACCGGAGGGAGCGACCAATCACCGTACCGATGAGTCCGTGTTGTGGTACAGGAATCTGACACATAAGGCAAGCAGCAGATGAAGTCACACTCACTGCAGGTGTGCAATGAGGAAGATTAACGGGTTTTAAGTCACAGATACTGTCTTTGAGTTTTATATATATACTGACGATTAGATGTGTTGCTTCAACGCACCCTGTGGTAGCTCTACGCGGTAGCAATGCAACCACGTGCCAAAGGTTTTAATCAAGCCCGGACACGATAGGCCCTAAGGATCTATGGTGAAAGAGAAAATCCAGGCCTCGTCATAATCGGTTTTATAATTATAACTACGTCTGTATTTTTATTTCCTGCACACTTTCCTATTTAATCTAGTTTGCGGCCTCTTTCTATTATCCAGTATTTGCAGGAATCAGCCTTGTTTGGCTGGGGATAGTGCTTTGTAGATCTGAGAACACACTGCAACAACATTGTTGGCTGGAAAAAGCCTCATGCTCAGAATCTCATGCTTTGGGAGATGTGGCTGTAGTCCATTCGTCGCGTTGGACTACAACGTAGATTCAGTTCCAGACCTCTTCTTTTTATCGCTTGGTCTAGCGCCGTGGCTATCTCCACATTTTCTTCATGAAGATGCGTTTCCTCCTGTATGGCATCTTAATTTCTATTTGCGTCAGTGTTTCACCTCGCTGGTTATTTTCTACATACGGTTTTCGAAAACCATTACCAGCAAAGGAGAGATATTTCAAGCGTGAACTTCACTGCCCTCGCGCGCGCTCTGAACTGAAATCAAGAGATCCCAGGCTTCACCTCGATCTGAACAAATATAATAAGATTACTGAATTTTTAGTCGCTAATGTGAACTATAATCGGACATCATATTTTTGGGTCTACAGGCTGACTATTTCGACGAAAAACGAGTTCCACACCGGATGCAAGAACAATGTTCCTCGATAAATTTTGGTGCTATTTCTTCCAGAGCAGGAGGATATATGGCGCATGATGATTGATCTAATTTGTGAGCCGCAATATGAGGTACATAGGTTCCCTACACGACGCATGCAAAATATATATAGCGAAATTTCAAAAAGAAGGAAGTAATTTCGGAAAAGTATAGAGCATAAATAATTTGACGATGCTGCCTGCAAGTTGTGAGTTGACTGAGTAGCAGTGATAGCAATCGTCATTTTGGCTGGATAAGGATTAAGCTGATGAGAATTTCAAAATCAACAGGACTTCACCCAGGGAGCCTGGTGAAGACTCCAACGATTGTGGACCCCTTCACCCAACCGGTCGACCAGGTTGCTAACCTTCAGAAAGGCGAGAGCAACTGCTGAGGTGTGGTCACTAACCAAAACAGAACAGCCCTTTCTGCATTGCTTACCCATCGCACGTTTACTGATATCTTAAGCCGTATTGCTGAATCTGTTTACTGCTGGCTGGATATCCATCGTCTGGACCGCGATGGCTGCGGTCACTGTCGCGCGCCGCCGCCTGTAAGACACAAACATTACCGGTACTGCACAGGCTGGTGGGAGCAGTGGGATCAATCATCTGCGAACTTGTTAGCGCTGCGATAGACCGTGTTGCAGTGGGATTGAAGAAACGCTGACTGGAACAGCTTCTTGCTACATCTGTGCTTACACGCGACGATTACGCCAGACTGGGGACCGGATTCTGCTGAAACGCAGCGAGCTTTTCGGCTAGAGTGGCTTACCCATAAGGCGGTCATACGCGGAAAGTCGTTATGATCTCGACAGTAGCGCTGAGGTTGAGAGCGACAGGGAACCGGTGTCGGATGCTGCATCGGAGGCAACGGCGGATATTGGCGAAGAGAACGATCCCAAAGTTGGCTACTAGTTTGGAATGCTGCGGGGAGCGGCCCTGCGAGGAAGTTGTTATCTCGAGCGTGCTACGGGCACTAGCAGCAGAAAGCGCACTTTCCAGTTGTCGGTTGCCTCTTTGAGGTCTAGCGGTTGGTGCTGCGTTTAGATTTTAACTATGAGCTGAATTCAAGCGGTGGCAAAGTGATGACTGACATGCTTATCAGGCTAGTTGAACTCGGATGTCAAGTGTATATCAATTCTGATGTGGTTGAAATGATTCGTCCCGAAAGCTTGTTGGAACTGTTATCTGAGTGGCGGCCTCTCTATAAAGCTGAATATAGAGCTCTCAGAGCTGATCACATAACGTTGACGAACGCGGCATGCTATCTGCAGAACAATGCGACGGTCGATGGTTGTGCGCACCACAGGCTTTTGAAGTCTGCGTTTCAGATTGAGGAAATGTTGACTTGGACGATTTGTTGACGGTAGATGAAATAATACCTGAGGCAGCCACGGGTAACAATTTTGATAGTCGCGTGCATCGTTGTGACGAAGTTGAGCATGCGTGCACCGCAACATCTCGGCTTTACTGCTGTCTGCAACGAACAACCGTTGATTTTGAGTCACGACCGTAGCTGAGTTTGTATGAGCGTCCCGAGAGACTGGGCGTGCTCGCAACGTACTGCAGTAACTTTCTCGTGATAATGATGCTCGCCGGTGTGTGACAATGCTCGGCCACCGCAGTGACAAAGGAATGACAATGAAAGCGACGGATTTTTAAAGTGCATGGCGACTTTTTCTCTATGTTGTTGGCTTCTATATATGTTTTATATGTTTCTATACTTGACCTTTGGCGCTTCTTTTATTACCTCCATATTTTCGGAGGATCAATAATATTGCAAAGTTTAGTGATGTTAGGCAAACGCGCACTGCATCACGTCAAGATGGAGCGAATCCCCATTTTGATACGCGTGGTAATGCACCACTATCTATAATCCATCACTCAGCTTTATTATTTTATTCGAAATTCTCAGCATCTTTTTGCATTAACCCATCTTTGGGCCCCTGCGCCATGGTTTTCCGTATCGAAGGTGATACGCCTTTTGCCTCCGTGGCATTTAATTTCTCTATTTTCTGCTGTCCTAGCCAGTGTTTTATGTTTTGTGTAGCACTACAGCTTCTCAAACCTTTACAGTTAGCAGAGATCGTAAAGTGTAAATTTGAGCAGTGCGGGCGTATATAAGTTGAGTTCTGAACTGATATCATCAGATCCTCAACTTGATATTGATGTTAACCCCTATGATTATACGGTAGACTTCATTGTGCGTAACGCAGATTATATGCGCAAATCACTTTTGAGATAGAAAGAGTCGTGTTAAAGAGAAGAAGATAACGGCTACGCAGACACTAGGAATGACCCAGTCAAGAGGAGTTTCTTCCGCAGCGTATTTCCTGGAACAAGTTCATTTGATGCCTTTAATGCTCGACCTGACTTCAAATGCCGAGATTACGAGAACGTCAAGGACAAAGAAAGCTGAAAACGCGTAAAGAGACTGACGACGTAAGCAACAAGAATTTAAGCGCGATAGCGGACGAAAGTGATGTGGAGTTTGTCAACGTAGGCCGCCAGTGTTTTAAACTTTAGCAGATATAATGAGATTCGATTTGAGATTGCTGGAAGATCGTGTCAGCGCTCGCGCGAGCTCTGACCAGAAACTAATTTAATTTCTATGGTAGAGTTTCTTTACTGAAGCTCGAGCCACTGCGACCTAACAACAATTCATCTAGTGATAGCTGATTAAATCGTCATGAGTGAGAAACCATCGAGAAAATTCACCATCAGTACCAAAGCGCCTGTTGCGCGAAAAACGGCCATGGTGACTCAGGCTTTCGCGACTAAAGCGGGGCAGATTGTGTGCCTGCTTTCGCCGCATGTTTTCGCGGTTCCAGGTTCGCAGCCCGTGTGTTTGTGGATCTCTACTCCCGTCAAATCGTGGTTTCGGCGTGGGTTATCGCAGCGCTGCTGGGGCCAGTGCGCCGTATGTCGCACGGTTATTGATCAGCGCGGCTGCTGGTGGGAGGGTGGTAGTGCTGCATTCAGATAATGGCTCGGTGATGACATCGACGCAGGCGGCGGGTGTGTGAGGATCGTCAAGGTGGTGCAGAGCTCATCCGGCCGAGGCTGCAACGATAATGCGCATGTTGAGTCGTTGTTTGGCACGCAGAAAACCCTGCCTGGATTGTCCGGTGGTGTTTGGACGTCGATGCATCGCTAGGCTAGTGGTGGTGGCGGGGTTTCGTGGCGGTATAAACGATACTGGGCATTCTGGTCTGGCCGGCTATACTACCAGCCGCTGATGGTCGGTGGTGTGAGGTGAGCCAGCGGCGCAGTGCAGCCAGGCGGGCCTATGACCAGGCGCATCCCTGGTCGGTACCAGCCTCGGCCTGCGGCAGTGACGGTGCCGGACAGGGTGGGTTGGTCTCCATTCCACCAAGGAGCGGGTAGATGGCGTGAGGGGTGGTGTCGTTGCTAGTACGATGAGAAACACTGCGGGGGCCGCGTAGTTCACAGCTGTACACAGACTGCAGCGACCATGTTTAATTTTATATACGAACCTCTGGCTGGCTGGACGCGTTGTTGCAACGTACTGTAGTGACTCTCGTAATGGTGATACTGCCTGCTAACAACAATGCTCGACCACCGCAATAATAAGGATTGATGACGACACGACAAAGACTACGCAATATTTCGACGGTTTGCTTTGGCAATGATCGCTAGAGGTCTCTCTCTACAGCGACTATGTTGATCCTTTCGGTGACTTCATGCTTCTATTACCTCTCGCCACTTATCTTTTGGATCTTTATGCGTGGATAGGATAGTGGGTCCGACGGAGGACCTACTATAATACTGATTAGTGGGAGAAAAGCGCCGCAAATCTTATTTGTGGACGATCTTGCAGTGGTAATTTACGCTTCTCGTTGGGCTAATGTCGTCTCGACTTCTACCTGGTTTCTTTTATGGTAATTGTTGCTTTTGGCCTCGTGGTTAGTTTCCGGGCGTGTCTCTCCTGGCGGTGGGTTTCCTTCAGTTTGGCATTTGATTTCTGCGTGTCAGTGTTTCCCTTGCAGCCCACTGCGTACATCAGTTTCTCAAACGATTACTGTAGGATTATCTAAACGTGAACTTCGCGGTCTTGGGTTGCAGGTCAGACAGTGTCAGAGGATCTCATCTTGAAATTGAGTGTGAAACATAGTACTGCTCTTGTTTGCTCGGTTGCCAACGTGAAGTATAAACGAGAGTCGATGGCGACAAAGCTCGATTACTTTGATAAAATTGGTAGCCAATACCGGATGCTGAAACGTTCCTTTTAGATAAATTTTTAATGTGGCTAGCCCCGAGAGCAGACAGTTGTGGAGTTTGATGATTGACTTGGTTGATGAGCCTTCAATATAGTCCAGGAGCTCCTTCGCGTCGAGGCGCAGAATATATATATTGAACTCGCAAAAGAGAGGGAGGAAATTCATATATATGTGGAAACGAATAGCTTGAAAAAGTAGCTTAAATCCTTTCTCACCAGGATCATAATCATGCTCATACGCAGCAGATGCCAACACCACGACATAGTGATCGTCGTGCTCTCACCGTCGAGACATGAACGTTTGCGTGCCGGAGGCAGTTCTCGTGCTTTTAGTGCCGCGTTTCGGCTCGGGCAGATCGCCTGATGTCGGTAAAGCCAGTTTCTACCATCGCTTCATCACCGAGGTTCAACAGCATCGCTTTTACCACAGGAAGTTTTCACCCTGAGCACCTGCGCTCCTTTAGTAGCTCTTTATCAGCGAAACCCACACCTCGGCATCGCGTCAGACAAATCACATGCTGGTGCAGCAGTGATGCCATATGTTGCATCAGGCACGGTCGAGTGTATGGCGGCTCATGTCGTTCCGATTCGATAGGACTCATGAGGTTCTCACCGAAGCAGGAAATGTTTGAAGCGAAATGTAGCCAGCCGTCGCGGTCGTTGACACTCTGTCGTGGCTCAGAATAACTCAGGATGGCACGTCGTCGATGTCGATGGGCGATGCCATCCAGAGCCGAAGAGATCAGCCTACCTGTTGCCTCCTGGTCCGTTACTGACTTGTGCAATCCGAGGTGCGGGAGGAAATATCTAACGCTTCTGTGAGATACCGGTAGGCTACTGGCAACTGATGCAACCGTCATAAAGGCCAAGCGGTGTGCAGGTGGCGCGCGTTATGGCGGAGGTCATCGCAGGCCAGGTGGTGGATATCCAGCAGCAGTGAGTGTGTCAGCCACGTGGGCTTAAGACATCAAGGTAGGCCATGCAGGGAAGGATCTCTTTTCTACTTCTATTGGTGCTTTTGCTCAACGGCTAACCCAGCAAGTGGGTTATGGCTGTTCGCACGCACTGCCAGCCTGCGTTGCGGTGATGGGGAACAGGGTGATCTAGTGCATTCCGGCTGCAGTAGCGATATCAGGGATTGTCGGTTTGGGTTCTTCATGTTGTAGGTATGGCGTAGCGCAAACAGTAGAGATGGCCCGCTAACGGTTTGTGCATGATCCACTAAACACTCAAACACGAGATTGATCACAATAGCTACCATGTGGCAAAAATCCTACTTACGACAGAAGTTCTTCCATAGCTTTTCTTGTTAGTTCTTTCACGAATTTTCGAGCCTTCGCCGAACGCTGAAGAAGCACTGCAGGTCGAGGCTCTGCATGATGAGATCAAACATTGAGATGGTAACAGGTGTAGTATGTCCGGAACAGCCACGGCATAAAACCTCTTCAAGCTGAATTATTTCTTGGATTAGGTATGTAGCACTTTTCTTTTGAATTCCTTTTCTTTACTCCAAAGATTGACTTTACGCGTGAAGTTAACATTAGATGCACAGCCTTCACATATGATCTGAGTGATGGACATCAAGATCAAGATCAGCATTGGCCGACAAGTTAGCTCCAATTCCATCCCAAACCACTTAGAACATACTGACAAAGTTCTACTTTTGCTTTACGGAAATTTGATGCGTAGAGCAAATAAAAGAACACATCAAATACAAGTCGGAAGAATTGACATAGGGAAATTAGATGCCAGATCGAGGGGGAATGAGCCGTCGTCACACTCCAGGGAAGAAGCCACGGCGTCAAGCCGATTGAAATCAAAACCGAAAAAGGGTCACTGAGAATGCGTAAAAATGCTGCCATTCGGAGGTATGGAAATACTGCAATGTCATTATGAAAGGTAAATCGTCGGCAGCTCTTTTCCCATTTCTATTATAGTAGTAAGTTGTGCTCTGCATCTAAAAATACACAACAGCGAGCCAAACAAAAAGATCACTCAGATAAAAAGACAAAAGAAAGGCGCCCAAAAGGCTCAAGACAGCAGCTTGTTGATACAGGAGAAGTCCCTGAAGCAGAATAAAGCATATGGACATTCCGACGAACTTTGGATTCTTTCGCTTCATTCTCGTTCCTTATCGCCATCGTGCTGGGTGTTAAAGCGAAATACCGGCAATAGAAAGAATGTCACTGTTACGTAGGCCACCGCAGTACGTCCTGCAGCAGTGCGTCCGACTCCACCAGGGGTCACACGCACATCGCAAACCCACAAAGCAACCGACTCCAAAAATCTACAATCCTCCTTGCTCATCGCGGTAAATGTGACGCCATCTGTGCGCACGAATATTTCAGACCCCGATGCCACGACACGTACTATCGGTAGAGATGATTTGACCGCTCCCTCCATGCGCCATCACTAATGCTATGGTCAGTCGATCCAGGCTGACATTTCCCGCCAATGTCAAACTCTGATGCCATAGCTGCGCACTAAAACCGTTAATCACCGCACCGCCATTGATATAAGGAATTGTTGGTTTCCAAACACGCCGAAACGTGGCGGCCACAATGCTGCTGGCATAACGCCTCGTATGGCAACTATTCACGTCGGTCAAAGAGTTTGCCATCTATCCGGGCTTTAAGAATAGCTAGACCGGCTTCATCTTTTGCAACAAACTAGCGTGGCCCAATCGAGGTACTGAAGGTCGCATCTCGGTGCAGAGCTCGACGAACATCGGCCGATGCGCTCTGCATTCGACTGGATCCGGCGAACCTTGGGAACCGGCCACCACGTCGTCTCTACAGTCCCTGTACACAACCCACCTTCACACCTCACCCCAACGCCACTGAACCCACCGTCGCATGGCACCTCTATATATGAGTAGTTTCGCGTCATCTGGATGAGTATTGCGCTGTAGAGGAATACGCCGTCGGCGAGGTGGATGATGGAGGGCCTGTCGTCGTGTCACTCAGTTCACCAGCCGTCGCCGGGCGTCGATGTGTTCAATGACTGGATCCAAGTTGTCGCGTCTCGAAACGCCCGCGCCGCCACTCGCTGCCACGCTGTGGCTGGCCGGCACACTGCAGCCCACTGCTGCCGCAGTCGACGCTCCCGCCTTCCGCGCCGTCAGCCCGCCAGACATGCCCTACCATTCACACGTTCAAATTCACGCCGCGGTGGCCTCTCGAGACACGATCGAGATATTTCTTAGGGTTTCATAAAACGCGCTCTGAGCAGCACGTTTTTCCCACGAAACGAACTACCACACTCGACAGTCGGCATATCATCCACAGCCCGCCTCGGTTATGTAAAGATGACGCTTTCCTCATGATTTTTGTGGCACATTTGTTATGCAAAACTGGCGGACACGTCTGTGCGCGTGCACGACTACTCAACGACTCACAGGGAAGCGAGTGTTACGTGTCTGATCATCAGCACACTTTTAGCCGGGATCGTCTGGTCAGAAATTTGGTGAGCAACCTTTTCCTCGAGCTTTTCGGCCAGGGGTTTAACTGGCTGAAGACGCTTTGCGGAGGCGGTCGCTGCTGGTGCTGGCTTCAGCTCGTGAACGAAGCATTGTGGAGCGTGCGGCGTCGGTGTAACCGAGCCGGTGGCGGATGAACCCCACTCGCCGCCCGCCCCTTCGGTTTTGGCTTAGTGGATTGCGTCAAACGACGAGACGATCCGGCGTTCGATATCTCGCAGGCCGTGCTGAGCGTGCCGCGCATTTCGTCTCGCAGCTGGCTACGCTGCAGGTACGGAGGGCGCAGCGCCCGAGCCTGGAGAAGCGTCATCGTCATCGGTCATTCCCAGGGTGCACTGCGTGCATCTGCTGAAGCGATTTGACGGCAGGCTGCGGAGACTCTTGGCTATCGCTGAGGTTGATCCTTGCCGCGCTGGCGTGCATACTCGCTCGGGTACACGGGTTGATCCGTACGCGAGCTGAGTCCGATGGTCTCGGTGCGTTACTCAGGAGCAGCTGGAGGAGGCCATCGCCGCCACAACAGCTGACTCCGCCGCGATGCAACCCGCCCCATCATCGGTCTGCGCAACACACCGGACGCGTTTGTGGTGGTCGGTCGCCGATGATGTAGCGGGTACAGTCCTTCCTGCAGGCGCGCGCCGCTGGCGATGCGAAGCTATTGCGGAATAAGGAGCGCGGCGGTAAAACCGTTCGCCCCGGTGTTTAACCCACTGGACGTACAGATTGCATTCCCACCACCCGGCAAATGCGGCCTGCGGTGGATCAGGTGGTGGAGTGGGCGACAGCTACTGTGGCCTAAACGAGGAACCGGCCGGAGCAATGCCGGGCGCAGATCGTGCTGGTTAACCCCGACGACTGCCGTTGAGCAGGTGAATAAGGCCGATTGATGCGGGAGCGCGGTGGCTGCTGGACGTGCCGACAGAGCGTCGTTAAGCTTCGACGAACGCCAGGCCCAGGGCGCGGAGCGTTGTCGCTCGCGGTGTGCATGACGACGGTCGGGCGCTGTTGTTCAGATCCGGGCATGGGCCGACTCTGCCGAAGAAGTGGATCGGAATTCGCGCCGGAAACCAGTCACAAGCAAGACAGGCACCAAAGTAGAAACCAAAGCTCACCCGCCTGACGGGTCGTTCGCCGATGATGCTGGCGGGCATGACACCGACGACGGTGGACCCGAAGATCGTGGCCGCGTGGCGGCGAACGTGCCGGGCCACTGGGCGAAGATGCGCCGGTGGGGACAGGTCACCCTGGAGATCCTGGAGTCGAACGTGCGAGAAGCTGACGGGTCTGCTCAATCCGGGCGCGAACGCGCAGTTCAACTCCATGTCTCCGACCCATGCCGTGGAAGATGCGTGATCGGCGGCAGCGCCTGGTCCAGCGCGCCCGCGAACGGCGCGCCGATTGATGGCGCGGTGGTTACCGCAGGCATATGCCGGATCAGCGGCCCACGCCATCGCCCTGATCATGAGCTGCGCGCCATCGGCTTCCTCGTGGGTGTGCTTTCAAGCCCGGCGCGGTCAAGCACATCAAGAGAAGTGCTCGACGTGGCGCGTCAGGTTGCGCCGACATTCGTGATCATCCAGGTTGAGGGTGGTAAGGCGGGTGCACACCATTCATGGGAGGATCTGGAGGACCCGCTGATTGCCACGGTATGACGAGATCTCGTCAGCGGCCGAAACGCGGTGTTGGTGGTGGGCGGTGGCATTGGCACTCGGAGCGCGCTGCGGACATTACATCAGCGGTGAGCGGGCAGAGTCCACGATCTCGCCGAAGATGCCGGTGGACGGCGTTTTGCGGCACCCGCAGCGATGGTTACCATGAGGCGAAGACGTCTCGCATAAGGTCAAGAAGCTTCTGGCAGACACCAAGGGCGTGGATTCCTGGGTGCCGGTTCCGCCGCTGCCAACGGTATGGCGTCGCCGCGCAGTTGGTGCGTGATGTCTCGCGAGATTGATAATTCCGCCGCCCAGGCTGGCCGTTTGTTGGATGAGGTCGCGGGCGATGAAGAGGCCGTGCAGGCCCAAGCCGTGGAGGAGATCATTATGCGGCGATTGCTAAGACCTGCAAAGCCGGCGTCAAGGTGATGGAGCTATGACCTATGAGCAGGTGGCTGAAGCGTTACCTGGAGCTGTCCGGGTCAGACCACTGCAGCACTGCAGGCAAGCCAGACTCGAGACCGCACTGACGAAGGGCTGGACCGACGTTTCCGGTTTGAGTTCCGCGCTTTGCTGTAGACGCTGGAGCGCGTGCAGCCGCCTGACGGATCAGGACCATGGGGAGTTCACACCGCTGATCACGCTCTGCCCAGGATGGAGCCCGCCGAAGAGGCGCACGTCGCTCGCCTCGTGGAGGAATACCCGCGGGCCGCCACGGATGTGCTGCACCTGGCGGATGTGGCGTGGTTCCCCAGCTGGCCTGCACCCCTGCAAGCCGCGACTTTCGTGCCGGTGATCGATAGCGACGTGCGCCGCTGGTGGCGTTCGAGTTCCTGCATGAGCCGGGTAGCCCTTCCAGCGCCGACGCCGTGAGCCAAAACATGCCCGGCCCCGCCGCCGTTGCGGGCATCAGCGAAAGGTGGACGAGCCGATGGCTGAGCTGCTGCGTCTTCAATCACGTCGGCATCAAGCGCCGCCTCGGTGAGCTGGGCGTTTCTTCGGAAGACGTGACCAACACTCGGTGGAGCGCGTGATTAACGCTGCGGCACTACTGGGCTGGCCGCAACACCGCCTCCGTGATCGAGCGCTTGGGCGATACACCATGCGTGGACGCTCACCGATGCCTCTCAGCGTCGCACGCTCCGACGAGCGCGCAGCTTCGTTACCGGGCGAGGTAACCGCGCACGTGCTGACCGTGCCGCTGGCGGGTTCCACGGCTTGGCACCACCGCCGACCTGACTATTCGTTTTGACCACTGACGATCACTGATGGCGCTGTCCCGCAGGTCACCCAGGCCGATGCGGAGGCCGCGATGGCGGAACTTTACCCGCACGCGCCGGTGGCACGCCTGCCGCGGTGGAGAGGGACCGGCCACCTGGACCACGCGTATCGACGCCGCCCAGACCGCCGAGCTACAACAACGTCACCGCCGCATTCCTGCCGACCAGCTGATCGCAAGCGGCAACCGCGGACGTGCTGGTTGGACACGCCTGGCCGCTACATTTTCGCGGGCTGTGCGGAATCGCCGTGATTCCCGGCACCGACGGTGATCTCCCGTGGTGGAGGGCATGCTGCCAGCCTGGTGCATGTGGGCATCACATCAAACTCGCGGACACCTCCCGAAAGGCACCGCCGAGCTGACCATCACGGCGCACACCGACGAGTGAGGACACCAACATTGGTCGCCTCATCCTCGACTATCGCGCCGAAAGGTGATGCGGATCGGCACGCGCCTGGCCACCCTGTCGGAGCGTTTTCGCACATTCTGTTGGCCGCCGACACTCAGCACCGCCCGGTGCCACCTCGCTCGGCATTGCCGAGCGATGACACCCCAGGTCGCTCCGCGCTTTCACCACGGTCACCGCACCGGAAAGACGCGCTGTCCTTCGCACTGGTTTCCGGCGACCGCAACCCCATCCACGTCTCAGCGGTGCCGCGCACCCTGGCTGGCCTTCCCAACGTGATTGCAGTGCGCACGGCATGTGGACCTCCGCACTGCGTGGAACTCAACAATGCTGCCGCCGGGTACAGCGCGACGACACCATCACGGCCGCGCCGAACCGCGTCGTGGACACGCAGCCACCATGCCGGCGATCACGCCGGGCGCAAGCATCGACTTCCTGGTTGAGCGCGCGGGCGTCGATAATCGCCCCGGATGCGGCGGTGCGATCACCGCCACCGTTGATGGAAACTCTCGTGCTCAAGGGCCGCGCAGTGATGGCGGGCACCTGTGACGTGCGCGCGCATTTCGGCCAGGCATCTCAGGTCCCGCATGGGCACGAAGCCCGCAAGAACTCCAAGGCCGCCAGGAGGCGTGGGACCGGGCGGATCGACACCACCACGCGCCAAGCTGACTCTCCGTGCTGGAGATCGTAGAAGAACAACCCCACCGAGGTGTAGTGGTCAAGAAGTTCCACCACCCGGCGCTGGCGTGCTGTTCCTCACGCAGTTCACATAGTAGCCGCGGCCATGGCTACCTGGGTGTGGCACAGGTCGCGACATGCCGAAGCCGTGCCCTGAATCCAGCGCGCCTTCTTCGCCGGGGCATTCCCGTGGGTGAATACAACGCGCTGGGCCGCCTACGCCGGTCAGCCACTGTGTCCCGAATCCGTGGTGGAGATCGTGTACCGCCGCGGGCTCACCCTGCACCGCCTCGTGGATCGCGATGCCGAAGGCAACTCCAACAGTAACTGGCTGCCCTGGCGCCCCAACAAGATGGGGCTGACCGCGGACGAAACGTGTTTGACTTCGTGGCGAATATTTCGAAGGAATCCGGGCGAATTCCTGGAGATTGTGACGCCTACCCGGACTTTCGGTACGCGGTGGCCGGTACACGCGCCGGGCTGAAGAGCGCTGCGTGAGGAAGCTGCGGAGAATGGCGCGCGCCAGTTCCTCTCATCATTGCGATCCTGGGCATTGATGTGCCGTTCCACTCGTCGAGAGCTGCGCGATGCGCCGATTTGCGCCCACTCCGGATTCAAGCTGCGGACACCGTGGATCTGGATGTGCTGGTGACGCTACATTCCGAAACCTGCTCGCCCGCCCCTTCGAGCTGACCCGGGAATTCGTGGAGTCCATGCGGAGGTACGTCGCCGCCGCTGGATGAGATTCGATTTCGACGCGGCCGCCAAGAACGAGCAGAAGCTTGCCCGCACGATCCTGATGGAGCTTTTCGCTGCAGCACCTTGCCTCCCCGGTCCGCTGGATTGAAACCCGCGACTGGCGCCCCAGCAACCCCGTGTAGACCGTTCATCTGCCAGCCCGGCGTGGGTCCCGCACCGACTATTGCGAACATGATGGGCCAGACCCTCACCCTCCTGCAGTACGCGGACGTGGACAGTGAGGTGTTGGAACGTCGAGCGTGAGCGCGGCGTGGTATTTGCCACCGATGAGGCGTACGCGAGGTGGCCAGCGACGCCGATGAAGCCGTGACGCAGCTCCCCGCCGAAAGCGCCCCCGCCGCGCCTGAACCGGCCTCGGTGACACTCGCAGCACCGCTCCGACGGAAGATGGTGCCTTCACCGCAGCCCTGGCCACCGGTAGCCGTCCGGCGTGGGACATTCCGTTCACCCCCACGAGCCACAGGAATGCTGGTGCAGTGTGGACGGAACCGTCACCCGACCAGACGGCCGCCACGGATCCCATCCCGAAACCCTGGTGGAGGGCGTGTCCTCGCGCCGCAACCAGTTGCTCCTGGATTTGGGCGTGGAATTCGGCCTGGGTGCACACTGACGGTGCCGCCGACGCGGAACCGAACGACCTGAAAGCTACGGGCGCCGCGCGTGGCCAAGGCCACACGGCCTTCGGCAGTCCCGTCTGATGCCTCCGCCGACGCCCGACGCCGCATCACGTCCCACCGGCAAGCGCCCCGCCTACATTGCCGAGCGTCACCGGCACCGCAGCTGCCGCGCTGGGCGGATCACGTTACCGCCGCCGTGGTCGACTGAGCCCGCGAGGGCGCTGTCGCTGCGCGGTGGCGACCTGGCCAACACTCAGCCCCATCGCACCCTCCAGCGCCAGCGAGCTTGATTGCACTATCGACGCCGCGGTGGCTCAGGTCGCCGCGAACCACGGCGTGTCCGTCGCGTTGCCGTCCGGCGGTGCTGGCGGCTCTGGTGGCGTCGGTGGATTCCGCCGCGCTGGGCGAGTGCGTCGCGAGCGGGTGCGGCAAGTCGCGTGCTGCGCCGAAAACCGCCCGCACAATCCTGCAGCAGCTGGGCCTGGAGCGCGCGCACCGTCGACCTGGACGATAAGTGATGCCGACGCCGCCATCTTCGACGTGGTGGCCCAGGAACTCGGCTCCGGTTGGCCGCGCCTGTTGCCACCGCATTCGATGCCAGCAAGGCTGTGCTGCTAGATGACCGCGCGCGCCCGCCCGCGAGATATCGCCGCGTGTACGTCGGCGTTCTGGACGCCAAGGACGTGGATCGTCACCGGCGCCGGCGATGCGTTGCCCGCCAGCCGCCAGCACTCGCCTCGATGAGTTGGCGGGCCCAGGCGTGGATTACCAGCGCACCGCCGTACGCCGGTGATGTTGCCGTGGTCGCAGGTGCCTCCGAACCCATTGCCGCTGCCGTCGCAGGCGAGCTGTTGAGCGAGCGGTGCCACGGTGGTGGCCACCACTCCAACCCGGAACCACGAGCGCCTGACCTTCTACAAGGAGCTGCTGTGCCGCACCCACGCCCGCGGCCAGGCTGCCCTGTGGATCGTACCCGCGAACGAGTTCCTTCTGCTGACCTGGATCTCCGTGATCGAGCGGGTCGGCTCGAGCGGGCCGCCACCGTCAACGGTGCGGAAGAAAGTACTCAAGCCACGCCTGCACCACCTGCTGTTCCCTTCGCCGCGCCCCGCGTGTCCGGCTCCCTCGGCGGATGCCGCCCGCGCGCCGAAACGATGTCGCCTGCTGCGATGGGCGTGGAACGCACTCACAAGCCGGGCCGTCCGCTATCGGCGTGAACACGGAGGCCGACGCCGCCCGCACGTGGTGATTCAGGCTACCCGAACCGCGGCCGTTTCGGCGGCGACGGCGCCTACGGCGAATCCGGCAGCCCTGGATGCACTGGTCAACCGCTGGCATGACGGAACCCGTGTGGGGCGAGAACACCTCCTCGGCATGCACGCCCTCACCGGATGGGTGTGCGCGGCACCGGCCTGATGGGCGGCAACGATCCGCTTGTCGAGGCCGCCTGAAGCCGCAGGCGTGACCACATTCTCCACCGAAGACATCGCCAAGCTGCACGGTCTCTAGCTGTTTCCCAGGGCGTGCGCGACAAGGCCGCCACCGAACCCGCGTGACGGTGGACTCACACCGGCTTGGCCTCGGCGATGCCGGATGTGAACCCCGCGGAACTGGCCCGGACGCAGCTGCGGCTTCAAACGCGGCGTAAGCAAGCGAGGACGAAGAACCTGCACCGTGCGCGGCCCTGCCCACCCTGGGTATCGACGCTTCCAGGCCACCACCCCCGACTTCACCGCAGGTTAGCCAGAAACTCGACGACGCGATCGTCATCGTCGGTGTCGCGCGAGCTTGGGCTTCACGCTCCGCCCGCACGCGTTTCGACGCCGAACCACCGGCGACCTCTCGCGCCGCCGGCGTCACCGAACTCGCCTCGACCATGGGACTCATCAGCTGGGAAGACGGCAGCTGCGATGCCGACGGTTCCCGAGATTGCCGAAGAAGACATCTACGACCAGTTACCACGACGTTTAGCGCTGGGCCGCGTCGGTGTGCGCCGCTACCACGACGATTTTCGGCATGGTCAGCAACCTTTGCCCCGAACTCACCACCGTCTACCTGGACCGTGACCTGAGCGTCACCGGTCAGCGGCCAAAGAGCGGCCCGCACCTTCGTCGACTCCGGAACCCGGACAACACCAGCGCCGCTCACAGCGAAGAAACCGGCGAATGGATAGTCACCCGCGCGCGTGGGCTCCGCCATCCGTGCCCCGGCGCATAGCCATGAGACCGCTACGTCGGTGGACACGTCGATGATTCGACCCAGCGTCTACGGCATCCTCGCAGACACATGGTGGACAACCTCGACCGCGCCGCCTCGTGGAACATCGTCTCGCACCGTCGAGGCAAGTTCCTTTCGTCCAGCGGATCAGTCAGCCGCCGAGCTCATGGCGGCTCCATCCACACCCGCGTTTCCTCCTCACACGAACCGGCATGTGGCGGCATGGATCCTGCGCTCCTCTACGTTGACGGCCTGCTTTCAGCCGAACCCCGCGCCAACGACATCCTGCAGTGAAGCCCTGCCCAATGTCACCGCCGCGCACGTCATGCGAGTCACACATCGGCGGCTACGGACAAATGGTGCACCGTTGCGGCCTCAGCGCGCCGCCGTCTCTCCGTGGAAGAAGGCATGGACAAAATCAGGCTCGGCAAAGCCGACTGGCGTGGTCGCAGGTGGCTGACGACCTGTCCATCAGTACCGCTTCGGTGACTTTATGGCGGCCACCGCGCCGTCCGCCGAGACTTCCGAAAGGCAAAGGCATCGACGAGCGCTACTTCTCACGCGCCAACGATCGACGCCGCGCCGATTCACCGAATCCGCAGCGGCGGCGCAAAACCATCCTAGCTCACCCGCGACCCATCGCCGCTGACCTCAACTGGCCCGTCTATAAGCGTGGTGGGATTCCGCGGGGTCCTTTGCCGACAGCGCGCACACTTCCATCCCGCGCCGGGCCTCGTGCCCTGTGCTGCCGCAGGGTGAAGTCTCCCGCCTCGCCAGAGCGCTGTACGCTCTGGGTGTGAATGCGGATGAGGTGAGCGTGGTCGCACGAACACACTCCACTACCGCTCCAACGACCCAGCTGAGGTCCGACTCTGCACGAACGCCTCGCCACCGCCATGGCGCGGCGAGGGCAAACGCCCGTCGCGTTTGTGGTGTCCCAGTCCCTGACCGCGCGCAGCGGTGCCGCCGCATCAGATCATCAGGCCCGCCCAGGTGCTGCGGTCCGACGCTGCTGCCGCCAACCGCTCTGGACTGCGTGGACGGGTGCTGAACAATGCATGGCGCCTCAGCGTGTGCGGCTGCGCGACTGGACCCTGCGTGCCGCAGGCGATAGGCTTCGCACCGAAGGCGGGTATTGTCACCTCCCCTCGGTTTTCAGCGCGTCTCGGCGTTGGTGGCTAGTGTCTTCACCCGGGCCGCTTTTGTGGAGGCGTGGCGTGAAGAACGCGGTGCCACCGGAAGTCGCCGAGTGGGGAAGATGCTGCCACCACGCGAAATGCTGGCACTCGCGGCGCATTACCCTCGACGCCGCACGCTGGCGGTGCCGCACTGTTACACGAACGGGCCTGTGGACCGCAGCGTGCGCACCGGTGATGCTGCCAAGGAGCGAGAGCTCGCCGCGCTGCTTGATTCCAAGCGCGCTTGGCTGATGGAGTCGCTCGTGTAACCGGGGAGTTCTGGCGGCACTTCTTTAACACTCAGAGGCGCTAGGAAGCCCGGCCTGTCCTCACGTTTCGGTGGGGAGAGGCCGGGCTTTTGTGTTGCTGTTTCTGGCATGCCACTAGTGAGATGGTCACTTTTGGGGATGAGCAGACCGACCTCGGTGGGCGAGTGTGGACGCAAGGAAATGCCGTGCCAGCTCACCACGTGACATATCTGGAGCATATATTAAGCTATGAGCTGACTGTGCGCATGGAAGCTATTTGGCTCATGCAGGCCGTCCTAAACGCTGGACGACGCCCTAGTTGACATGACCCAAAGCTGATAAAATAGCTTAAAGAACTATGTGACTTATGGTAGTTGGTCGGGATGTGAAGCTCATCAGGTCAGCTGCCCGCCAGGTCCTCATCTGGTTTTGCATGTACTCATCAGAGAAAGGAAGGCTGCGGGCCAGTCTGGTGAGCTAGAAAAATCTACGCTGATTGTAAGTTCACTGCTTCTCGGTGCTCACCAGATCTGCTGACTTATCAGCCAGTGGCACAGGCCACTGGGACCGTGAGGATAGAGAATGGTAGTGTGGAGTCCGATAACACTCCCGTCCAGAGGTGAGCTGTTCCACGCCCGGGTGACACAGGTAGCAGGTAACGTCAGCAACGGGCAGCAGTTTCTGCGAATTTCCGGACATGCGCCAGCTGCTCAGGATCAAGGTGATTGAGCTAAAGACGCGGATGGCGTTGGTGGTGAACGTGTATTATGCCAATAACGACACCAGAATCTGTCACCGTGCTTTTAATGATAAGTTCGCACAAAGATACGTCCATGGGACGTGCGAGTCCTGCGTCAGGTCCAGCCAGAGTCCAGAACCAAAGAGATCACCTTCAAGATTGATGAAAGCTTGTCAGGGTTGTTCAGTTTGCCTCGCGATGACCAGAGATGGAATTATCGGGGCCGATTACACTGCGCCAACGACGACATTTGAAAGAAGGCTGGGCTGAATCTGACAAAGTTCACGCTGCTGGACCATCTCAGCTCCCTGGTTCTGAGTTGCTAAAAACACAACATCAATAGCGAGACGCAGATTGAAGATGAATGAAGCTTATCAACGGTGATGTCGGGCACGTTTATCAAAAGATTGGGGCGAATACGCCGTAGAATACACCAAAAGACCAGCTGGCTAGCCTCGAACCGACGTGGCAGTTTTCTTGCGTTCGAGCAGAACATTCGTGCCGGGGGACACCAGTGATTATTACCCTCAGCGTCCAAAAGACGCGCTGGAAGGCTGATCACTTCTACCGCGTTGCTACATGTCAATTTCGCAGACGGTGCCATTCCCGCTAAAAACACTGATATTTTCGAATAAGGCCAGCCTGCGTCGTGGGACTGGAATCAACCGCAGTTTCTGAATTTAAACAGGATGCTCGAGGGACCATCACTGGTGTGAAAATCGTGGTACTCTTTGAGTTGAAGAAAGTGCCAAATCCCGCTACGACACGCCCAGAGGTCTCACGGATGGAAACGACATTCCCCGTTGAAGGTGACTGTTGATTCTCCTGACGATACATTCGATGGAACCTGCACCTGAATGTTCCTCTAATGGTGACGTGGTGAAGGAAACCAGGAACTTCCCGCTGGCTCCTGAAGGTCACCTTGAGGAGGTCATACTCAAGGTAGTGATATCATATGACGCTCCGCAGTTCACTGCAAACGCAACACTGAGCGAACTCGAGGGGCTGCCCGTCAAAGATAACCGTTACTACGGTGCCAGACCGCAATATTGCGGACGTTGACCAACACCCCAAAAGCTGACTGGTGGTTTTTACTTTGACAAGGTCATTGCTGTCATGACGGAAGATGGCGCACATGTTGCAGAGGGTAAAGATGCGAAATCGCTGAGCTGAAGAACAGTTCTCGAATTCACGGTTCACTACACCTGTACCACTGCAGGGAAAAGACTACGACGGTGATGTGACAACTAAGAGCGATGGCACCTCGCAACCCGTCAACAACATCCCCGGTGGCGCACAGTGCAGTTTTACTGAAAGACTGCAGGCTGTTGACTATAGGTGGCACTCATCACATCCGCAAAAACCAGCAGGGAGACCTGCTTCAAAACCACCCCGAAACCCCAACGTCTTTAACTCACACTGTCACCAATGAACGCAGCATCTCCGGGTGACCAATGTTCACCTCGACTAAAAACGCCGATGGGTAAATTCAAGACCGTCAGACCGTTGAAGACCCCCACAAAGGTGATTCCCAGAACGAAATAGGCGCTATGTCTTTGACTACGTGGCACGCGCCTGCTCTTCCGCAACCCAACACAGGAGTGGCGTGTTGAAGTTCAGGATGTCAATGAATCTGCGCCACAACAGTTCACCTTGACTGTTGATGGTGCTGGTGAAGGACGTCCCCTAGTCATGTCCGGTATGAGTGTGGTATTACCGAACGTGCTGATTCCGCTGATGAAGGACGCAACCCGTACGACGAACATCTCTCCGAAGTCGGTGAAGATTTGCCGCTGACCAGGTTCAGACCTTCACCGTGAACAATGTCTACGCTTTCTAAATTGGGTGATTTCACCATCACCAGCAGCTAGTGAACCCTGACAATGTTGCAGTGGGAGATAAGGGAATTCCCTTCCACTGCGTGTGTACGGATAAAGCTAAGACCAAAGCCACCGGGTCGAGGGTGATCTTGGTGAAGGCTCAATGGGTACTGCGACCAGAGAAGATCTCATGACTTTAGTCTGTAGTCAACGAAGCGGGTGCTGGTGTTGCCGGGTGCTCATCTGAAGACGAGTGGTTTGGGAAGAGATCACTATCGTTAAGCGCTACCAAGTCCGTTACTGCAACGAACATACACCGCGCTGAAGGGCGGTGTGAAGGTAACCATGAGCTGGCTGGATCGGCTAGGATCTGGACGTCATCACACAAGACCTTTCACCGCTGGTTTCGTCCACCGAAGGCAAAGAGACGTCGAAAGGCGAGGTAGTTGAAGGTTGATGAACCCGCAACCATCAAAGCGACATCGTTGTGACGCTCATGCACTTTCACAGAGGACACCGACGGGCAGTTGACGGCGCGATCTTTCGTCGAAGACGGGTCCATTGTTCGCGTGAAGGACAGTTGAGGATGAGCGCAGTGAAGCTTCCGCGCATCAAGAACAGCTACGACAAACTTGGAACCGTTGAAATTACCAAGGAAGTCGGGTCTCTGCAGGTTCCCCTAGCAACAAGTCGAAGGAGTACCAGTTCACCGCGATGGGGCATTGGTAACGAGTCCAAGAAGGAGACGTGTCACACCAGGGACGGCGATACCCATAAGCTGCCGCAGATGCCCGTGGGCACGATGGTGACGTTGAGGGAACAATGCCGGCATCGGACACCTTTTACCTCTGGGCCTACACCACGCTTCGGTAGTGATACCGCTGGGGGCTGTGAAGGACAATGGTGATGGCACAGCAACATCACCGTCAAAGCTGAGACAGCAAGGCAACGGTAGTGAAGGGTCACTGAACAGTGCCAACATTCCATGGTGGTGGTTTGTCATCCCGATCGTTCCTGGTCCCGCTACCCACGCCTCCGGCACCGTCGTGCAGAAGCCGCCCGCCGCTGTCCGCGACGCGACCCCGACTCGCCCGCCGCACCCAAGGGCGATAATGATCCTCACGGCTCCCGCGTCGGGTACCTCCGGTGAACCGGGTGGATATTCGGGTGGACACGGTGCCAGCGGTAATGATGGGCAATTGTCCTGTGTTCCGCAGAAGCGCATCCTCGCCAGCACAGATCAGGGAACCCGACACCCGAGAAGCAGAACGAAGAAACGGCCAACACAGGTGCCTCGACGGTCATCGGTGTTAGCATGCAGCGCTTCTGGTTGCCACGGCTGGTGCTGCGATGATCGTTCGGTAGCCGCCACTCCTGCTGCCATCCCGACGTAGTGCACTGGGGCTTTAATGGCCCTAACGCGCTGCGCGGCTCCATGTAATGGTGGAGCCGTTTCCTTGCGCTCTGTGTTTGTGCTCTGCATGCGCCACGGCACTGGGTGCCACGCCCGCAATGTACGGTATTAAGATTGTGCGCGTAGACACTTTTTATTCTTTGCTACGCTGGGTGCACGCGTGCGTGGTTTTCGATCTCAGCTGACGCCCATCGCCCAGCCTCTCCTGTTGGCCACCGGATCGTGCCTATCAACCTTTGACCGACGCATCTGTGGCCAAAAGTGAGATTGCCCAAATGTACGCCTTGGAAATGAAGGTTTAAGATGACAAAATCCTGAGCGATAAATGTGATTGGTCATGCTATAACTCGGCCGCAAGGGGGTGAAGAGGATCTGTGGAGTCGCTTTGATGAATGCCCGACGCCGCGCTCTGCTTAAAGCGTGCACTGCTGCTACCCATCGCATTAATCGTCAGCGCATTCGCCGACCTCGCTGGACACTTTGCCGGAACCCAACTCGCCGAGCTCAGGCAGCAGTCTTTCACCACCAATCCGATGTCATTGTCCAAGTTTCGAGCCACAACACTGCCCGTAAACCGCCGTCGTCGCCGCCGGTAAGCTTCGCTTCATTGACATTGCTGATGCCCCCATTATCATGGCGCTCTGCCCTCCTATAACGGAAAACCTCGGAAGTGACATTCAGTTGGCCATGCGTTGTCGGGCGAGTTTGAAGGGCCAACAATTTCACCATTCAGTTTCAATCGACCTCGAGTTCCGGCCACGCTTTTCAATGCCCCTGCATGACGGTAGCGGGCGCACGGTTGGCGACTGTACCTCAGACCGTCGCACTAACCACGTCACACGCAGCTTTGATAATTCCATGGCCGGTCTCAACAATGCGACGGCGGCTCACCACGGAAGTCAAAGCTTTGAGCAGTTATGATTCCATGGACAGTGACTTCAATATCAACGGTACTAACCAGAGTATCACTCTGCAGGGCGATGGCCCTTCCGGCATGTGAAAGCGGCCCCCACACTTCCTCGCAGCAGCGTACATAGCGCTGGAAGGCCAGCCAGATGAACGGCACTCTTTATTCGCTGGGTGGTCAGTGCGCGAGACAAGCTGCATGGAAAACTGGGGAGCGGTCGCTGCGAGTTTGATAGTCGCTCGTGTACGCCGCGACGCTGCTGGTCATGTCTATATCGAATTCCGATGCCGGACGAATTGATCGAGTACACCGCTGAGCAACAGGACGATCCGCTACTCGGTGCCGGGTGAGCGGCACACGCAGCTAGCATTAGCCCCGAGGTCAAAGACGGCGGCCTCGCCCCAATCCATTGGTGCCGAACCTGCCTCCATTGCGGTGAAGTCCGACCGCTATTACCTGGTTTTCTCAACCACCGCGATGCAGCCGTGTGCCATTCATCTCGTCTATGGGGTGGCGCAGGACATCATGGATAGCATTGTTGCGGAAACAGTGTTTCCGGCCGATGCCCCGCCGCAGCTGAATCAGGATCTCCTTCTCCCGCTTTTCGGCGCCCAGTAGCACCGCCCCGCGATTCCCGCCGCTCTGCCGTGAATCGTTAGTTGTACAATACGCACCGCATCCGAGACGCAGGAGCCTCAAGACGTGTCGCGCTGCCTTCGTGTTTCTTCCAGTGCTTTACTGTTCCTGATTATAGTGAGTGCGCTGGCGCGTCTGGTCGAAGGACCGCTAATTTTCGGTGTCTTGGGGAAGGCGAGTCTGTTGCAGGCGTCGAGATGCGCCGCCCATGCCGCAAAAGCGGCCCTGCTTGCTGAGTTTCAGGGTTGTCTGCGTTTGCCCAAAACCTTCTGGCGGTGGTGACGAACGCTTCCTCCAGCGCGCTTGCGTGCTTAGAAAGCGTTGAATCGGTGGTGCCCAGGTAGTCCGGGCGTCCTTGATGGCAACTGCTCGACGCCCGCGAGGCGTAGCGCCATCAGGAAAACCGCAGCGGGCGCGCGGCACCGCCAGGACGTCATTGCGAGGTGGGTGCTCATCGGATGCTCTTTGTTCGTTTGCGCAGGGCGAGCATTTCACACGGGACCTGCGATGCCCAGGCGTGGGACTATGCCGACGCCATGATGAAGACGCCGCGCTCAGAGACACTCGTGTGAGGGTCGTAGGAGGCATGCGAGTGCCAAGTAGCAAACGGACCGGGCTCTCGTCGCCAGTGCCCCAACGAGGCGAAACCACGGAGGGCGGTCTTTAGCGCGACAATCACCGTGCATGTCGGATAAGCCGACTCCGACAGTGCAGACTCACACAAATCCTGTGATGAATAACGGCATGTGAAGGGCGTGAAATTCAGTGCTCGTCACAGTAATTGGCTAGAACTGAAGACCATGGCGGCAATTATGATCTCGTAAGAGGCCCACGCAGGTGAAAACCCTGCTGATGCCTTGCGTGCGCATGCGAGCCTGTGAGTTGAGCCTGCGCTTCATGTGGTGTTAGTGCGTTCATGTCAGAGAAATCCCATCTTTGAGAAGAATTCGGTTACAGAAATGTGGACTTTATTGGGTTTTCCTGTAAAGGTTGCGCACGGTGATCACCTCCCATACAGGGCTGCAATGCCCAAGAGCAGGTGAGTGGGAGATGATGGCAGGACGTGCCACAGTTCGAGCGGCGCAAAACAGCGATGAGTGTCGAAACAAAGAAACCGCCTGCCATGAGGTAATGCATAATGTCCCAGCGACGCTCGAAGCCGAAGCGGATGGGTTTTGAGATGGTCTTGGTGAGTATGAGCATGACTATGCCTCCGAACAGCCATGCCATCCCCACGGCAAAGAATGGGGTGCGTAGGGATTGAAAATCGATGTCCATCAGTACGCGATAGCACCTGAAGGTCATAGCAATAAGGATGATCTCGTAGGCGACCCAGACGCTACAAACTGCTGATGCCTTGCGTGCGCAGGCGTGCCTCTGCGAGCTGGGTCTGCGCTCTTTTCGTGGTGTTGTGGAGTCCATGCCTCGAGTCGAAAGTACTTTCTACTTTGGCAAGTACTTTCTGTAGATTACTATGAGGGCATGCCTGTCACCCCCGCCATCGGTATTGACCTCGTCCATATCCCCAGTTTGCCGAACAGCCTCGCAGCCCGGCAGTCGCTTTCACCGCGTATTCAGCGTGAAAGGCGTCACGCCAACCAAAAACTCGACCTGATCAGCACCTCGCCGGGCGATGGGCCGCAGAAGCCTTTGTCAAAGTTGGTCCCAGGCCCTCTACGGCACCCCGCCCGTGATCGACCTGGAAGATTTTGACTGGTCGCAGGTAGAAATCGTCCCTCGACCAGTGTGGGGGCGGTGGCTATTCATCTGATCGGGGAGGTTGCCGGCAGGTTTCGGCCACCATGGGAGCAAGCGCTACCCCACATCAGTCTCAGTATTAGTCACGACGACTACGCCACGGCCACCTCGCTGTATCGCGTTGATGGTGGGGTAGTGCACAGTGTGCTTATGCCTGCGCACCACAATGCCCTGTTTTTCGCCTTGGTCATAGGTCCATCGCCAGGTGCGCGAACACCCCATTTTCGAGCCCTGCCGATAGACCTATTTCTGCCGAAAGTTTGCACTGAACGTTGTTCAATAGTCTCTGAGTCCCACCAAGCCTCAACAACCCTACCCCTGTCGCTACAGCGAACAGATATGCAACCAGCATGCGCTTGATTTTCGGCGACGGTGCCGGAGAAGGGCGTCGCCAAGCTCTTTATCGCGAACGGCGTAGTTGGTATGAGCGACGGTGTGCACCAGAATCCCGGCGAGCTCGCGGCGGAGAATATCGGGCGAGCCGCGAGGGGCTTCATCACGCGGGCAATGAGTCGAGCATTTCCTGCTCGGTCGCGGCGGCGGTGGCGCGGGTCGCCGGGGTGGATTGCACGGCGTGCCAGACGGCGCGGCGGGAGGGATCATCGCGCCAGAGTCCCGCGAGGTGGTCGATGAATTCGTCGAGGAAAGCGTCATTGCAGTGCCGGCACTCGGGAGGAGAAGTCCTGAAGCTCGGAGAGACAATCTCGAAGCGGTGTCTTGCCGATCGAGTCTCGCAGACGAGCACGACTTTGTTGGCAAAGCAATCGATACAGAGTGCCACGGGTACTGGCGGCGCTGGCGACTTCGTCGAAGCGAAGGATTCGGAACCTCGACGCCGACAAGGACCGCGCGGGCGCTGGCGAGGACGTGGTTGAAGCTGTTCGCGGCTTCGCTGTTGCGCGGGGCGTCGGCGCGGTAGTGAGGCATGTCCGGGGCGTCTTGGTCCATGCGGTGGCATATTTTCCACCTCTGATGACCCGGCGACGTGGTAGTCCGCGGCGCGCACGTTGTAGAGCGCGAGTTCGATGCGCCGTCGGTACCGACGAGGAAAGGTGAGCGGATCGCGCCTTCGGACGTATTTTGCATGTGTCTCTCCCAGCAAGGCACCCCATTCTGCTGAGCACAGCTTTGTCGGGGTCGGCGAGCAGTGAAAGCAGAGGTTGTCTCGCGTGAAGGCCACGAGCTTTATCCACCGTATCGGGGGAGATGCCCACCACCTCTATCCCCAGGTCATTGAGTTAAAGAGGCTGTCGCGGGACGTCGCAGGCTCTGTGGTGCATCCGGGGTGTTGGCACGCGGTAGTCAGTATTTCGAGCATCGCGTTTACCCCGCAATCGCTGCGCAGCTGACGTTTCACCGCCATCGTTGCGCAGCGCCGAAGCCTCGTACAATACCGATTTGCGGCGCTGCCCAGTCATAGTGACAAGAATACTCATGTTGCTGTTTCTTGCGTGCGCGTGCGTCGTTTTGGTTATCCACTCAGCGTTAGTGTTGCTTTATTGTTTGTTTCGGCAACTTTGGGAGATTGTTCGTGGCCCGCAGCCATTGAAGACATCCAGCAGGAGGCACGAGCGTACGCGATCGTCAGCTGGCGGCAATTTGCGATCGCTGGCCTACCGCGTCCGCTAAACCCTCGCGTTGAGGACGCCAGAAGTCTGGCCTCCAACGCCTCCAGGAGCCGGCAGAAGCAAATTCTCACAGGTGTTAAGCTGCGTTGCCGAAAGCTGTCGGCGTCCTCATCGGCTCGCCTGCCTCGCCGACGCTCGAAGCGACCTGAAGGAACTCCAGCGCAGCTGTCCAACCGCCAGTTCTGCTTTATCGATCGCGCGCCTCCCGGCACAGTTTCCTCCAAGCGCTGCGCGCCCAGTGTCTGTGCAAACGGCGGCGCACAGATCCGTGAGAGCACGTGGCTGTGAATCCTTTCGCTTAACGCGTCCAGCGCGCGCGCGCAGCAATCAGCGTGCGTGCACGCCTGCACTGTCCACGCCGCGTGATCTCCCGGTCACGCAGCCATGTGTATGTGGGGAGCACCGTCTTCTGTCGCGCCCTCAAACCCGGAGTAGGCGGAGAGTGTACTGGCCTGAGGAGCACTGCGTCGAAAACGCTCGGGCCCACCTGTGGGCGAGTGGAACGCCGTCGCTGTTGGCAAACACATGCACCGGCCAGGTATCCAGGCATCCGGGGTGGGGGAGTGTTGCCGTCAACAGAGCCAGTCCTTGTGGCCACCACGGCGCTATAATCCTGCCGTGATCTTTGCACAGCGGTGGCGTCTGCGCGGGCCACGCTGTATAAGGTGCCGGGCCAGTGGCTAGCCGCCTCAGCAGAAGCTCATTTTGGACGTCAACAATGATCAAAGTCGCATGACAACCAATGATAACCAAAAGCCCCCAGTAGGCGTGGAACCACAGACATATGTGCGCCATCAGACTCGAACCTCGAACCCTGCTGATTAAGAGTCAGTTGCTCTGCCACCGAGCTAATGGCGCCGTTCTTGCAATGAAGGAAACTATAACAACATTGTTATATGCAACCACTCGTAGCCCCCGCATAACGTCCAGTATCATGGGTGTCTGGGGAACACGACAAGAGGAGCGTTTTGCTCATCAGCGCACTTCGCTTAGAGACTTGGCAAAAATCATAGTGTTTGAAGAAAATGCCGGATTCTGCCCCTCACCGCGCTAGGAGCGGTCGGCTCGCCGCCCCATCCAGGGACGCCGCTGGTCAGAACAGCGGCGACAAGCTGTCGATGCGGCAGCCGAGGCGTCGAAAAAGCGCCGAAAACAAAAACCTGAAGCCAGCGTCAAAGACGGGCAAAAGGACGCCAACCCCGCCAAACCCATCACCGTCAAGATCGGGGATGGTGAACTCAGCACAGTCACCATGACCAACGAAGACGGCAAAGCCGTTGAAGCATCGCTGACAAAGACAAAAAGAAGTGGAAAACCACTGGAACCGCTGGCTACAGCCGCACCTACACCCTGGAGCATTGAGTGCTAGCGGCGAGAAGAAGCAGGAAATGAGTCCAGCACCATCGATGGACCAACACCACCACCGCGGGCCCTTTCGCTGCTTCCTGAACCACCGTTGTGTCGCGTCAACAATCGGGACTCGAAATTCGACACCAACATCGAAAACCGTCAAGTTGGCAAGACGCCATCACCGTCAAAACCGAACCCAAAGTTGAGGGCCAGTTCTTCTGGCTCAACAACAGCGAAGTCCGCGGCGGGCCCAAAGACTTCTGGGAACGGCACCAAAGTCGACGCCGAGCAGTGGACATCTCACGGTGTTGACCCTCGGCGGCGTGAGTTCACGGTGAAGAAAACAACAACACGCTCTCCACCATCGGCGACAAAGTTGTTGCTGCTGCCGACGACAACACCAAGACCATGACCATCAAGCGTGGCGAGGAAGTGTCGAAACCATGCCGATCTCCATGGGATCCGGCAAATACCCACGCACGGGACCCACATCATTGCGACAAGCACCCACCATCGTCGCGGACCTCCTCCTACGCGACTCGCCAACGACGCGCCCGACGGATACCGCACCAACGTGCAATTTGCCACCAAACAGAAACCCAGCCGGCATTTTCGTCCACGCGGCACCCTGGCTGCGGTGATCTCAAGGCGTTGGAAAAACGTCTCCCCACGGGTGCGATCAACGCCAGCACCGACAACGCCCAACGGTTCCAAGACAACCTGAAGCGTGGCGATATTGTCCAAGTCCGCAAACACCATCGGCGAAGAACTCTCCGGGCTACGACGGACTCGGGCGACTGAAACATCCCTGGGAAACCGGGAGCAAGGGCAACGTCAACGAAACCTCAGCCTGGTAGGCTGCGTTTTCGAGCCCGGCTTGCTTGGTGAGCCCGCCCACCCCGCGCGAGTGCAGCGGGCTTTCATTGCGCGCGGCGCGCTCGCCAGCACGTCCAGCTACTGCACTCCCCTCAAACGCGGTGAGGATACCCCGTCGCAGCGCGTGACTATGACCAGGCCGCCGAGAATACAGCGCGCGGCACCAAATGAGCGAGGAAGTAGGTACGTTCGGCACCGGCGTCGCTCGGCGTCGTAGTACCCGGCGAAGGTCCCGGACAGGGCGGTCCCACGCCAGCGAGAGGAACTCGCAGGCTCATCACGCGTGGTAAATCGCGCCGGGCGAGCGTCGGCCGGGCGGTGGGAAAGGCTGACGGGAGATCATGGAGCTCGGCCATGGTGAACAGGGAAGAGGATGGCCACCAGGCGAAGAAGGAGACAGTCGAGGTGCAAGCCACCCGCGAAGGGGATGAATATGAAAGTGGCGAGGCGTCAGCACAGAGGAGAGCGCGTATTTCATAGGGGTGAGGGCTGCCGTTCGCCGGAGCTTTTCCAGAGCCACGTGGCGAAAATGCCGGAGAAGACAATGATGAAGAGCTGATGGATCCGACCTACAGTGCGGGCTCACTTCAGCCGCCAAAGGTACGGCTGAGTCGCTGGTCGGAGTAGATGGCAATAACGGCGAATTGTTGCTGGGTAGATGCACCCGAACATCACGGAGGCGAAGAAGAACATGGGAGGACAGCCCAGGAGGCGTGGTGCTCGGTCTCGGTTGTTTTGGGGAGCTGCACATCTGGGACGAAGAGCAGACGACTGGCGATACCGCCGACGATGCTGACAAAATTGAGACGCACATCGATTTTCACGATCTCGCAGTGGTAAAGCACCACGACCACGCAGCCACAAGCGCGAGGCGATCTCCAGTAACGCTGAGGATTTGGCTGCGCGGAGCGGGTTCGGGTCATCGGTGCCGCCCACGCACCGATGGTGTCTCTGCGCATGACGGCGACTGAATGAGGCCGACGGCCATGCCGGAACGCGCAGCCATGCCAAAACAGTGGAGATCCAGCAGCTGGCCCCACATCCAGCCGGTGACCAGTGGACCGAAGAGCGCGCTGATGCTGATGCCCATGCAGAAGATGGCAGCGCTGCCGATGCGAGATCAGTGATCGTCCGTCTCGTAGAGTCCGCCGAGGCACGGTGGAGGCGGTGGTTTTCACGCCGCCGGAGCCGAGAGCCACCAGCATCAGACCGACCAGTCAGTCCGGCGACGTGCCGGGGAGCAGGCCGCAAGCGAGTACGTGGCCGAGCATGACGATGATGTTTGAATAAAAAACAGGGTGCGTTCGGCACCGAGCACGCGGTCGGCAACCCGAGCCGCCGCCGATGACTGCCACGTACACAGAGCTCACCGTAGGCACCGACAATGGCGGGTGGCGATGGATTCGTCAAATCGCCTAAGCCGCCGTCGGTGGTCTGGTAGTACAGGTAGTGAGCAGGGATTGTTTGGAGTCCGTGAGGCTGAAACGCTCCCACATTTCCCACGCCGAATAGGTCGTGGCCCAGGGTGCCTGAGGCACGCTCATTTGTTGCCATGTCTCCGCAGTAGGGTAAAAGCCCCGTAAAGTGGGATACTTATCACAAACGCGACCGAAAATTATCAACTAACATTCGCGTCAACACGGCCCGCCACGCTGCGAGATCGTGCCCGCCGAACACGGTGAAGGTGGACCGCCCGCCTGCGGATTCGATTCCGTCGGCCAGTCCCTGCGCAATCGTGAAGATCGACTGCTCGGGGCGGTCGCCGCGGTCTCCTCGGAACCCACTGCGATAATCAACGGAAATGTTGTTCGCAAGCGGCGAGCGACATGAGTTCCCGCGCGACGTCGATACCCGCAACCACGGCGGGGAGAGTAGCACCACACGCTGCGCACCCAACTCACAGCCAGGGGCGCAGGCGGCGAGCGCGCCCGCAGACATGCAATCACGTCGGGCCGTTTCTTCAATGTCGCGCCCACGGCGGGCAAAGCCAATCGGGTCGGCAAAATCGCCCATACGCCGCCACACACCGCTGTTATGCACGTAAATCGGGGCGATGTTGAGGTCCAGGAAATCATGGAGATGCGCTGCATCACTCACCGTCCAGGAACAACACCTGGTTCGGATTTTCCAGCGCGGTAGTGAATTTTATGTCCGTCGCCAGCTTCTCGCCCGGCCAACTGCGGGCAGGATTGCCCAGATCGGCCCAATCATATTCCGGTGCGTCAGGCTGCTGCAGCACCGAAATATTCGCCCGCGCGCGTCATCGGATCCGTCCCGATCAGCCGATACAAGCACGGCACCCGTCGGATGTGATGGAAAGGGCGGCGTCGAGAAAGCGCGGGAAAAGAGCCGTGACTCAGTAACATTCGGAACAATCGCCCACGACACGCCCGAGGCATTGGGTGGCTCAGCCGTGAACGACCAGCCGTCCCCCGACCGTTCCATCGAATCACGTTAGAATCTCAACGCAGGGCGCACCACAGACCCGGGCTGCTGCTCGCCCTCCCAGGTGAACGTAACTGAGGTGTAATTATTCAAAGCGCCCTCCTTGCGCGGGTGGGTGGTGGCGACATGCTGACGCCACCCGCATACCATCCGACCACTGGCCACTTCCACGAGCCTCCTCACCGCTTATACGACGCCGCCCGCACGTGCCCTCGCAGCCATCCCCGACACCCAGCAACGCGAGGAACGCGCGAGCTCATACTGAGGAACTCACGGCAACCGGGACGCCGTTGTGGAAAACACGCTAGGTTACGTTTGTGTGGTACGGCGATGTCTTTCACGGGTGACTCTGAACCTGAACAAGGGTCGGTGACATGCTTTGATCCCGCCGATACGCGGCTCGAATCCCATCGCGGGACCGCTGGCTGCACGCCCTCGCCCCCTGGATATGCCCACCGAGTGGATGGAAGCTTCAACCACAGCGTTCCTGGTTCTGAACTCCCGGCACCCGCGCTGCATGGCGGGGCAGACCGTGAGATGTTTGAGGATGCTCCAGGCTAGCGCGTCGAGACCCACGTGCTCGCGAATACGTTGGTTTCTTAGGTACGCGGCTGGCTGTGGCGCTGGGCGGGACGCTGACCGGGCGGTTTTGTCGGGGATGACGGGGATTGAGGAAAGCTCAGGTCAGGAGCTCTGGTGAATGGGGCAGAGCTACGCCCGGACCTGGAGACCAGCGGATGATGCTGCTCCCGTGCACGCTGGTTGTTCTTGACGGGGAGACCTGGGTGAATCAGTACCCGCTGGTCAGCGCCCTGAGGGACGTGGCTGTGCCTGTCCATGCGGTGTTTATCGAAATCGGTGGACCCCAACAACGACAACTGATTACACCAGCGACGCGCTGCTGGGCGTTCCTTCATCGAGCGGCGCTGCACTGCTGGGGATGGAGCGATGCACCGGTGATTGTTGGGGCAAAGCATGGAGGGTTGTGTGCTCGCTCTCCGGTCATGCGGCACCTGACCTCGTGGCGGCCAAGCCATCGCGCAATCGCCCTCGCTGTGGTGTGGGCGGCGCATGGTTTGATGAGCGAAGCCGACAGACGGCCCGCCCGCATATCTGCAGGTAGGGCGTACGAATGGGGATCTTGAACGGGATGTCCACCACGCCGCCGCGCTGCTCCGCGCAGGGGAAACCTCGGCTTTGATGTTTATCCAGGTGGCCATGACGCGCTCTGGTGGCAGGCTCCTGCCGGGGGTTCTCGCGGAGGTTGTGGGGAGGGTCGTGATGTGTGACTATGAGTTTGCAAAGTTTGCTTATACTCAGGCAATGAAATGGCCCATTTTGTGGCTTGAGATAAGCAAAACTTTACGTGCTTGAGTTCACCGCCGACGCAGCATGAACAGCATTCCGAGCTACGAATCGCCGTGGCGAGGAGCGCTCCAGAGGCAATCGGGATGAAGGGCTTGTGCTGGTTGTTTCTGGATGTTGCGCCTGATCCCGTCAGAAACCTCCACAGCCTCGCCCGCAACGCCGTAGGAAAGCTTGGGTCCTGTTCGGCGTTGCCCACGGCGCGCAGAGCTCAGCGATAGTGGTGGACTGCGGTGTGTCCGCGCTGTGGCGCAGGGCTACGTTCTGTTCGCCGGCGAGGAACTCCCTTTGTGGTCGAATTCGGTGCTTCCCGATATGTTTCCCCAGCGCATTTCTTGGGTGATGGATGTGACTTTTGCGGACTTCCGTGGTACGAGTTTGAGCCGGTACGGGATGGTTGTTCGCCGTAATTGTTGGTGCCTTCTTCGATATCAACGGGGTAGAGGTTGGGCCCAATGACCGCCCAGTTGATGGTTCCTTTGTGTGGGGCGGGGCTTCTATAGTATTTGCAGTCGTTGCCCTTCGGCAATGGGAATTCGGAAGCGTGTGTTGTGCCGGAATGGAGTGTTGTTTCGTAGCTGCCTGCGTGACTCGGGGCGCCGTTAAGCGTGGTGGCGGTGGGAAGAGTTGGGCGGAGTGTCACGATGTCATGCTGGAGGTTCGGGCGGTGGCGCGAGGTAGCTACTGTGTCGGTTGCCGCTGTTGGGATTTTCCATAATGTGAAGTCGAGTGGAGTTCGTGTGCCGCCGAGTGTGCCTTTTCGAGTGATCACATGTCGTAGGCGCCGGGCGCGCAGTTTCCGAAAGTGTCGCCAACCACGTAAGACGTTGCGAATCCGCTGATGGGTTGGGTGAATTCATTGGCGGCTGTTCGTCGCTGGATTCGGAGACGAGTGGTTTCCGGTGGGGTCGATAATCGTCGGCTGTTATTCGCGCCGCCCGGTATCGACGCCGCGTCTTCCGGTGGCGTGACCATCATTCCCAACGCCAGTTGATCACCATGTTTAATTCGACTTTCACCGTAGTGACTGCTCTGGCGGGGAGAATAGCGTGGTGAAGAGTGGGGTCTGGTTGTCCATTTTTACACCGCCGACCTGTAAGAAAGGTATCGATTCAGTGGCGGGCGCCGGTAGCGCTGAATAGTGAAATACTCGCGGTCAGAGAAGTGCTGCAGCGCGTCTTCTGCGTGTTCCTTTCATGCTCTATTTTAGTTAACCATTAAAGAACGTTTAATTGAATAGTAATTAAAAGAATTTCGATTCAGCACGACAAAACCAGGCTCTGATTATCAAAACCTGGTTTTGTCTTTGGGTGACTGACGGGCTCGAACCCGCGACCACCCAGGATCATAACCCTGGTGCTCTGCACCGCTGAACCATAGCCACCATTGCTGCTGTTAAAAGCAGCGAGAACTATAATAACTCACTCGTGCGTTATTGCAAAAGCGCTGGTACGAGGCCATCGATTCCTTCTGCGGCGTCGATACATTCGGCGGTGGTGGGGCCTGATCGGGTGTGATGAACGAGCGTCGACATAGTCCAGCTCGCGGATGGATTCCACGATGTCGGCGAGGGCGCGTGGGCGAGGCACTTCTCCGCTGGCTGGAAGTAGACGCGGGGATACCAGCGGCGGGCGAGCTCTTCAGGGTGGGACACGTCGATCATGCGATAGTGCAGAGCGCCGTCAGCCCGAGGCATGTGCTTGCGAAGGAACGGTCCGTGGCTACGGAATTTCGGGCCGCGGCGCGGGATGATCGGGATCGCAATGCTCGGCTATGAGGTCGGAAACCGCCTGCCCAGCCTGCTCAATTGTGGTGTCGAGGTGCGAATCGCTCCGTCAGGCCCGATGAGCCGTGCATGTCTGCCACGAGCTCATCTACTGCCCGCCAGCTGCCCTCCGTGGCGTGGACCACAATATCGACGCCCTGACCGAGGATGATCAGGGGTCCGCGTCCGTGACCACCGCCGCCACCTCCACAACGACGTGATGATCTGGGTCAAGACCCGTCATTTCGAGATCAATCCACACCAAACGGTCATGTTTCGACATAGCACTTTTCCGACATCATTTTTCACGACATTTTCTTATAAAACGAACCAATAAGTGGGAGGCAATACTCTCGGCGCGACGAGCGACGCCACATTCAACACCTTACTCCGCGGACCCCGGAACCACACGGCGTTTATTCTTTGCCAACGCTTCGAGGGGGACTCTTTGCAGGATTCATACTGGTCCAGAGGAAATCCGGTACACCTTATCCACAATAGATTTCTCCCGCACTGATTTCACGTCCCGCACTGGACCAGGTGCAAGAAGCGTGCAGCTGACCCCGAACCTTTTCAACTCGATGCAGGGCCGTGAATACATTCACGCCCGCCTCGGTGATACGTAGGTCGCATTTGTTTGAATAGGGAGTGCCAGCGGCCGAACCAACATTGAGAATAGCACCTTTTCTATTTGCCAGCATTCGGGGCAGCACGGCGCGGGTGAGTTCAAAACAGCCGGCATTGAGTTCGAACTGATTGGTCTCATACTCATTCCGGTCCATGAATGGCCGAAAACTCGCAATGCCAGCAGAATTGATAATGATGCTGATGTCGCGGGTCTCTGATGTCTGCGATGAGCTTGTGCCGCTGCTGCTCATCCGACAAATCGCGGAAAACCTCGGCCGGACGTTGTGCAGACGTTGATTCCGCAGCAACCGCTCCAACATTTTCACGACGCGCCACCAAGATCACATGGTGGCCCTGCTTTGGCCAGATCACGCGCAATAGCCATGCCACCCCTGGCTAGCGCCGGTAATAAGTGCGCGAGAATCGGGGCTAGGGGAGGAGGGGCATGTCGCAGTAATCCTTTAATCAATAGTTCTGGGGGTAGCCAGGCTATATGGGAGATAGTTCGGTTTGCGTCTATCGCACCGGTGTGAGGTGATTTGCCGATGGCGGCGCGAGGTGCGGGGCTGGCTTTAGGCACGGTATGGATCGGGCATGGTGGCAGGCGGGCGCGAGCGGTGTTGGGTGGTTCTGTAGCTCTGAGAAGGGCGTTATTTGAGCAATGCAGGAGGAAAATATAAGAATTTTCCAAATATAAGCCTGTGAAAAAGAGTCTGCGATGCGTACACGCACAAAACTTTCTGTAAGTCTGAGCCGGCAGTGGTCCTGCTGCTCGCTGAATGAGGAATGCCGAGCTGAAGAAAACCAGCTCAGGGAAAGCAGGAGACCGGGTGGTTGCGCCCGCTGGGGCAAAGCGGTGAGGCTGGTAATGCCGCTGCTGGAAATGAGGCCAGTGGAAATCAGGGTCTGAGGCGGGCAGGGCGCCGTTTGGTGCGGATGCAGCTTCTGGCGCGGTGCTGCAGGAAGCCTGCGAAAAAGCTGGTGGAAGCAGTGTAAAAGTCGGCGCGCGGCAGCGACAAGGTCAAGGGAGAGAACGCGGCAAAGCGGCAGCAGTGCGATTGCTGAGAACAAAGATAATAAAAACGCTGAAGTTCCTCGGTGTTATCGCGCGATCGTGGGCATTGGTGGTCCCATCTCTGCGGCTCACTCATGGTGCAGCAGCGGGCCGATTGCTAATCAGGTCAGATCATCCTCAATCCGCCAGCTCCCGGGCCCTGGCTCCCGCCCTGCGCCAGCGCACCCGGCCCCTGCCCAGTTCAGGCAGCGCATGCGCCTGCACCGGCACCGCCCCGCAGGGTGCGTGTCAGGAACTGCGCGGCAGCCCTGTGCGGCCAGTGCGCACCCCATTCACCGTGGTGAACCCGCCTACGCGCCACACCCGGATCGCGACAACGACGGCGTGGCCCTGCGAGCGGTAAAGTTCAGCGCCGCGAGTGGGGTAACAGCGCTGGTGGTAGTAAACGGTGACCGCTGATCTCGCCGCCTGGGCACTGTACTGCGGCATCATTCCTGGTACCGGGCCGTTGGTCCCCGGGGGTTTGCCCGTACTTGGGGGTTACTAGCGCTGGCTTCCCCACCTGTGGCACCGTACGCCGAGCAGGCTTAACGACGTCCATCCATTGAGGTTGGCGCGGTTACTTACTCGCCATTGAATGCAACAAAGATGGATTGCGTGAGCGCCTCCTAGCTTTTCCCCGCTGCGGCGATTTTTGCAAGTAGAGGAGCCGCAATCAGTGTGTTTTAACCAGACAATCGGGGGTAAGCATGCATGTCAGGGGCATAGATCTAAAAATAACCTCTTATGGGGTATTGAGGTGATCGGAGTAGAGTGTCGGACGGCGGTGCGGCCTTTCATTGGGGCTGGTTAGTCCTATTTGTACGAGCTTTGGCTCAGAACGATGCCGCACCGTCCTGCTTTGTTATTGGTGAGAGGGCTCTTCCCAGAATCGGGGGTACTGGTTAGTTATGTTTGTACGAGCCAAACTTGACTCAATGCTTTCGGGAGGTATTATCAGTTTTGTTACCACCGTTTGATGAGGTCATCGCGATGACCATCACTCTAGTAAGCGGTAACGACATGAACTTTTCGACTTGGAACGTTAGTTCCAATACGTGGGAGGACTTCCGCGATTACATTTGATGATCTGCCAAAAGCGCGTGCCAGTGGAGGCGCATCAACACTCGTTTCAGTCACAGAACTTGAACCTGCAGCTGGAGCTCACGCATCAGTCGCGCCAGCCAAGTTTGTGGATGGACGCGCTTCTGTGTTTGCTTTTGAGACTCGTTTTATTGACGGTCGGGCAGCTTTGGTTGTGGTGTTGGATAGTAAACATCACAAAACAATCGGTCAGAAATTGCTGTCGTCCAGGAGATTCATGCTGAGGCATCCGTTGCTTGGAGAGCTCTCGCATCCAGGTCACCTACAGCGATGATCAAAAATTTACTGATATGGAGCTCCCTCACCGTTTTGCTGATGGACATATCCGTGCAGGCACCATTGACGGTGAACCTGCCACTGCAAATGAGGCATATCGAGCTGTCCGTATGCCACTCCAAAGCTGACATGAGCGCAATCACTCAAGACTGCCCTGCTGCGCTGTGTTTTGTGGATGGGATGCTACTGTAAAAATCACGTGCGACTCGCAGCGCACTCAGTAGGGTGAGATCATCGGCGATCTTGCCGATCAAGATCGCATGAGCAAGATCAGCAGTCGCGTCGCGGCGAGCTCGTGCTGATGCGGTTGCTGAGGTGCAGCTTGACCCCAAAGACATGGAGAAATTGATTGAGGCCCAAGAAGCAGACTCAGTGACAAGTTGTTGACAAGCTTCAGCGGCGAAATAAAAAGCTAAGAAGGATAAAAGGTTTCCGCTTCTCGGCTTGGACTTGGCGGTATTCCACCCCAGCTTGATGATCTGCGGTGGGGGTAGCCTGCAGCAGAATTATCCGTTCGTGCGGGTGTTGAGCTTTGCGGCATTACGTCAGCTACGCTTTTGGAGGAGGGAGAAGCTAACGTTGCTGGTCGGGGCTCTTCTGACAGCTTTGGCTGGTCGCTATATCGCGTTAGCGAACGTGAACCGTACCCGGGCACGTGAGTCTGTTGGAAGCGGGGAGCGCCAGTTGTCACGCTGGATGAACGCTATGGAAACAAACGCACCTCGATCCAATCACTGTGGAGCCTTTGCCGATCGAGTTGCTGCAACAAGCAACTGACCATGCGCGTTCTACTGGTGGCTGACTGGAACGGTCAGATATTGCACGTGATGGATAAACTCACTGATTTCTGGAAGGTGCTCCGATGAATCTGAAAGCGAGACTAGTCATGCGGAGCCTCAACATCATTGCGAGGTTCCTACTGGGGTTTACGTAGGACACAGACCGGGTCCGACGGCATGATGAGTTTCCAGACCCGGCACGATTGCATGCCGCTTTGGCTTAACTCGCAGCACAAGACTCAGCTATTCGGAACAATACGGGCTCGAACCAGTGAATTGGCACTCGTTGCTTTGAAATGGTTAGAAAAGAATACCGGATGGAATTGAAAAACCAACCTCACTACCAGTCTTTACAGGCGACAACGCTTTATGCACCGTGAGGTCGCCCAGTTCTGCTGGGGAAGAAAACAGAGCAACGTCCACTGTCAGACGGGGTCGCTTTTTCAGCTAGTATGGCATGGTATTGAATAACGTACCTGATGATATTGCGGACACGTTAGAGCGCTGTGTGATGATGTGCTCACCTGGGTGAATCAGTAGCTGGCTATCCTGAACGTGGAGTGGTAGCCCAAATCTCCATCTTGATGCACAGGAGTCCTCTAACTGCAGGCGGGACGATGCTTGTATTCACTGACGGACGGACCGATGCATTGATCAAGACGTACCGGATAACAATCTGCCAGTACCTACCCAGCGGCAGATAAACCCATGAGGAACCACTGAACACGCCGGTGACGCGAGTGTTTGGGTAGCGTGAAATATTCGCGTGAGGGAACCTGCCGGTGTGATGCGCCATGGTCCCCATTGTTTTGCTTGAGGTTTGCAGGAGAAGATCTTCGCCTCACCAGCACGTCGCTATTTGCGTCACTCTTCATCGCGCGATTATTGCGGCTATTGGATTTGGAGCATCCAGCTTTCATCACCGGAAAATATGACAGGCAGTGGATAAGATACCTGCAAACAGGTTGGCCTTCCAATACCTCCCTGGGAAGTACACGCAACACTCGGTCTCAAGGGCGCGGCCATCGCAATAATGATTCCAGCTGCTGGCGAACACGGAAGACCTGAGTCAGTTAGCGAAGGCGGCGCAGTAAAACGACCGTACAGTAGAGACTTTGAGTCGACGACAGTTCACTCTCAACGGGACATCTATTCAACAGATACGTTTTGGCCGAAGCCGCAGCAGGATCCGTCGACTGTGGAAACCCTGACAGCAATAGTTCCAGAGACTCGTCCAGTGAAGCTTTCAAAAGATGGTACTGACGCTGGACCACTCACGGTTCTGTCCTCGCGCTACGTATGGCGAGATAGATTCAACCTGAGAAAAAGGGCGAGCAACGTTACCTGAACTGCGTGATCAGTGAAGACTCAAGATGCGCGGTGTTTAAAGCGCGAACGATAAACGGCAAAACCCTAGAAAACATGCAAGATAGAACACACGCTGCAGTGTTCACAACCGTGGCGTCTGTTGTCTCTCGGAACACCCAGCTGCAGATGAAACACTGGCAGCCATCGGTCAAATCACGTCATCCCGGTGGTGGGTTATTAGTTCCTCATGATGTCTCGAAGGATGACTTTGAGCGTATGATTCAGAAGGAAAAGCACAGCAATGATAAATAAACAAGCAGTACAACGCAGTGATTTCTCCGCGTTCTTTGCCGCACTCAATGGAGGGCATGCTCCTTTTAGCTGGCAACAAGACTTGGTTGATACATAGTAAACCACAGGTACCTGGCCTCATAGGATTGTTGCTCCAACAGGTGCTGGAAAATCATCAGTAGTGGATGTCCATCTTTTTGTTAACGCTTTATTTGCCAGCGGGAATGGGCCACGCGTACCGCGTCGGCTATGCGTGGTTGTTGGTCGCCGTGCTCTGGTCGACAGTCAGGCAGATAGAGCGATGAATATTCAACGCAGCATGGTAGATCTGCTTAATAACGATGCAGCAAGTGGCGAGAGTGACATCATATACCGTGTTGCAAAGCTGCTTTCATCATTTCACGTGCATGACGTAACTGAGCCTTTTTTGGTGGGCCACATACGCGGTGAGCTCAGCAATCGCTCCTTGCCAGTCAATGAACCCTCAGCCTCGCGCAGTAATTGCTGCTACACCAGATATGTGGGGGTCGCGCCTACTATTTAAAGGCTACGGCAGCTCGAAACAAGCTCGTCCTCGTGAAACAGCCTTGATTGCAATGGACTCCGTTTTTGTCCTTGATGAGGCTCACCTTAACCAACAGCTACTGGTGACTGCCCAGCGAGTGGCTGTGTGCAGGAATTTGGCGCTGATATAGGGCGTGCACCGCTCCAGGTCGTAGAAACAACAGCGACTCCGTCTGAACCTAAAAAGGGTCAAACTGAGGTTGGGGTCGATGTCTCTAATCTTGACGGTGTTGATGACGCAGAACTTCTACGAAGAGTTAACTCCGTCAAAGAACTTCATCGTATCAGTAGAAAAGTGGAACGGTGCACCAGGTAATAGTGAGGTAGTCGCGCATGCAGTAGCTGAAATACATAAGTTGCGAAATGACCAGACAAGTTCCGAAGTCGAGCAAAGTCGCACAATCGGATGCATTGTTAACCATGTTGATACTGCTCTCAAAATTGCGAATGAGCTTAAAAAAAGAAAACTTAACGTTGAACTCATCGTTGGCCGAATGCGAACATATGATCTGGAACAACTGCGTGAAAAACATCCATTGCTCCTCACCTGTGCTGGCGACAATGAAATTGACGTGGTGGTAGCTACTCAGACGCTGGAAGTGGGAATTGATATTGATTTTTCCTCCCTAGTTACAGAGCTGGCACCCGCTTCATCGCTTGCGCAGCGATTTGGTAGAGTTAATCGTTTGGGGAAACGAAAAGATTCAAAAATTGTTGTTCTTGAGCCAGCAGATTCGATAAAAGTTAAGGATGCAGTTCCTCCATACAAAGGTGATGACCTACGCAAAGCGTATGATTGGTTGGATGTATTGTCCCAGCAAAACAGTGTAAATCCAGCAGCAATGTTAGCCTGCGTTTCACCACCAACATCACGACCGCGATTGCTCTATCAACGTCCTGAACTGACAGATCTACTCGAATTTTCACGAACCTCGGAGGACATGTATGCTGAGCCAGATCTTGATCTATGGTTGCATGATTCTCTGGAGGACCAAAAAGCGATTGGTGGAATTGTTGTAAGGGAACAACTACCGGTAGATGATTTTGTTGCTCTCGAACTTCTGAAAGCATTCCCTCCAGAAAATAATGAAGTATTTCCAGCGAATTTAGATATACTTCGTGATAAGCTATCTCAGCTTGTTGTTGATGATCGGCAGCGGATTAAGCTGGAAAGAAGCAAGCCTGACATTCTGCGACGAGCATTCTTTTTTCGTGATGGTGAGATCGAAATTTGTACGCCACGTTATAGGCTTCATCCTGGCGATGTGATCATTATCGATCGAGGGATCCTTTACAACTGAAAAAGTAGCAGTAAAGGAAAACCTGATGATAAGGAGCCGCCAGAGGCTGTAAAGAACGAGAATGTTGAAGTCTTTACCTTCAATACTGGAATGTCGGAGTCTGAAGCCGATATTTTCAGAGAATTTTGCGGATTAACGCCGGATGAGGCAACAAGTCTTTGGCGAGAATCAGGTCATGAAGGTGACATTGTATTATCAAATTCAGTACAAGATGATCTGCGATTTGGTGAGGTAGTACCGTGGTATGCAATTGTATACTCTGAAGAGCCCTCAAGAGGATAGTGGATACCCGTCAAGAGTGGACTCGATCACAGGGTAAAGTATTTCTTGATGATCATCAAAATGATGTAGCTGTACGTGCTAAAAAAATTGTCGAAGCTGTCGGATTAAAAGAAGATTTTGGTACCGACGTAGTAGTTGCGGCTCAACATCACGATGATGGTAAAGCTGATCATCGATTCCAGAGTATGCTTGGAGGATTACGAGCCGAAAAAGAACTCAGCAAAGAGCGAAGTTCGAACTCGGCAGGAAACGAAGATTTCCAGGCAACGCAGCGGTCTCACTCTAAGGATGGCGGCACGAACAGATGTCCGTGGTTTTAGTCACCGCTGAAAAGGTGCAAGGAAGTTATCTTGTTCGGATCTTGCTTTGCGAATAATTGGGTGCAGTCACGGCAATGGAAGAAACTCGTTCAAGCATACAGATCGGATTCTGCTACAAAATGTTCCAGGGCTCTGACTCTGACATTCTGCGACAGAAAGCACATGATTTATTCTTTTATCGGTCGATGGGAAGAATTAATCGAAGAAACCGATATGAAAATTTGGTCCGTATGTGACGGCATACCTTGAGGCGCTTGAGCGTGCGGGACTGATGTTCAAATTTCGGCGGAAGGACTGATGTCTCACAATCACCCTTGCAGGCGATTATCGTTCTGCACTCACTCATTTTGCTTTGTATGGTTTGGCCATGCTAATCACGAAGTGCACCACCCAGGTGCTGTCACGCTTGATGGAGTGATGAAGCTGCTACCCCGAGGCGCAGCTCAATCTTGAAGGTATCGGCTTGCAGACTGTAGCTGAATATGTGGCGCAGTATTCGACTCAATTGGCTTCGACCGATAGCTGGGTTGCGGTCAATAATGAGTATGGAAGTGGAAAAAAGAAAGCAATTTTTTCCCCCTTCTCTCCACGTATACGTGGTATCGATCCTCAGATAAATCCAGACGATTGGAATAATCATCAAAAAGCTAGATTCGACGCGTTAGACAGATTGAATTTAGATAATGATCTGCTTTCTCTCGGTGGATAGCAGGTCTTGGTGAGGCAGCGTACTGGCGTTTTTCGAATAAAGAAAAGAGGCCAGACCACGGTGCGTCGCGGTGGGAGATGAAAACAAGAAACAAGGGAGAGGAGTTTGTTCAGCACCGACTTCGACCACTGTGTAAAGAATTATCAAAATGGAGTGTAGAAGATATTTCCTCTGGAGTTATTGGCGCAACGCTTCGTGATACAGTAGGGAAAAATTCTGCTGATTCGCGTACTTCAACTGGTTTTACTCCACCCGGACCTGCTGATGTCGCACTCACATTTTCTGCCCTTTTGGGTATTGCCTGTTTTCCAGTGGTGCTGAAAGTCGATCAGTTGAGTATCACACCAGGTGCATGGCCTTCGATAAGCTCATCCGGACAATATGGTTCTTCCAATCACTACCCAGAAGATTACGCGTCAGCCAGGCTCCGCGCGATATTGCGCAGTCGGTCATTTGCGGAGGCAGTAGAATCGGTGTGTGGTGTTGAGGCTGATGCTCGGGAAAGTAATGCGTTAAGCATACTCGGCTCTGTCCGTTCGGCTGAATGGCTTAAGGATCGCGGTGTGAAGGCTGTTGTACGGTTCCCAATACTATTAGCCGGAAGCTCTTCAGCACCTGAGCGTCAAGTCCAGTACGGTACGGTGGTGCCGTTATGAGGTACAGCGAAGATGCTGTGCTTCCAATTTCTCTGGTTGCACAAACAGTATATTGTGAACGTCGTGCTTGGTTGGAAGCAAATGGTGAAAAAACTGATACATCGCAGATGCAGTACGGGCATTCATCGCATGTTGGAGTAGACGACCCGACAACCTCTCGAAGTCGACAGCGTCGTTCAGTTCAAATTAAGTCCGATGAATTGGGTATAGTTGGCCGATGTGATGTTGTTGAACCTGTTGGTAATGATTCGATAAGGTTAGTTGAGTATAAATCAACTCCAGTTAGAAAGACGCCGCAAGTTACAGAAGCTAACCTTATTCAACTTGCTCTTCAAGGAATATGTCTTAACGAATCAGGTGAAAATGTAGTTGAGTATGCGGGTACATTTTACTGATCATAACAAGAAAAATACCCGTTGAGCTTACTGGAGGAAGATTTTGACTTGGCGAGGAGCTTTGCTGATAGAACCCGTAGCATTATTGATGGCAACACAGCCCTGGGCCACTAGAAGATTCACCTAAGTGTAGCTGGTGTTCGCATGTGAGTGTCTGTCTTCCAGATGAGCATCTAGGACATGAAGCTTCTAAAAAGATTGTTCCATCAAAACCTGATAGTCAGGTTGTACATTTGACTGTGCAGGGTGCACGTGCATCGATCCGAAAGGGAGGATGATAGTCCAATCCAAAGGCGAGCAGATTGGCGATGTTCCCTTGGAGAGGATCTCATAGTGTTGTCGTACATGGCAACATTGATTTTTTTCCTCTCGCTGCTGCGGGACCCACGCGGCGTGATTATACAGTCATTTGGTGTTCTAGTAGCGGCCGTGTCTATGGTTGGTCGCAGTCTGGAACAGGGCCAAATGGCCTAGCCAGGGTTCAACAACATGTTTTGTCGGCGCGTGGAAGTTTACCGATTGCTACGGAGATGATCTCAAGCAAGATAGCAAACCAGGCAACGTTACTTCGGCGAAATGGCGATGCTACTCATATTGTTAAAGAACTGCTGAAAGTTGCAACAAGATGCACTTTAGGGCTGCATCCTTGCCTGAGTTATTTGGGATTGAGGGTGATGCGGCAAGCCTATATTTTGGTGGATTTGAAACGATGCTGAGTGAAGTTACCCTGCAATCGTTCGGGTGGCGGTGGCAGGGAAGAATCGGACGTGGAGCGACAGATCCGATAAACATCCTTTTTGAACTATGCATACGGTCTGCTTTCCTCAGAGTGTATCCGTGCAATTTTACCTGTGGATTGGACCCTCACGCAGGATTCTTGCACAGCAGTAATCGCAATAAGCCTGCGCTTGCTCTTGATCTTATGGAAGAATTTCGTGCGGTGGTCGCAGACTCTGTGGTTCTGACGCTCGTTAATCGGAAGCAGATTAGTGCTGGGAGTTTTTCTATCGGGCTGGTGATAGTCTGCGACTCGCCAGCAGGTCGTTCTGCGACTATTAAGGCTTTCGAAAGAAGGATCAACGCGGAGTTTAGACATCCAGTCTTTGGTTATTCAGTGACATGGAGGCGAGCAATCGAGATCCAAGCTCGGATGATTCTCGGAGTTCTCACTGGCAGTCACCCCAACTACGTAGGTGTAAAAGTAAGATGAGACGCGATGACACGCGGCGCACATTAATTGCATATGATGTTCCAAATGATAAGCGTCGTGGAAAGCTAGCAAAGTTACTGGAAACCTATGGTGACCGGATAGCACAGTGTATTTCGTAGTTGACATTATCCCATCAAAGCTTTTACGTCTCAAGGATGCGGTCAGGGAAGTCGCACAGTTGGATGAGGATTCTGTGTTGTTCTGTGATCTGGGCCGGTTGGCTGACCTGGGAGAACAAAAGTTTAGCTACGTCGGATTGTTAGAGATGTCACAGATAATGATGTGATTATCATGTAGTTTATCTGTGGCGAGCATCAAGCACTTCACGGAAAGCTGGGGTGTCGCTCGCTGCAACAAAAGTCCATGTCAAGCTTACTTTTCTTGCTGTATGTTCGTGTACACTGACTTATACAGGGCGAGTTGTTCGCCTAACGCTCGCTAAGCTTTACAGTTTTGGCAGTTCAGAGCTACCTAAAAACTCGAGGCGGTCTCTTCCGCTTATGCGGAAGACTTTCATTGAGGCTCGAACAACACGATCAATGGCGGGTGGCATGTTGCGTCTCTTCCGCTTATGCGGAAGACTTTCATTGAGGCTTAGCTTTACGTCCCTCATGACGGGTATCGTTCAAGTCCTCCGCTTATGCGGAAGACTTTCATTGAGGCAGCGGAACCACCCAAACCCGCAGGTAAAGGCTCATCAGTCTCTTCCGCTTATGCGGAAGACTTTCATTGAGGCACAGCCAAGATCCTCGCAGGCAACATGGTCGCATCTGTCTCTTCCGCTTATGCGGAAGACTTTCATTGAGGCCGATCCGTATTTTGCTGCTCCCTATTGTTGTTGGTCGTCCTTCCGCTTATGCGGAAGACTTTCATTGAGGCGAGGAATTGCAGATCGATGCAGAGCAGGAACGTTGAGTCTCTTCCGCTTATGCGGAAGACTTTCATTGAGGCCCCATCGACGGGTTCGCCTGACGCAGCGCGTCAAGTCTCTTCCGCTTATGCGGAAGACTTCTCATTGAGGCGACAAAGACTCACATCCAAAAGCACATCGACGAGGTACCAGGTCCTCTGCTTGCGGAAGACTTTCATTGAGGCTGGACAACAAGGATTAGATTATGCAGGGCATTCACGTCTCTTCCGCTTATGCGGAAGACTTTCATTGAGGCACAGTGCGTGATCCAGTACACGCGATTCCGCCAATTGTCTCTTCCGCTTATGCGGAAGACTTTCATTGAGGCCACAGCTCACACCACGAATGCGGCTGTTCAGCACCTGGTCTCTTCCGCTTATGCGGAAGACTTTCATTGAGGCCGCACCGCTGGGAGTAGCACAGCCATGAGCTGGTGACGTGTCTCTTCCGCTTATGCGGAAGACTTTCATTGAGGCCTACACTGATCCCCGTCCCTAAACAGAACAGGAACCAGTCTCTTCCGCTTATGCGGAAGACTTTCATTGAGGCGATTCCGCACGCCAGTGACCATCTACACGCCGCATCGTCTCTTCCGCTTATGCGGAAGACTTTCATTGAGGCATGATGGGCATTACGCCTAAAAATTCTGGAGCTGGGGTGTCTCTTCCGCTTATGCGGAAGACTTTCATTGAGGCGACGCGGAGAATGCACCGCTGCACGTGTGGACTGACGTCTCTTTCGCTTATGCGGAAGACTTTCATTGAGGCATGATCCAGAGCACGAGCCGCGACGTTACAGCGTCAGGTCTCTTCCGCTTATGCGGAAGACTTTCATTGAGGCGAGGGGGATACGTGGTTGCAGGAATCCGGTTCGGGTGTGTCCTTCCGCTTATGCGGAAGACTTTCATTGAGGTGGGGAACATTCCTGCGTGTACGGCGAATTCTGTTGTTTCCTCCATTGTTATGGAGGCTTTCATTGAGGGCAGGGTAAGTGTGAATTTATCCCAAGCTTTGGTTTTCTGCTGCTTATATAGCAGACTTTCATTTGTGATGAAATAAAGTTGTCGCAGTGTCAAGAAAATTAAAAGTCGGCCCTGTTTTGTTTCTGCGCATGCGAGACTGCAAGAAATTAGAAAAGCTTGTCTCATAAAATGCAAAAAGCAATGATCTTGGGTATTAGTCTAGCGTTAGTTGTGACGCTGTCAATAGCTCTACGTTGCATTTTGAAAAATATTTTCTTCGGTTAATAAAGTGTCCACGGTAGATGTGATTCGTCTCACAAACGATGTTCAAGTTGAGATAGTTAGCGTGCATCTTATCGGCGATGAAATTGTAGATGGCTGCAACTGTGGACTCAATATGTGGCTGTTAATCGTTTTACCTGCGTAGCCCGTTGTGGTTTGGTGTTGGCGAAAATTATATTCCTGCCCAGAATTGTAAAATTCACTAGGATTGCAAGTTAACGTATTTCTAATTTTCTTCAGTGTCAAAGGCCCTGTATTGCAGTTTTTATTACCTTCATGCTCGTGCCTCTAAAATGCTTCTTCTTGTTGCGATCGCCTTTGCCTTCATGACTAGTGGCGGCTATGGCAGATTTATTTGCTGGAATCATGTGTGAATGTATTCAATTCTCGAAGAATAGACAGAAAGGCTTCTAGTGAGCATCTGCTGAGATGTTGTATATTTCGACGGTTTCCCTCGCGGCGACCTATCTCATTTAGGACTCTAGATCGGCTCCGTCGTTGTACTCATCTGGAACTCTGCACTCAGAAATCCACCCCACACCCCACCCAAACAAACAAAAAAAGCGCCCCCGGCAGGATTCGAACCCGCGACCAGCCGGGTAGAAGCCGGATGCTCTAATCCACTGAGCTACGGAGGCATGGAAGGGTTTCTTCCATCAGGGAACTTTACCGCATCTGTCCGCGCCCACACCACATGACCCCACACCACACAGCCCGCACCAGACCGTCCACCCACCCCCGCCTGTACGCCTTCGTGTCTGCCCCCACCTATTAGTGTTTAGTGCATGACGTCATCTTCTTTCGGCCACCCCCACGTCAAACTCAATCAGCGCCACCTCCACCCCAGCAGACACTGAGCGTGTCGCGGCGTCGTCAGCAGTGCCCGTCGTGACCTGGCCGTTGTTTGTGTTGTTTTTGTGTCACAGCGGGTGCTGTGGGTGCGGTGGTGTCGGCGGGTTTCTTGGGGGAGTCGTTGGCGGCGTTGGGTATTCCTGATCCGGGTCCGTTGACCACGGCGTGGGTTTTGCCTTTTTTCCGGGCAGCGGCGTGGATGTTGGCGGCGTTGTCGGTGGGTCGTTTTGTTCGCAGGCTTCCTGTGCTCGCCTCGGGAGCTCCGAACACCCACTCACGTCTAGCACCGCCCCCACACCTCCCACAACAGCCACGACAACCAGAACACCCACAACACCCAAGACAACTCAACAACCACCCTGCCCTCCGCTTCGCCGCATACTGAGCGCGGACGGCACGGTGGCGTCGAAAAACGGGTGCGGTTGCGGCGTTGTGTTTTGGTCTCATCGCCTTGTTGATGGTGCCGATGTATTTGTCGGATGTGTCGGGCCAACCGTTGGCGGACGCGATGCAGCCACAGAATTGGTCAACCGCACTAAACCAGGTGTCTACGTCGTTGGCGTGGCAGTGGTCGGCGGTGTCTGCGCTGGTGACGGCGTGGCGGCGCTGACTACGCACAGGTGGATCATGCAGCCAGCGTGGCTGTGTGGGGCGGTGTTGATGATTGCGCCACTGGGCTTGGAGGGCCATTCGGCAGAGCGGCGGCGATCATGATTACGGCACCAATTCCTACCTGTGGCATGCGGTGTTCATGGTGTTGTGGGTTGGGATTGATGGCGCTGATCGCGCATGGTCGGCGGCGGGGCCGGGCAGGTGGTGGCGGTGCGTCGTTATTCGGCGCTGGCGTTGGCGTCGGCGCTGCGATGACGCTGTCGGGCCTGATCAACGCCGCGATTCGTATCCACTGGTCGGATTGGTTCACCACGAGTTATGGCACGTTGATTCTTACCAAAACCGTCGGCGTGGTGCTCGTCATGATGGGCTGGTTGCACCGCCAGGCCACCATCCCGAAGTTGGAAAAACAGCCGCGCCTGTTCCAGCGGGTGGCGATTGTGGAAGTACTGGTGATGGCGGCGATCACGGGTGTTGCGGTGTCGCTGGGCCGCACTCCGCCGCCCCTCGCCGCGCGAGCCGGATTTGGAACACCATGGATATTCAGCTGGGCTAGTTGTTTGTGGAACCCACCATCTGGAATGTGTGGACGATGTGGCGTTTCGACATCATTTTCGGCACCCTCGCCATCCTCCTCGCCGTCGCCTACATGTGGGGTGTGCGCCGCCTGCGCCTGCGTGGCGAACCCTGGCCGTGGTACCGCACCGCTTGGTTCATGTCGGGTTGTGTGATGCTGCTGGTCACCATGTGTTCCGGCATCGGCATGAACATGCCCTGCCACGTTTTCCATGCACATGGTCAGCTGCCATGATTCTCTCCATGGGCGTCCCGGTGTTCTGGGTGCTGGGCGGCCCGTTCACCCTGTGGCTCGCCGCCATCAACCCAGGCCAGCCGGGCCAACCGGGTCCGCGTGAGTGGCTTGAGGTGGCCATCAACAACCCGGTGGTGCGGTTCCTCACCCACCCCGCGGTGAACACCATCCAGTTTCTGGTGGTGTTTTACATCCTGTACCTCACCCCGCTTTACGACGTCGCGGTGTCCGAGCACGCCGGTCACCTCACCATGAACATCATGTTCCTGTGGTCCGGTTTCATGTACTACTGGGAGGTCATTGGGGTGGATCCCGTGCCGGTGGAGCGCAACCCCATGGGCAAGGGCGCGTGGTTGTTCGGGTCGCTGCCGTTCCACATGTGGTTCGGGGTGGCGTTGATGCAGATGCAAGTCATCCTGGCCTACGATTTCTACTCCACACTTGGGTTGCCGTGGCACGTGGATTTGCTGCGGGACCAGAACGTGGGCGGCGGCATTGCCTGGGCCGCAGGCCAGTTCCCGCTGATGATTGTGGTGGGGGCCGGTGCTGGCGTGGTACCGGGACGATCACCGCCAGATGCGCACCCACGACAAACGTGCCGACGAAACCGACGATGAGGACATGGCCGCCTACAACGCCATGTTGGCGCAGATCAACGCTGGTGAAAATCCTTTCGAGGAGTACTATGCGCAGGATATGAGGGGCAGAAATGATAGCTCCACCTAGCCTGCTGTGCAACGCCTCACCTGGCCGTCTGTGGATAACTCGGTTTATCCACAGGCAGGCTCTAACGGCAGATGCGTAACCCACGGATCAGGTGGCAGAGTAGGGATCACGGCCCAGGGAATGACACCGGGGATCGGGGAGACGGGGGTCTGAGGGGACCATTTTCGCCGGGGCCGATACTACAGTTCAGGTTCGACGGCGCACCCGGCGCCGACAATGAGGAGGGCATCATGGCTCAGCATTCTTACACTGTGACCGGCAATCTTGTCGCCGATCCGCATTACCGCCAGACGGGGAAAACCAGGGGTGTGTAAATTCCGGTTGGGGGCCAGCCGTCAGCGGCGTGGCGAGGACAACGTGTGGTATTCCGTCGACCAGGTATGGCTCAATGTTGAGTGCTGGGGCCGTTGGCGCAGCACGCGCGTCGTTCCCCGACCAAGGGGCATGGCGGTGATTGTGGTGGCACGCTGGTGACGCATTCCTGGCGGGATGCTGATGGGGAGCTTCAGTCCTACATGGTGGTCAAGGCATCGCATATCGGCCCTGACCTGAACCGGCTACTCACCAACACTGTGGTTCCGCAGCACGCCGTGGTGCAGGCCGATGCCACAGCGGAGATGCCCGACGCCTCGACGGATGCGAGCCATCGGGTGGATTCTCTCTCTTATAAGCCGGAGGATGTCGATAAAGAACCCGCGGCGGTAGGGGCGGCGGGGAGGTTGAGAAGCGCTGTTTAGCGGGGCGTCGATACGCGCACCTGGGAGTGGGCTGATGACGCCTCCTGAACCCACTTCATGCTACCCTGTGGAGGTTAAAAGTTGCAACAATAAAAAGGGGTTGTCGTGGGTGAGTTCATCTACACGATGAAAAAACGTGCGCAAAGCACACGGTGACAAGGCTCATTTTGGACGATGTCACCATGGCCTTCTTTCCGGGCGCAAAGATTGCGTTGTTGGCCCGAATGGTGCCGGTAAATCCTCCATCCTGAAAATCATGGCTGGTTTGGACCAGCCTCCAACGGTGAGGGCATTCCTCGACCCGGGTGCCACCGTGGGCATTCTGCTGCAGGAGCCGCCGCTGAACGAGGAAAAACAGTCCGCGGCACGTGGAAGAGGGCCTTGCGGAGATTTTTTGCCAGAAGAAGCGTTTCGACGAGATCGCCGAAGAAATGGCCACCAACTCACACCGACGAGCTCATGGAAGAAATGGGCAAGTTGCAGGAAGATCTCGACGCCGCCTGATGCCTGGGAGATTGACTCAAAGATCGAGCAGGCGCTGGAGGCTCTGCGCTGCCCGCCCGGCGATGAGCCCGTCACCCACCTTTCCGGTGGTGAGCGGCGCCGCGTCGCGCTGGCTGGCTGCTGCCGGAGCCTGACCTGCTGCTTTCAGACGGGCCCACCAACCACCTCGACGCCGAATCCGTCCTGTGGCTGGAGCAGCACCTGGCCAAATCACCCTGGGTGCCGTTCTGGCCGTCACCCACGACCGCTACTTCCTCGACCACGTCGCACAATGGATTTGCGAAGTCGACCGCGGCAAGCTCTACCCCTCACGAAGGCAACTCACTCCACCTACCTGGAGAAGAAAGCCGAACGCCTCGACATCGCAGGGCAAAAAGACCAGAAGCTGCAAAACGACTCAAGGAAGAACTCGCCTGGGTCCGCTCTCGGCGCGAAGGCCCGCCAGGCCAAAAACAAGGCCTCGTCTGCAGCGCTACGAAGAAATGGCCGCCGAAGCTGAGCAGTACAAGAAACTCGACTTTTGAAGAAATCTCAAATCCCGACGCCGCCGCGCCTGGGCAACCAGGTTGTGGAGTCAGCAGCCTGAACAAGGGTTTCTGACGGCCGCGTCCTCATCAAAGACCTTTCCTTCACCCTGCCCTCGCAACGGCATTGTCGGTGTGATCGGCTCCCAACGGCGTGGGCAAAACCACGCTGTTCAAAACCATCGTTGTCTGGAAAGCCCTGACGAGGGTGAGGAAAGTCGGCCAAACCGTTCAACTCTCCTACGTGGACCAGAACCGCGAAAACATCGACCGGAAAAACCGTGTGGGAAGTAGTCTCCGACGGTCTGACCACATCGTGGTCGGCCAAAACGAAATGCCCTCGCGTACCTCTCCGCCTTCGGCTTCAGCAGGTGCCGACCAGCAAAAACCCGCCAAGGTTCTTCTCCGGTGGCGAACGCAACCGCCTCAACCTCGCGCTCACCCTCAAACAAGGTGGCAACCTCATCCTCCTCGACGAGCCCACCAACGACCTCGACGTGGAAACCCTTTCCCCTGGAAAAATGCCCCTGCAGAAATTTCCCCGCTGCGCCGTGGTGATCTCCCACGACCGTTGGTCTCGACCGCACCTGCACCCACATCCGCGTGGGAAGGCAACGTCGAAGAAGGGCAATGGTTCTGGTTTGAAGGCAACTTCGAGGAATACGAAAAAGAACAAGGTCGACCGCCTCGGTCCTGAGGCTGCGCGCCCTGTCCCGCGTGACCCACAGGAAACTCACTCGCCAGCGGAGGTTTGCCGGGCCGGACTGAGTGTACTGGCACGTCAAATGCGCTATGCTCGCGCACGAAAATGGGGTGTTTTTCGACTTGGAGATAAGCACATGTGACGTGCTTTGTCATATAGGTCCACTGCCAGGTCCGAAAACACCCTGTTTCCGTACCCAGCGATAGACCTTTCATGCAAAGCGTTTGCACTGAACGGTGTTCAAGGCTTTCCTGCTCGCCAGGCGCACGCTGCTGCGCTCTACCAAACCGCCACCCCTGCACAGTATGTATACCGTCGCTTCCAAAAACGCCCCATTTTCAAACCGAGCGTATCACACTTTCACATCAACTCCGGCCTAGCGCCGCCACCCGCCACCAACCTCATCATCGATTAACCTGCGTATATGCCCAATACCCCTAGCGTTAACATATTTTCTATCGCCTGAGTTCCCGGCCCGATTTGTGGTAGGACTGTTTTCGCGTAGGCTGCTGTTCTGTGGGCGCGGTTGTTGCGCAGGTTTTTGGTGAAGGGAAGGCTGCTCGGATATGGGCGAACGTGGTAATCAGCATGACGACTGAGGGCGCTGTGGTGCATGTGTGTCGGATTCCGGTGAGGTGGTCGGATTTTGATCGTTTTTGGCCATCTAACCAATTCCGCGTATGTGGAGGTGGCGCAGGAGGCGCGTTTTGGATTGGGCGCATCAGGAGTTTGTGCAGAAGGGCATGGATGTGCCATCTGTTTTTGTGCGGCATTACTGCTGATTATCGTCTTCCGATTTTTGCCCACGGCGACTGAGGTTCAGGTGGAAACCGAGGTTGTGCAGGTGAAAACCACAGTCGTTTTACCACTCGCCAGACTATTAAGAATGAGAAGGGCGAGGCTGCGTGCGTGGTGGAGTGCGCAGATTGCGATGGATTTGAAGACGGCATCGCCGCGCGCGATTGAGGCGCATGAGATGAAGGTGCTCGCCCGCGGCAAGAGCGAAGAGCCAGGGCTAGTTATGTCCCCAACCCAGGATCACTTGACCATTACGTCGGGCGAGTCGGGCTTGCGGGCGTTGTTGTTGCGTGCTCGTGGGTTGATGAGCAGGCGACGGTGCGTTTCCGTCAGCTGGGGGAGCAGGTTGATTGTTTTGTCACCACCCGTTCCGCGTCCCTGGCGAGCCGCCGCGTGGTGGGGAGGTCTCACGGGATGGCGCTGCGGCTGGGGTGTCGGCGGTGCTGGAGGCGCTGGATAGCCCCCGGAAAACGCTTTCTTTAGGTCCGGCTCGCGACGCTATGTTTCCCGGCGCGCTCTGCCGGCGTCGGGTTTGTGTTGGTTGATGAGCTTCCGGTGAGGGGTTGTCCGTGATCTTGCGGATCAGGCCGCGCCTCGCCAGGCAGTTTTTCGGGTCCGATGGGCCCGCCAGCGTCGTTGATGGATCAGACGGTGATTACCGCGATCGCCGTCAAGCGGTGACACGAGCGTTGAGGTGCCAATGCGCGCGGTGTTTGCGTGCACTGCCCTGCAGTTGATTCCGGTGGCTCTGCGCCGGAGGAGATTCCCAGGCAGTTGCGTGGTGTCGTCGGTGGGGCGCTGGCTGCGTATCGACGCCCCGTTTGGTTCCGTTTACCTCAGCTGGCGGTTTTTCGCTCGTAGACCGCTTAGTCTAGACTGTGGTTTACTGTACTGTCCGTACCGTTGTTTGGAGGAAGAGTGTCCCAGCGAGGTTTTGCTACGAACGCCGTCCATGCGGGCTACGCGCCTGACCCGAATGTGGGGGCCGTAAATCCGCCGATTTACGCCTCCACCACCTTTGTGCAGGACGGATTGAACGAGCTGCGCGGTGGTTTGAGTACACGCGCTGCGGCAATCCGACGATCGCCGTGCTGGAGGAGGCGGTGGCCACGCTGGAGGGCGGCGAGTACGGTCGGGCGTTTTCGTCGGGGATGGCGGCGACGGATGTGGTGCTGCGCGCGGTGCTGCAACCGGGGGACTCATATGATCGTGGGCAACGATGCCTACGGCGGCACGTTCCGACTGATCGATACGGTGTTTGGTCAGTGGGTGTGGAGTATTCGGTGGTGGATACCGCCGATGCGCAGGCGATCGCCGGGGCCTTGCAGTCCAACACCAAGCTCATCTGGGTGGAGACCCCACGAACCCCTGCTGAACGTGTCGGATATTGCGGCGCTGGCCGAGGTGGCTCACTCGAACGGCACGCTGGTGGCGGTGGATACACCTTCGCCACCCCGTATCTGCAGCAGCCGCTGGCGCTGGGTGCGGACGTGGTGGTGCATTCCACCACCCAGCACCTGGGCGGGCATTCGGATGTTGTCGGGGCGTGGTGGTGTGTAACGACGCCGAGTTGGATGAGAAAATCCAGTTTCTGCAAGGCGGCGCGGTGCGATCCCCAGCCCGTTTGACGCCTTTCTGACGATCCGCGGATTGAAAACCCTGAATCTGCGCATGGATAGGCACTGCGCAAACGCGCAGGCTGTGGCTGAGTTGTTGGACTCTCACCCGAAGGTTGCTTCCGTGCTGTACCCGGGGCTTGCTGGTCATCCAGGCCACGAGGTGGCGGCCCGTCAGATGCGGGGGTTCGGCGGCATGGTGTCGGTGCGGTTCCACGACGAGGACGCGGCCCGGGCGTTTTGGCCTGAACACCACGCTGATTTATCTTGCGGAGTCGCTGCGGTGGTGGAATCGCTGCTGGAACACCCGGCGTCGATGACTCACCAGTCGGTGGAGGGGTCGCAACCGGCGGTTCCGCGTGACTTGGTGCGCATCTCCGTGGGCATTGAGGATGTTGATGATCTCCTCGCCGATATTCGGGCCGCGCTGGAGGCCGTGAGCTAGAAAACCGCACACATGTAGGTAATCTGGCGGACAGGCACGGCATCATCTCTTTTTAGGTGGGCATCGCATGGTTATGGGCATCAGGCGCATAGACTGCAGGGCGGCGGCAATCATAGTGATTGTGGCGTTGTTGATAGTGGCCTCGGTCTCCGCCTGCGCCAACCAGCCACGGCAGCATATTGGTAGCTCGATTACCCATGTGGAGGCCCAGGAGTTCGATTTCTGTACCGCCTGCGGCGGATTTTTACCGAATGGCGGGATTGTTCACAACATCACGGACCGCTTTGTTGTTTCAGGACCCGGTGACTCTGGATTTGTACCCGTGGATCGCCACGGCGCTGCCGGAGGAATGAGAATGCCACGGAGTTCACGTTTAAGCTGCGCAAAGACGTCACTTATTCCGACGGTAGTCACGTGAACGCGGCGAATGTGGTGCGTACTTTTGACCTGTTTGGGCTGGGGGATGAGGGGCGTCGTTTTTGTGCCGAGCCCTGCGTTGCCCCACTCACCAGCGCGCGGAGGCTCTGGACGCGCCACGGTGAAGTTTGTATTTTCCGAGCTGACCCCGGAGTTCCCGCAGGCGGTGTCCATGCCGCGCGCGGGTCTGTTTGCCGATGCGACCCCTGAAGCGCACAATGGAGGGCTTCGCCCGGGGCACGCCATCGACATTGTGGCCTCGGGTCCGTTTGTGACGTCGGATGAGCGCGTGGGGAGGAGCTGACCACCGCCCGCGATGATTGCACAACTGGGCACCCGCCGTCCGTGAGCACGAGGGCCGCCCGGCGATCGATTCCGTGCGGGTGGTGTTCAACCAGGAGGACACCGAGCGCGTGGGTCTCGGTCACGGGCAGGGCGGCTGATATTGCCGCACGCATCGACCCCTCCGACGAGTCCCAGGTGCGCCAGGCACGCCTGAACCTGGTCGCGGCGTCGACAAGGGGCGTGAACAACAGTCCCACTCTTCCGCCCGCCACCCGTTGCTTTGCAGGATAAGCGGGTGCGGCAGGCCATCATCGGGTGTCGATCGCAGCAGCCATTCGACGACCTCTTCACCGACAGCCACCCCTGGCCACCTCCATACTGGCGGAGCGGGCCCCGGCTGCAAGAAACAAAACCGTACAAGCACGACACCGCCCTGCGCCAACACGCTTCTCGACCAGGCCGGCTGGGTGCAACCCCTCGACGACGGCATCCGCGAGAAAACGGCCAGCGCCTCAGCCTCAACGTCAACGACGCTCTGCCCCTCCTGCGCTCCAAAGAGGTGGCCATGCTGCGTGAAGAACAGCTCAAAGACATCGGCGTGGAAATCAATTTCACCCCGGGGACTTCGCTGACCAGGTTGAAGCCGTGAAAGACCCCAACAAGATCCAGCTGTTCCACTCTATGTCCGACGGCACCCTATACCAGCAGTTCTCCACCTCGCGTATCGACGCCGCGCACAACACCCACTCCGATGGCAGCCTGCCTGACCCACAGCTTGAGGAACTTTGCTCCCCAAACGGTGGAGCAGGCCCAGGACTACCTGACCGAACAGGCGTATGTGCTTCCCTCGTGGAGCAGCCAGTGGTGTATGGGTTGCGCACGCAGTGCACGGCTTTGACACCGACCCGACCGGGCTGCCGTCCTTCTATCAGGTATCCAGGCTCGGCCGCTAATCCTGCTTATTGTCCTTATTGATCAGCATGTCCGCCACCCGCTCCATGTGATTCCACAGGGCGGCGCGGTGGCGTCGTCGAGCTGATCTTCGCTGATGGTGTCGATGGCGTTGGGACATAAGTTCCAGCCAGCGGTCCCGCTCGGCTTGCCCAATGCTGAAATGGTGGTGGCGCATCCGTAGCCTTGGATGTCCACGATTTTGCGCAAACGTCTGCGGCCCGCCCCAATACTGCGCGCGAGGAACCACTTAAGACGCTGCTCAGCGCCCTCCCAATCGTCGTGGGATACATCGGCCGATCAGATCATCCCTCGCGGACCTGCTGGTAAAAGCGATGCACGAAAGTGGAGAACGTCTCCTCGCCGCCGACCGCGTCATAAAAGCTGGTTGCTGGTTCAGTCATGGTGACTAACTCTATCGGATGGCTCTTGGCGGGCGAGATGAGTGTGCATTTCCTAGCGCACAACAACCAGATTGCTGCTCATGCTCTATCAAACTGTCAAAAACCCCTGGAAAAATGGCAGTTTGATAGAGCACGGCGCTCCCAAAGGAATTGAACGCCGTTAGTGCAAATGTTTGCATAAAGATAGGTCCACTGCCAGGTACAGAAACACCCTGTTTTCGAACCCAGCGGTGGACCTACATGACAAGCACGTAAAATGTGCTTATCTCCAAGTCGAAAAACACCCCATTTTCGTGCTTGAGCATAAGCACACTTTGCAGAGCCCGAAAGTATACAAACCCTACAGCGCGTTCACATATCGTCGACGAGCCGGGCGGCGACGTGGCGGTGCGTTCGTCAACGTCGTAGCGGGGGTTGAGTTCCACGACGTCGACAAGCGCAGTTTGCCGGTTTCGGCGGCGGCGATGGCCATGGCGCGGATGAGAGCGAGGTCGATACCCACGGCGGCGGGGGCGCTGACGCCGGGGCAATGGAGGCGGGGGAGGGCATCAAGGTCGATGCTGAGGTGCAGAGTGTCCACACCCGCAGCGACTTCCCGGATCAGGCCGCCGCTGGGCGGGTGCCGTGCTGGCGAGTTCGTCGTCGGTGTAGTAGCTGACCTCGAGTTTTCGGCTTCGCTGAACAGTGCCCGGTGTTGTTAGGGTCGGGAGATGCCGAAGACGGTGTAGTTGAAGTCTTTGCCTGTGATGTCGGCGATTTGCCGGAAGGCGGAGGTGGGGTTGGTCGGCAACGCGGGAGGTCAAAGTGGGCGTCAATGTTGATGATTCCCTACGCTTCCCCGGTGGCTCGACGGAGTCCACGGTGAGCCGAAGCGTTTCCTGTGCCCGCCACCCAGCACTATCACGGTGTGTCCTTTGCTAATCAAAGCGTCAACGGCGGAGCTGAGGCTGTCGTGGCCGCCTTCAGGCTGGTGTGGTGGACGGTGATGGTGCCCACATCGTAGAGCGGTGTCGTCGGTGGACTGCCAGCCCGGCGAGTGCGGACATGATGTGTTCTGGGCCGCGTGAGGCACCTGTTCGTCCGTGGTTGCGGCGTACCTCGTCGGAGGCGAAGCCGATGAGTGCCACGCTGGTGCGTCCTCCAGTTCGTCCAGGTCCTGATGGTGGAGTGCCAGCGTGCGTGTTCGCCGGGGCCGTCGTTGCGTGGCCAACCCACGGGATGAAGTGAAGTCGCTCATAACCGCAAGCGATAGGCCATATAGGATAGTCAGCGTGGCTTCGAGCGTTCCGGCGGCGGCGCAGACATTGCAGATTTTTGGCGTTGCTCAGCCATATTGATGTGCCGATTTCGGCGGCGCGCATTCAGGCGGAGCTGGGGCTGCCACGTTCAACTACCTATCACCTGCTGACGGTGATGCGTGACGCTGGTTTTGTGACTTACCTCCCGGACACGCGGACGTATGGTTTGGGGACTGGCGGCTGCAGCACGCCAGCGCATATACCACCCAGCAGCCGCTGGTGCGGGCGACGGCGAAGCATGCCAGGGAGCTGGCAAGCTGGTGGGTGGGAGCGCGCACGGGGCGGCCTCGTCGGGGGTGAGGTGGTGTATTTGTTGGAGGAACGTTCTCGCGGGGTGTCCTTGATCACGGATGTGGGGGTGCGGTTGCCGCAGCCGCCACTGCGAGTGGGCGGGCGATGTTGGCGCAGCTTCCGGCGGCAGAGTTGAAGGCGCTGTATGGCGCGGGTGGGCACGGTCGTACAGGGAGTGGCTGGTACCGATCACCGAGGCCAAACATCGTGGTTGGGGGTCGAACCGAGGAGGTCAGCCCCGGTCAGGATAGCCTCGCTGTGGCGGTGGTGGATCATATGGGCCGTCCAGGGCTGCCGCGCTGGCGGTCACGTTTCGCGTCGGCAGCCCTGATAAAAACCGGGTCAACGAGGTGATCGAGCAGTTGCAGTCCCGGGCGGCGATGCTGGAGTCGGCACTGTTTGGGCGGTAGGTACCGATAGGTGTTTTGTTAGCTGGTGCTCACTGCGCTTGGCTGTCGCGCAGACGTCGACATTTCTGCTGGATTGTTGCGCACCGTAAGGAGCGCAGGCTATCGCGAACACCGTTTCTGTTGCGTCGGCCGTTGAGCATTGATGATGTGGTCAATGCGCGCGTTTCGACGCCCCCGTCGAACTCACCGATGAAGCGCTGGCCACCATCGCCGACACCCGCCACCGCATCGAAGAACTAGCCAACGACCCCACCCCGTTTACGGTATTTCCACCGGTTTCGGCGCGTTGGCCCGCCGCCACATTCCTCAAGCGATCTTCGCGCCCAGCTGCAGCGCAGCCTCGTGCGTTCTCATGCCGCGGTGTAGCGGCCCTGAGGTGGAGCGCGAGGTCTGTGCGCGCCCTGATGCTGCTGCGGCTTGTCCACCCTGGCCACGGGCCGCACGGGTGTGCGCCCAGTGGTGGCGTCCACCCTATGCTGCCGTGCTCAACGCCGGAATCACCCGGTGGTGCATGAGTACGGGTCGCTGGGCTGCCTCGGGGATTTGGCGCTGGCGCACTGCGCCTGGCACCCGCGGGCGAGGGTTTGTGCGCGTGGGTGCCGACGGCCCCGTCATCCCCGCCGCCGACGCCCCTGGCCGATCATGGCATCGAACCCCTGGTGCTGGAAGAAAAAGAGGGCCTGGCGCTGATCAATGGCACTGACGGCATGCTGGGCATGCTGTGCCTGGCTATTCATGACCTCACGCGCCTGGCGCAGGTCGCGATATTTCCACCGCCATGACGGTGGAAGCGACCTTGCGGCAGCCTGGGCGTGTTTGACGATGACCTGCAGCAACTACGTCCACACCCCGGCCAGGCCGTGAGTGCCGCGAACGTGCGCCTGGTGGCCGGGAACTCGGAGATTCTGGCGAAAGCCGGAGGATTTCAGCCGCAGCCACGTCCAGGATGCCTACTCGGTGCGTTGTTCACCGCAGGTCACCGGGCGCTTCCGGGATACTATCGACCACGCCCGGCGCGTTGCGGACTGGGGAGCTTGCGGCAGCGGTGGATAACCCGGTGGTGGCGTTGGATGGCCGGGTGGCATCGAACGGGAACTTTCATGGCGCGCCGGTGGCGGCATGTCCTGGATTTCTTGGCTGTGTGGCGGCTGATGTGGCGAGACGTCGGAGCGCCGGACGGATCGTTTCTGGATGTCGCCAGGAACCGCGGGTTGAATGCGTTTTTGGCTGATGATCCGGGCGGATTCCGGTCACATGATTGCACAGCATACGCAGGCTGCGATTGTGTCTGAGTTGAAGCGTACGCGGGCTCCTGCGAGCGCAGATTCTATTCCGTCGTCGGCGATGCAGGAGGACCACGTGTCCATGGGCTGGTCGGCGGGCAGGAAGCTGCGCCGGAGTGTGGATGGGTTGATTCGGTGTTGGCCATGAGGTGCCTGCGCGGCGCGGGCGATTGACATGCGTGCGCCGCTGACACCCGCCGGGGACGGGCGCTGTGGTGGCCTCGCTCAGCGAGGTGATCGACGGGCCCTGGCACGGACCGTTTCTCTCGCCGGAGATTGAGAAGGCGGTGGAGTTGGTGGCGTCCGGCGCGGTGGTGGATGCCGTGCGCGCTGCCGGGTGAGCTGGGGTAGCCTGCCGGAACCCACCTCCGCGCATTGCCCTCCACTACGCCAGTGTCTGGTATTCCAGACAAGTTCCCCCGTCCCGCTATCCCGCCTGATTGTGTTCGTGATTACACTCAAGCGCACATGTTATCTCCGACGCAGCCGGGCGTGGTGGCGCGGTGACAGCCCCGACGTGTTCCCTCACCTGAGGGTGAGTCGGACCGTGCATGCTGCAGGCAGGCGCGGCGTCGATAACAGAGACGGTAAAGAGCCGAAAGAGGGACAATGATGAATGCACCACGGGAGGTGCGTGCCCCGCGCGGCACGGAACTCAACGCGAAGAGCTGGCAGACGGAAGCACCGCTGCGCATGCTGATGAACAACCTGGATCCCGAGGTGGCGGAACGCCCGGAGGACCTGGTGGTGTACGGCGGCACGGGTCGCGCGGCCCGCAGCTGGGAGGCGTTTGATGCGATTGTGGAGACGCTGAAAGACCTGGAAGACGACGAGACTCTGCTGGTGCAGTCGGTAAGCTGGTGGGTGTGGGCGCACGAACCCGTGGGCACCGCGCGTGCTGATCGCTAATTCCAACCTGGTGGGGGACTGGGCGACCTGGCCGGAGTTCCGCAAGCTGGAGGCCGAGGGCCTGATCATGTACGGCCAGATGACCGCCGGGTCGTGATTTACATCGCCACCCAGGGGATTTTGCAGGGCACGTTTGAAACATTCGCCGCGATCGCGCGGAAAGCGCTTCGGCGGTACCCTCGCGGGCACCTTTGACCTCACGGGCGGTGCGTGGCGGCATGGGCGGTGCGCAGCCGCTGGCCGTGACCCTGAACGGCGGGTGCATCATCGCCGATGTGGGACGAAGCCCGCTCAGCGCCGTCAGCCAAACGCTACCTGGACGTGGTGGCCACAGACTCAACGAGGCGATTGCTGCTGGCCACGGAGGCGAAAGAGCGAAGAAGCCGCTGTCCGTCGGCGTTAGGGCAACGCCTCCGAGGTGTTCCCGGAATGTTGCGGCATCGCGCCGGGGAGTTCACGGTGGATATTGTCACCGACCAGACCAGCAGGCATGACCCGCTGGCCTACTGCCCAGCGCGAGGTGGCGTTTGAGGATTGGCAGCGGGAAGCAGCCGAAGACCCTCACGACGTTCACCAAGAAAGCCCGCGAGTCGATGGCGTCACAGGTGCAGGCCACGGTGGAGTTCCAAGACGAGGGCGCAGAGGTGTTCGACTACGGCAACTCCATCCGCGACGAAGCCCGCCTCGCCGGCTACAACCGCGCGTTTGAATTCCCCGGTTTCGTGCCCGCCTACATTCGTCCCCTGTTCTGTGAGGGCCTGGGCCCGTTCCGGTGGGCTGCACTCTCCGGCGACCCGGAGGACATTCGGGTCACTGACCAGGCGCTGAAGGAACTCTTCCCCGACAATGAGCATCTGCACCGCTGGCTGGACGCCGCTGAGGAGTTCGTAGAGTTTGAGGGCCTCGCCCGCCCGCATCTGCTGGCTGGGTTATGGCGAGCGCCACAAGGCCGGGTTGTTGTTCAACCAGCTGGTCAAGGAAGGAAAGGTCAAGGCCCCGATTGTTATTGGTCGCGACCACCTGGATTCCGGCTCGGTGGTTTCACCGTACCGCGAGACCGAATCCATGCTGGACGGTTCCGACGCCATTGCGGACTGGCCGCTGCTCAACGCCCCGACCGCCACCTCCTCCGGTGCCACCTGGGTGTCCATTCACCACGGCGGCGGCGTGGGCATCGGACGCCCATCCACGCAGGTCAGGTGCGCGTTGCCGACGGTACCGACCTGGCGGCACAGAAGATTGACCGCGTCGCTCACCAACGACCCAGGCATGGGCGTGATCCGCCACTTCGACGCCGGTTACGATCGCGCCGCCGAGGTGGCCAAGGAACGCGGCGTTCGCGTGCCCATGCCGTTCGTCTCCAGGGAGGACTAACACCATGACCAGCACCGCCACGCTTTTCACCAACATCGGCGAGCTCCGCACCGTCAGCGACCTAGGCACTTTCACGACGCCGCGCTCGTCGCCGAGGACGGCATCATCACCTGTTGCGCCGCCGCCGACGCCCCCGCCTGCGACACCCAGGTGGATCTCGAAGGGCGGGCGGTGCTGCCCGGATGGGTGGACTCCCACACCCACATGATTTTCGACGGCGACCGCGCCGCCGAGTTCGAAGCCCGCATGGCCGGGCAGGACTACGCCGCCGGGGGCATCGCCATCACCATGAACGCCACCCGCGCCGCCAGCCCCGAACGCCTGCGTGAGCTTCGACGCCCGCGTACACGCCGCGCACCTCGGCGGCACCACTCGCTGGAAACCAAAAACCGGGTACGGGCTCGACGTAGAGAGCGAAGCCCTAGCCGCGCAGTTGGCGGCCGATGCCGTAGGCGATGTCACCTTCCTCGGCGCGCACGTCGTCCCGCCCGGCGCGGACCCGGAAGACTACGTTGACCTGGTCACCGGTGACATGTTGGATGCGGTGGCCCCCACGCAGTGGATTGACGTGTTTGTGGAACGCGGTGCCTTCACCGAAAGACCAGTCGCGCCGGGTACTTCATGCGGCATGAGCGTGGCCTGGGCGTGCGTGCATGGCAAACCAATTGGGTGAGGGCGCGGGTGTTGCGTTGGCAGTGGAGCTCGGCGCGGCCAGCGTGATCACGTGAACCACCACCGACGCTGATGTGGGAGGCCCTGGCGGGGCTCAGACACGGTGGCCATGGTGCTGCCTGCCTCGGATTTGTCCACCCGGCAGCCCCTCGCCCCGGCGCGGCGGCTGCTGGATGCAGGGCAACGGTGGCGATTGCCAGTAATTTGAACCCGGGTACGTCGTGCTACGTCGTCGATGAATTTTTGTGTTGGAACGGCGGTGCTGCAGATGGGACCCAGCCTGATGAGGCGATCCGCGCCGCCACCTGGGGCGGTGCACGGGCACTGTGGCGCCGCGATGTGCGGGGCGGCAGGATCGCACGGGCCGCCCGGCTGTGGGTACGCTGGTGCCGGGCGCGGCGTGACCCGCATGCTGGATACGTCTCACGCGATTGACCTGGCGTATCGCCCGGCTATGCCGCTCACACATTCCACCTATGTGGCAGGCGTACGGGTGGCCTGATTATGACCTGATTTAGGCAGCCCGAAGCGGCGTCGGAGTTTGTTTTCGCAGCGCCCCGACATGACGGACCCGAGTTGTAGCAGGCGCATGGTGCGTTCTGCGGCGTCGGAAAGCAGTTCCGCCCGTCCCGGACGGCGTGTTCCAGAGGCATGGGCACGGTCATGATGGAGGCGACGGCCCCGATGCCGATGTCGTGGACTCGGGGCGCGCCCTCCCCAAGCGAACCCGCGAGGGCGAGGACGGGCACGCCGGTGGCCTGGGCGCGGCGGGCGATTTCGCGGGGACTTTGCCGTGCGGGGTTTGTAGTCAATGGCACCCTCTGCGGTGATAACCAGGTCGGCTTCTTCAAACAGATCGTCGAGGGTTTCGGCGTGCCGTTCAGCATGGAGCCTCAAGAACACGTCGAAACGGTTGTGGGCCTCCGCGCCAAGAGCCATGAGTCCGGCACCCTAAAGCCTCGGATGCCCCGGAACCGGGGCCGGTGGATATTGGTGTCGGGATTGAAGGTCTGAACCAGCAGGTCAGCCCAGTGTGAGGGCGCGACCCAGGCTGTCCCACCTGTTCCGGGTGGCGCCTTTTGCGGCTCGAACGACGGCGGCGACACCGTGGTCGCCGGTGAGGACGTTGTGCATGTTGCAGGCCAGGTGGAGTCGCGCCTGGTGGATGCGGGGGTGCAGGTTGCTGGTGTCGATGCTGGCGGCATTGTGGAGGGAGTTCCCGCCGAGGCCGATGTCCGCACCATTCTCGTCGAGGATGCGACGCCCAGTGCGTGAGCGCCCGGCTCCGCCGTCGGTGGTACCCGAGTCGCCGCAGCCGACGATGATGGTGCGCATGCTTTTATCCAGGGCGTCGGCAATGAGTTCGCCGACACCGACGGTGCTGGTCATGCCTGGTCGCGCATGTCGCTGCGCAAGCGACAATCCGCCAGTGGAGGCCATTTCCACCACGGCGGTTTTGTTGGCCAGCTCCAGCCAGGTGGCGGCGACGCTCTGGCCCTCTACCGGACCCTGCACTTTCTTGTGGTGGGGGATGGCGTCGGGACGGTTGGAGAGTATTTCGATGGTGCCCTCCCCACCGTCGGGAATGGGCTGTCTGTCAACGCGTACCCCGGGATAGACGCGGCGCACCCCTGCGGCGATGGCGTCTGCGACGTCCACTGCGCTGAGGCTTTTGAACTCCGCTAGCCACAAGGATCTCGTTCGGGCATGGCATGAGGCATGATGGATCCTTTCGTGGAGTCTGTGCCGTGCATAGGTACAGTGGCATTTAGAGGTATAGCGGAAGTCCGAGGTGAGGCCAGATCCAGAAAGAGAAGATAATGATGCTCACGATGTGCACTGGCAGTAGCAGCATCGACACGCGCAGGAGCTGCTGGTTGGTAAACACCGGAATGTCTTCCTTGATGGTGCTGGAACATGGCCAGCGGCTTTTGCGGAGGCGGGCAGGGTGTGCAGAAGCTCTGCGGCGGCGGTGGAGATGAACGCCGCAGCCACCGGGTCTCACGCCCACCGTGGGTGCGAGCATGACGATCATGGGATGAGCACCGCCGACCGCGCCGACCGGGACTGGATGAGAATATGCGCCAGCGTCGACAGCACGATGATGAGCAGCACAAACACCGCACGCGCCGTCCCAGATCCCGCGTTGAGGTGTGCTCCGCCACGTATCGCGCGGCACCCGAGTTGGAGCATGGTCACGGCCAGGGTGGCGGCCATGAACAGCAGCAGCGTCCACGGCACCTTCTTGATGGCCTCGTCCAGCGAGATCAGCCCAAACCCAGGTGCCACCACCACAAGGCCGCCAGCAGCGCCACTAGGGCCGGGGTGGATGCCGTGCAGCGACCCGTACTCTACAGCAGCACCGCCAGGCACAACACCAGCAGCGACCGTGATTCTGACTCGCGACAGCGGACCTTGATCTTGTGTACCCGCCCGCATGCTCAGCGAGGGATTCCAGGCTGAGATCCAGCCTCGCCCGCCGCCTGCTTGACGACGTCGCGAACAAAAATCACCTCCGCGGCCAGGTGCGAGGTCACTATAGCCAAAGGCAAACCGGCAATCAGCCAGCTGGCAAAACCCGATTGATTTCAGGTTGTTGTCCTGCAGAATCTGGTCAGTAATCAGGTGCGCGCCCGCACCGATGAGCGGAAACCCACCGCCGAAAGCAGAATCACCGACGGGAACAATGCTTTAGCGTGACCACCAGCCACGAATGTTGGGCTTTAAGGACCCCGCCCAGGCGACGAACACTGGCACCAACAGCGCCGCTCGCCCAGCCGTTGCGGGCACTGCAAACACCGTGCACACGGTGGCCAGTGTCACCGCGTGCACCAGCATGCGCGGGTTCTTCGTCCCGGGCCAGATGATGACCGCTCCACGCATGGCCAAGCCGGATGTGGCCACACCTGTCGAAATGATGAAAGCGCCGATGAGCAGCTACGTTGTTGTGTCGCCCAGCGGGCCGAAAAACTCGTCGACTGTGATGACGCCCGTGAGCACCAAGATACTGGAGCCGCTCTAGGGCAACGTAGGTGTCGTCAATGGAGGAAAAATACCCAAAAACCACACCGCCACCCCGAACACCCGCGAATGTGGTGCGAGCGTCCCTGGGAGGGAATCAGGCAGCTGCCACAGTACCAAGGCCAGCAGCAGGGCTGACACGATGGGGGCGATGCGATCTTTGCGCAGTACGTACTGTGAAACGCCTCCCTCACCCACGTGAAGCGTCGCGAACCCAGCTCCTGGTCCAACCGGTTGGCGGTGTGTACCGATGGGGAGTAGTGCGTAGTGGGAGGCATCATCTGGTGTATCCGCTTGCCCGTCGCTGGCCCGGTCGTGCTCGGGGCCGTTAAGATCCTTTCTGCCCTTCCTCCGCCTCCGTCTCCGGGTCCTCTTGGGCGCGGTGTCGTCCTCGTGAGAACTGCGGGGTGAGTCGTAGCAGCACCGATTCGTACCGCCGTGCTGGCGCGGGCGACGGGGACGTGGGACGCGGGCGTCGTCAGGATGGTCGGTTGTCTGGCCGCTTCGGCGTTCAGCGGATCTCATGCAAAGGAGATCACCTCAATCGGTAACCAGCACCACGAACTGTTTCTACTCTTTCTGAACCAATTTTTCTTTCGTAAAGTCCGAATATACACGTCCACAACATTTGAGCCAGGATCAAAAATCCATGTCCCACACTTTGCTCAAGAGTTGAGCGCGTGACATCACCTCACCTGGGTTTCTATCAAAGTTTTACTAAACCCATTTCACGGCGAGAAACATCCCGCCATTTATCCCCCACTTTGACCCGTTGAGTCCGTAGATCCAGGGTTAAATCATCGCGAGTAAGAATGTGGGAGGAATCACTCGGAACGATCCATGAGGCGCAAACGAATGCGGGCCAAAAGTTCCCGCAAATTGAACTGGCTTAGGTACGTAGTCATTTGCCCCACCCTCTAGGGTGCGTACGCGGTCCCTCAATGTTGGTCCTAGCCGTCAATACTGATCACTGGGAGTATCTCCTGCACAGCACGAAGCTGCCGCAGCACCGACCCCATCAATCTCAGTGCAGGCCCAGATCGAGGACCATGAGGTCAAAGGCGCCGGTGCGCGAGATTAAAGGCATCAACCCCGTTTTCTGCAATGTCGCAGTGTAGCCCTGCTGCGGTGAGTCCGCGGTCAATGAAGTCCGCGATGCCTCTGTCATCCTCAGCGATCAAAATACGACCTCATGGTCTAGTCTCCTTCTCGATCAACCCATCCCACTAATCCTCACTGTGCCCTGGTCATCCCTCGTCGTATGGACGACCAGCCGGGCAACTCAAGCCCAAACGTCGCGCCGTAGCCCTCAGTAAAGATCCGCACCCACGCAGAACCATCATGCGCATCCGCAATGGCCCGGAACGATAGACAAAACCTAATCCCTGCCCCATTATGCCGTTTAATGGAGCCACGTCCGCGACTAAAACGTTCAAATAGCCCCGGAAGAACGTCGGCCGGAATACCGGGGCCAAAATCTTAATCCACAGGCGTAAAAATGCGTTCTCACCTGGCCGATAAACGCACTACCAATCTCAATGGCGTCGTTATCTGTGGTGGCGAATAGCATTACTAAAAGTTCCAACATTGCCTGTGTGATGCGTTGCTCATCCATCATACCATGCCTTCCGCCACCGCAGCAGCGGATAGTGCGCGCTGCCATCACATGTGTTTATCCTCAATATCGATGGTCAACTCGGCGGCATCCACCATGGTGGGGTGCACAAAAATCGGCGGAGTCGGCAATGGCCAGGTGAGCAAAATCATTAACATGCGCGCCATGCGGTCCAGCTCGTCGATGGTCAGGAAATGGATCGTTCCCTGTTCCTCGTAGCTCGCGTCGTTGAGTAGTTCCAGCTGGCCCGGATCACCGTAATGGGGTGCGCAGCCCGCGGCCCGCGTCGTCCACAAACCGCCGCTGGTCGCGGTAAGAGCGCCCAAGCGATCCAGCATGCCGTCAAACGTTTTGCGCTAACCGCGCGATTTCGTCATGCCCCACCACGGAACGCGCTGCGACAAATCCGAATCAGTAATACTTGCCGCCACCTGGCGTAAATCACGCAACGGTGCGAGAATCTGACCTGCCACCAGCCACGCGATAAACGACGTCACGGCCAAACCACCGGCTCCCACCAGCGCACTCGACCCCATCTGCCCAGAAACCTCGGACCGTGATGGTTCGGTAAACACCGCCACCACAAACACGCTTTCGGAGCCCCTGGTACTTAAACCGCCCTTGGTCCTGATGGCTTTTCCGGCTGCCACGTGGGCCAGAGGTCGTCACCGCCACCCGTCCCAATGCACCTGGCCCAGCTCACTATCCTTGTAGACGCTCTGAAGGATTGTCCGACCGCAACACACTACTCACCAGCGGGCTGTTGACTGCACCCCAGCGCACATGCGACCCACTGTTGCCCTGATAGATCCATCTGGACCAGCTGACCGTCCACCATGCCGAAAAATAGCCTGATTGTTGGACACAACCCGCGGGACAGATACACTCCATCATGCGCCGGGACGTCGTAAACGGCGCCGCCGTTTGAGGGTCTCGTGCCGCTTTCCACGAATGCCCTAACCCGAGACCTCCCTGTCTCTACCGTTGCGTTCGCGTCCTCTTCAATGCGCGAAAAACAGGAACGTCCGTGTGGTCAAAATGACGGCAGCAACGCTAACAACACCGTGTGGCGATAATCCAGTAGGAAATGCGCCAGCGGGCGGAAGTTTGGTGCTCATGGTCGTACCTCAAGCCCCTGCTGCGATAGTTGCCAAGCGACGTCACCGATGACGTCAAGTGGCTGATAGTTGAGCGGTACCTGTGGGACAACGGGCAGTACGACCGGGGGATGCCAGGGAGCCGTGCGGCGGTGGTGGTGGGGCGGGTTCTGGTTCGCTGCGGGCTTGTGCGGTGTCAGGCTCACAGGCGGTTGCGAATGCACTTCGAGCTTTTGTGGTTCCCCGTGCGTGGATGAGCGGCACCTTCAGACGACTTCTGGATCTGGGTATGCAAAACCACCGGCGAGGGATCCACGCGCGGTATCTGCTTGTTGTTAGTAAGCGCTGCGCTCGGCGATGGCAAGCCCGATCAGCGCTACTAAGGTTCCGACCAGGGGAGGAACCGAGCGAATGTCATCCATGTATTCCAGTAACAATCTAGAGGTAGACGGCTCGTTAATTCATACGTGAGATTTTTCATCATCCCAGTACAGGACTGGTATGACTATAGTGTTTCTGCTTGCAAATCTGAGAGGTCACGCCGGAGGTCCTCGGGCGTTATCGGTCAGAAAACCTCCCATAAGTGTGCGGTGCGTCAATGAAATCAGTGAAAAAGTCCAACGGGGTAGTGGACATGTGAACTATGGGCAGGTTGCCTTCACGAAGATACTATCAGTCTGACTGTGATCAGCTTTTCATAAAAACCCGTCCTCACTATCCAGGTATTGCCCTCATGTGTTACTTTTGTGTCACTGAACCAGGGACATCGTCATCAATCTTGATGTTCACACTGGGGGTCTCAATGTGGAGTTCATCCAGGCGGGGGTTAGTTGTCTGGCGAGGTTAGGTCCATCTCTAGCTCGCCACTGATCTTGTCGACGCCCGCGTCAACATCAAGGTCGCCGTCTGCGCCCTCATCAACGCATATCACCGGGCCGAAGGCATCTTTTTAGCTGGTTGCCCGCAACCTGAATCTCTATGCGTGCGGCGGCAGTGTTTGGCCTCTGGAGGCTGTGGAGTGACCGTTGATGTGGGAAATGCCGCTGGTGCCATCGTCGCTGGGCAGTGGCATGACGGTGACGTTGGAAGCCGTGTTGTTGCCGTTGGAGGAGCAGGCGCCCAAGCCACTAACAAGCGACAGACGCTGCTACAAGTGCGCGCTGAAACACGGAGTGTGGTGTTCAGCAGGGATCTATTTTTCACGCCTTGTGCCAGGGACAGTACGAAGAACAATGCGAGCATAAAACGCGACAGAATGGGGCGAAAGGGGACGGGGCTTGAAGTGTTATGTGGAGTCAGAATGCACGGAATACGGGAGGTTGTTGTTTTAACGTCCATTGTGCGCTGAGTGTGGGAAATGGAGTCTGCTTGCACCGCGAAGGCAGTAGGCGCGCACAGGAATGCTGTAGCAGCTGCGTGCTGCTGCGCGATGTGGGGTGCTCAGTGATGAAAATTTAGAAGGCTTTACCTGGCAACCAAGCAAAAAGCTTATTAAAAAGTTGTCATTTTATTTGCTAAGGTGACCTTTTTATCAAAGATGATGCAGGTCGACCTGATTTCGTCCCCGAACCGCCTGAGAGCCCACTTTGCCTGCTGACTGGATACTGCTTTCCCGTATCGATTTTTCCTCATTCGGTCGCTACTGCCGCTGTGTCGAGGTCGTGCGCTGGATTCACCAGGTACGCCAGCAGTGCGCGGTGATGCAGAAGGGTGTCGGATGTCGAGTGAAGAAATTGACGAAAACGTAAACCACTTTGTTTTCTAGGTGTCCTTGTGTGATTACTACATAGGTGTTCGGCTGCGTTCTACAACATCTCACTACGTACGGCTCGATGTCGTCCGATGATGCCGCCAGTCCGCGGATCCAGCAACCTACAACACCACTGTCGAGGGCGTCAGTGTCCCGCTATGACTGTACCCATGTGCGCGGTTTTCACCCCTTTGTGCCTCGCGCACCGGACCAAAGCGGCAGCGTGATTGTCTTTGGCGGTTCAGAGGGTTCGGTCTCGAGGACGCCGCAGAACCCGCCTCGGTGGCGTGGGAGGCGTATTCCGCTGTTTTTCTTCGGCCAGGACGGCCAGCAGAGCGCCCCAGGAGGTGCCCTGGAGTTCATTGAGGAAGTCCATGCTGAGGCCCCACACCCGATCACGGTGCGGGGGCGTCGAAAGGCGGAACTGGCGCTGAACCCGGCGGCCCGCTGCTACCCGGAGATCGACAATGTGATCGCGGTTGCAACCCAGCGCCTACAGCTCAACGGGCTTGACTTGCACTCCTCATCGGACCGCAGCCCGCATCTCGTGGAAGTGGCGGGCGAGCCTGTGCCAGCATCCTCCGTTTGCCGCTGATGCCACCGTCACTGATGCGCACCATCGGCGGTAGCCTCCTGAGTTTCCCCACCTCCTCCCGGGCCGCGTACGACGCCAGCCTGAATAAGGCATCCGAGTCGGACCGTGAAAACCGCCCGCATCAAGGTGGAAAAAACTTCAAGGGAAACATCCTGCCGCTGGCAGGCGAGGATGACAGGATGGGATCGCGCAGGCGCGGCCTCCATCATTGCCGATCACGCGTCACGACGCCCCGATGGATCCGGCACCGTCGAAAGCTTCACCATCCAGGGCCGCACGCACTTTTGGCGGCCCACGCTACATCGCCGCTGGCCTTGACTCAGCGGCAACGAGGACGCCAACAAGCACGCCCATCAGACCCTGACGAGGTGATCATGCGCGTACGTTGCCGGACCGGGCACTGAAGCGCAGCAGCAGCACAGTAAGGAGAGTGCATACTGTGCGCTTATCACCCATGCGGCATCAGCACTGGTTGCGAGCGGCACGCTTCCACGCGATCCTGATTCTCCGCCACCACCGGCGCGCCAGCCCTGCGGGAGATCACTCGCGCGAGCAGCGCATCTGCGGCAGCAATAGCGTCCTCTGAAAATGTCCCAGGTGGGGTAGAGGCCCGTGAGACTGCAGCCACCCTCAGAGGAGAATCTCGCCACAAATCCGCCGTTATTCGAAGTAGCGCGACCAAGCGTCAGCGAGCGATGCTGCGGAACCCGGATAGGTAAAAGCCGTCCAGCTTGTAGCGACGATCCAGGCTGGACAAGGTACTCGCCTCACATCCGTCAATTCCGCAAACACGGCCCGCTTTGCTCAGGGTATCTCACTCGCAGCACGAGTGCGTTGGGCATAAGGGCTGGCTGGCGGAGCTATCGCGACCCAATCTTCTTGAATCGCCGCTCCACCTCAGTAACGGCATTGGCGCCAACCAGGATGCGGACAATGCCGCCCAGTGGGAGTTCCCGTATCCACACCAAGCCTCAGCTGGCGGTCTCATCGGCGAGGATGGAGGTGAAAACGCGATGCTGTCTCGCCTCAGGCTCGCCGTCCGTGCCAGCGCTTTCTGCGTGCTAAAGGCCAGCTGGTGGTCGGAACCGAGCGATCGAGCGCGCGCCGAGCTAGGCGTCGACAAGCAGCCGTGCCGGTAGCTCAGCCCAATCCGATCGGCGGCTGGCCACGCGCCTCGCGGGCCTCAGCGCAACACCCACACGCAACCCTGGTTTCGTGCGGCGGCACCTTTGGGCGATTCAGGGCCGTGGAAGTCGCGTGTCATCTCAGCTCGCCGTTGCGGGGCCGGTCTGCCGCCGCCAGACCAGCAGCAGGGAACGCGCCACCGGGTCGGATCAGCGACATGTTGAGTGCGTGAGACAGGCGCAGGGAATCCGGTCCGAGCTATCAGCGCAGTAGGCGGAGGCCATCGCCGCTGACCAGCACAGGTCCGCCACGGCACCTCCACCAACCCACAGTAACCGGAGTGGAGGCCCTGACAGATCCAAGCTCTACTGCGCGGTGGGTGCGCACCCACTCTGCTTTCCTGTGTCCGGCATCACCGAATAAGGCCTACGCGATGCGGGTGGCCGCGCAGCCATGGCTGGCGCCGGGCGCGGGCAATCCAGCTGCTCCACCTCGAAGTTGTGAGATAACTGCCGCCTTTGCACAGCGGGAAACGCGTGCGATGGTGTTGATACCGGTGGTCTTTAGCCACCGATCAGCCTGCAGCCCAGCAGATCGCGCGCACGGATGCTCCGCCAGCGCAGCCAGCAGGTCGCCGCGCGGCGCTGCCGTAACGCGTGAGCCTCGCAAAATGCCGCCTCACGCCGGCCAGGAAGCTGCATCGCGGCCCACGCATGCCCGGGTAACCGCTTCAGTATCGACGCCCTCGTACAGGGTAATGCCGTCAAAGTTCCGCTCCACCGTCCTACGTCTCGCGGCATCGGGTGAACACCGGGTGGCAGGAGGAAGCTGGTCATGCCGGTGGTAGGCCCAGGACTTTTCGATGCTGGCGAAGGTCACCCAAGCGGTGGCCAAATTTGCCCTCTCTGACTGGGAGATCGACGCCGCCCAGGGTGGCAGTGCACCTGTTCAGCCACTAAATCGCCTACCCATTCCGCCGGTGACCAGGGTCGCCGGAACCACATGTGCGCCAGGCAGTCTGTGCAGAATTGTGCCACAGCGGCGTTCTTGTAGAGGTAACGCGCTCACTTTTGGAGGTGGTGAATATGTACTCTGCTACGGAATGCGTTTCCGCCGCACTCTCATGCTTTGCAGCGCAGACAGTTGCCTTCACGGGCACCTGATCGCATTTTGGCCAGCGCGATAGGCGCGCCAGCGGCGGATGGCACCAGCCAAAACCCTGCTTGAGTACTCGCAAGATGCGTTCCGCATCAAGAGTGGTGCCAGATGCGCGGCAGTACAGGCCAAACGGCATTGCGGATCGTCGGCTGGATTCACGTTTCCTGGGCGTCAAAGGTCAGCGTGCTCGACCAACTACTCCGCGTACCTGTAAGCGCCCGGCGCAGCTAGCGCAACCAGGTAGGGTGGACAAGAGAGGCCGATGCGGGAAGATGCGACCCTCACCGCCGGCGGTGAACGTCCTGCTCCGCGTTGGAAATAACCTCCAGTTGTCATGGCGTGCACAGCAGTCTGTATCAGCCTGTCAGATCCTCGCCATCAGCGAGGCAAACACGCGCTTGGCGTCAGCGGTTTCAAATCGGGTGGCGGCAGGTACTACCTCGTCAGCTGGCCAACAGCGGTGCAGCCCTGACCAGGTGCGCGCTGAGTACTCGCAGTTCGGTGATGCGGAGAGTGCGCTCACCAGGCGTAGCAGGCCGCGCAGCGCGCGCGCCGCGCTGGGTCGTAATCCTTTCTCGTCCAGGGGTGACGTAGAAAACTTTCGGTGATGCCGTTACGCACTGGCGATTGATCTCCCGACGCGCGCGGCTCCGCAGATCAATGAACGTGTCGCAGGTCCTTTTGACGGTGAATTTCACCGTGAGATGGACTGAACTCTTTGTCGTTGCAGTGAGGTCCAGCGTAATGTCGTAGCGCTAGACGCTGAGGACACGGGCCCGTTCTGCGGCTTCGCGTGACCCGGGTTAGATGGAGGGACGCCGCGATGGCCTTTTCAGCACATGACGACTCATGTTGTTGTGTGTGTTGCGGTTAGTGGCTCTGTGACTAATTCCTGCGCGCTCAGATGGTGGTCGTTGGAGTAACTGCACCATCACTGAATCAGAGGAAAGCATCATGTTCTGCGCAAGTCCCATTCTGGTTTGATGTCTCCTGCCCTACTGCTGGGCGACTTCCTGCTGACTGGACGAAATGGTAGAAAGTTCAGGAGCATTGAGGGTTGAGTGGATCCCGATGCGCGTTTGTCCGTCCTCACCGAGCGTTGACTACCTCCTCGAGGACTACCGCCGAAGATGGAAGCCAATCAGGTCCAGCTATGTGTTCGCGGCCGCCGGCAGCTCAGTACGGCAGCGGACAGCCCCACACCGACCTGGGAACGTGCAATCACAACGGTGAGTAAGGTGGCGCGAAGGCTCACGGCGCGTACGAAGCCTCGACAGGAATCCTCGCGCTGTCACCGAGCCTACCGGCGACTCAAGCTCGACGTCGCTCTACCACCACCGAGGTGTTGACGATCAGCTCCGCGCCTCACCACCAGGGCGCGATGGATCGCGTGCTGACGAGGCAGGCACCTGGCTAAGCCGTGCGCATGACACAGCCTTTCGCCAGGCCACCCGTATTCCACGCGCGCGAGGATGCCGGAGCACCTTTGACGGGCAGTGCCCGAGCGGCGACTACTCTTGAACTCGTTGCTCCCGCACTGAAGGCCCCGAATCCAATCTAACTGCAGCCTGCCGCACGTATCGTGAATCGAGAGCATCGTGGCCTCTCTGGGCTGAGTAACCCAGGAGGCGGTACCGCGCCTGAATTTCAATCTGGCGCGCGACAGGCACAGCGATAGCTTTCGCGGCGCAGGCCATGTTGCGTGCATCGCCTGTCAGCCCTTTTTGCTCTGCGGGACCATCCACAGCCAGAAGATTCAGTCGGGTCGTTGGCAAAAGAGTGCGTTCTTCTGCCGTGAGCGTTGCGCGCCGCTCGTATGTATTGACATAGCCACCACGATCAATCTGCACCGCCTGAGAGTGCCTGGCCAGGCTAGCGAATGTCTTTGCCTGTGGGGCTCGCAGAGTCCACCACCACAACGCAGTCCCTGTGAGCCAGTTCTAAGTTCCACGTTGGCGAGGTCGCGTCGAAGAATGGCATTGCGTCGCACCTCATTGTGTCCGCTCAACCGAGATGTTATCTGACCAGCGTTGCCCCAAACCGATCACGGTTGAGCCCTGCCCGGCGCACGCCTTTGACGGGAAGCGGACTGGCATACGCGGCGATGGAATCAGCCTCGCTGGAAAGCTGAGTCAGGAGCGTGCCACCCAGAGGATCCAGACCCATCCGAGCTGCCCACGGTTTGGCGAGTTGTCCGTGGGAACTCACAGCGCAATGCTGCCGACCAGCCATACAGGGCCATCACTCAAGCCCAGTATTTTGTCTCACGCCCTGCTCGGCAGACCTCGTACTATGTCCTTCTGCCATGTCGCCGTTTACGTACTGCTTCCCAACAGTATCGGCGGTAGACATTGCGCTGACATGCCCCCATCTGGGCTACATGTGCGAAGAGGAATGCTCGAAGCTGACTTTTTCCAGGCGGGCGGGCATGTATGAACAGGCAGGATCTGAGGCCGAGAGCTGCCGCTGCGTAGGCGGTCGAGCGGGAAACCGCCGAGACGGTGCGGAATTGCACACGCTGCACTCTCTCTCCAGCGGTCGGGGCCGCGGAGGTTCTGGAATACGGGGAGTGCCTGTAGACGTCTCGCGAGTGACGGTGACGTTTCGCAGCAGTGGCAGGCCGCCGCGACGTCACCGATGTGGTTTGATGAGAAACGCGGCTCGACCCTGGAATTTATCCCGCGCCATGGGAGGTGCGAGGACGGCTGTGAGCCTCGATCGGGCACTTCCAAAAGCTTCAGGGTTTTGCGCGGTCAGTTGTTGGTACAGGTCGCCGCCGGAGCATGTGCGTAGTCAGGTTGTTTGAGCTGCAGTGCGACGCGGCGATATTGCGCGGGGCTTCAGTGAGCTCTGACAGTGATGCGGTTCGATCGACCGATGCAGCCAGTGCGCACGTCTTCACGCTCGGTGGGAGAGAGGAAGTGCGTCCCGCGACCGGTGGGAACGAGGAAGAAGGTACCACGTGTGTGCGCCATATCGATGACCTGCTTCAACAGTGCTGGAGCTTGCTAATACTGCGCAGGTCAGGAATTGATTTGCTGTCGGAAGCCGCATCCCACCGCATGTGGAGCCACGCGCGTCGACGAATGTTCCGGGGAAGCCGCGAAAGAATCTACGGGTGGCGGCGGTGGCGCCGCCGGCGGACATAGACATGGGTCTTCGGCCCCAGCCTCCAGCGAGTGAAATGCGCTCGGTGAGGAGTTTCTGGGGCCATCTGATGGTGAGATGGAGACGTTGGTTTAACGACGTCCCGCATCACACCAGTTGTTCCAAGTCCCCTGTTCGCAGGTCACCGCCGGTCAGGAAACCACCAGGATAGGCGTGGTAGCTTGCCAGGGCGTCGAGAAGCTCGAGGCCGTCCCTCGGTGCTGAGCGACTGCTGTGCAGGTTAGGCGCGGCACGGCAGTGTTTGCACACCAAGGCGCAGGCCCGCGGACCTCCCAAAATGATGATGAAGGTTTGCGTGTGATGTCGTCGAACGGTGCGAACCGTCGCGCGTGACATGGTGTCGCCCTGCTCATACTTAAGCGCGCGCCCTCACCTACATACGTTAGCCCCGGATACCCAGTTATCCATCAAAAGTTGGAGAAACGTCACGTGCGCTTTTTGGTTGAGTTCATGCGCTTCTTGGTCGAGCCAGCCAGGAGTAAAACGAGTCAGCCACACCAGGAAATATGCGTTTTACCTGGAGCGACTGTAGGTGTCTGAGATGAAGAACAGCTACCAAGCACCCTCACTGATGCCGGGCACAGCGATCGATTGTGGGGCGCACGATTACGATCCTGAAGATGATTACCCAGCACTCTGGCATCGAAGCGCGTATCGCACAGGGGAGTGATCCCGCTCGTTGGGCACGTTGGGGTGGTTCAGGAAATGAGATTGCGGGCCAAGGTTAGCAGCACGCTCAGCCCTAGCGTGGTCGCCGAGATTGCGCGCCTGCCCGGAGCATAATAACGCCCAGCTCATTGGTATCGGCGGACGCATGCATAGCGAGGACGAGGGCTGCTGCATTCGTCGACGCCTTCCTTTCCGAAGAATGGAGCAGCGAACGGCATCAACGACGCATTACGATGTCATCGCGATTGCGAAAACAGGAATCGCCCCCAACCCGCCCAAACACAGCAGAGGGCGGGGGCCAGCGCGGGTGACGAACTAATCAAAATGTCGCCAATACCGCCGCCGAACATTCCATCAAGGAAGCGCCATCGCATCGCCGCCGAAAAAGTCCGTCCAAGAATCCCCACCATCGCCCCCTAAAGGCATCGCTGATGCCAGATAGGGTATCCCTGCGGAATCGCGCCGATTCCGCTATGAAGGCTGCGCAGCTGAATACCCAACCCGGACATGCCATTAAACAAGGTGTTGAACAGCATCATTGAGCCAGCAGTCCATCAAACCGGTGCGCAACGACCCGCCCACCGCGCTCGGAATACTCACCCAGCAGAACCGGACGCCAGCAACGGTGCCACCAGGGTAGTAGTAGCGTCTGCCTCCAGCAACCGGCGAGTGATGCATGCCCCTGCGAAATGCAGTGCGTTGCTCGGTAACTTTACCCTGCCCGCCGCTGTCACTTCCAGTGGTGAAGCTCGTCCGTGCGGGCGTCTCTACATCTCCCGGCTGCGTTGATGTAATCAAGTTCAAGAGCGGACCTCCGTGCAAGCTTTGAGCCTGTTCTCTACCGGCAGCGGTGCTGATTCAGACGACGCCGCGCAGGCACGCCCGAAGCGTCAGCAATGGCCTGAGTGGGATGCGGTGTCAGTTCCCGCGATGGTCAACACCTGTGAACCTAGCTGCCTCAATCCAGCGCCAGCATCCGCAATGGCATCAAGTTCTGTTTCCTGAATCGTTTGACGTTCGACGCGCTGCGACGCACATACAGAAGACGACATCGCCGACGGCGAGGAGGACAAGAATGAGTGCACATGTGTCTCATTTACCTAGTTGATGGATAACTACAGCACTCAACGACGGCAACTCCTGAAAAGTTCCAGTTGCTTAGTGCGTGCGCCATGGTGGGAAGGTCACCAATCAGGCGGATAACGCACCAACCAGGGGTAGACGCGTAAAGGAGTACATCCTGTCGACCTTTGCCGCACCACGATGATGCCGCCCTCAGGTGGCCAGACCGATGAATAAGCAGTGCTGGACCACTGAGCTTCAACTACCTGCACGAAGATGCCTTTGCGATCTTCCACCTCACTCGTGGATGGTCTTGAATCCTAAAGGTGAGGCCATGTAGCTAGCCATTGGTTTCGAGCGGCTGTCGGCCTCGTAGCTTAGAAAGTGCCACGAGCTGTGCGGAAAATCCAGCGCATCTCCACTGCTGTCCAGAGTCCATGTCCGGTTTCTGAATCCACACTTTTAGGTTACATGCAAACTACAGCAGACAGTAACTAAGAAAAGTCTTAAAATACTAAATAAAGTCGTGATCCTGAGTGGTCGAGTCTGGAATGTTCTCGCAACTGATACTAATCCAAGGCTCATCCTTAGATGAAAAATGCGGGTACTCCCTGGGGGTAGAAACAACTTTTCGTCTCTGCGGTGTCATTCATACATGCGGTGGTTTTTCCAGCACAGATAACGCATACTGCGTCGCAGTCTGAAAGTTTTGGATCGCGCCGCGTTTTGACCTAATTGACGACGTTCTGGGGTGCTGATGATCGATTCAGATGGTAAGGCCCTGGTAGTCGATGATGCGCAAAAAGTTTCGATAGATGCACGCAAAAGTATCATGGCGAAAGTGCATCGCCGATAGTGCTAGCGGATGGAGCACGAGGCGTCTTAAGCTGTGTGGCTGCAGCTCAACGACATACTGTTACCCTGAACATGTCCTGGTGCAGCTTGCCAAAGAACGTGCCGCGAGATAGGTATCTACCCGCGGCAAACGCCGTAGTGGCTACACTCAGCCTCAAGCTGAAGACGCGGGTCTGATTCGTCGTTCCTTTCATGATCGCTTCCTACCGCGGTGATGCAGTAGGGCGATTTTATTGTTTGCGAAAATGAAGCTATTACTCATTGCAGTGCTCTGGGGCGTTTCTCTTTGTTCCAATGATCGCCCCTGATGCTTTTGTGGCCTAATTTATTGACACATCAACAACGAAGCTGATATAAAACCGTTATACAAATCGAGAGCAAACCTGTAAGACTGTCAACATTTTTAAAACGCGTCAGTAATCTGCTGGAGAACATCACAAATGATAACATCGAAATCTATAGGGCTAGCTTATTCTGCTCGTGTGTCCGTCGGGTACCGTGGGTTAGGCGTGACGTCCGGTTTGAACATGTTTATGGGCGGGTGAGATTGTTTAATTGTTAAACTAAGTCTCCGGTGCGAGATGTGAATATGTCCGCAGGCGTGGAGAAGAAAATATAGACGTTCTTCACGAATTGATCGGCGTCCCATTGCTCGCTAGAGGTGTCGGATAGTGGGCAAAGTGCTGGCCAGAAGATTTGTGCTGCGGGTGAGTGCTGTGATGTGGCAGCTTTCGGGGTGGGGTCATTACTTTCGGGAGGGGAATGCCGTGCTTCAGAAGTATTTTAATCACAAGAATCTTTTGTGGTGAAGTGAGCGTGCCAGTCACGTCTGGTTCCGTCAGTGGCAGTGAAAGCGGAGAAAAGTTTCGATCTGATAGTCATCGCATTTAGACTATGCGTGCCGAATGCAGGAATTTTCAATGGTACATTCTCATAGCATTCTCGACACTCTGTTGATGGGATAGCGCTGTTATGCACCGTTACAGCACCGTAAACTGTAGCCGTTATTAGCTTTTGTGTTGATCTACTGGGTTATCTGCTCGCTGGATGCGTTACACTCTGCGTTGCACCCCAGCGCGAGTCATGCGATGGTAAGCGCTAAAAGCGAAGGTCCGCTGCAGCGTTTTATGGGAATCTGTTGAACACTTTCGCCGGCGCTGGAGGTAGGATGCTAGCTAGGCGATGCCAACCACAGTGATCAGCACAGCGCCCGCAAGCTCGCCTTCGGTCGGCTTAGGGCGCTGTAGACCTTTCCTCATTTCTGCGTAATGCCTAGGAACTGTCTCGCCGTTACGTTCTGCTTTTAGGCGGGGAGGCAGAAGCCAGTTGCGCATCTCACGAGGAAGGTCACCACAAACACGGGCGAAACCGCAGGATCACGCTGCCGACCGCCCTGGGATCGCCGTGGGATTGCTTGCGTGTTGATGCGCGATGGCGAGGGTTGCGCGGGCGTCGCTAAGCCTGGCGCTAAGCAGCTCCAAGCGTCCTGAAAATCGCAGGCAGCTGACAAACGGTAGTGGCTACCCCCGGTGTATGCGCTCGAACGGAAAACCATGAATCGCATTTTCGGTACCCGAGCCACAGTACGTTTACAGCGTCTTGCTGGCACGGCTACAGTGTGCACATATCATAACGGGGTACGGCGCAGTTTGAGAGCGGCACCTGTTTTGGGAGCAGGTCGGCGGTTCAAACCTGTTGCCCTGACTGGGATCCTTCGTACTGAACGGGTCCTTTTGTCTTATCTATTTGCGAAACCATGTCCCAGGAGAATGACCTGAAGAGCTCGATCACTCAAACCGACACCTGCGTGCGAAGGGGACAGTTGAGGCGCCAGAAGCGAACCCCGACCTGAACTGACAAGGCGTACCAGGCGTGGCCCAGCGATCAACATTCCGGGTTTCGTCGCAGGCACCCGCTGCTGATTGATGGAAGCGTCGGCGCGCCTCCTGTCTTGAGCAGGTAGAACGACATGCGTCGACGCGCCACGGTCAGCTCATCGAGGAGCTTGATATTGCTGCGCTCGGCCAGCTGAACATTGACATCACAGCTGGAGGACGGCGACGCGACTGAGTTTGTCGCCGAGGTCTGATGTTCGCCCGAGTTCGGACTCTTCCAGACTTTTTCCGACATCGTCAGAGGTTCCAGCCTTGGGTTCACTGAGGAGCGCATTGACCACGAGCTGAGCACCCGCGGATGTTTTCGGTTCCTTAAGACCGCTGACCGCGAGGCTGGCGACGAGGACCTCATCACTTAACCCGTCCGCCATCGGCTGATGGCTGGGGATTGAGAGACGCCAAAGGTCGAAGACGTGTCCTACTCGCGTTGGTTCCGGCGACCCACTGAGGGCCTGATGACGTGCAGCGAAGGGCCTGAAGGCCGACGAGTCTGCCACTTACGTCCAAGTTGCGTTCGGTGAGTACGCTGACAAGCGACGCCAGGTGACCGTCACGGTGACCCGCGGTGAAGGAGCGCGAGCTTCCTGAGCTGGATGACGACGATTCTGCCAGATGGCCTCTGAGTTTGACATCAGTGGAGGAGCTGCGCGCTGACTTGCTTCCGGCGCGGAGGAATCTGCCAGCCGAGCAGCTGCCAGCATCCGTGAAGAGGTGCTGAAGGTCGCCCGGAGAAGACGCAGTTCCGCTGCCCGCGTCCGTGGTTGACGCCAGCAGGTCAACGCCCAGGTGCAGCTGCAAGGGTCAGCTTGGTGGCGACGCAGCCCCGTTTGAGAAGCTGCTTGAGGCTCAAGGCACCAGCCGAGGAGTCTCCAACGAGCAGACCCGTACCAGCGCCGAAGAGGCTCAGAGCACGCAGCTGTTCTGGACGTGCTTGCGGGAGAAGGAAGAGCCTGAGGTACTCCAGGACGAGTTGAATGATCACATCGTGTTCACCGCCCGCCGCCAGCTACGTGTGGAGCCCATGCAGTTCTGATGCAGCCGCAGCAGAGCGTCAACTGCTGAACCTGGTTTCCGATGCTTCGCTGCGGCAGGCTCAGCCAACGCTTACTTTGCAGCGGTCACGGTCAGGACTCGACGGCAATGACGTTGACCCGAAGACTACTTCGGCGACGAGAAGAGATCGCCCAGGACCTGACGAGTCTGCCGGTTTCTGTACGATCACCTCGCTTCCAGCACCGCCGCTGCGCTGCTTTGCGCTGCGTGCCGCAAGTTTTGCCGCTATCGGCGCCGACTCCCGCGGGCAGCAGCATGTGCAACCGGGGTTGTGGTAGACTGACGCTGCAGCGAACAAAGGCCACTCATGGCGCAGGCAGCGCAGCGCAGGGCCATCGCCCTTTGGTACGTCACGACGTAAAGAAAGCGAGGTTGTGGCACAACGGCGACCGATACAGCCGGATGCGACTGGCACCTGCCGGTTAGCAACCGAGGCGATCTCAGTGCGTTTGAGCGCTGGCTGCGCGAGCGCGCTGATTTTCCTGGCAGCCAGTGATGGTGGTCGACATCGCTGAAGCGCCCATAGATCCTCTTTAAGCCCAGCGCCGGAGGATCCGACCGCGAGTATTTCCTTTACACCACCCGCCTGCGTCTGGTGACCGCCGGCACGGCTGGCTATTTAGATACAGATGCAGTACTCTCCAAAGTGCGATGCTATGCTCTACGTACAAGCGGGTGCAGGCCGATGCAATGTTCCTCTCGGCGCAGCTGAAAAGGGTGGCGTTATGCCCTGCCGCACGCGCGCATCAGCGATGCACCAGCCGTCTGCGGGCGGGCGGCACCACAGCGGATATTGCCATCCAGGCGGAGCAGCTTTGCGCCACGAAGCGGGAGATGGCGTGAGCTGCATTGCCCAGCACACCGCCAGACCGTGGAGCAGGATCAACATAGATTCTGACCGCACCGCCGGTTCACGGCGGAGGAGCGCCAGCGATCACGGTTCTCGTGGATCACGTGATCAGCTCCAAGCAAGCGGCAACGCGTACAGAACAAGCAAGGAGTTTTCAAACAAAACATGAGCAGCAAATGCCGATGCGTTTCGTCCTGCGTGGGGCACGCTGCCTCGTGAGCACTCTGGCGTTCGGCGCGAAGCGTTGAGTCCAACCTGCACAATGCAAGCGCAGAAGGTTTTGAAGAGCGCATCGCCTCTCGCAACACAGGCTGACGATGCCCGGCAAACGACATTATGCGGCGACAGCGGTCCTGGAGGCCAGACCCTGACCGCGACATCACCAGCGTATATCAACTCCTCCCGGCGTTCTCTTCACCTCGCTGATGGCGATTTACGGACGACGACGCAGCATGTCTCGCCCCGATGTCCGCAGACTACTGTCTCGGTTCGGACAGGCGTGCTTTCCGCCGCAGCCAAAGGTTGCCATGGGCCGCCAGCCCCGGTAGCGCGCGGCGCCCAGAACGCAGCAGTAAGCACTCACCAGCCCGCCACCGCGGCGTGCAGGGCGCGGTGTCGACGAGATCCAGGCCCAAGAAATTGAGCGCGGCGTGCTTTGCGAGGTGAGACCTCGGCGCGGCACACTGGCTGTCCCGCCGAGCAGATCCGCCCTTGATACTGACCGCGCGCATAAGATCCCTACTGCACTCTGGAGGCCGTGGATTACGGAATCACCGATCAGGGTCTTTCGACTCACCGTAAGCCTTACTCTGCCCAACCTTTCCAGTGCTGCCGTACGCTGTCGTGCTGTAACTGCAGGTTTTGCGACGAAATTCGCCCTGCAAAGGTGGTAAAATCTAAAATTTATTGCTATGGTTTAATCGGTAAATAGACGTGCACGATCCTCCCTCCTGGTCGGAATCCGCAGAGATGGCGTGAAACGGGAGGATCTTCCGACTCGTGGAGAGACGACGAGGAGGTGTCGCACTGTGTGAGCACGTACGTGGAAAGCAGTGGTGTCCATACGCGAGAAGTATCGTGAGCTCCGGTGCGAAGATACAGGTATAGCGCCATGCAAGAGCTCTGACCTGCTGGCGCGTCAGCCCGATGAAAGAGCTCGGGAAACAGGCGAGAGCCCATCGCGGTGGTGGAGCCCACACTGCGACGAGTGCATTGAGGCAGGCAATGAGTATCGGCTGAGGAGGAACTCAACGCCTCCCGCCGGTGACACCCGCAACGACAGCTAATCGCCGCGTCTGACTGAAATTCCTGCGTTCCTAGACCGAAAGTGGCGCGATCGGCCAGACGACGCACAAACGCGCGCTCGCGGTGAAGCGGTGCACAGAACCACCATGCGCGGATTCCTGCGCCGAGTGAGCAGCAGACGGCAAAGATCACCAAGGATGACGAGGTTGAAACCTCGCAAAGTCCAATATTTGCCGCTCGCCAACCGGTTCCGGGCAACACCGTGCCTGCAAAACGCTTCGGGCTAAGCTTCTCGACGTCCGCTCCGCCATCGCCGCTGATGCCACCCCACTGACTCGAAGCTGGCGACGTGGCGGCAAGACGTGGCGCCGGTTCTGCCCAAAACCGTCGCTGCATCCGCATCCGATGTGCGCGGCAGCGCAGGCATCATGTCACAGCCTGACGAGGGGAAGGTGATTTCCGAAAGCCGGAAAACCTGTCGATTACCTCGCGATGTCTCCGGCGAGGAAGTTCATGGCGCGTGCTGAAGCATCCTGGAGGCACTAACCGCCTCGGTGCCGCCGCAGGAGGGCGTAAACACCTGAACCAGGATTCTGGTTCAGCTGGACACCTCGCGACCGTGTCGCAGGTGGCTGCGCGCGTCGCAGGCTCTGGGAGAAGGTGATCCAGGATCGCGGGCAAGACGGGCCTGGCTTTGGGTGCAGAGGGTGCGCAGTCACGGACGTCGATATGCAGAACGTCAGCCGACGTGCCGCCGGAGGATCCGGCGGTCTGGTCTGATCCTCGAGCCCGTTAACGTTGCCCGCCCGTGGTGGCTACGGTGACCAACCTGGATCGAAGCATCGCTGGTGCGTGCTCACCGAGCCGAAGAATCTCCTTTGCGCGCGGCAGCACTGAGAAGCTGAGATGGGATGGCGTGAAACTGACCTTCACCCAGAAGCACCGTTGGAGGCCACTGAGATTGCAGGGCGTTGGCGGCACTGCGCACTACGTGCTCGTCTGGCGAGCCGACCGTCATGCGAGGACGCGTCACACCATGCGCGACCCGCCGGATCGTGTAAGAGGCTGGCGAGGTAGATTATCACCGAGGGGCGGCGCGAAGAAAGCGCGCCGAGCCAATGCGGCGCCGCCGTGAAAAGCACGCCCGCAACCATTACGCGGCACGCCGCCCTGCAGGTTGTGAAAGCGGCAAATGCGTGTGGTTCTCTTCACAGCGTTAATCGACGAAGCTGGTGGCGCCGTCGAGTTCAAGCTGCAGATGCTGCCGCTGCCGCTGGTACCGTGGCTGCCAGTTATTCAGCCACCTGAGGTTTCGACAGGTCAACTCATCGCTCCAGTTGCGCATGCTGCTTTGAGGTGTGAGGAAAGTGAGGACGGCAACGACATCAAGCCGCTGGCATACCCACATTGCTTTTCCCCGTCCTTCCGTGATGTGCGCATGTTCTTTGAAGCGCCGCCGCGGGTCAAAGGATCCCAATGACGCGCTACATGCAGTGAGATGATGGCATACACATCCAGCGCAGAAACGTTGCGTGAAGGCGCAGCACCGACCCATCATGCGCGTTTGTTCCAGTCGGTGGCGGAGGACGCTGGATTATCGCCTGGTCGCTGGAACTGCCAGCATCAGCCGGCCAAAAGTGCGTTCTAGAAGGAGGAGACGGATAGCGTTCGTGCGCGTGCTTGCGTTTGGCGGGAAGCGATGGCTTCCACTGCTTTTTGCGCGCACACCGTCGGCTTTTGCGGCACGGCTGAACCCAACTCCAGCGCCTCGTCTGGGCGGAGCTGTCAGATGCTAGCGGTGTAGAGCCATGAATACTACATGACCTGGCCATGCTTGTCACCGGAAGTGACAGGATCATGCGGCCGGACACGCCGAACAAAGCGATAAGCCCAAGGCGTGAGCTCGAACCTGACGGCGAGACGCTCTCAGCGCGACTCGACGACCTTGTTCGCGCTTTTCGACGGCGTTGTATCTTGGTCCACGGTAGGCGCCCGCGATTGTTCCTCGGAGGCACGCCGCCTTTACCAGCTAAGCACCGTAATCGTGCCTGAATTTGATTGGTTCAGCGGGAATCGATTTCGATTTCGGAAAACCGCCGAGTTGTGACGGGTGACCGCGTGTGCACGGGGTGATTTCGGTCACTCAGGACCATAAAAATATGCGCACACGCAGATGTTTCCGCGAGCTAAACCGGCATCGGTACTCGTGCGGCTATTTTGGGCGCTCTAGGGTTCCGCGAAACTGGCAATATATATGCCGACGTTTCTAGTAATGGAAACCGATCTCGATAGCACGCCTGAGCTTCGTAGCGGTAATACAATCACATGCAAGAGCGACTTCACTGGCCGGGGTGAAAATACCCTCTTGTCTATAAATCGCACCGACCGGAAATCTTCCGATGTACCCTTTTGCGGTTGCATAGGTGTCTGTCTGTGAAAACCGGACAGTCCGAAAGGGTAACGATGTGGGATATCGCTGTGACGTGGAGTAGCGGTACGCGGCAAATGCGTAATAGCAGTCCGTTGACGCGAGATGACATATCAACTGGCGCGTTCATCGCAAGCTGCGCGCGATCAGTGACGGACGTATACACCAGCGTGGTGCGAAAGGTAGGACGGCATGTCTGAACTGCGATAGCGGCACGTCCCACGCTGTGACATGCCATAAAAGCAGTAGATTGCTCTGACTAGCACTGCCGCCCGAAAAGTATTTGCACAGCACTGATGCCGCCGGGTCGCCACTCCCTGTTGCCGCATCGCGCAACGGTGATGGGCACGGCAGGACACCCCACTCACTCGAATCTTTTGAAATCACCTCGCGCTATGCAGTGACAGACAGGGCGGCGGAACTGCTGATCCCGCGTCCCCATTGGTCGAGACGAAGATCACCGCCGCCGACGATGCCAACAAGGCATCTGACGCGTGCCAACGCCGCCTCTCCTGGCTGGCGCCAAGCCACGTGCGGGGAGGAGCGCTCTGACTCCGCCTCGCTCGCCAACGGCAAGATCTTTCGGCCCCAGGCGCCGCGTTCCTCAACGACCATGCGGCCGACGATAGGTTCGCGCGCTAGTGGTGGGCAACCCAGCCAATGCACAACGCCCTGATTTGCCCAGGCAGGGTCACGCCAAGCGACATTCCGCGGAACGTTTCAACGCCATGATGCGATCTGGACCACATCGCGTCTTTCCTAACTGGCCGAGAAGCTGCGGCAAAAGGATTCCACCGCCTGATTTTGCCAGGCGGCACCACGCAGCACTCGGCCACGCAGTTCGGACATCACGTACGCCAACCGCTGATGGCGACAAGGCGTCCGACTCCGCGGACCGACTGCACGTGACGAGTCTCATTCCGCGCGCGCTAAGCGCGGCGCCAGACTGGCCGGAGGTGCGTGGTGGCCCTCCGCAGCCTCTCCGCCGCCTCTCTCCGCGATTACTGATCACATGCGCGACTCGTTCAGCACGAAGCGGCTCGCAGCCATTCCGCCGGACGACGGCTCGCTTTACGGTGCCGAGGGCCTGATCTTCGGCTTCACCGCATCCCGCATCGCTGCAGGTACATGCTGTCAGAGACCGTCCAGGGCCTGAACTCAGCGACTTTCCAGAAGGAGCGCATTGCCGCCAACATCGCGTGAACTGCAGGAGGAACGACGGCCGTTGCCTCCCTCGGTCTGCCGTACAAACTCCAGCAGAAAGGCGGGCAGTGTGTGCGCCTGGCGTCGAGGTACGCAGCAGCCCGCGAGGTGCGTTTATTGCCGCAGCGGTGCGCACTGACAAAAACTCCTGAACCATTCCTGGCATAAGCCGTGCTGACGCTCCTGCCGAAAAGTGCTGGGACCCGAAGGCCGTTGAGGCTGCGCCGTACAGCAGGCTTGACTCACGGCTATTTTACCGCCGGACGTGACGCCGGAGAAGCCGCCCTGACTAAAGCGCCTCTGCCGCCGAACGTGACGTGGCAGTCGGTATATGGGGTGCATGCGCCCACCACACGCCTGCTACGGATAAAGCGTTAGCGAGGAGGAAGCGCATGCAGGGGCCTTTGCGCTGTGGCTTCCGGGGATGGACTCGCTGCGGCATCGCGACGCAGACCACGAGTCGAGGCGATGCTGAAGATAGACGAGGGGAAGGATCGCTACGGGATTGACGGATCGCGATGGAGATTCGCCGCCAAGGTCTGGGAGCGAAGAACGAACACGCAAATCGGCGGCAGATGCGCGCCATCGGGGATTCCAGTCGACTGGTCCCGTGCATGAGCGTTTTACTTCTGGACGAGGGGCTGTCGCGCGCGGTAAACCATCTCATGCAAACTTTTGACCGAGGCGTGATCACCGCGCGCACCGCCTGGTCAACAACTGGTCGCCGGTGCTGGAAACCGCCGTCCCGGACATCGAGGGTGCAGTGTGGCAAGCGACGCCAAGGCGAACTCCGCGTCCATCCGCCACGGCCCCTAGACGACAACGAACCCACGTTGTGGTGGGCACTGACCGCGCGTGGAAACCAGCATGCTGTGGCGACGCCGCGGCGGGCCGTTCATCCTCGACGTGACGCGCGCGACATGACGTGGCAGCCAGTTTGCTGCACCTCTTCATCCCTGGTCGGGAGCTGGCTATTGCTGCTGATGACTCACGTGGACTCAGTTCGGTACCGTGCCGTGAAGATCGGCCCGCCCACGACCCCAACGATCATGCGCGCTGGGTCTGCGCCGCATAACCTGCAGTGCCCACATCCTGGACACCACTGGCGCACCGCCGACCGGCACCCAGCTGTGCCTGATGGCATGGATCGGCTTTTCAGCCCGGGTGAAAATCCGCGAGGCACTGGCCGAGCAGGGCCAGCATCGTCGCGGAAAAACGCCCCACCTTGCACTCTGTGGGCATCTCGAACGCCCGGCGTGAGCTTCCAGAGGAAACACTGGCCTGAGCGAAGCGGTTTGGTCACGCTGATGAATCCTGTCCGTGGCTGGCTGGCGACGCCGTGCGCACGCGACACCACCATCCATCCCGAAGTGAGCCAGAACCCACGCTATTCTCGAGTGGTGGACGACGCGCACGACTGGACCATCTCCTGCCAGCTCTGCAGGAAGTACTGCATCCTGATCCAGCGCAAGGGCAAATGGACCTGACGGCGACGCCGTGTCGTGCCGCACCGATGAACAGGCGCCTCGAAGGCTACGATGTGCAGGATCCAGACGTTCTGGACACCCGGTTTTCTCGGCGTTGTGGCTGCCTTCTCCACCACATGGCTGGCCGGATGCTGAAATTTCGTCGAAGCTTACCTACATCCGGTGCTGGCTCACCGGCTGCGACATCCTGTTCTTCTCGGGTCGCCTGCATGATGATGTTCGGCACTTTGCGGCATCGCCGTCCGGCCTGGGCTCGCCTCGGGCAAGTGTTCCTCCTCTCACGGACCTTTACCCATGTGGCCTGGTCCGCGACGAAAAGGCGGGCCGCAAGATGAGCAAAACTCGGGCAACGGCATCGACATGGACTGCAGTGGTAACAGCCACGCAGGATGCCCCTGCGATCCACCCTCGGCACGCGGCGCGAAACAGCGCGTGGACCTCGCCCGTGTGACGACCCGCCGCAAAGCCCGCAACTTTGCCACCTAAGCTGTTCAACGCCACCCGCTTCGCCCTGATGTGAACGGCGCGCGACAGTAGGGTTACTGACCGCGCCGAACTCGCGACGCGGACCGCTTGGATCTCTGGACCGCCTGGAAGCCGTCTGCTGCGCTGAGTAAGGTTCGATGTGACTTGTGACCGCCACCAGCCCGCCACAGGCATACGAGCTGCTGTACCAGTTCGCGAACTGTGCAGACTGGTACGTGGAAATCGCCAGGCAGATCCCCGGGACGGCGGGTCTGCACAGCCCCAGAGGAGCGTCTCATGCGGCGAAAACACCCAGCTGCGCTGGGGAACACCGGACACGGTGCTGCGACTGCCGCACCCGGTCAGCGCTTACTTCAGTACGGAAACGTGGACCGCCACGGGTGGAGAACCCTGGTCATCGCGTCAGGCTACCGCCATCACCGCGCCCCTGCCCGACGAGAGACGGCAGCCCGCCGCGTCGGCTGACGGAAAAATCGTCACGAACTCCGCCGTTTGCTCCGACCAGGGCGGAAACCATCGCAGAAGGTTCCCGCCCGCCCGCGGCTTCGCGCCGACGCGACCTCGGAGCAACAGGGAAAGGTCATTGTTCCGCGCTGCGTGGTGGAGGAGCCAGCATTGAAGGATCTCGAGGCGTCGCGCGAAGCATTTCTCGCGCCTGCGCCAGGCGACGTTGCTAGGAATCGAGGCACTTCCGCAACTGCGATGCGGGCAGCCGAGGCGAAACGCTGGACAAGGAGCTGCCAGCGCATGACGAAGGAACGGGAAGGAACGGAAAAGAGAGCGGCGTAACGCCGCCTCCTGGAGCTGCGGCGCACGGGCGGCGGTGGTGGAGAAGATCGTGCCGCGTCACCAGGTGGCTCAGAGAGGAAATTGCCCGCGTGACGGCCCTGCCTGAAGCGAAATCAGTGATTGATGAGCGATGAGGCATCTGTGGTAGTACGACAGCGCTCCCACCTCACCCATCGACGTGAACGCCGCCGGCAGGAGCCGGAACCCGCGAGATCACGCCTGAGGATCTGCGGGCGCTCGCCGAGGTGGAAGCCGGCTGGATCAGCGCTATCGAGGTAAAATCGACCCTGACGTTGACGCGCATGGAACTGCTGATGGACCTGCTGGCAACTAGAATCGGTCATTTCCGACATCCATGTCGCAGGCACCAACGGTCAAAACGTCCCAGTCCGCATGGATTGTAGCCCTGATGCGTGCCTTTCACCGTCGCACCGGCGCACCACCAGCCCGCACCTGCAGCTGTCACCAGAACGCATTGCCACTGACGGCCAGCCCCTGCATCCCCGCGATTACGTGCGAACATGGCGCGACTCAACCCACGTTGATGGCGGACGCGGAATCGGGAAAGCGAAGGCGCCCGAACTCAGCAAATTCGAGGTGCTTGTCCCGATGTCGCCGCGTTTGCTGACGCCCCCGTTGATGTTGCCGTGGTGGAGGAGGCATGGGCGGCCTGTGGGATGCGCACCAACGCGATCAACGCGACGTTGCCGTGATCACCGCATCGACTGGACCACACCGATTACCTGGGCCTGACTGGGTGGAGGAAGCGCGAAAAAGCCGGCATTATCAAAACCGCGCTGGGACCTCGACGACCTGCTCACACCTCAGACAACGTTGCCATCGTGGCGGACCAAGACCCGCCGCCGCGACAGTGATCCTGGAACAAGCCGTGCGTGCCGACGCCGCCGTGGCCCTGCGAGCTCCGGAATTCGGCGTTGTCCCCATCCACCATCGCCGTCGGCGCGCAGCAACTCACCCTGCAGGGACTCGGTGGGACTACACGACATTTTCCTGCCGCCTCTGGGGAGCACTGCAGAGCCCAACGCAGCTGCGTCGCCCTGGCCGCTGTGGAAGCATTCTTCGGCGCGGGATCCGGCTGATGCTGATATCGACACCGTCCGTGAAGGATTCGCCTGCAGAATCCCCAGGCAGGCTCGAATGTCCGCGCCGCCCACCGCGCGATCGACGCCGCGCACAACCCTACGAAAGTGCCCGCGCACCGGGCGCGCCCGCAACGGGACTTTCTTCAACTGCGCTTCATCGGCGTGGCGGGTGCTCCCGACAAAGACTACGTTAGGGGTGCCCACCGAATGGAGCCTGTGTTTCTGGTGAGATCGTGCACCCAAACACGCCCCCCGCGCACTGGACGCCTATGAACTGGCAGGAACACGCGAGAAAGTCTCGGCGAGAGCGCCCACGTTGCGCGACACTCGCCTTCTGCGGTGATTAGCTCAGGAACTGGCTAGAAGGCGAGATGGTCTCCGCAACGGCGTGGTATACCGGATCCGTGGTCATCGCCGCGAAAGCCGCACCCTGTTTGGAAAAGGACGGCGGAGCTGACAGTGACAGGGTGTTGGCGAGCTCAGCTGGAGGCACCATGCTGATGGCGTGCTGGTTCATCGGAGTGCCGCCGTTTTCGGGCTGGCCACGCACCGCCAAGGACCTGCTTTTAGAAGGGCTCGCGGTGCGATGGCGTGGACACTGGTCATGAGTCCATCGCGCCGCTACTGGTGCTCACCGTGATCGCGCGCATTGACGATGGCGCACTGGACCACCTTCAACTGGGTATACGCGCACCGTTGTTGGTGTTGCATACGTTGTTAGGCCTTCCTGCAAAAAGAACGCGATGATGGGCGTTAGCACTAATGGTTTTGCAGGTGTTCGCTGTCGCGGGCTTTGTGCACCTCCATAGCATCATGGCGCTCATCTTCGCCGCTGTCTGCGGTACATCTTCATCCTGGAAACACCTGTTGCCCGGATGAAGCGTGGACCGCTGACTCACACAACACACCTGAGGCCGTCCGATATACTGAGCGACATGACTGAACGTACCTTGATTCTCGATCACCGCTCGATGGCGTTGAACGCGACTCATCGGCGAGATCATCTCCTGCATTGAGCGCAAGGGCCTGAAGCTCACCGCCGCGACCCGCGTCGCCGACAAAGCAACAGCGAGAAACACTACGCCGAGCATGCCTGACAAGCCCTCTCTTCGGCGAATTGGTGGACTTATTACGTCCGCACCACTGGTCGCTGGTGTTGTACGAAGGTCCCCGCGCCATTGAGCCTCAGCGCCAACTGGCAGCGGGACCGATCCGGTATCCAAGGCGACCCCGAGACCATCCGTGGCGACGCCTGGAAGTGATCCACCAACGCAGTTATGATCTGATTCGCCGGAATCCGCTGAGCGAAAATCGCCATCTGGTTCCTGAACCTGTAAGCTAGGGTTCTCTTTATAGCCTGCTAGCCCCGCTGTACGCCGCTCACTACACGCAGGCTGGGGGGTCTGCGTTTTGTTTGGGCGGTAGGAGGCGGCTGCTGGGGAGGGGTCGCCTTGCAAAGAGTGCTTATGCTCACACACGAAAAATGGGGCGTTTTCAGGCTTGGGAATAAGCAAAGCTTTACGTGTCATCAGAGTCACCGCCAGGTACAGAAAAACAAGGCATTTCCGTACCTAGCGGTGGACCTATCTTTATGCATGAGGTTTGCACTCAACGGCGTTCAGTAGTCCGCCCCTGCAAAGTGTGTATACGCTCAAGTCCAAAACACCCCTTTTTCAGGCTTGAGCGCATATACACTTTACGCAACTTTCTTTCCCGGGCCTGAACTGCGGCACGTCAGACACTAAAAGCGCCTTTCGTTTGCCCTCAATCATCGCTCCTGAAAGCGGTGTATTCCAGCAAACATATTATGTTTTCGGGAAAATATAAGCATACTTCATAAGATCATGTTTCGGTAGGTTAACGCGTGCCATTTTCGGTTTTGCAGGTCAGCAGGTTTTTCTACGGATTAACGGTGCTCTACAACGCTGTCAATTCGGCCGTTTAAGGATCTCAATCTAGGAGAAAAATGATAAAGCCGATGACCCGGCAAGTAGGGGCAGTGATCGCGGCGATCCTGACGATCGTGTCCCTTGCTTGGTGCCTCATTGGTGAACCCAAGTGTTGCTCATGCAGTGCAAACACCTGGGTACACAGTGTCCAATATCTTGGTTAATAACAAGGCTTTGGCTGCAGGTCAGAACGTACGCAACCAACTTACCCCCATGACTTTCGACTGGAGTGGCGAAGCGCTCAACCGTACTCCTAAAGAGGGGAAGGGGTTTGAAGTTGCTTTTCCTCCCCAGCTTCAAATCGCGGGGAGTAGCCTGGCAAACTTGATTTGATATTCGAAGGCAAGAAAATCGGTGACTGTAATCTCTCAAACGGTGCGACGTCACTGATTTCCTGTGTTTTTGACTCGGGAGTTAATGACATTACCTCCAAAGAGGTCAAAGGTTCCGGTGAGCTGAAGGTGATTGCCAGTACTGCCCGTCGCGAAGCTTACACCGCAGACACCATTGACTTTCAAGTTAATGGCACCCTGTAGCAGCCCGGCATTCCTGGAGGTGATTGCTAAGGCCGCCGATGCTCGGTACCAGCCCTCCAAACTGAGTAGGGCATAGCACTCCCATTGGTGAACAGCAATAGCTGTTCCATGGTCTATTGCGTTTTAATCCGTCCCCTGCTGGCGGCAACGGTTCCTTCTTGGGTACTCCGGTAACGGTAATCTCACCTATCGCTTCATCGATACTTGGGTGAAGGCTACGACTATGAAAACCCTTCTCAGAAAATCCATGGACGCTGCAGATGGTGAATAGCCAGGATAATCCAGCATGCCGGGCAAAAAGACTTGCAGATACCAATGGTGCTTCTGACCCAGACTACGCAGGCTTTAGCATCACTGTGACAGGCAGTGGGCGTAACCGCGAAGTCACCGTGACTGGTCCGTTCCAGCCTGATACTCAACTACCGGCTTTCCGTCCCCGGGAAGCTTCCTGGCTACCGCAATTCCTGGATTGCCTACACTAATGATGTTCGTATTGATGGTATCTAACGAGACCGCCAGCGGTACGATCTCATACATCAAAACCGCGAAAGGTTATTTTTAGCCATGCGTGATGGCTACAGGAGCGGTCTCTCTATGTGAAGCGAGTTTTGGGACCGGCAGCAGCATCTGCCAACCACCACCAAATACCCGGTGACTATCAATTTCACTCTGCCCAATGGTAAAACTGTCGCGATTTCCCGAGATGGACTGATAAACCTGCGGCCTCAACCTTCCGATACCTCGGGCTCGGTGACTTTTAGTGAGGTGGTTGCAGGTTCCTTCACCAACGTGCCGAACACTTTCCCAGCGGGCACAACTATGACGTTTGAAGAAACCCCTCCGGCAGTCCCGAACATACAGTGGAACACCGCAAAAACAACATTTGAACCCAAGACGCTGACGGTCCAGGAAAAGCAGCAATCTGAGCTATCGGTAAGCAATGTCGCACAATACGCCGATGGCACGTTCCAAGTAAAGAAGACCATCGCTGATCCGAAGCCTGCGAATGCTCCACAGTCGGTAAAGTTGTACTACCAGTGCAACGCTGATTCGGTGGATGGTGCGGTGAAAGCCAATACTGACACCGAGCTGACGGTGAACACCGATGGCACACTTGTCGACGGCGCGGCATTCCCCCGTGGTACCGAGTGCAAGGTCACCCGCGAGGCCAACGCTGATATCGCTGATTATGGCATTGCCGCTACCGGTTTGAACACCGCTGTGACCATTGCCGAAGGCAAAGCTGCAAGCAATATCGCTGCTGTGACCAATACGTACACCAAGCAAGCGGGTACGTTCCAGGTGAAAAAGGTGGTTGCTGACCCGAAGCCGGCAGATGCACCCGCGTCGGCGAGTTGTTTCCACCAGTGCGATGCCGATTCTGTCGATGGTGCTATCAAGGCCAACACCGATACTGAACTTTCCGTAAACACCGATGGCACGGTTACCGACGGCGCGGCATTCCCCCGTGGTAGCGAGTGCAAGGTCACCCGCGAAGCTGACGAATCAGTTGCTGGCTATGGTGTCGCTTCAACTGGAGCTTAACGCGACTGTCACCCTTGCCGAAGGCAAGGTCGCTGGCAATATTGCCACAGTCACTAACACTACACCCGCAAGACTGGCACATTCCAGGCGAAGAAGCTGGTCGCTGACCCGAAACCTGCGAATACCCCCGCGTCGGTGAAGTTGTTCTACCAGTGCAATGCTGACTCTGTCGATGGTGCGGTGAAAGCTAACACCGACACTGAATTGACTGCCAATACTGACGGCACCCCGTTGATGGAGCAAGCTTCCCAGTGGGCACGGAGTAAAGTCACTCGGGAGGCAGATGAAGCTGTCGTTGATCACACTGTGAAGACAGCTGGTTTAAACACCGCTGTCACCCTGAAGGAGGGCAAGGTTGCCGACAACATCGCGACCGTGACCAACACGTACACCAAGCAGGCGGGTACCTTCCAGGTGAAGAAGGTCATCGCTGACCCCAAGCCTGCCAATGCACCGCAGTCGGTGAAGTTGTTCTACCAGTGCAATGCTGATTCCGTGGATGGCGCTATTAAGGCCAATACGGACACTGAATTGACTGCCAATACTGACGGCACCCCCGTTGACGGTGCGGTATTCCCGGTCGGCACGGAATGCAAGGTCACCCGCGAAGCTGATGCTGATATCGCTGGTCATGTACTCAAGACCGATGGCGTGAACACCGCGGTCACCCTGAAAGAGGGCAAGGTTGCCGACAATATCGCGACCGTGACCAACACCTACACCCAGAAGATTGGCACCTTCCAGATGAAGAAGCTGATCAACGCACCCGTTGATGACGCTGCTTTCGTGGCACCGCAAGACGGTGAAATTCACCTACCACCTGCAACGCCGATTCCGTGGATAAAACAGTCAAGGCTGGTGCTGCCACTGAGGTGTTGGTGCCTGTTGGCGATACTCAGTTGATGGTTCTGAGTTCCCGTGGGCACCCAGTGCACCGTGGCTCAAGAATCCGAACACGCTGTAGCCGGATATAACCCGTTCCGGAAGGTTTGACTCAGCCGGTCACCATCACCGAGGGCAAGGTTGCCAACAACATAGCCACCGTGACCAACACCACACACTCAAGCAGGTGGGTTCCTTCTCCGTAACCAAGGTTGTTGATGCTGACCCCACTATCATTGATCTGAATCTGACCATGAATACTCATTTCAACTATGTCTGCACCAAAAGACGGTGCCGAGGTTGCCGAGCGGAGAGCTGAAGGTCACGGCGATAACACCGTGAAATCCCGGATATTCCGGTGGGTGCATCGTGTACGGTGACGGAAGACGAGGCGTCGGCACGCGGGGCCGTCGATAATGCCGTGCTGGATGTGAAGGTGAGTGGTCCGGCCGTGATCACTGAAAACACCACCACCCCTGTGACGGTGACTAACAAGTACACGCGAGCAACCAGTAGCTTTACCGTGAAGAAGAAGGTTGAAGGGCTGCCGATCCGGGGGCCAAAGAGTTCTCCTTCCGTTACGAATGCGCATACGGCGAAGACGCTAGGTCGGTGACATTAAAGTCAAGGGCAATGGTGAAACCACGGTCGAGGGCGTTCCCGCGGGCTCGGAATGCACCGTCACGGAAAACGTAGATGCGGCAAAGCAGGACGGTTACACGCTGGTCGTGGACAATGCCGGGCAGAAGTTTGACCAGGGTACACAACCCACGACCGTGCTGTTCACCAACGTGTACGCCAAAGATACTGGCTCGCTATCCGTGACCAAGTCCCTGAAAGATCCTGACGGGGTGGCCGCAGGCAAGAAGTTCAACTTCGCCTACGCGTGTGAGCACAAAGACCCCGCGCAGCGTAAGGAAGGCACCTTCCAGTTGGGCGCTGGTGAATCCACCACCATCGAGGACATTGCCGCTGGTTCCACCTGCACGATCACCGAAAAAGACGCTGATGTGAAGGGCGCTGACCTCGCCACGTCCGGGCTGGACAGCGTGGTCATTGTGAAGGGGAAGACCCACGAAGTCACCGCCACCAACGACTACAGTGCGTGGCGCGGATCAGTGGAACTGTCCAAGGCGCTCGCAGGCTCCGGCAAGGACCTCGCCGCTGTGAAGGACAAGAAGTTCAACGTCAGCTACGTGCACCCTCGGCACTGACAAGAAAGAAGTGAAAAAAGGCACAGTAGAGGGTCATCGCTGGTACTCCAGCCAAGATCGACGACGTGCGCTACGGTGCCAACCGTGAGTTCACTCGAAGACACTGCTAACGCAGAGGTCCCCGGCGCTATGTTCGACAAGAACAGCTCCGTGACCAGCGCAACCGCGACGGTCAGCGGTAAGGGCACCACCGCCACGGCCAACCTGGTGAACGTGTACAACGTGAAGGGCAAAGTCACCCTGACCAAGGCCGTTGAAGGACTCGCCGCAGGTGTGGACGGCAACAAGAGCCGCGAATACGAGATCGAGGCATCCTGGAAAGACCCACAGAGCGGAGACACCAAGACCGAAACCTACAAGGTTGCCAACGGCAAGTTCGCGGAGCTGCCTGAACTGCCAGCTCACACCGTGATTACCCTCAAGGAAAAGAAGCCAGAAAATACGGCGATCACATCGTGGTCGACACCCGGCTACACTGGGGACCCAGCAGCTGCGGTGAAGGACAACCGTGACGGCACCGCGACCGTGACCATCCCTGCCGACGGCTCGGCCGTTGCGGTGACATTGACCAACACCGCAAACGTCCCGTGGTGGTGGATCTTCGTTCCGCTGATCCAGCGGCGATCATCCCGAACCTGCCGACGACCGCACCGGATTCTAGTGGGTCAGGCTCAACCGCACGGGTCATACCGCCCGGCAGCCGGACTCGCCAGAACGATCCTGCGCCGACCCAGCCCACCAGGGCGCTACGGATGGGACGCCGGTGAAGGGCACTCGAAGCGCCATCAGGGACAACCGGGCAAGGGTGCGACGCCGAAGGACGACGCCCAGAAGTCGGCCCTGCACGTGCCGTGCAGAAGGTACTGGCTAATACAGGTGCGTCGGTAATAGGAATTATCGTCATTGCCGTGCTTCTGTTGATCGCCGGACTGGTGCTTTTGCATTACGTGGACGCCGTTCGCAGTAACGCATCTCACGATAATGCGGCGGATAACACCGCAGTAGCTTCCTAAAGAAGAAAAAGACCGCGTTTCTTACCGGGGAACGCGGTCTTTTTACGTGCCTGTTTGTACGCGGCATTAAGTTCGTATCTTTGGCGTCATCGTTCTCGCGGGTTGTACGCAGGTCAGGCCACACCTTGCGCCACGTGCTCGTAGGCTTTGGGTTGGAGTTGCACGCTCCACTGCGCGGATCGTCGCGAGCCTACGGTCGAGATGTAAAACCAGGCCGTCGCGTTGGAGAGTGGTGGCTTCCTCGATGATGGTGTCTTCGGGCTGATCGAGAAGCTGGGCGAGCCGCCAGATTTTGACCAGTGTGCCGTCATAGGCGCCGAGTTTGCCCAGGTGAATGAGCATGGCGGGGCTGTCGCTGGGGAAAGTGATGGGTTTGCCTGCGAAGTTGGTGGCGTCGGCCCAGCCGAAAAATCCTCCGGCCAGCATCCAGAGGGGATGAGCAGGTAGGCCCAGCTGTTCATGCCCGGTGCGAAGGTGACGGTGAGGTATATCAGGGCATGTACCGTGATGAAGGAGGAAGGCCCTGGCGCTGAATGTGCGGCTGGTGGAGGGACTTTGCTGATGACCAAGCCGGTGTTAGTTACCCTGCGGAGTTCGGGGAATCGCCAGATCAGCACGATAGCTGCGAGGAGTACAGCGCCGGTGAGCCACCAGTTTCCGATGATCACGCAGGCACCCAGTATTCCAGCAAAGATGGCCATGGCGGCTATTGATCGCTTGTCGCTCATAACTTTAACCTAAGGTCCTAAAACACCGTTTTTCAAGAATTTGACGTGCATGGTTTGTGGGAATCGTTGTTGCGCGCAAAATGTGGAAGAATAATAGTTTGGCCGAACGTTCGCTCTGGGTTACCGGAATCGCTGCAACGGGACGAGCACACGATATTTACACACGTTTTTGCGGTTCACCCGCGTGGCGGCGGCACACGTAGTAGTGCCAGCGCCTGGAAGACCGTGAGCACAACTCAGGAGAGTGCCATGGCACAAACCATCGAAGAATTTGATCGCAGCACCCTGGGGCCGAAAAACCCGGGTTCACGCGCTGGCGAAGCAGCTGGGTATGACGTCGAAGGAACTCATTGTTGCGTTGGATGGCTGGGGCTGGTGAAAGTCGCCCAATCGAACCTGAGCCTCGACGAGGCCAACAAGCTTCTCGACGCCCTGCAACCCGCCGAACCTTCTGAACCTGCTGTCGAGGAAAAAAGCCAAAAGAAAAAGGCAAGAAGAAGGCCAAAAAGCAGCCTGAGGATAAGATCCGCAAGCGTGTGGAAAAGAACGTGTCAATGAGATCCACCAGATTGAAGAAAAGTGGATCGGGAGTTGTCCGAATTGCTGGACGAGGATGAAGGAATCGACGCTGAGGCGTTGGCCATACTGATACCAGAGGTTCCAGAACCTACTGAAGAGCCAGTTACGCAGGTGCACCCTTCGCCACCCCTGTGTTCCTCGCGCCGGAAGCAGTGGAGGAGGACCTGGAGGTCGAGGCGTCGGTAAGCGACGAGGACGAGCAAGACAGCGGGGACGATACCAGCGAGGATGGGGACGGCGCCGTCGAAACGCAAGCGGCGCGGGCGGCGCGGCAAGGGTCGTGGGCGCGGTGCCGAGGCCGAACAGACCGAAGATGAGGATGGCCTGAGGGCCCGTGGGGATCAAAGGCTCCACTCGGCTGGAGGCGCAGCGCCGACGCCGCACCGAACGCCGGGAAGAGGAACGCAAGAAGCGGCACGTGGTCAGCGAGGCTGAATTCCTGGCGCGTCGTGAATCCGTGGACCGCACGATGGTGGTGCGCGAACGCCAACGCAACGACCACCCCGGCCTGGTCACCCAAGTCGGCGTGCTGGAAGACGACCTGCTGGTCGAACACTTCGTCACATCCGAATCCCAGAGTTCATTGGTAGGAAACATCTACCTCGGGCGCGTGCAAAACGTGCTGCCCTCCATGGAAGCCGCCTTCATTGACATCGGCAAAGGCCGCAACGGCGTGCTCTACGCCGGGGAAGTGGACTGGCGCGCCCGTGAGGGCTTGGGGGCCGTGGCCGGAAAATCGAACAGGCCCTCAAAAGCGGCGACCAGGTGCTGGTGCAAGTCACCAAAGACCCGTTGGCCACAAAGGAGCACGCCTGACCACGCAAATCTCCCTGGCTGGCCGCTACCTGGTGTATCGTGCCCAGTGGGCGCGCCACCGGTATCTCCAGGAAGCTACCCGAAAATGAGCGCAAACGTCTGAAGAGCATCGTCAGACGTGGTGCCGGACAAAAGGCGGAGCCATCATCCGCACCGCCGCCGAAGGCGTTGACGAAGCCGAACATTGCCGCCGACGTGCGCCGCCTGCACAACGCATGAGAGCAAATCCAGCAGCGCACTGACGAGGAGAAAAAAACAGCAAAAGGCGCCAAGCCCGTCACCATGTACGAAGAACCAGACATGCTGGTCAAAGTCGTACGTGACCCTGTTCAACGAAGACTTCACGCACCTGGTGGTGGAAGGCAAACGAGCCTGGAACACCGTGCACGCCTACGTGCAATCCGTCGCGCCCGACCTCCTCGACCGCCTGGTGCGCTACAACCCCGACGACCACGACGGGGAAGACGCTTCACCCACTACCGCATTGACGAGCAGTTGGAGAAAGCCATGTCGCGCAAAGTGTGGCTGCCCTCCGGCGGCACGCTTGTGATCGACCGCACCGAAGCCACGACCGTCGTGACGTCAACACCGGCAAATTCACCGGTGCTGGCGGCGACCTCGAAGAAACCATCACCTCCAACAACCTCGAAGCCGCCGAAGAAATCGTCCGCCAAATCCGGCTCCGCGACCTAGGGCGGGATGATTGTCATCGACTTCATCGACATGGTGCTGCCCGCAAACCAGGAACTCGTGCTCCGGCGCCTCACCGAAGCCCTCGGGCGCGACCGCACCCGGCACCAAGTCTCCGAAGTCACCTCCCTTGGTCTCGTCCAAATGACCCGCAAAAGCTCGGGTCCGGGCTGCTGAAAACCTTGCCACCGAATGCCAGGAATGTGAAGGCCGCGGCATCATCGTCCACAGCGACCCCGTCGAACAGCGCGAGACCAACGGCAACGGGCGCAAACGCAAAAAGCCGCACAACACCCCGTTGTCGTGGCCATGCACGATACCGAGGACGAGATTATCGACGCCGAGGTCGTTGAGGAATCCACGGATGCTGAGGTTGCCAGTGAGGCAGCGCGCAGCATTGAAGAACTCGCCGCTGCCGTTGTTGTTGACGAGAAGCCCGCGCAGACCTACGAGCAAGCACTCGAAGAATACGAGACCTCCCCGCGCCGCAAGCGCGCCACCAGAGGCAACTCGCGCTCCGACCTGCCGCCGCGGCCCGAGGACTTTGTGGAACCCGAACCCGCGCCCGAGCCGGAAAAACCCGAGAAGTCTGAAAAAGAGGACAAGCCGCGCCGGGGTCGCCGTCGCGCTGTCAAACGCAACGCTGAGAAGGTCGCCGAGGTTGTGGAGAGTGACGTTGAGGTGGGCACCACCGCTTCTCGACGCCACCGTCGCCGCGCCGTCCGTCGTATGTCGTCCGCCGCGCAGCAACCCAACAACCGGGAGAAAACCCAGGGTGATGCGGGAGTCTGGGCGTCGGAAAGCAGCACGCGCGGACGCGGGCGGCGTAGGGCCGTGCGCAAACGCGCGACCAACTAAAATGCGGTTTGTCTTTTTGCCGTGATAAAGGGTAGTCTTGGACAGTCGCTATTTCAGTGGGGCCCTAGTGCCGCCCCCGAAAAAGCCAATGAAGAAATCAACCCAATCAGGTTTCTGCGGCAAGACGCGGGTGCCTGAACCGAGTTTAGAGATAAAGGGGTAGCCTTCCTATGTACGCGATCGTCAAGACCGGCGGAAAGCAGTACAAGGTTGCCGAAGGTGACCTCGTCAAGGTCGAGAAGATCGAGGGTGAGCCAGGTTCGTCCGTGGCCCTCACCCCGATCCTGCTCGTGGACGGTGCCGAGTAACCACCAGCGCGAGACAAACTCGCCAAAGTGAGCGTCAGCGCCGAAATCGTCGAGCAGACCAAAGGCCCGAAGATCAAGATCCTGAAATACAAAAACAAAACCGGTTACAAGAAGCGTCAAGGCCACCGCCAGCCGCTGACTGTCCTCAAAGTAACCGGCATCAAGTAAGCCTGCAGGCTCACAAGAACTTCCAAAGGAGGGAAACAAACCATGGCACATAAGAAGGGTGCATCAAAGCTCCAACAACGGTCGCGATTCAAACGCCAAGCGCCTCGGTGTCAAGCGTTTCGGTGGCCAGCAGGTCAAAGCCGGTGAAATCCTGGTCCGTCAGCGCGGTACCAAATACCACCCCGGTGAGAACGTAGGCCGTGGCGGCGACGATACCCTGTTCGCCCTGAAGCCCGGCGCAGTGCAGTTCTCCAAGCGCCGTAACCGCAAGCTGATCAGCATCGTGGAAAACGAGGCAGTATCTGCGTAGGTTTTAGCTCTGATTGAGCTTTGTGAGCGCCGCTCCCAGCATGTTTGGTGTTGGGGGCGGCGCTTTTGTTATGCGCTGGGGTGTGGTGATGAGTATGCGGCGTTGCTGCGGTGAGAAGGGGAGTGGCAGATCATCAACGTGGGGTGCGTCCAGACAAGCTGCAGTTCAGGGGCAAATTTTTGACTTTATGGGATACATGGTTGACGCTATGTAAAGTTTGCTGTACATTATGTCGTATGGATGCGACGTTGATAGCGAAGCCAACGAATCTGGTGCGGAAGCTCCGGCGTTGGCGTGAGTTGTCCCAAGCTGAGCTTGCTGAGCGTGCTCATGTATCCAGGCAGACGATTGTCAATGTGGAGAAGGGCGGCTATTCGCCGTCCGTATATCTGGCGTTGGCGATCTGCCGCGAGTTAGGGGCGACGGTTGAGGAAGTGTTTGGCGATGAGCAAAGTATGGAGGTGGTGAAAGGTGAAACTTCTTGATAGATACGTATCTCACGCGATTGGCTCCCTGGGTGAGTATGAACGCGACGTTATGTACCGTTCCATGATTATCCGCCGGATAACTCTTTTGGGGAACGGAAGTAGCGGCCGCGGCGCTGGCGTGGACGCTTCCCGCAAATCTGGTGTGGTGGGCGCTCATTGTGTTTTTCTTACCCATGTTTGTCTCAGAATGTGGCGCATGGATGTACATGCGTAATAGGGCAGTGAGACCCCGATCTGCGGGGTCGACAATGACGATCAGCGAGCAGCTTGCTTATACCGCCATAGCAGCAGTATTTCTTGTTGGGATGCTGCGATGGGAGTTTATCGGGCACCAGGGTTCGCGGGCACTGATCATCATGTTTGTCTCATATGTTGCGGCTTCTGTTGTCGTCCCACCAATGGTGAAACAGCTGAACGGCTGGCTGCGCGGCAGGGATGAACGCCGACTAGAGGCCTCTTTCCCGGAGGATTAGTAATGAAGCTTTTTGACAAATATGTCGCGCGTTTTCAATCCGCTATTGATGATGAGTATCAGCTAGACGTGATGTATCGTTCCCTGACCATTGACAATGTCATATACACATGGACGTTGCTGAGTGTAGGTGCCGTATTAGTATGGGCGGTTCCGCCTGCGTATGTGTGGTGTTCCCTGTTGACACTTATCCCGTTGTTTGTGGGCGAGTATTCTTCCGCGCAGTATGTGCGGCGGCGTTCGGGGGACAAGGGGGCATTGATAAGTATGGGACGTGGTGTCCTAGGGCTGATTGCGTTTGTGTGGATAGTTGGGCTAGCGCGGCATCCACTGTGTGACGGTTTTCGGTTTATGGTTCCCGTGATTGCACTTGCGGGTATTGTGGCTGTGTTCTTGTTGCGGCCTGGTAGGGAATGAGAGGTGAAGTACAAATGACAATGGATAGATACTTGGAGCGGTTCCGTGACAGAATGGATGATGAATATCAGCTGGACGTAACGTACCGAGCTCATGTAATTTGTTCAGCCGTTATGACGAATCTCTGTCTTGCATGCGCGGCCGTGCTTGCGTGGGTTCTTCCGCCGAACTATGTGTTGGTATCGGAAATTATGTGTGTTCCCGTATTTGCTGGTAGTATTGTGGTAGCGCTATATATGCAGAAGCGGGTGGTTCGGCCACGTATTAGTATATGGGGTTATTCACGCCTGGAACTTGTGTTGACCATAATATGGGGAACTGCCTGGATGGCGGGTTTGATGCGTTTTCCAGCTTATTCTGAAAGTCCTATTGCGACTCGCGCGACGATAATTGCTTCCATTGTTGGTTTTATTATGATAATGGCAATCTTGAAATGGGCCAATGAACGCGCCCGTGCGTGGATGAAAGCGGTTAGAAGATGTAGAATAAGGCAGGTAGGGGGCGTTGAGAGGAGGAGAGGATCATGGTTATCTATTTCGTGCTCATTTCGTTAATGTCGGCGCAGATAGCAATTTCTGAGGGAATGCGTCGCAAAATTTCTCAAGAAATGGCGGAACGAAATTCTAAGGCGGGTTTCGATACGTCTGGAACCATCGCGTCCGAAGAAGCCCGGAAGAAAAACCACAAAGCTGCTGTTGCGTGCCTGAAAATAGATAGCATCTGTGGTATCGTAGGGTGTCGTTGCGTCATTGGTGCTGCTGATCGTGATGGGTTTCTCGTGGATACTCAAGCGGCAGTTCCCTCCTTGTTCTTGTTGTTCAAATTGTTATGGCTGTCGCCGCTCTCACTGCGGCGAATGATGTGGTAGCTAAGGCTTAAAAAGCCATATAATAGAAAGAGAAAAATGTGAATATTTCGGTGAAACACGTGTCGGCGTGTGCGGTGTCGGCATTGTTTTGTTCTTGCTGCGGGAATGACAGTCCCGGCGGCAACTGCGCAAGTGCAGAAAATCACCTGGGAAAATTGTCCTTCCATGGTCACCACTGAGGGGGCGCAATGTGGGCATATTGAGGTTCCCATGGATTACAGCAACCCAGCAGGCGAGAAAATCAGCGTGGGATTCGTGAAGGTCCCGGCAACAAATCAAGGAGCAAAGCGTGGGGCGTTGTTCATCAATTCAGGTGGCCCCGGCGGCGATGTATGGATACACAGCAAGTAAAGCTGGTGCTGCGTGGCCTGCGGAGATGCGGGCGGAATGGGATCTGATTGGCGTGCAACCGCGCGGTTTGGTGGGGTCCACGCCTGTTGAATGTGAAAACGTAGACCAGCCTTCACCCACCGATATGAGTGTCCAATGTGGGCAAACTGTACTACGACGCGTGTGCGGCAAAAAGTTCCACAGCATTTTTGAATTCGCTGACCACGGAGAACACCGCGCGCGACTGGGATGAAGTGCGTAAAGCGCTGGAACTGAATCGAATCGGAATCATGGGTCTGTCCTACGGAACTATTCTTGGTTCCACATACGCCACGCTGTTCCCGCAGCACACTGACAAAGTGATACTGGATTCCGGCATTGACACGGAATTGCTGTGGAATTCGGTGTTTGACCTTCAGCGTCCTGCCTATGTGCGCAGTCTGCACGAGTACTTCGCCTGGATTGCGCGTAACGATGCCACGTACCACTTGGGCGCAACACCCTACGCCGTGTACGAAAAATGGGCTGCTGCCGTGGTTAAGGAAAGTGGTGCAAACCCAACGGTAAAGCCGCCAGCGATGGAACCTTCCGAGGCTCCGCTGGGATCATCCGACCTAGCCAATGCGACAAAGCCTTTGGAAGTGCAGATTCAGAACTTCCTGACCACTATCACCCAGCCTGGTGCCAGCCAGCAGCGCTCGGCGACATTGCAATTGACCAGCATGCTGGTTCCGCAGACGAACACCTGGAATGGAATGGCACGGGCACTAAATGGAACTGGGCCGTCCCTCACCGAAATTGCGGAGAAGCAACAGCAGGACTCCGAGCTGACGCGTGTCAACGAGACTTCTCAGCAAATGCAGCAGATTATTTTGTGCAATGAGAATCATACGCCAGCCCACACGGAACAGGTTCCCGCATTCTTGTGGAACACCTTTGTTAAAGGTGACGCATTCGACCAGTTTATCTTCTACTCATCGGGTGTTTCGTGCGGTGGAATCCAGCCAGTAGCGACGGTCCCGCAGCCCGACGGTTCCAAGCTCGCAACCCGGCCGCTGCAAATCCAGGGCATTCATGACCCGCAAACTCCTTATGGCAATTTCACGAATATGCAGCAGCGCATGAACAGTCAGCTGATCACAGTGAATAGTTTCCGCCACGGGCATGTGGGTATGGGAAACGATGCCGTTGATAAGGCCGTAGTGGAATACCTGCGTACCGGAAACTCGCCCATCACCGAAGCTCCGGGCGAGCCCATTAACGCGGGGTAGGGGAGAGCGCCCTGATTAGCTCTGCGTTGCAGACACCGATGCTGAGGTGATGAGCAGGGTAATCAGGGCGTCGATATGCGCGATGGTTTTCTTGATTAGGGTATCTGCCTGGGAATCAGCGTGCTTTTTCACCATGTCCTTGATGCGTGCCCGCTCGTCGCGCGAGAAGTACTCCTTCAGCAGCTTGCTGCGTTCCAGTAAGGTTGCCAGGATGACGGTGTTTCTCGTGGGGGCGTCAGTGGAGGAGGTCTCCGCGATGATGGCGCTTCTCAAACGATCCAGATTGTGCGAATCGGGAACATAGCCGGTGCTACGCTTCAGAATCCCACTGACCTGTGGCGTGGCGGCACCGGCGGCAACCAGACTGTTTCCCATAGAGTCAAAGAGCTGAGTGCGGGGGCCGGACCTGCCCATCATGTACTGTTCGACAAGCTTGTTGAGCTTTATGGGGCCCTTCTCGGAAATGCGCTGGTAGATGGGGAGGAGGTGGTGGAGTGTTGATGGCAGTTCGGCGGTGGTGCTGACTGTGGGGCGCTTTTCGTCACTGATTGATACGCAGTCGTTAAGGTGAAGATCAATCACCCCGCTGGTGACGCAGCACACCCAGGTTCGGGTATCGAGGCTTGATATTTTCCCCTGCTTATTTACTGCAAACATGAGGAATTGTTGGGAGAGGCTGAGGTTGTACATGTGCGTGTCCTTTCGGGACCGGCTGCATACTTCTCACTTATTAGTGTAATAGTTTTCGCCTGTTTAGTGGAAGGGTGCAAGCGGCAAACCGCAGTTCAAAGAAGATTCCATATCTCGCTCCCGCCTTGTCATGGAAAAACCACTTTCTTTGCCAACGAGTTTCTTCACTGACCACCCGCGTCCTGGCCTACGCCATAACAAAAGAAGGCGAGCTAAAGAGGTAAACACCCGCCAGGCAGACCACCCGCACTAACCACCCCCGACCGCTACACTGGCTCGCATGACGCAGTCAGTTGCAATTGTCGGGTCGGGTGGCATTGGTGGCTTGCTGGCGGCGGTATACGCTGCAACCACTGCTGCTGCAAATACCACCACAACACAAGAAACAACACCCATCGTGGTCACCACCCGCGCAGCGCCCGCCGCATCACGGCCGAGGACTGCGCCTGACAAGTCCCTTATTCGGGGACAGCACGCACCAGGTCCGCGCGGTCACCCAACTAGAAGAGCCGGTGGACTTCACGTTTATTACGGTCAAACAACCGCATCTCACCGACGCTCTGCGCAACATTCCCGCCGAGTACGCGGGCACGGTGATTCCGCTGCTCAACGGCGTGGATCACATGCAGGTGCTGCGCGCCCAGTTCGATTCGCTGCTGGCTGGTTCGATTCACGTGGAGTCCAGCCGCGACCAGGATGGCACGATTGTGCATGGCTGTGATTTTGTGCGCCTCACCACCAGCGCCTCGCTTCCGCCGCTTTTCGACGCCCGTGTCACCACCATCACCACCCCAAATCAGGACGAGCTATTGTGAGCAAGCTTGCAGTGCTAGCGCCGTTTGCCCTGATGACCGCACGTTATCGCATCCCCTTGGGCGAAGTCTTAGAAACCCGCCGCCAGGAATTGGAAGAGGTAGTGGGGGAGTGCGCCGCCGTGAGCGTTGCCTGTGGTGGCCCCGACACCTCCAGCGATGCCATGGGCCTGTATGAGAAGTTCGAATACGGTGCAAAATCGTCCATGCTCCGGGATATTGAAGAAAACCAACCCACCGAGCTGGATGCCATTGGTGGGGCGGTGATTCGTCACGCCGCCGCTCACGGGATTATTGTTCCTGCGGTTGGTCGGCTTGTGGCAGAGATGGAAGGGATTATTTAGAGCACAAAATGTGCTTATGCTCAAGCTCGAAAATGCCCTGTTGTGCAGCCTGGAGATAAGCATACTTGTATAGCAATAAATCGCCCCACCGAGAGCTGAATGTCCAGAACTCGGTGGGGCGGCTTATTTTGCTGATTTATTTTAAAACGGCACCCCACTTCTGACGATTACGTTGGCGAAGGGAGTGGCCTCCCAGTTCGGATCACGAACGACGCCTCGGGTATCAGTCGTTTTAGTGCCTCATGGTCCACATAGGTTGTGGGGGAGCTGAAAAGCGCTCGTACTTCGTCGGGGGTTTCCTGAGCAAGGACAACGCTTTCAACTTCTACTTCGTCAAAGACTGCGGTGACAACATCGTGGAAACGCGGTATTCCGAAGGTGAGTGCCAGGTCCACCACCGGAATGTTCTCCGGGATGGGGAGTCCGCAGTCGGCGATGACGAAGGTGTCTGTATGGCCTAGTCGAGCAATCATGTGGTTGAGTGCCGGGTTGAGTAGGCCGGTTTTCTTCATAGTGTTATATCTCCGGGAGAGAATCGTTCAAATCTGGGTAGGAAGGTTGCGCACCAGCGCCGGTGACGGCGTAAGCAGCGACGCGCGCGGCGTGACTCGCGGCGTCGATAAGCGTCTCGCCTGCCAAAAGGCGGGCTACAAGTGCACCTGCAAACGCGTCACCGGCCCCGGTCGTGTCCGCGGGGGTGACATGGGCGGCAGGAATGTGGGTCACATCGTCGTGCGTGGCAACGATCGCACCCCTACCGCCGAGAGTGAGCACCACACTGGCGAAACCGGCGTCAACGAGCGCGGCACTCATGACCTCCGGTTCGCCCTCTGCGGGGTGCCCAAGTAGTTCAAGGATTAATCCAGCTTCGTGTTCATTGGCCAGCAGTGGATCAGCCTGCAGCAGTGCGGCCTGCGGCACCGGAATGACCGGTGCAAGGTTCACCACAACACGCCCGGTGGCGTGCTTGACAGCGGCCTCAAAACCATCAGCGGGGATTTCCCCTTGGAGCAGCACAATGTCCGCCGTCCGAACGGTCTCGGCATGGGCGTCCACATATGCTGCAGTGACATCAGCATTCGCGCCGGGTACGACGACGATGCTGTTTTCACCGTCGGCGTCGACAGTGATCACGGCGAGACCTGTGGTTTCGTCGCGCGTGCCGACGCCCTCCATATCCACCCCCGCCGCAACCATCAAGGCTGTTGCGGGGCGGCGTAGGTATCGTTTCCAACGGCACCGACGAAAGCGACTTTGGCGCCCTGAAGGGCAGCGGCGACGGCCTGGTTGGCCCCTTGCCGCCTGGGCTGATGGAGCCACCGGTTCCGAAGATGGTTTCACCCGGTTTCGGATGCCGGTTGACCCGGACGCTTAAGTCGGCGTTGATGGATCCGACGACGGTGATGTGAGATGTCACTTGCCAAATTCCTTCACGTTTTTCTTGAGTGACGGTAACCACCTCAACGTGGATTTCAGACTGAGCTTTTTCTTTCTTGAGCAGCTTGGAAGCCTGCTCAACAGCCTGTGCGCCAAGCTTTGCGGGCTGCTGGCCGATGGTTGCGGCCATCTTGCCGTCGGTGACAGCCTTCAGGCCATCTTCCGTGCCGTCAAAGCCAATGACCTTGATGTCGCGTCCGGCGCGCTCGCCCAAAGCTTCGATGGCGCCCAGAGCCATTTCGTCGTTTTCGGCGAAGATGGCCTTGACATCTGGGTGTGCCTGGAGAAGGTTGGTGGTCACGTTCAGGCCTTCGGTCCGGTCGAAGTTAGCGGTCTGCTGTCCAACAACACGGACGTTGGGGTGTGTGGCAATGCCATCGGTGAAGCCCTTGCCACGGTCACGGGAGGCGGAGGAGCCTGCGATGCCCTGGAGCACCAGAACCTCGCCTTCGTCGCCGATGGACTGGGCGAGTGCATCGGCAGCCTGCTTGCCACCGGCAACGTTGTCGGAGGCGATGAAGGAGTCAACGGTTCCGCCGCTTGCGGAGCGGTCCACAGCAACGACCGGGATGTTGGCGTTGTTGAGGGCCTGAACGGCGGCTACCACGGCGTCGGAATCCGTGGGGTTGACAATGACGACCTTGGAGCCAGTAGTCGCAGCGTTGTTGAGCTGGTCGTTCTGCTTGGCTGCGTCGTCGGATGCGTCCTGGATGTTGAGCTTGATGCCCAGTTCATCGGCTTTCTTCTGTGCGCCTTCCTGCAGCTGCACGAAGAAGGGGTTCGTCCGGGTGGACAGCGCCAGCGTGACGGAGTTGTCACCGCCGCCGGAGCCGGAGTCGCCAGAATCGCGGTTGCAGGCAGCGGCACCGAATGCAAGCACCAGTGCCGCCGACACGGCCGTGACTTTCTTGAGAGTTTTCTTTGTGAACATGACGTAGACAACCTTTCCTAAAAGAGACGTTTAACGAGCTGTTTTGTTACGAATCACGTCAAAACCAACAGCGATCGCAATGACGAAGCCAATGACAATCTGCTGCCAGAAGGACGACACGTTCAAAATGTTCAAACCGTTACGGATAACGGCGAGCAAGATCGCGCCGACGAGTGTGCCGGTGGCTTTACCGGAGCCACCGCTCAGTGACGCCCCGCCGATGACCACGGCGGCAATAGCGTCAAGTTCGTAACCAACCGCTGCTTGAGGCTGGGCTGATGACAAGCGGCCAGTCATCACCAACCCTGCCAAAGCGGCAAACAACCCAGAAAGCGTGTACACCGTGATCAGGACTTTCCGCACGGGAAGCCCGGACAGACGAGCTGCCTCGACGTTTCCGCCGACGGCGTACATGGACCGACCAATGACCGTCCGGCTCAGAATGAACCAGCAGATCACACCGGCCAGTGCCATCATCACGATAGGTATGGGAAGCCCTGGAACCCCAGTTCCAAACAGGTACTGGTTGGAACCCAGCGTGTTCACCGACTTAGAACTCGGCACGGGGGAGCCCTGGGAAATCACCAGGGTTGCGCCGCGGGCGATGGACATCATCGCCAGGGTGGCGATGAATGCTGGAAGCTTTCCATATGCAATCGAGATGCCGCTGATAAGGCCAGCCAGTAGGCCGGTGCCAAGGCCAATGAGCAGGGTCAACCATCCCGGCAAGCCAAGGCTGCTAAACGAGTAGGCGGAGACCATGCCGCCTAATGCTGCGACCGAACCCACTGACAGGTCAATACCAGCGGCGACGATAACAAAGGTCATACCAAACGCGAGGATGGCCACGGTGGCGGCCTGAACTCCCACGTTGAGGAGGTTGGGGACAGTCAAAAAGTGCGGTGTCGCAATGAACATCGCGACGCACAACACAATCAGACCGACCAGCGCCCCATTATTGAGCATCCAACGGAGCACTGGGTCCCAAGCGGTTTTTTTCATGGATTTTCCTTATCTCCTATCTGCGCTTTGCGCCAGAATGCGCGGCTTTCTCAGTGCGCGCCGCCTTTTTGGCGTGTGCTGTCGCGGCGGCGGTCAGGTGGTCTTCTACTTGAGCGACGGCCAGCTGCATGATGCTGTCCTGGGTCGCATCTGCGGCGTTCATTTCGCCTGCGATGCGGCCGCCGGACATTACCACCACGCGGTCCGACATGCCGAGAATTTCGGGCAGTTCGCTCGACACCATCAGCACGGCCCCGCCTTGTGCGGTGACCTCGTTGATGATGTTGTAGATCTCTACCTTCGCCCCGACATCGACTCCGCGCGTGGGCTCATCGAGCAGTAGTACTTTAGATCCGGCGAGTACCCAGCGTCCGAAGACCGCCTTTTGCTGGTTACCGCCGGACAGGTCACGAATCGGCTGGTCAATGCTGGCCATGCGGATTCTAAGCTTTTCGGAAACGGCCGTGCTCCGGGTCCGCTGTCCTGCGAGATCGGCGAGGCCATAACGGGAGGTGGAGCGGAGAGTGGCCAGGCCGAGGTTCTCTAGTACCGGGGCGTCGAGAATCAGGCCCTGAGCTTTGCGGTCTTCAGGAACGTGGCCCACGCCGTGCCTGATGGCGGCGGAAATGTCGCCGTTGGGCAGGCGCTTGCCGCGGACCCGAACCTCGCCGGAGTCAACGCGGTCTGCACCGGCGATGGCGCGCACCAACTCGGTACGGCCGGCACCCACCAGGCCCGCAAGGCCAACAACCTCGCCGGCGCGCACCGTCAGCGAGACGTCCTGGAAGTTGCCCGCAGAGGTGAGGTTGCGCACCTCCAGTAGCGGTTTGCCGCGCTTCGGCGGCACGACGCGAGGAAACTGGTCGTCAATGTCGCGACCGACCATCAGTGTCACCAGTTTCTTCTCGGGTGTCGACGCCGGGACTTCGCGACAAAGCCGCCATCCCTCAGAACCGATACCGAGTCCGCAATACGAGCAATTTCATCCAGGTGGTGGAATGAACACCATGCCCACGCCCTTGGCCTTCAAGTCATTGACCACGCTAAACAGCTGGTCAATCTCCCTGCCGGTCAGTGCGGCGGTAGGCTCATCCAAAATGAGCACACGCGCATTCATGGACAGCGCCTTAGCAATTTCCACCAGCTGTTGGCGGGCAATGCCTAGTTCGCCGACGGGGGTGTCCAGCGACACGTCTACGCCGATCATGCGTAGCGCCTTGAGCGCCTTTTTCCGCAGTGCCTTGTAATCGACCAAGCCCCACCGTGACGGCGTGCGGCCCAACATCAGGTTCTCCGCCACCGTCATGGTGGGCACAAGGTTGAGTTCTTGGTGGATGGTGGCAATGCCGTGGGCTTCCGCAGCCTTGACGTTGGGCAGGGTAGTGGGGGTGCCATCGACGAGGATCCGGCCCGAATCGGGCTGGTACACACCCGCCATCATTTTGATCAGGGTTGACTTGCCCTGCGCCGTTTTCACCCAGCAAAGCCTGGACGTGGCCGGCGTGGACGTCAATGCTCACCGAGTCGATGACCTTGACGGGGCCAAACGACTTGGAGACTCGATCAAGCTGTAATACCGGCTGAACAGACATGACTAGTGCCCTCCTTGTCCGGATGAATCGCTGGCCGAGTCTTTAGGGGGAGTGGAACCTCGTACGATGAGAGTGGTGGGTAGTTTAATTTTGTGCTGAGCGGAGTCTCCGCGAAGCAATTTATGTAGTTCCTCAAAAGCTTTCGCCCCCATCGTAGAAACGTGCTGGTTAATGATAGTGAGTGGTGGATTCTGTAGTTGGAATACTGGAAAAATCGTCGAAACCCACAAGGGCAATGTCGAAGCCGGGCGTGAGCCGATGTTCATGGCACGCGCGAAGCGCACCAACGGTCATCATGGAGTCCCCGGCGATGATCGCCGAAACGCCAAGCTTTAACAGCTCTTGGGTGCCCACATAGCCCTGCTCTTCGACGTATCCGCCCAAAAGCATGGGGTACTGGTCAATGCCGAAACTGCCGCAGGCTGAGCGGAACGCCTCCAGGCGGTCCACGCCGGTGGATGTGTCCTGTGGACCCGCAAGATAGCCGATGCTCTCGTGTCCGCCCGTGACCAGCATGGATACGGCGGCCTTGATGCCCTCCGCAGGATCGGGTGCTCACCGAGGTGGCAGGGACAATGTCAAGCTCGCGGTCAACCAGCACCAGCGGGACGTTCTGTTTTGCCAGAGCCGTCAGATTCCTTTTTCCGTGCCAATGTGCGGCACGGCGATGATGCTGTCGACGCGCTGATGCTGCATGATTTCAACAGCCTGAATGAGACCCTTGGGTCATCATTGGAGATGCCCTAATAGTGTGTACAATCTGGCATCTATCGCAGCGTTCTGCACGGCAGCAGCTAGCTCGCAAAAATAAGGGTTAAAAAGGTTGGGAATGACCAATCTGATGGTGTTGGTTTTAGAGTTTCTCAACGCCTCGTGCCTGCGCGTTAGGCCGGTAGTTAAGCTTTTTGTGCGGTCTTTCAGAACACGTTGTTTAGTTTTTGCGGAATGGCGGGTGATCGGCCAGCGCGCGGGAAACCGTGCTGATTGAAACCCCCACCTCAGCAGCAATATCTTTCAACGTAGGGTTAGGGTATGCGCACCTCGAATGCACCTCCTTATGGAACCTTTCTAACCTGTATGCAAACGTTTGCATAATAGATTAAATCAAGCATAAGGGACTCTTATTAGGAAGTCAAGAGAGTTGAAAAGGTCACGTTCGTATTACTTCGCCCTCTTACCCCCTGTCGGCTATCAGGTTTTGTTACTCTATCAACCATGAAAGCGCACAAAATAGGCATAATTAGTTTGCTTTTCGATGCAATTTATTGCATAACTGTCGGCATAGGGATCATGCTAGCTGCCACCTACGTTGCCCCCAAAATTGGGATACCAGTTCTTCTTATCATTGCTATCGGGTGTGCAACAACAGTGTGGGGTATCGGCATTGTGGGGATGATGCGCACCATTCCACTCGCCACCGCCCTCACAACCGTCATGATCGTGAATATTATGTCCACGATCGCGGTGGCAACCTTCTCTGCAACCCTGGCCGGAGTCGGGGTCACCTTCACCGTCTTAGCCTTCGCCCTCGATATCGCCGCGTTTGCGGCCAGCCAAGGATGGACGCTCGCGCGGGCCTAGAACCCCACTAAAACTCCGACCTGCGCTAGTTCGGCGTGCGGAAGCTGGACCCGCCGTCGGTCCAGGCGAACAGGATGCGGGCGGCGTCGTCAGTGAACAAGACATAATCGCGGCTCACTGGGTGTGTCGCCTCTGTTTGCTAGTATCAAGTGATTCTAGTTGTAGTGGAGGAATCCTGATGTCGCGTTTCGTCGATCGCGTTGTATTGCACCTGTCAGCCGGGGACGGTGGCAACGGTTGCGCATCCATCCACCGCGAAAAATTCAAACCACTCGGCGGGCCCGATGGTGGCAACGGGGGACACGGCGGCGACATCATCCTGGAAGTCAGCCCGCAGGTGCACACCCTTCTTGACTTTCACTTCCACCCCCACATCAAAGCCTCCCGGGGTTCCGACGGCGCGGGGGACCACCGCAACGACGCGCGCGGCGAAGACCTCGTGATGAGCGTCCCCGCTGGCACCGTTGTGCTGAACGAAGCAGGGAAACCCTCGCCGACCTGACCACCACCGGCATGCGCTTCATCGCCGCCGCCGGAGGGCGCGGCGGCTCGGCAACGCCGCCCTGGCCAGCCGGGCCCGCAAAGCCCCGGGTTTTGCGCTTAAAGGCGAACCCGGGGAAGAACACGATGTCATCCTGGAACTGAAATCCATGGCTGATGTTGGCCTGGTGGGATTCCCCTCTGCGGGCAAATCCTCCCTGGTCTCTGTGCTATCTGCGGCAAAACCGAAAATCGCCGACTACCCCTTCACCACGCTCCAACCCAACCTGGGCGTGGTGAACGTGGGTCACGATACCTTCACTATCGCCGACGTGCCGGGGCTCATTCCCGGGGCGTCGGAAGGCAAAGGACTCGGGCTTGACTTCCTGCGGCACATCGAACGCACCGCCGTGCTCGCGCACGTGGTGGACGCAGCCACCCTTGAACCCGGACGCGACCCCGGCAGCGACATTGAAGCCCTCGAAGCGGAACTCGCCGCCTACGAATCCGCGCTTGATGCCGACACCGGGCTTGGCGACCTCCGCGACCGGCCCCGCGTGATCATCCTCAACAAAGCTGACGTGCCCGAAGCTCGCGAACTCGCGGAGTTTGTGCTCGACGACCTCAAAGAACAGTTCGGCTGGCCCGTGTTCATCATCTCCACCGTCGCGCACCAGGGACTCGAACCCTGAAATACAAGCTCATGGAGATTGTAGGAACACCGCAAGGCTGAGGCCGGTCTCAAAGGGTAGAGTGCCGGGCGCGCGGGAAAACTGCGCAGCTCTATTATCGTGCGCCCCAAGGCCGTGGCCGGAAAACGCGACTTTGCCATTGAAGCCGATCCCGACAACGAGGACGGCTACATTGTCCGCGGTGAGAAGCCCGAACGCTGGATCCTGCAAACCGACTTCGAAAACGACGAGGCCGTAGGCTATCTCGGCGACCGTCTCGCGAGGCTCGGCGTCGAGGATGCCCTGTACAAGGCGGGCGCGACACCCGGCTGCGACGTAAACCATCGGGCATGTCACCTTCGAGTGGGAACCTCACCATCGCGGGCGTGGACACGCAGCTCACTGGACGCGGCACTGATATTCGCCTTGAACAAACCGAGCGCAAGTCCGCCGCCCAGCGCAAACGCGAATCCCAGGTGCGCCGCGGCCTGATTGACGAGTACGACTTCGGCGACGGCCAGGTCGCCGACCGCGAACGCTGGCAGGGGTAGTAGTGGATAACGGTGAGCAGCTGGGCATCGATACGCCCGGCGAGGAGGACATGCGGGCGCGGCTTGCGTCGGCGAAGCGAGTGGTGGTCAAGATTGGGTCGTCGTCGCTGACCGGCGGGCCGGATTTCAGCATCAACCCCCGCAACATTGACCGTATTGTGGATGCGGTGCAGCGCGCATCGCCCGTGGCTCGGACGTGATCATCGTCTCCTCGGGGTCCATCGCCGCAGGTCTCGCGCCTCTCGGGTTGAATGCGCGGCCCGCTGATCTGGCCACGAAACAGGCCGCAGCCTCCGTCGGGCAGGTGCATCTCGCGCAGGAGTGGGGCAGGTCCTTTGCCCGCTACGACACCACTCGTCGGGCAGGTGCTTCTCACCGCGTCCGACACGGGCCAGCGCGACCGTGCCCGCAATGCGCAGCGCACCCTCAACCGCCTGCAGCAACTCGGCGTGGTGCCCATCGTGAATGAAAACGACACTGTGGCCACCACCGAAATGCGCTTTCGGTGACAATGACCGGCTCGCCGCCCTGGTCGCGCACCTCATCAGCGCCGACGCGTTGGTGCGTTTCCTCCGACGTTGACGGACTCTACGACCGCAACCCCGCAGACCCCGGCGCGCGCTTCATCCCCGAAATCCGCGACGACCACGACCTCGACGGCGTTGTTGCAGGCGACAGCGGTGTCGTGGGCACCGGCGGCATGGCTTCCAAAGTCTCCGCCGCTCGCCTCGCCGCCTGCGGGGGAGTGCCCGTCCTGCTCGCCTCCGCCGCCGACATTTCCGGCGCACTGTCCGACGCCCACGTGGGTACCGCATTCCACCCGGCCAACGGCCGACGCCTCTCCGCCTGGAAATTCTGGGCGCTTTACGCCGCCGAAGTCGCAGGTACGCTGCGTATCGACGCCGGGGCCGTCACCGCCGTCACCTCTGGTGGCCGGTCGTTGCTTCCCATAGGCATCCAATCCTGCGAGGGGAATTCCACCCCGGCGACATCGTGGAAATTATGGGCCCTGACGGGCAGATTATCGGGCGCGGCGAAACCAACTACAGCCACGGCGACCTTGACAACATGCTGGGACGCCGGACGAGCGACCCTGCCTGCTGACAAGCGTCGGCCCGTCGTACACGCCGATTACCCGTCCAATATGTGAAGGCTGTTTAGTCCCGCAAAAGTGTGCTATCGTTCAAGCTCAAAAATGCCCTTTGTGCGGCCTGGAGATAAGCACACTGTGCAGACCCACACTGATAGCCCCCTGCACCAGCGCTGTTCGGCCGAACTTTCAGGCTAGGTTCCCCAGGTGAGCGTTGCTACACTGCGGGTGGCTATGAGCGCGGAAGTGAGCACCACCACAACAACCACAACAACCACAACCACAGAAGGTGCCGAGGTCATCAGGATGGCCCGAGCGGCGAAGGATGTCGCACAGGCACTAGCAAACGCCTCCACCGAGGATAAGAATAGAATCCTCAACGATGCCGCAGCGGCGCTGGAGGCGCGGGCGTCGGATATTATGGCGGCGAATGAGCGGGATATTCGCGCGGGTCGGGGAGGCTGGCCTGTCGGAGGCGCTGATTGATCGTTTGGCGCTGACGCCGGAGCGCGTAAAAGGCATCGCGGATGGTTTGCGCCAGGTGGCGTCGCTGCCGGACCCGGTGGGGGATGTTGTTGCTGGTAGGACGCTCGCTAATGGGCTGCGGATCCGTCAGGTGCGGGTGCCGCTGGGGGTGATGGGCATGGTGTATGAGGCCCGCCCGAATGTGACGGTGGATGCGTTTGGTTTGGCGCTGAAGTCTGGGAATGTGGCGTTGCTGCGGGGCTCCCAGTCGGCGTGGCATTCCAACAAGCAGCTGGTAGAGATCCCTGCAGGAAACGCTGGCGGGAGCATGGTTTTCCCGCGAGGTGGTGCAGTTGTTGCCGTGCGAGACTCGGAGAGTGTTCAGGATTTGATTACCGCCAGGGGTTTGGTGGATGTGGTGATTCCGCGGGGTGGTGCTGGGTTGATTGCGGCGGTGGTGGAAAATGCCACGGTCCCGACGATTGAGACGGGCTCGGGTAATTGCCACTTGTATGTGGATGGGGAAGCGGATGTAAATGAGGCGATTGCGCTGGCTGTGAACGGCAAGACGCGCCGCCCGAGCGTCTGCAATGCCACGGAGACGGTGCTTATCGACGCCGCGCTCCCCGCCGAGGCACGCCAGCGCATTGTTTCCGCACTTCAGGAGGCGGGGGTGACGGTTCATGGGCTGCCCGAGGAGCTGGGCGAGGGCGTGGTTCCTGCGGATGAGTCGGATTGGCACGCCGAGTATTTGTCCATGGACATTGCGGTGAAGTTGGTGGATGGCGTGGAGGGCGCGATCGCGCATATCGCGGAGTTTTCGTCGGGGCACACGGAGGCGATTGCCACGCGGAGTCTCGCCGCTGCGGAGAAGTTCACGGCTGAGGGTGGATGCGGCTGTGGTGGTGGTGAACGCGTCGACGGCGTTCACGGATGGTGAGCAGTTTGGTTTCGGCGCGAGATCGGCATTTCGACGCAGAAGCTGCATGCGCGCGGCCCGATGGCGTTGCCAGAGTTGACGTCCACGAAGTGGATTGTGTTTGGCGATGGGCACACCCGGCCATGAGGGTAGGGATCATGGGCGGCACGTTTGACCCGATCCATAATGGGCATCTGGTGGCTGCCTCGGAGGTGGCGAACATGTTTGACCTGGATGAGGTCGTGTTTGTTCCGACGGGGGAGCCGTGGCAGAAGTCGGGAAAGAAGGTCTCGGCCGCAGAAGATCGGTATTTGATGACGGTCATTGCCACCGCCTCGAATCCCCGGTTTAAGGTCAGCCGGGTGGATATTGATCGCAGTGGCCCCACTTACACGGTGGATACGCTGCGGGATCTGCGTCGCTTCTACCCGGGTGCGGAATTGTTCTCATTACGGGCGCGGATGCCCTGGCGAGCATCGTGACCTGGCGCGATTGGGAGGACATGTTTGAGCATGCTCGTTTTGTGGGGGTGACCCGGCCGGGGTATGAGTTAGATGATGCGATTCTGCCGGAGGTGCATCGGGAGCGGGTGTCGCTGGTTGATATTCCTGCCATGGCCATTTCGTCGACGGATTGCCGGGAGCGGGCGGCGTCGAAACGCCCGGTGTGGTATTTGGTGCCGGATGGTGTGGTGCAGTACATCGCTAAGCACAGGTTGTATGTGTCTACCTCCGCGTAGGTAGGATGGCTTTTTAGTTTTAATGTGAAGGAAAAATATGACTGCTTCTGACCATGCTGTGAAGCTGGCGTCCATTGCGGCGCTGGCCGCCGACGAGAAGTTGGCGCAGGAGATCGCCGTGATTGATGTCTCCGAGCAGCTTGTGATTACTGACTGCTTTGTCATCGCCTCCGGGGAGACGGACCGCCAGGTCAGCGCCATTGTGGACGAGGTTGAAGACAAGCTCCGTGAGGCCGGGGCGCGCCCCATCCGCAAGGAGGGTGTGCGCGAGGGTCGCTGGGCACTGCTGGATTACGGCGAGCTGGTGGTGCATGTGCAACGCGCCGAGGAGCGCGAATTCTACGGGCTGGACCGCCTGTGGCGGGACTGCCCGCTTATTGAGGTGGAGGGCGTGGAGCCGCTGGAACGCCCCGCTAGCTGGGCCGACGACGTGGACGTGCGCGCCGTCACCTCCATTGATGAGATCCCGCTTGCCGACACCGAGCCGGATGCGGACGAACTGTGACCCGCAAGCTCATCATGCTGCGGCACGGCCAGACGGAATACAACGCGTCCGGCCGCATGCAGGGGCAGATGGACACCAAACTCAGCGACGTGGGTATGCGTCAGGCTGAGGCGGTGGCACGCTACATGAAAGGCGTGAATATTGGGTACGTCGTGTCGTCGGACCTGTCGCGCGCGGCGGAGACGGCGAGGATCGTGGCGTCACGCGGGCTGCCGGTGCACCTGGACCCCCGGCTGCGGGAAACCAACCTGGGGGACTGGCAGGGCCAATCCCGCGAGGACGTGGACCGGGACTACCCGGGGGCGCGGGCCCAGTGGCGCCATAACGCGCTGTGGGCACCCCCCGGCGGCGAATCCCGCATTGAGGTGGCCCGGCGCGCCCGTGACGTGATTAATGAGCTGATGCTCGCCCATCCCGGCTGGGACGATGGGGCCGTGCTCCTGGTAGCACATGGGGGACCATTGGGTCGCTGACATCAGATCTTCTAGAATTGAGCATCGAGCAGCATCACATGTTCACCGGCCTGAAAAACACCAACTGGGCGCGGTTGACCGCACGCCCCCGGTATTCGGAGGAACCCAACGCCAACGGGGAGGGCGACCCGCCGGTGGTTCCGCAGCCGCGGTTTACACCGGACACCCTGGGGGATGCCCAGTGGTACCTTGACGGTTGGAACATGAGTGTTGCCCCTGGCCTGGAAGCGGGCTAGTCGCAACAGTTGAAGGAGTGGATCGTACGTGCCGGTTCGGATTGTCACTGACTCGTCGGCGTGCCTGCCGGACAGCATCATCGAGGACTTGGACATCACTGTCATTGATCTGCACATGATGAACCGCGGAGACGACCGCTCCACCTCCGGTTTGTCCTCCCTGGAACTGGTCGCCTGCTACGCCCGCCAGCTGGAACGCGGCGGCGACGAGGGGGTGCTGGCGCTGCACCTGTCCAAGGAACTCTCCTCCACCTGGTCCAACGCGGTGGCCGCGGCGGCGGTGTTTGACGACGACATGGTGCGCGTCATCGACACGAACTGCATCGGAATGGGACTCGGGGCCGCCGCCATGGCCGCAGCAACCATGGCGCAGAACGGTGCCACGCTGGAAGACTGCTACAAGGCCGCCGTGAGCACCCTAGAACGATCCCGAATGTGGCTGTACGTGCACCGCATCGACGAACTCCGCAAATCCGGCAGGCTCTCCGCCACCACCTCGCTCATGTCCACCGCCCTGGCCATGCGACCGATCATGCACCTCAAGGACGGGCGCCTGGATGTCGCGGCGAAAACCCGCACCCCCTCCAAGGCACTGGCCAAAATCGTGGAACTGGTGGTGCTTACGCCGACACCAACCCGCTTTTCATCGCCATCCAGCAGCACGAAGCCCGCGAAACCGCCAAGCACCTGCAACTCCAGCTGGAGGAAGCACTGCCTGACGGCACCACCTTCACGGCCGTGGACATGGACCCGGTGCTGGCGGTGCACTCCGGCCCCGGCGCGATCGCGGTGTCCGCCGTCCAGGCCGATGAATCCGAGTTATCCACAGACGAAGACGAGTAACGCAGGTTATCCACAGGCGCGCGACTGAGGCGCGCCGGGTATCGACGCCGCGACCTACCCTTCGGGTATGGACCTGGCACACCGACTCGCAGACCTCACCGCCCCCACCGGCGAAGAAGAACTCCTTAACGTCCGCTATCCGACGCCCCGACTCCGCATCACCCCACGCCACGGGCTGTTCGTCGTGGCTGCCGCGGCCGTGCTCTGTGCCGTGGTGGGTGGGCGCTACCTGGTTGCTTCCGAGCCTGCGGAGGAGGCCCCGGTGACGTTTCCGCTGGCTACCAGCAGCGCCGCTGAACCGCCGGGGGAGATCGTGGTGTCCGTGGTTGGCGCGGTCGCGCACCCGGGCCTCACCACCCTCGCGCCTGGCGCCCGCGCCGCCGACGCCTTGGCGCAGGCAGGGCCGCTGCCCGAGGCGGAACTACCTGGCATCAACCAGGCGCAGAAGCTTAACGACGGCGTGCAAATCGTCGTTCCCAAACAGGGTGAGGCGGTGCCTGCCCCGGCCGGTAATCCTGGAGGTGGCTCAGGCGCTGGCGGCGGGAAAGTATCACTGAACACGGCCACCGCCGCCGACCTGATCGCCCTCTCCGGGGTGGGCGAGAAAACAGCCGCCGCCATCATCGCCCACCGCGACAGCATCGGCGGATACACCTCCGTGGAACAACTCAAAGACGTCAAAGGCATCGGTCCGGCCAAATACGCTGAACTGGAAAAACAGGTGACACTGTGAGCGAACTCCGGCTCGTCCCCGCAGCACTGCTGTGTTGGGTGGCCACCTGGATCGTGCTGGCGCATCGGGGGTGGGCGTTGCCGCTGCTGCTGGTTGCGGTGACGGCCGGGATTGCGTGGTGGCTGCGGCACAGCGGCCAGGCATTGGTCCCTTTGCGCTCTGGGGAGTGCGCCGTTCTGCTCACCTATCTGCGGGTTCGCGCCGGGTCGCGGCTGCCGCCGCCGCTGCTGATGGGACGTGTGGAGGCGGCACCCCGCCCCGTGCACGACGGGGTGTGGCTGCTGCGCATTCACGGGGAAACCGTGTTCTACCGGGCCGCGACTTGCGCCGCGAAAGTGGGGGACACCGTGCAGGTGCGTATGACCGCCCGGGCCAGTGAGCGCATTGGGGCGAGCAGCCACGTTGCCAGTGCCACCCACCTGGACATCATCCAGCATGCTGGGGGAATACAAGCCTGGATGGCTGGGGTGAGGGAGGGGTTTTACAGGGCGTCGATAAGCAGGTTGGGGAGGGCAGCGCGCAGCTTCTGCCAGCGATGGTGCTGGGGACACGCGCGGGCTGAATATGGATTTGTATGCGGGGCGGGGCTGGCGCACCTCAGCGCAGTGAGCGGGTCGAACGTCGCGATCGTGACCACAAGCATGGTGCTGTTAGCGCGGGCGCTGACCCTCGAGCCGCGCGTTCAGATTAGCCTCTGCGGGCGCGGCCTGGTGGGGTTCGTGCTGCTCGTGGGACTGAACCCAGCGTGCGCGCCGCCGTCACCGGCGTGGTGGGGCTGGTGGCGGTGCTGGCGAACTCGCGAAGCCAACCCATCCACGCCCTCAGCCTCGCCGTCATCGGGCTGGTGCTGTGGGACTCCGACATGGCGGCCTCCTACGGGTTTGCCTTATCTGTGGTGGCCACCGCGGGGATCGTGGCGCTGCATCCGCTGCTGTTTCGGGCGCTGGCCCGGGTGAAGTTGGGGCGCGTGGTGGTACCGGAGATTCTGGCGCGCTGCCTTGCTGTTGCCATCGCGGCGGACCTGGTGACCATGCCCATCGTGGCGCTGATGAGCGGGAAAATCTCTGCAGTGTCCGTGGTGGCTAACCTCCTGGCCGAACCGGCCGTGACACCGATCACCATCCTCGGGCTTGTGGCCGTGCTGCTGCCCGGCCCGGCTCGGGGGCTGGTGCTGTGGATTGTGCAGCCCTTCGTCTGGTGGGTGCACCACGTCGCCCTGTGGAGTACCCGGCTGCCCGGCGCCGTGATCCACGTGCCGCCCGGGTGGCTGGGTGTCGGCCTGGTCGTTCTGGTGTGTCTGTGGGTGCTGGCACTCATCTGGGCGGGGCGATGGCAGATCGTTGTGCTGGGGTTTGTGCTGCTTATGGGGTTTTCGTGGAAGGGCGGCTCGGCGGAGGTGCCGCTTACGTCCTTGCGGGTGGTGGAGATTGACCACTGGGAAGACGGCTACCAGCCGCCGCCGGGCACACAGGTGCTGGTGGTGCACGACCCGCACGGCTCGCCACGCGACCGGCCCAGCACCCTGCCCGACGGCACACCCGTGCTCTTCCCCGAACGCGACGGGCACGTTGCCTTATACCACGACGGGACGCAGCACGCGGCGGACGGCAGGTTCTGAAGCTTGGGTGAGTTTTGGCATGGGGTGGCTTGGCCTGGGCGCGCTATAGTGGGTGCGTGAACCAGCCTGCGCCCGTGCACCTCATCCTCGGTGAAGACGACTTCTCACCGAACGCGCCCGCCGCGACATCATCGACGCCATCAAAAAAACCAGCGCCGACCCCGGGGCCGTGGGGATTATTACCATGCGGGCCAGCGACCTCACCGAAGGCGAGGTGGCCATGCACCTCAGCCCCAGCCTGTTCGGCGAAGAACGCATCCTGGTAATCACCAACGCCGAAGACACCATCAAAGACGCCCACGACGCCCTCCTCCTCGCCGCCCGCAACGACCAGCCCGGCATCTACGTGATCATCCAGCACACCGGCAAAGGGCGCGCAAAAAACATGGTCAAGGCACTCAGCAAACTCGGGGTGGTTCACGACGCCGCGAAACTCAACGCCAGCCAGCGCGGGCAATTCGTGACCAACGAATTCCGGCGCCACAACGCTGCGACCCACACCCGACGTCACCCGCGCCATCCTCGAAGGAGTCGGCCCGACCTGCGGGAACTCGCGGCAGCCATCAGCCAACTCGTCGCCGACACCGGTGGCGACGTCACCGTCGACCACGTGCGCACCTACTTCACAGGAGTGGCGGAAGTCAGCGGCTTCGACATTGCCGACCTCGCCTGCAACGGCGAAACCCAACGCGCCATCGCCAGCACACGACGCGCCCTCCAACTCGGCATCGACCCCATCGTGCTGGCAGCCGCCCTCGGCGGCAACATCGCCGCCATCGCCCGGCTCTGACAGCGCCCGCAGCGTCGGCGAAGCCAAAGACCGCGCCGGGGTGGTGAAAAATGCCGCCCTGGAAAATCGAATCCACCTACAAAAAAGCACGACGCTGGGACGGCGACAACATCAGCAAAGCCGTCATCATCATCGCGGAACTCGACGCCGCCACCAGCGCCAAGGCGGCGACCCCGGCATGCCATCGAAAACGCTGTGCGTCAGATTGCGGAGCTGGCGCCGTAGGGGTTTGGGTGTTTGCGGTCGGGGCGTGGGGTTTGCGCTGGACAAACGCGCCAGCGCACTGATAGTTAATAGTTCTACCGCCAGGTACGCAAACACCCCGTGTTTTTCGAGCCTGGCGGTGGACCTGACTTTAACAGCGGCGGCTGCCAAGATTGCTTCTCTGCGTTGCTGCAGACGCTTCGGTTGTCCAAGCATGCCTTGGGTGACGCGAAGGCATTCTCAGCCGAGTTCGCGCATGGTGCCCATACTTCGGAGTCGTAGTCGCGCTGGTTGCGGTGTAGATGGTGTTCGCCGTCGTAAAACAGGCCAACGCGTATATCTTTCCAACCTGCGTCAACGATGGTGAGTAGTTTGCGGAGGCACCTGTTGTGAAGATGGGGATTTGTGTTGTCAGTCCGGGGCGTAAGGGCGCTGCGATAAGGCGCAAAAATTGTCTCGGGTGGTGACTCTGCCCCAGCGTCGGAAAGGCGGATGAGCCGCCGGAGCGTTCTATGGTTAAAGATGCCGTGAGCGTTTTCCAGCACGACGTCTGTATCAGGCGGTATGGAATTGCATGGCATCCAAAACCGTATGGCCCGCACTTCACGAAATGTTAAACCAGGTACTTTATTCGTCCCACCAAGCGTGGTGCCCTCGATAGATGTCGCTTAAACAGTAAGCAGAGGCAGCAGCGGACCGCATGACCTGCAGTGATGGAAATTCGGGATCCGGCGGGTATGTGGGTATTGTGATACGGTTATCCGCCTGTTGGGAAGCAGGGGAGAGGTGGAATTCCGTTTTCCATTTCTTACCATGAGGGTTGTGTGCGCGTTGTCCGCCCAGAAAGGCAATCCCGCATAAGCGGCAGCTGCCCAGCTGGAAATAATGCCATCTGGGCAGCTTAGGTGATGTGCACGAGCGCGAGTTATTGCATCAAACAGGAAACGTAGATGGCGGGGATGCGACCTGGCGCCTAGGGAAATATCAGAATCTGTGCGCTTAAGTTTGCACGGGACCATGGCGAAGTGCGAGACAAAAAGATAGTTTCTTTCAATCTGGCGGCGGGAAAGTGTGCGGAGAAGCTCTTGGCGCAGCACAGGAACATCATGTGGGTACATGGTTCCATCACACCAGGGTTAGGGTTTGTGCTGCATAGCGAGAGAAGTGCATCTGTGGATAAGTCGAGTTGTCCACAGCTGAGGGATGGGCAGAGTTGACTTTTGGCCACGGTAGTGGGTGGGTTCTGCTTGGTGTACAACTAGGTCTACCGCCAGGCACGAAAAACCCCTTATTTCGAACCTGGCGATGGACCTATCCTACATCAGACGAAAAACCCGCCTCCAGGCAGGAAAACCAAGCCTGAAAAGCGGGTCACAGGCCAGAGCAAAACCTAGCCAGAAGCCCTACAAACTAGCCCATCTTGTTCACGGCGCTAGCCATGTTGGATTTTTTGTTGGCTGCATTGTTGCGGTGGAACACGCCTTTGCTCACGGCTTTGTCCAGGGCGCGGGATGCGACGCGGAGCTGGGCTTCGGCGGCGGCTTTGTCGCCTGCGTCAACGGCTTCGCGGAGTTTGCGGATTTCGGTGCGCACTGCGGAGCGGACTGACTTGTTGCGCAGTCGGCGTTCTTCGTTGGTGCGGATGCGCTTGATCTGGGATTTGATGTTTGCCATAGCGTGTTACCTCTTAGCTATCTGGGGGTGTCACCTGCGCAGACCCAAGGTCCTGCCTGCGTCTTTAGGGAGTGGCACCGTCTTTTCAACAACAGTCTGAAAATGTAACAAACTCCCAGGGCAAAACGCAACTCACGTACGCAACTCACACAAGCAACTCACACCCAGCTGTAGTCGCTGCGGAGGCGTTGGGCGATGCGTTCGAAGCGGCTTTTCGGGATGATGGCGCCTTGGCGCCGGATGGTGGATTCGGGGACTTCGAGGATTTTGTCGAGTCGCACCCAGCATTGGCGCCCGGCGACGTCCCAGCCGCCGGATCCGATGTCTATCCAGTTGTCTTCGTTGGCGTGTTCGGGGTTGGGGGAGATGAGCAGGCCAAGGAGTAGGTGTTGGGAGCGCCCGACCACAACCATGGCGCGTTCGCGGGCGGGGTGCCCGGGCAGGTTGGGTTGGATCCACACCCAGATGACTTCCCACGGGTCGGCTTGTCCGTCCATGTCGGGCGCGTAGTAGATGGAGCGCGCGTGGTGTTCGGTGGGGCGGACGGTGGTGACGGCGGCGCGTTCTTCGGGGTCGTCGATACGCGTGTCGTGGAGGCCGAGAAGTTCGGCGAGTTTGTCTAGTCCTTCTTCTAGGGTGATGGCTTCGGGGCGCCGGATGCGTTTGAGGGTGCGTCGGATTCGGCGGCGGAGTGGCTTGCGGGGTTTGTGCAGGCCGTTGGTGCCCCTTGCTGTGTCCATGGGTTTAGCCTAGCTGGGTTTGTTTCGGTAGTGTCAACAGCTATGGCCCAGAATTTCGCGGAGAAGACTTTCACGGACCCTAGCAGGATTCGTAACTTCTGTATCATCGCCCACATTGATCACGGTAAGTCCACGCTTGCGGATCGTATTTTGCAGCTTACTGGTGTTGTTGAGGCGCGTGATATGCGCGATCAGTATTTGGACAATATGGATATTGAGCGCGAGCGCGGCATTACCATTAAGGCGCAGAATGTCTCGTTTGCCGTGGGTGCCGCGCAGTGGGGAGCATGCGGGGGAGGAGATTGTCATGCACCTCATTGATACTCCCGGCCACGTGGATTTCACGTATGAGGTCTCCCGCGCGCTTGAGGCGTGTGAGGGCGCTATTTTGCTTGTCGACGCCGCGCAAGGCATCGAGGCTCAAACCCTGGCGAACCTGTACCTGGCGATGGAAAACGACCTGGAAATCATTCCGGTGTTGAACAAAATCGACCTTCCCGCCGCCGACCCCGACAAATATGCCCTGGAAACCGCCCCGTTATTATTGGTTGCGAGCCGGAGGACGTGCTGCGCGTGTCCGCTAAGACGGGGGAGGGCGTGCCCGAGCTTCTGGACCGCGTGTGTGAGCTGGTGCCGCCGCCATACTCTGAGGTTGCGGAGTCCGGTGCGTCGGGAATCCCGGGTGCCGACGCCCCAGCACGCGCCATGATTTTCGACTCCGTATACGACACCTACCGCGGCGTGGTCACCTACATCCGCATGGTGGATGGCCGTCTGGAACCGCGCCAGAAAATCCGCATGATGTCCACGGGCGCTACGCACGAATTGCTGGAAATAGGCATCGTTAGCCCCACTCCCAAGAAATGCTCCGGGCTGGGGCCAGGAGAAGTTGGCTATTTGATCACCGGTGTGAAAGACGTCCGCCAATCCAAAGTCGGCGACACCGTCACCTGGGCTACCAAAGGCGCCGAGGAACCCCTCAAAGGCTACGAAGAACCCAAGCCCATGGTGTATTCGGGGCTGTTCCCCATTTCCCAGGCCGACTATCCCGACTTGAGGGACGCGCTGGAGAAACTACAGCTTAACGACGCCGCGCTCACCTTCGAACCTGAAACCTCCGTCGCCCTCGGTTTTGGGTTCCGATGCGGATTCTTGGGACTTCTGCACATGGAAATCACCCGTGACCGACTCCAGCGCGAATTCGACCTGGACCTCATTTCCACCGCGCCGTCCGTGAATTACCGCGTAGTTACCGAAGACGGCAGTGAACTCATTGTGCACAACCCTTCCGACTGGCCCGGTGGAAAACTCCGGGAAGTATGGGAACCCATTGTCAAAACAACCATCATTGTTCCCGCCGAATATGTTGGTACTACCATGGAGCTCTGCCAATCCAAACGGGGGCAAATGGGGGGAATGGATTATCTCTCTGAAGATCGTGAGAACTCCGCTACACAATGCCCCTAGGCGAAATTATTTTCGACTTCTTTGACATGCTCAACCTCGCACAAAAGGGTATGCGTCACTCAACTACGAAGAAGCCGGCGAACAGCAATCCGACCTGGTCAAGGTGGATATTCTACAGGAGAACCTGTTGATGTCTTCTCTGCCATTGTGCACAGAGACAATGCACATGTGGTACGGAAACAAGATGACCGTTAAGCTCAAAGAATTGATCTCCACGTCAACACTCGAGGTTCCCTGTTCTGCCGCCATTGGCTCAAAAATCATCGCCCGAGAAAAAGGTATTCGCGCTTTACGCAAAGACGTGCTCACAAAGTGTTATGGTGGAGACGTCTCCGAAGCGCAAGCTTCTGAAAAAGCAAAAAGAAGGCAAAAGCGCATGAAGAGTATCGGTCCGTCTCATGCCTCAGGAAGCGTTTGTTGCTGCTTTTGTCAACAGATGAGGGGTAGAGGGTTACTACTGCACAGAATTTCATTTTGGGAGGTTACTGCACCAATGAAGAAAGTGGAAATGATATTAATTTGGGATCTGGGGGCTCTTAGTAAAATAGATAACAGTGACTATGGACTTTGAGAGCTTCATTGCTGATTCTGTAAAAGGGCACGGCGAGACGGAAGAATTTTATAAGAATGGCAACATTGTGCTAGGACCAAAATCCAGAACTAATATCATTGAGAAGCGGTACTGAGGGACCTTATGGTAATGCAGGGATGAGAAGCTGGAAAATTGTACAATATATGACTATGAGTAGAGAAGCAGGCATTGATCAACTTCAATTACTCATATAGCCGAAAATTGGGTAAAGATATTTCAATCAAAGATCAGCATCAATTAAGGGTCTACAAAATTTTGTTCATCTTTCCCGAAAATTCTACACAGGCTTATGTTGCCCTGGAAAGTATATCTGAATTTCGATAAATTCGATATTTGAAAACATATTTCAAATATTATTACAACCGGTCTAAGGGGAAAGAAAATTTCTTTTCGTTAGAACGTATTGTAGACTCTCAAGCATTCATCGATGCTCTTAAAAGTTACACACCAAAAGAGGTGGAGATACAAGTTGATAAGACAAGCGGTGGAAGAAAAGGGAAAGCTGCTGTAGAAAGAATTAGTACCGGATTGACTGAAGGAGAGGCAAAGGCTATTGTTGATGATATAATTTCTCTTGTCGGTGGTAAAAAGTTAATTTAACTTCTGTAGTTCAGAAAGTCAAAAATCACTTCGAGATTTCAGTACTAGAGTGAGTAAAGCCAAGCTAAGGCTTGTTAATCCAGCAACGAAAACCAGTAAAACACTGGACCTGTATGACCTTGCCGAGTATATTGATATTAGCTTTGATCCGCAAAAAGTTAATGATTCTGAATATTTCTGGAAAGAGGCCGTTTCTGTTGCTGATATAATCTAAGGTTTACTATAGATGAAGGAAATTATGTTACGGTGCTTATTATTGAAATATACAAGAAACAATCGAGGCATTTATTTAAATATCCTCATATTTCCGGAAGGGGTAAAAAGAAAAATATAATAGAATATCGGCGATGGGGTGTCTCTTTGCAAAAGAAAGAAACCTAAATTTGCTTGAAATGATATTAGTTTATATGTCATATATTTACCTCCGTTCATTATGATTTTTCGCATATATCGCACTCGCCCTAGTGCAGTACGTAACATCCCATTTTTCCAAATATTCTCTTATGGTTTCTGCGCATCAATTTGCAATAGATAATCTTACACAGGGAGTGTGTCATTACTATTTTCAATACTCGCTTTCCTGATGGCGTTTATTACTTTACCTACAATCTATGCTAGGATATAAAGATAAGTTATCTAGATTGAGGGAGAATCCAACGTCGGGTGTGGGGAAGATGAGTATTTTTGCAAAATTTTCATACATCGCGTGCATTGATCCAATTGGCTGCTGGTATTTGTTCATTATCGATTAGTGCGATAATGGCAATATTTTTTGATTGTAGTGAATGGAATTTTTCTGGTGAATAGTGAGCATATGGGAGTCAAATATTTCAAGTGGCATGTTTCTATATTATTTGCATATTTGCTCTACATTCCTTTCTATCTACCACATCAGCGACGCTTGAATTGATTAATGAGAGGATATAATTTTATTTTCTCAATTCTGTTATGGCCAAATTTATTTTGTCAACTATAACAAAATTTGAGATACGAAATGACGGTGACCATTTTTAATGCTGAGTTCACCGAGGTTTTTCGCTCGTTGTTGAGTGGTTAATATTATGGTCAACCTGATTGAATATACTGATAATCAGATTTATTGGAAATAAATCTAGTTGAACTCTTTCGTAAGATCTGCCGCCTTCTTCATGTCACGTAATTGAGAGGCTGCTTGCTTCATTGTGACGACCTTCTTTTGGGAGTTAAAAGGGCTGACTTGCGGGAGTTCTGCGTCTTTTATAAAGTCGGTATTCGTTGAATATTTCACCCCTTATTTGGTGCATTTTAGAGTATATCTAAGTGTTAGAAGGTTATTGAAAAGCCTTATGGCTTCTAGGTTTTTATAGTCTAGTTTTATCAAGATTGGCATGTGTATCTTGATGGTAATTTTGAGTGTACTGTTTTATTGATGATTATGGGGAGGAAATTCTCATGTAGCTTACGAGAAATTTTTTCCGGTGACTGAACCATTGTCTGTGACAAGCTGTTACGTCCAGCAAGAAAACCCGATCCCAGAAGATGTCGCCAGCCTGCTGATTCCAGTTGAACAATTAGTCGCCGCATACGCAACCTTGCTTGACTCGGCGATTTTTACTACAAGCGCCTGATTCTTCGTGATGTGCGGGGCTTGTCACGTAAGAAGCTGGAGGTGCAGTCGCTGCCGTATTCGGTGACTACTACTTGGTCGTCAGCGTGCTATGGCTCTGTCAATAAGCTGGATTTGTGGACCCCTGCTAGCAATATCAGGATTCTGCTAGGCAAGCAAGTGGACATCCGACGGCTCGACATGCTGATCGCCATGTGCGTACTGGGGGAGTAGACCAGCCGGAGGCAAAACCCGCCCCGCCAAGCCATGCAACGCACACCGCAAGCGTGTCCAAGACCTCGTGCGGGTGGGCGTCGATAAGCGGGGTGTGGGACATGTCCACTAATTGCGCGACATGTGCCTGAGCTTTTTTAAGGTAGGCGTGCGATTAAACCGCTGATAGGGGGTGCTTTTTCGGTTTTGGTGAAGCTTTGCTGCATAAATGTAGTAAAAATATAAGGGACATATAAGCATCTTGTGAACCTGTGATCGGAGTGATGGCGTGACCACTCAATCGGACAAAGCAGCGCGGCTTTTCCAGTTCCTTGCGCAGGTCCGCCGCCTGCGTGAACACACCACCACGGATATCAAGGGCTTCGAGGACCGGGGCGGCGTGGTGTGGCTGTCGGATGTGGCACACAATACGGCGGCCAACGGGTGGCCGGTGCGGGTGAATGCGCTGTTGTGGCAGCGTCTGGGCCTGCTGGATGCTGATGATGATCCCGGCCGCACGGGGGATGCGGTGATCATTGCTGCGGGTCGCCCGAAGCATATGGAGGCACCCAGGCTGCCGGAGAAGCTGAAGCCGTGGATTGAGGGTGCGTCGCACAACCATAGGCGTCGGCCGTCGGTGAAGCCGGGCGCGGACGAGGAGACCACGAAGCAGGCCAACTACTGGCTGGAAAAGTGGGACGCGTGGGCCGCAGCGAAGCAGTATCAGGACGTGTATAACACGCTGTTTGACGCGCACATCAACGCCAGCCAATCCAGCGAGGAGTTCGAACTGGTGCTGGGTTTGGGGTTGCTGGCGTGGGCACCCGGCGGGAAGAGGGCCGAGAGCACGCAGATTAACCGGCACTTGTTTACGGTGACGGTGACGTCTGCGCTGGATAAGACGACCGGGGAGATTCGGTATTCGCTGACCGATGGTGCCGCGCCGTTGAAGGCGGAAGTGGATTTCATTCCGGTGGAGGCTCTTCAAGACCGTTCGTTTGTCAAGGACATAACCGCCAAGGCCGCCGAGTACGCGGGCCATATTTTTGATATTGAACTGTTTGATGATCTCGGCGTGTTTACCGCCAACAGTTTGTCCACGTCGGCGGTGTATTTGCCGCGCGGCCGTGGCGCGCAGCCGAAGGAAACTCCGGTGATTAACTGGGCGCCCGCCCTGATTCTGCGTAAGCGCCAGAACACGGGTTTTGCCGTGGCGTACGAGAAAATTGCCGCCGAGATTGAGCAATCCGGGACCGTTCCTGCGGGTTTGTTGTCGTTGTTGGACCCGGACCAGGAACCGCCGGTAGTGGCGTCTGATGAGCCGGGCGCGGTGGTGCCTTTTGGCGACGACATTTTCAGCCCGCTTCCGCTCAATGACATTCAACAGCGCATTATTGAACGCGTGGATCAGCACAGCCAGGTGGTGGTTCAGGGCCCGCCCGGCACGGGTAAAACCCACATGGCTGCCGCGTTGCTTTCGCATTTCCTGGCGCAGGGTAAAAGGGTGCTTGTGACCGCTGAGGCGGACCGCGCATTGTACGAGGTCCGCGATAAACTCCCGGAGGAAATTAGGGAATTGGCGGTGTCCGTGATCGGCACATCGGCGGACGATATGGCCGATCTGCGGCTGGCCGTGAACCGCATTGCCCGGTCCGCCGCCGAATTTGATCAGACAGTCTCCCGCCGTGCTATTAACGACGCCGTGGATAACCTCCATCACTTCCAACAGCGCCGTGCGGAGCTGCTACAACAGATATCTGCAGAAATTCGCCGGAAAACCGAACCCGCGCACATTCCCGGATACGAATTGCCACCGGGATTATTGGCGGCGCAGGTCCAGGAGGATTCCGCACGCTACGGCTGGATTTGGGATTACGCCATTGAGGTGATCGTGGCCAGGGGCGCTGGCGGGGTGAAGAAATTCCCGCTGTCTCTGAAAGATATCGACCGCTATTGCAAGCAGCTCATCGCTTATCGTGACGCGGATAAGGAACAGATCGAGATGACGCGGCGGGTGGATTTCGATGCGCTGCCGCAGCCCGACGAATGCGAATACGTGGTGGAGGCGCTGGCGGGTCTGAACGCGCAACTGGAGTCGCATCGAACCGGATTGACTGCGGAACAATGGGCGGCCCTGCAGACTTCCACGGAGGAAGCGCGGGTTGCTGCCCGCGAGCAAGCCGTGAAATTGAACGAGCAGCTTGAGCGAATCAACCGGTCGGGGAGCGCGTGGGTTGCTGACTTTATGAAAGCTTACGACGCTGCCGAATTGGAGGCGTGGAGAACCAGCATTAGCCAGCTGTCTACCCGCGTTCACACCATAGAGCGGCTGCTTCTCACCATAGGGGCAGTAAAGAAAATCAGCGTGGGCAACAACGCGGCTGACATGGAAAAGTACTTGCCGTACGCCAAGCGCCTGCGCGATTACCTCAACGAAAAAGGACCGCTAAAACCGACGCGCATGGCCAGGTGAAACTCGGCGTATTCGCTCCAGCGCTGCTCAAAGACGGCAAGGAATTCTTTGCTGCCGTGAGTGTGGAAGGGGAACAGCCCTCCACGGCAGAGCAGGTTGAGGCCGTGATCGCGCATATCCAATTACACTGGGAATTGGATGCGCTGCGCAAGGAAATTCCGCAGTGGCTGCCGGTGTCCAATGACGTTAAAACAGCCGTGATGGTGGCTCGCATGGAAGCGGATCTTGCGCAGATCACCCAATGCATTGATACCGTGAGCGCCTACCCGCCGGCGCGGCAATTGCTCGCGCCGTTTGCGTTTCCGCCAGAGGGGTCGAAGCTGCCAGAACTGATCGCAGGGACTGGAAAGATACGCGGGTGCCCCAGCATTGATGGCGCAGATTGACCAGAAGAAAGCCCAGCTGCAGATTGTGCACCGCCAGACGAATAAAGTGGCCGATAAACACCCTGATGTTCCCTGGCTACAGCGCTACCGCAGCGTGATGCTGGATGGCGATTTTGCCGCCGCCCGTGAGTCTCTGAGCGTGGGCGAGGCTTATATGCGCCAGCATGAGGCGTTTGCTGAGTTCCATAGGCTCGATGGTGTGTTATCCGAATGGTCGCCGCAGTTTGCCAAGGATCTCCGCATCTCCGAGGGCAGCGACAAGATGATAGAAAGGCTGCGCACTGTTCGTCCCGCGCTGAACTGGTTCCGCGCGGCGCAGCAAGTGGATATTCGCCCAGGCGCGGATATAGCCCAGCTGGATAAAGAACTCACATTGTTGGAGGAGAAAATCTACCAGGAAGTGCGTACCCTCGCGGCGGCACGGGCCTGGGACCACGCTTTGAGCGGGCACCGCATTACCGCCCGGATGCGCAAAAACCTGGTGGAATACGCGCAAAGCGTGAAACGCCTGGGCAAAGGAACCGGCAAATATGCGGACCAGCAGTTGAGGGAAGTTCGCCGTGCGCTGGATAATTGCCGCGAGGCTGTTCCTGTGTGGATTATGCCGCTGCACCGCATTATTGACCAGCTGGATGTGCAGAGCAATATGTTTGACGTGGTGATGGTGGACGAGGCGTCGCAAGCCGGGGCGGAAGCCTGCTTCCTGCAATACCTCGCGCCCAGCATTATCGTGATCGGCGATGATAAACAAGTCTCGCCTTCCGCCGTCGGCGTGAGGGAAGAAGACATGCGCAAACTTGCCGACCACTATTTGGACGATGACGAAGACAAAGCAGGCTGGGCTGACCCGAAACGCTCGCTTTTCGACGTCGCGTCGGCCAGGTTCGGCGGCACGCTCACCCTCACCGAACACCGGCGTTGCGTGCCCGAGATTATCGGGTTCTCCAATCAACTCACCTACGAGCCGGACGATATTACCCTTACTCCCGTCCGGGAAGTTCCCGCCGATCGGCTCGCGCCTTTCAAGATTGTGCACACACCGTATGGCCGCCAAGAAAGGAGCGGCAAAATAAACCGAGGCGAAGCGGATGCCCTGATAGCGCAGCTTTGCGAATGCATTAATGACCCCACCTATGCCGATAAAACAATTGGCGTGATTTCGCTGCTCAGTTCCTCCCGGCAAGCCGACTACATTCAAACACGGCTGATGGAACAACTACCGGCGGAAGTGTGGGAAAAACACAACCTGCGGGTGGGCACACCGGCGGAATTCCAGGGCGCAGAACGCGATGTGATGTTCCTCAGCATGGTTGCCGCAAAAGATGAAAACAAGCGCCTGCCCGCCCTCACCTCAGACGTATATGTTCAGCGCTATAACGTTGCGGTCAGCCGCGCTAAAGACCAGGTATGGCTATTCCATTCCGTGGGTATGGACGAGCTGACTAACCCCGAGGATGTGCGCTACAAACTGCTGAAATACGCCTACGGCGTGGCAACCCACACCGTGAGTGATGAGAAATCCGAACGCGTATCCGACGACGACCGTGTGGGGCCTTTCAATTCGCTCTTTGAACAGCGCGTATACAACGCCATTGTGGACCGCGGCTACCGCGTCATTCCGCAATTCGACGCCCACCCCTACCGCATTGACCTTGTTGTGCAAGGAACTGATGCCCGCCTTGCCGTGGAATGCGATGGCGACCATTGGCGCGGGCTGGAATACATTGACAAAGACCTGCGACGGCAGCGCGACTTGGAGCGCCTGGGCTGGCGCTTTGTTCGCATATTTGAGTCCGACTATTACCTGGATAAACAAGCTCAATTGGAGAAAATCTGGCGTGCCCTCGACGATATGGGTATTACCCCGCATCACATTCACAATGAGGTCGACCCCAGCGACAGCATCATGGTGTTAAGCGCGCCCATGTAACTTTTTCACACCCAGAGCATCCCACATACGGCGGTTATGGAGTCCTCCCGCTCACAATCCTTTTGAGGACAGTGAGTGGGAGGGCGCCATGTAAGCAACAACCGCAGGAGGAATGCTGTGGGACTTTTATACACTTTGTGCGTGATCACGCCGTTGCTGGCGGCATGCACGGTAGTGAGTTTGCGCAGATTCTGGCGCGCACGGGGCATGCTTCCCTCAGCTGGGACTTGATAGCGAACTTTCGGGTATTCCCCTGTGTCTCCAAATTTCTGCCGGAACGCATGCGCTGCGGCGCTCGGGTTATTTATTCGGGGGTGCAGTATGTGGTGCGCGATGTGTACGTCTTTACCATCGACGATGCACCCTGGTACTTCTATGCCCTGCACAGTAAAGAAGGCGGCATTCTGCGAAACGACGCTCTGAGTGTGCACATAGACAATGGGGAACTGCACGTCTGCTGGTGGAACCGTGGCGACACCCGACAGCGCGCAGAAGAACTCGCTATTACTATCGACGGCTCGAAATATACCGCCTGCACGGAAGGTGCAAGCGACTATCGTGCAGAAGGGGAATTGACACACGGGCGCAGGGGAGCGGTTGCGTACAAGTTGTTTAACAATGATATGCGCCAGCGCTGGTTGTTCTTTGCCCAGTGGGATGGAAGCGACCACGACACAGAAGAACTATTTGTAGGAACACGTGTGTCCGCCAATGACGTCACAATACTTCCGCCAGAAAAATCTGATTGGTATGGCGAGGGCTTTGACGCCGAGATGGGCTGGGCGGTGCTCACCGCGATAACGGGGGTTGGAACAATTCTTTCTGGAGCCAAGGCTGTTGTGCTGGCTGTGGGTTTATTTTAGGGGTGCGTATGTCACGTGTAGTTATTCCGAAAAAGCATTTACATTTTAGTGCCGTTTGCGTTTTTTCGTTATGGTATTGGGATTTTGATGTGGTGTTGTCTGTATTGAACTGTGCACTTTTTAGTATGAGTGATGATATGTCCCTAGTGTATAGTTATGGAATGAAAACGGTTTGCAGCTCAGGTCTTTGCAACTTTCGTTAGATGATGAGTTATACCATGTTCCTTTACGGCGTAAAATTTCTCCCGAATATTCTGAACTGTGGCGCAAAAGGTTATTTATAGTGAGCAAATCTATGAAGTGTTTAGCGTTGTGGTGATGGTAATCAACGAGAGCGATGGCTATTTCTATACATTACGTTCTTGTGATGATGGGGGTAAAAGCGGTTCTCAGTGTGACAACTCGCGATGGTCAAACTGCGCTTAGCTGCTGGTGGGCGTGATGCAAAATAAACAACGCGTGCAATCGAATGATTTCAAAAGGATCGTTCGTCTCATTGTAAATAAATTTGGTGGTGATCGATATGCTCCAGTGGCAGATGGGAGATAAGAACGTTTCATATCACTGGGATCAGTGAATGTCCCGCACATGCTGTTTTGTCGCTCATGAATTGTTGAGAACGTGTTCTCCTTTCGGAGGTGGGCGGGATGATTCCCGCTGGCTGTCCTGTCGGGGAACTATCCTGGAAAAATCTTAGGGAAACATTTTATCGGCGAGGATATAAGGATGGAGGATGTGATATTGTACCCGTCAACTGTGCAAAGATCCCTGGGATAGAGCCTGAGGAAATTTAGTAAAGGCTGTTATACGTCTGGAGGAGATCAATTTCGCACTGCGAGATCTTAGCATTACTGCCATGCTAGCGTTGGTTTTATTATTTAGAATTGATACCTGAATGGTTAATTGAAGATTTAATTTGGTTTGTTGAAGAGATACTTTCAGAGGAGTGAGGGGCGGGAAAATAAGTTTATATTCCCTGCCTCGCCACCAAATCTAGTCGTCGAGTCCCATTTCAAGCCTCGTGAGCCGATCGTATTGATCAAGCTGGTAAGTAACGCGGATGCTTCTGCCGGTGTCGTCGGTGATGCGGGCATGGTGTGCGTCGGCGTCGTTGTTGAGCTCCAGGCTCCAACCGGGCATGAGTTCTACGAAACCTTCCAGTGACCACGGGATGTCGTCGACCTGCTGAAGGTAGCGTGGCAGCCTGGCGTAGAGCTCATTGAGCGTGATTGGGGGCACAGGCTCGGAGAGATTTTCAAGCAAAAGCACCATGCGCGACCCACCACCAATAGGGGCACTGTAGTAGTAATAGTCGGTGCCGAAAACCGTCAACGCCAATGAGCCAATGTCGTGGGCGACGTTAGCAATCACATCTCCTTGGTCAGCACCGGCGGGGAACGTGTAGGCGACCTCTTCACTGCTGAGTTCGTCTTCGTTATGCGCGAGACCGTAATCTCGTACTTTCTGTGCGCGTTCTACTGCGGCGCCGTGGCTGGCCAGTAGCTCTGCGTAGGCCCACAAAATTGTTGGTGGTTGTGCCGCGATTGACGCCAATAGGTGTGCTTTTGCGGTGACTTCACCGGTGTTTGACACCATGGCAAAGCGCTGTATGCCAAGGTCAACATCGTAATTTACTGAGTCGTCAGTCCCAACCTTCTCATCAAACATTTGCTTCATGAGCTCTTGGCGGAGTGAAGCGTAGATGACTGTGCGCTGGCCGATACGTCGAATGCGGGTGTGCAAGGTAAACCTCCATACGATGGTCTGGGATGCCTTTCCAGTGTAGGGATTTTCTTGCTGGGATCTCCACCATGATCTGAAGGTGGGGCTGGACAAGCGCCTATAGAAGATGCTCATCAAACTGTCGTTTTTGAAGCCTAAAAACGACAGTTTGATGAGCGAAGACTACGGCATCAGCCCAGAACTACACGCGTCACACCCCCGCGGCCAACCCCTAAACTCCCATCCCACCAGCAACATCAATGATGGTGCCGGTGACGTAGGAGGATCGGGCGCTGGCCAGGAAGGCCACAACATCGGCGAGTTCCTGCGGCTGGCCGATGCGCCCGAGCGGAATGTCCGCATCAACGGTGGCTTGGAAGAATTCTTCCATGGTGGCACCGGGCGCGCGTTTGTCGCGAATGTTGGCCCATTGCGGGGTTTCAATAACGCCGATGTTTACGCCGTTGACCAGGATGTTGTCTGGCGCGAGTTCCACTGCCCACGCTTTGGTCAGGTTCACTCCGGCGGCGCGGTGCACGGAGGTGGAGAAGAACGCGGGGGAGGGGGAGTGCGCGTACACGGATCCGATGTTGATCACGCGCGCTTGGTCACTCTTGCGCAGGTGGGGGAGCGCGGCCTTGATGGTGCGCTGCCAGGAGAGGACTTTGATGTTGAAGTCGGCTTGGAACGCGTCGTCGGTGATGGTTTCCCCGGTTCCGGGGTGCGCGCCACCTGCGTTGTTCACCAGAACATCAATGCCACCAAAGTCTGCTGCGGCCTCGGAAATAAAGCGTTCTACCTGCTCAGCGTCGGTCACGTCCACAACGTAACCCCGCGCCCCACTTCCAAGCGCCTCCTCGGCTTCCTTAATTTCTGCGGCGTTGCGGGCGCAGAAGGCGACGCGTGCCCCGGCGTCGATAAGCGCCTGAACGGTGGCGAAGCCGAGTCCTTTGCTGCCGCCGGTGACCACTGCGGTGCGGCCGTTGAGTCCTAAATCCATGAGTGTTCCTTTACAGAAAAGCTTCGTCGATGGGCACTTGCAGGCCCTGGGCCAGGCGGTTTGTTTTCGCGGCCAGACCGATCACAGTGTGGAGTTCGGCGAGCTGGGCGTCGGTAAGCCCGAGCGCGCGGGCGGCGGCGGTGTGGGAGCGGATGCAGTAGTTGCAGTTCTGCGCCACGGAGACGGCGATGTAGATGAGCTGCTTGGTCAAACGTCCAGTTCGCTGTCCTCGGTGAGGGTGTTTTTCACCTCTGACCAGGTCTGTTCCAGCAGGTTGGGGTCGTTGGCCAGCACTCGCCAAATGTTGTTGACAAAGTCGGTGTTGCGGGTGGCGCGGATGTCGTCGAACACGGCCGCCGCGCGTTCCGAAAGCTCATCGTCGGCGAGGACCGGCAGGATTGGATCGGGTTGCGTCATGATTATCCTCTATTCAGCGTTGTTGGGGACGATGGCGAACACGCGGGCGGGGAAGCCGGTGCCGCCTTTCGGCTTCGGCCACGACGCCACGATCAGCGCACCGGTTTCCGGAACCTCGGCGAGGTTGTTCAGCAGCTCAATCTGCCAGCGATCCTCCTGCAACCAGTACAGTTCGCAGCCGAAATTGCCCGCGTCTCATCGACGCCCCGGGGGTCCCGTGTCGGTGGTTTCGTGCCCGATGGCGACCACGCCGCGCTCGTTGCGCAGGAATTTCAGCGCCTCCAGCGACCAGCCGGGGCAGTTGCGCTTGCCGTCCGCGTCGATGCCGTACAGGTCATCGGTCTCCCAGCGTTTCGACCAGTCCGTGCGCAGCGCCACGAAAAGCGCCGTCGGGAATGCGTCCGTTGCGCTCCTCCCACGCCTTGATGTGGTCCACGGTGACGGCCAGGTTATGGAATTCCTCGGCCTCTTTGTGCAGGTCAAGCACCGCGAGTGGCAGAATCATCTCGTCGACGGGCAGCTCGTCGAGGGTGCGAGCGTCATTGACAAAGTGGATCGGCGGATCCACGTGCGTGCCCCACTGCCCAACAATTTCGTATCGATCCACCGTGAAGCCCTGCTCGTCCACGGTGAACAGGCGAGTCGTCACTTGGTCCTCAAGCATGCTGAACTTCGGTTGTCCAGGGAAAAATGCGTGGGTGAGATCCACATAGCGGAAGTTTGTGCGCAGGTGGGAGGCGATGTTCCAAAGCTCGTGATCCGACATAACAATCCTTAACTAGACAAACAGGTAGACAACTCGGTCTGTTCCGATAGTAGATGAGCGTATGGAGGTTGGCAAGGTGGTTGTTACATCAACGACGGCTTGATCGCCTGCCATGCCGTGGGCAATTGCCGATCAAACAAATCCCAACTATGCACCCCACCGTGCTTGTACTCCACCGTCTGATGCGTCATACCCGCCTTCCGCATCGCCTGATCAAGCGCCACTGTGCACTGGTGCGTGCCCTGCTCCAGCACCGCACCTGCCGCAAGCTCGTAAAACGGCCTGGTCTTCTGATAATCCAGCTCCGCCTGGGTCACCGTCCCATCCGCCGTGAACAGGTACACCCGCATGTTGCGCAACCCTTCTGGATGCGTAACGACGTCGTGATACCGCCACATGTCCGAACCATACGGTCCCCACATGTTTTCCACGTTTCCACCTCGCGATTCCACCATTACCTTGGCAATCTGACGACCAATAGGATCCATGGTGGAATAACAGCCGGATAGTCCCATCACCGCATTGAACAGCTCAGGGTGCGCATTCGCCATATGAACCGCGCCAATAGCACCCATGGAAAGACCAGCGACACCGCGTTTACCATTGAAATTCAGGCCATGCTCCGGCCGTTTCCAACAGCGGGGCCAGCTCCTTTGTGACAAATGTTTCCCACTTGTAGCGGCCCAGCGCTGGGTCATCACGAACCCAATCCGAATAGAGAGAAGCGCTCGCGCCCGTGGGCATTACTATGGTGACGTTTTCTTCCGCGAAGACCTTCTCCAAGCCGCCCCATTTCAACCAGCCCGATGTTTCCGTGCCGCTGATCCCATCGAAAAGGTAAAGCATGGGTGCGGGTGCCATGCGATCCTTCGGAAGCATAATCTGCACCTCCACCGGGCGCTGCATCGATGGGGAATCCACAGTCCAGCGCTGCACCCTCTGCCACGGGTCATCCGTGACTTTGACCAGCTTTGTTTCCTTGATATTTGGGTTAGTGGGAATCGGATAATTGCCGTCGCTGCTGGTCAGCGGGCCAGTAGGTCTGAAATCAGCCAGACCCGCGTTCTGCGCTGATCCCAGAAAATCACTCAGCCGCTGGCCGCTCGACCCCGGCGAATTGGCCACCGACTGCACCAAGCCCTGAAACGCGCTGTCTGCCGAACCCAGCCACGGGGAGTTAATGCTGCATGTGCCAGCGGGGCGGTGAAAACGCTGGCCAGGGCAGTAAATAGCGAAGTGAGCGCTGCTGCGATCACCGTACGACGACGATTGTGCGTCACTGGATGGGGTCTCCTTTGGGGCGGTTTTGGGTTTTTGAGTTATGGGGATGGGATAACTAGACGATGTTTGGAGATTCGTCAATAACGACGGTATTGCAGAAGTGATACACAGCCAAAATTGGCATACCAAGTATACCCCGGTGTGGAGGGGTGAAATGAGGTGGGTGTTGGGTGGTGCTGGCGTAGAAAATGCTTACCAAATGGTCGAAAAAGTGGCCTGAAAGCGACATTTTGATGAGCATTTTCTATGGGGTGTGGTGGGGAGTGAATTGGTAATCTCTTTGTCAGTGCAGCTGCGGGTGAGTAGCTTTCAGGTATGGGACGTGACTAATATGGTGTTTATTAACTAGCTATCCATAGGGGGACTGATGTCTCGCGGCCATGAAAATCGCTCTGAGATTCCTCAATGGAATAGACTCACGCCTTGCGTATTGCGTTGCCTTACTGATGGTCAGGTTCATCATCGCAGGAGATACTTCATGGTGTGAAAGAGCAAATATCCCTCACTGACGATCAACGTGAGGAACGTCTAAATTCTGGTGACTTGCGCGTTGATAATCGCATTGGCTGGGCAATTTCGCATCTGCGCAAAGCTTTCCTGATTGAATCTCCTTCCCGTGCGCATTTCAGTATCACTGATGCTGGCAGGCTGTGGTTAGAAGAACATCCTGATGGCATGGATTCTGCTGAAGCATCTGCATTTTTCAATCCATATTGGCCCAAACCAAGTGGCCCTGACACCTCAACTCAGCAGTTAGCTGATCCAACTGATGGTGATCCTGACGAGCTCATGGACAATGCCCAGAACGCGAACCGTCAAAGCTTAGGTGTTGAACTGCTGGAAAATTTGCGGGAATCTGATCCAGCATTCTTTGAGCAGGTAGTGGTTGATTTGCTGCTGGCTGTAGGGGTACGGCGGCGCTGAAAAACGTGGAATTGTTATTGGGCAGTCTGGCGATGGCGGAATTGATGGTGTGATTGACCAAGATGCGCTTGGGCTTGATCAGATTTACTGCAGGCCAAGCGCTACAAAGAAGGAAACAATATCAGCTCAGAGACAATCCAAGCCTTCGTGGGTGCTATCCATGGACGTTCTGCTCAGAAAGGCGTTTTCTTTACTACCAGTGCATTCACCCCGAATGCCAAGAACTACGCCAAGTCAGTGCCGACGCATCTCGTGTTGATTGACGGCGAACGCCTTGTGAACTTGATGATGAAGTACCGAGTAGGTGTCCAGATCAAGAACACTTACTACTCCCTGGAACTAGACAAAGATTATTTTGACTAGACAAGAGTCACATAAATATAGCTTGCTGACACGTTGTTTTCACCATGTCAGCAAGCTTTTCACATTCCGGCCAAGTGCCTTAAGCCGCAGCCCTACCCCCGCACCCAATCACCAATCACACCGGGCACGATGCGCCGTGGCGCGCCGAGAAGGTCGGCAACGTTGCCCTCGGCTTCAACTGTGCTGGTCACGGCCTTTGCTTTCTTGTTGCCGTGCGCACCGCCACCGGCCATCGGCATGCCGCCCATCATGGGTGCCCCGCCACGAGCCGCAGACGCAGCCGAGCCACCAACCCCGCCCGCGCTACCAGCGCCAGCGATGGAACCACCAGCTCCGAATCCGCCGCGTGGCATCGCTCCACCATTGGCTCCGCCAGCACCAACGCCTACGCCGGAACCGCCAAAACCGCCCTGTCCAGAAACGTCGAATCCGCCACCAGCGCCGCTGATGCCCGTGGATGTGCGGAAAGCGCGAGCTCCAGACCGTCCTCCACGCCGATTGTTGGCACCGTATGCACCACCCATTCCGGTCATTGCTCCCGCAGGATATGCGCCTTTGTCGCCCAGTGCCGAAGCAACCGACCCAACGGATCGTGGACTCATATTCCCGCCAATAACGTTCCCAACGCCGGGCGCTCCGCCAAAGCCACCACGGCCACCACCAAAACCACCTGCACCCAGCGCCATCGCGCCGAGTCCGCTTGCTCCCATGCCTGTCGACGCCCCGCCGAGTCCCGGCAGAGCGGGATTAGTGCCGCCGAGCGTTGCGGTGCCAAGCCCAGCGGTTGTGGCTGCGAGATTGCCTGGGTTGAGCATGTGGCGTCCCGCTTCCATGAGGGTATGCGCGTTGCCCAAGCCGCCTAGTGCGCCCACCCCGCCGATTCCGTTGGGTCCAGCACCACCGGCGATGGCGTTCACGCCATCCACAACATTTTTCACCGCGTTGACTGCTGTGCCTGCGTTGGAAAGGAAACCGGCGACGTTCGCGCCGTCGAGAGGCAGCCCCGCAGTGGCGGTTTGCGTCATGCCGACGTTGGCGGTGGTTTCTTGTGAGGGTGGGGGAGGAGGTGCCTGCATGAGGTTGGTGATGGGCGGGACCCCTTGTTGTATCGCCGCTGGCAGGTCCATATTCATGAACTTGGCCATGAACTCTGCTTCCAAAGTGCTGCGGGCAAGCGTGTCAGGGACCGCGCTTACTGTCGTGTCGATTCTTTGCAGTGCGGCCACCGCCCAATCTTTGATCTCGTTGAGTTTGGACACGGACGCAGCCATGGTTCGGGCGTTAGCGGCAAAATTGTGCCCGGTTTGCGCTGTTTCGGCAATGCGTGCCGACGCCGCGTCAAACGGCACGCCCGTGTTCACATCAACGATTTCTTTTGCCAGGCCATCAAGTTCACCAGCAATTTTGTCGATGGCATCGGCGGCATTGTTCCATTGTGCGGCCGCGTTATCGACCATTGCGGTATTTGTTGCTTCGAATGCTGCGAGTACTGGTTTTAAGGGCGCGATACCGTTAACAAGGGGCGGGGTGAACATGAAATTGTCGTAGTGTTCTTCGGGCCGCATGGGGAAAGTAGCTGGATCAACTGTGCATTGTTGGACTGGCGAGGCATTATTGCGCTCCATCGCATGCGCCATGCAGTCGTCTTGGCCGGAAATGGCGCTAACGTTGGCGCGTAGAGAACTGTGCAGCCAGTCCACTTGCTGCTGGTAGGAATCCAACACGGCCTTGGCTGAGCCAGCACCGCTGAGTAACACACTTGCGTGGTTAGCGGCGAGCTGACTCAAACCGGGAGCTGCAGTATAAGCACCATTGAAAAGACATCGCGATACCGCAGTTGATGTGCTTCCTGTGGCGCCTGCGAGGGCTCCCATTCTGGCCCCTATTGAGGATGTTGCTCCAATGCTGTAGTCGAGATCCATGTGATTCTCCGTGCGTCGAAAACCAAGTGCGTGATGGTGAGCGGCTGCGCGTACATTCAGCCGCTCACTGTACTTTGACTGGCGTACAACGGCGGAGGTTCCCTGGGAAGAAAAAAATCTCTAAAATTTTCCTCGCTGAACTGCTATTTCATGGTGGGTTGCGTGACGTTAGCGAGTGTTGTTTGGCTCAATAGGTCACGCATTTCTGCGTCTGAGTAGGCCGATGCAGGGCAGGCGTAATTGACCACGGTGAAAACGGGTGTGGGTTCGTGTGCGAATACGCGCAGCCACGCAGTTGAGCGATAGGTTCCGCCGTCTTGCCCGGTGTAGTCGATGTCCACACGCATCATGTCAACGGGTTTTGCCTTCGTAGGTTTTCACGTCGGTTGACGGGGTTGCTTTGCCCTCAGCGGTGCGCATCTGTCGTTTGAAGCCATTGATGCGCTGTTCCACCTGGTAGTCGGTTTCGGTCTTGTAGGAAATGTCTTCTTGGCCGGAAAAAAGGTTCTGCATAGTGCTGTACATACATCCGTTGGGCTTGACCAGCTGATTTCGGCCCTCCTGGTCGATGAAGTCAATCTGCCACCCGGATTCGTTTGTAGGAAAGCTCCAAGTCACAGCGTCGAGAGGGCCGTTGGCGGTGCTGCTTGTGCCGGACGCCGATGCTGATGCTGACGTTGAACTCGTTGAAGAAGTGGGGGATAACCGTAGTGCTCTCGCGTGAAGGGGACGGAGATGCAGCCGGATAGCTGCGTTGCCCCGGCGATCAGAAGCGCTGCGGCAGCAAGGATGCTTAGTGTTTTTCGGTGGTATTGCATGAACGTTCCTCCACAATGCACTATTGGAATTTATGTGTAAAAAATATACTGCGTGATGAGGCAATATGGTAATTATTTCCAATGAATGAGACGTTTTATACAAAACCTGTTTTTGGTGTAAATTATTCATGTTTCTGGGCATCGCCTGGGTGTTATGGTGAATCGCATCGCAGAGTGTAACTTTTCGGTGTTTTACCTGCGTCTATGATTATATTTTTGAAGAAATAGGCGGAGCTCTATGGGGAGTTTGTTGGTTATCTCGAAAGCATGAGGGGCCGTCTATCTAGCTCAGAGGTAAGTGGGAAATAGCGGTATTTCTGTTTTGGTGTGGGGCCTTGTATTGCAGTCCTGCGAATTAAAAGTATATGCTCCGGAAATAAGATGTCTCATCGTGTAATCAAAGGTGGAGTACCCCCCTTTTTTTTTACATCGATGGCCCAGACTAGTCAGCCGATATCGCCTTGCGCAGCGCCTCGCCAGCGTCATCGGAATCAACGTCCACCGCTGTGGCCGCTGCCATCACAGGCCGCAGAAGTTGCTTTTTCCCCGACGCCGAGAGTCCCCGTCCGGAATACGTTGCTACGAAATGAGGGGCATCATCGTCGCTGGCAGAGCGAACTGCGCTTGCCCGCGCATAGAATTCTCGGGCGACTAGCCCGCCGCGCTGCCCGCCAAGAGCCAGGGGTTCAACCACAGTGTTACCAACGCCAAACGCAAAACTCACGCTGTCTGAGTAGTCGTCACCCCACCGCGCAGGCAATACAACATTGTCCATATAACTAACCCCACACTCGTCGAGCAGCTGCATTGTTAACGCTCGCACTTGTGCCAGCCCGCCGGCGGCGGGTTCACGCAGTTTCTTGGCCACCACGGCGTCGAAAAGCGAACGGGCGTCGGCGGTGACGGACTGTTCAGGGCCGAGGAGGGTGCCGCCTTTGAGCACGTGGAAGCTCACTTTGCGGCGAAGATGCAGGGTGACGGCCTGTTCCCAGCGGCCTTCCATGATGGCGCGCTTGTAGTAGCCCACCCACCCTGCGTATTCCTCGGCGGTGAGGCTGCCGCCAAGCGGGCGGAAGAGCGCGGGGTCTACGGCACCGGTTTTGTCAACAAAGAGCATGCGTACGGCCCAGTTGTCGGCATCGTCGTGCACCACAACGCCGACGTTTCGGGATTCGCGCGCCGTGAGGTCGGGGGTAAATTGTATGAGGTACCAGGTTCTCATTCGTCGGCACCCACAAAGTTGAGGGTGGGTTGGTTGGCCTCGACCTCGCCATAGGGGGAGGCGGTGTTGACCAGTTCCTGAATCCTGTCGCGCCGGTTAAGAAGATATTTTTTGTAGGCGTTTCGCGTCTGCGCGTTAAGTAGTCGTAGCGAAAACGCGGTCTGCATAATGTGTTCGATAGTGTCGCTTGGGAAAAACTGGACGCGTGCGCACCATTTTTTCACGTGTGGGCAGCGTGGATCAGGCGGCGGAAGAAAACCGGAAGGCTCCTCAGCTGGTGTTTCGCCGTCAAGGTCGGCGAAGCAGCCCTCATGCCCCACCACCCAGGCGCCGACATCGGGGGAGAAGAGGATGTTGTGTTCAGTGCGGGTGGTGTTGCCTAGCCACAGGTCAAACACCTCAATCCCGGCCGTGACCTCGGGAAAAATGCTGGCTAGCTCGGCGGGATTAGTGGGTGGAAACGTCGGCTCGATGGCGTCGACCTGCAAGGATGCCCAGGCTGTTCCATTGCGGTCGGGGAGAGTGACCACCTCGCCGGACACCACCGGCAGACCCAAAGCTCCAGCTAGTCGCGTCGCAATGAACTCGTGCGCCAGCATTAGCTGCGCACCACCGGCTCCGCGCTGCCCGGAGTTGTCAGCTGTTTTCACATGCACCGCCACCGTGCCCCAACGGGATTCCCCCAAGCCCAATGGGTTGCTCGTAGGTGCTGTCAGCGTCAAGGGAGATTAGCTGCATGCCCGGTGACCTGCGTTGCGTCATTGTCGTCCCCACATCTCTTGTTTTTCATCTCCGCGCGTTCCCTCATCCTGTCTATCATATAGATGTTCGATTACGCCACTGCTACCCGCAGATGCGTGGCTGTGGGGCGGGGTGAAAAACAGGGGTGCTACATGACACAAAATCTTACATTGGACTATGTAGCAATTAAGATTCTCTCACGTAGGAGATGGTGTCAGGAAAGGTAGTACAAGGCATGAAGTGGGTTGGGTGCGCTGCTGCGTGTGCGGCTGTAATTCTGACGGGTACCCTGGCAGGCTGCGGTTCGCGTGACGCGGCACCCACGCTGACAGCCAGCCCCGTGGTTACTTCGACAAAAGTTGTCACCGCGACCCCCGCCAGCGGAAAAGCCATTGTGCAGGACGCGGAAAAGTTCCGAACCGCCAACGGCTATGCGTTTTCCTACTCCACCGGCGCGCAAGGCATGTGTGTGTTCAACGACCAGCAGGTTACCTGCCAAGGAACCCCAGAATCCGGTGTTCCCAAGGTGCAAACCTCAACCTACAGCGCATCGCCGGATGCAATCACGGCGTCGACAAGCGGACTCACCTACGGCATGTTTGACCACGTACAACCGGACCGCCTGGTGCCGTTGCGCGATAACCAGAAGGTGTTCCTGGGATCGGTGACATGTGAACTGCGCTCATCGACCTTGAACTGCGGTTCTGGCAACAATTCCTTCACCATCACCGGTGTTGCGCGCACCATCACCACCAAGGGAACCGTGCAAACGCCTGTAACCACGACGACCACCCAAACCAGCACCGCAACCCCCACCACATCCGCGCGGCACCAGCCCAGCGCTGCTGATTTCGTGGCGTGCGGAGTGACCCACAACGGGCAGAATGTGATGGCAACCAAGTCCACTCCCTGCCAAGAAGCCATCGGATTGATGGAACAATACGGCACCGTCGCTGAGTCTCAAGGGCAGGGTGCTTCGCGGCACATCACCTTTGACGATGGCTGGTCCTGCGCGCAGGCTTCCAACGACGAAGTACGCTCAACCGGCGCGTCCCGCATTTGCCGCAACGGCGACAATATCGTGGCGAGCTAGACGCGGCCTGGTAGTGGACCTATCTCACGCTCCCCGAGCGGCAGCTAAGCCAGTTCGGCCTCGCGGATTTCGGTGGGGCGGCCGTCTTCATCAATGAAAACCATGCGCGTGGTGATGGGGCTTAACCCTTCGGGGAATATCGTGGACATGTTGTACATTGCGCTGTCGTAATTGGTGTGTTCGTTGAATTCGGAGTTGAGCGCCTTGGCTTCGCAGAGGTTGGCTTTGTGGAGGTTGGCACCCTGGAGTTTCGCCCACTGCAAATCCACATTCTTCATGTCCGCGCCTTGGAGATTCGCATTGCGCAGGTCGCTTTGTTGTAGGTCGGAGTTTTGCAAGCGGGATTCCTGGAAATTCGCGCTGTCCATTTTCGCGGAAGCCAGGGAGGTGTTTTTCAGGTCGGCTTGCTGCAGGTCGGCCTGCTGGAGGTGTGTCTGTTGCAGGTGGGATTCCTGAAGGTTGGCCAGCCGCAGGTTGGCTTTCTGCAGGTTAGCGCCCTGCAGGTCCGCGCCAACAAGGTAAGCACCTTCGAGATCGGTGTCGCGCAGGTCGGCGTTGCGGAGTACCGCCTTGTGCAGGTTGGCTTTCTGCAAGTCAGAGCCGCGCAGGTTGGAGTTTTCCAGGTGGGCGGACATGAGGTCTGCCCCGAGCAAGCTGGTTTTGCGCAGGTCAGCACCTTGCAGGTTTGTGTCGCGCAGGTCGCATCCGCGCAGGTCCGCGCCTTGTAGGTTGGCTTTGGGGAGTTCCGCGCCACGGAAGTTCAGGCCGCTCAAGTTGCCGGAAAGGCGCAGCCCGGTCGGGAATTTCACGTTTTCAAATTGCGCCTGGGTGCTCACCATGCCGCCATTGTTTCCCCGCTGTGCGATGAGCTGAATGCCCAGGGCGAGGCGGGTTTTGTCCAGGTCGTCGAGGGTGCGGAGGTTGGAATCCTTATGCAGGCGCTGGACAAGACCATCGCATCGTGTTTTCAACACTTCGTTATTGTTAATCTCATTATTAAAGGCAAGATTAAACAATTCCTGACGGCGTCTGCGTCCTTCTTCGGAAAGAATGGCGTTTCTCGAGGGGCAAATTCGGCGTCAATTTCGGTGTTGATAAGCGCCGCCCAATCATCAATTTGGAAAAAGCAATTCGGTGATGGCTGCGGCCTGCATTGTGGAGTCTTCACTACATAAACGCGGCAATGTGGCATTCAGTCGAGTGGACAATTCAGTGCGTCGCGCAGAGGCATGCAGTTTCCGATCCTGTTCGCTGGCCAGCAGAATGTGCTCGCCCGCCTGGCGGGATTGTTCGTCGCGCTCAAGTTGTGCTTGTTTGGCGGCTTCCTCCCGGTTGAGGCGATCCAGCGCGGCTGTTTCCTGGCGGCGCTCCCGATCCAGCGTCACAGCCGTGTCCTGCTCGCTGAGCGCGCGTCGATACAACGCCCATGACATGACAAGGAAACCGGAGGTCAGAACAAAAGAACCCACCAAAAGCCCAGCTTGCGAGCCAATGGCATCGTTGAACCCCGACCACAGCAGAATGAACAGGGCAACCACAAACGCAATGCCGGCAAGCCCCAGAATCATCACTTCGGGCATGGTGCTGCGCTGGTAGGTGCCGGGGGCGGGGTGCGCCTGCTGGTGGCTCGCACTGTCGCCAGACGGGCTGCTGCTCGCGGGCAGCCCGTCCACCTGCTCCACAGCAGCAATGTTGCTGCCGACGAGTTCGTCGCCAGTGGGGTCTTCACGGTGCGTCATCACGCCTCCTAATTGGGTTCCTTTATTCAAGAGGATTACATCTTAGTTAGTTTACTACTAGGGTCGGGGCACTAATACCAAACTGGCACTCATTTGGGGGAGGGTCAACAATTGTCAATAGAAACTAACAATTTACGCATGTTTGCTGACAATAAATCATCCCATGCTTCCGGCAGGTCTTAGGTATGTTCGCAGATTTAATGCCACTTATGCCCTGCGAAAAAGGAGTGGTGTGTCACAACTCCATGTCACAGCCCCAATAAACGGCCAATGGCCTGACGCCGAGCGGCGACAGGCCATTTTGTTTGCTTGCTTCTTCTTGTCTGGGATTCTTCGTGCCCTGGTCCTGAGCTTGAGATGTTCTTCAAGCCGTTCTGGGCTCATGGCAAACAAGCTGGGATCCCAGTCCTGATTGCGCTTCCTCCTGCGTTTTCGAGCAGCCATTGCGCCTGTGCCTCCTTTCGTGCGCTTCAGGTGTGACAGAACCAGCCATCACTATAGCGCATATGCTCACCCTTCACTTCTTCTTGTGATGCGTCGTGTGGACGGGCTGCCCGAAAAGTCGGACATGGCTTGCGCGGTTGATGTTCTTGCCTTGTTTGTACTGCATGGTGGTGTTCACGTCGTGGAGGGCTGGCAGGAAGACCGATTCGATGGAAGGAATCAGTTCTTCGGAGTCCTCCAGGTCCGCGTCCGACTCCGAGTCCGCGCCGTCTAGGCCCTCACGCTGTGCCTCGTCTCCGCTTGCTCCACCACGCCGCAGGAGCGATGCGACTTTGGGTTGGAGTATGCGTGCGGTGTTTCCGCAGACGGTGGTGACAATGTATTCGAGGGGGCCGCGTTTCCAGATGCGTTTCCAGATGGCGGCGATGCTGATGGCCACGCCGATTTGGGTGATGAACCACAGCACGGGCTTGGCGTCCACGTCCACGATGCTGAGGAAGGTGAGGTGGAGAGTGAACAGGGTGAGGGTCATGGAGCCGATGTCGGCGAGCAGTGCGAGCGGCACGACTTTTTGTTTGCCCAGCATCAGGAACACTCCAATCAACGCGATGGCGATTCCGCCGCTGATCAGGACGGAGAAGGTGGTGTTGGAGTGTGGGGTGGGGATGACCAACCACCACATGGTTGTTTCAAGCTGATCGTTGCCGCCGCCGAAGTCGATGATGGATTGGATGTTGTCGCCGCTCATGCTGGCGTTGGCCCGCTGGATGGCTTCCAGCCCGCCGAACTGGTAGAGCAGCATTTGGGAGGCGATAGAGCTTGTTAGAGCGATGGTGAGTCCGTAAAACACCAGCTTGGTCTGGGTTTTTCGCGGGTGAGCTGTAGCCTGCCAATGCCCATGCCGATGAAAGATGAAGGTCAGCCAGGTAAACGCCGGGTAGGTTCCCAGGGCAAAGAGCGCCAGGACGGTACCGATGGGGTCGCTGACGGCTTGCTCGAGGGAGGGGTTGGGACTGGGATCGATTACGGTGACAAGCCGCGTGGCTTGGATGGCTAGCGGCCCGAAGATGGCGCAGAATCCGCCCATGACGAACAGCTGCCCGGACGTCATGGTGGTGAAGGGAATGACCAGCAGGAAGTACAGTCCGTAGTACAGCAGAATGTTGTGTGCGGAGAAGTCCATGAAGTTCAGGGTCAGCCCGAACAGCAGTAGGACGAGGGCACGGGTCCCCAGCATGATCCGGGTTTGCTGCATTCTGTCGCCTGTGTGGGGGTTGTTGCCACCGCTGAGCAGTGAGATGGTCACCCCGGCGAGCACGGCGAAGAGGGCGGAGGCGTGCCCGGAGAAGAGGTTCCAGTTCATGGTGGGGCGGCCGGTTTTTTCGTTCAGCTCCGGCAAGGTGTGGATCGCTACCATGCCGACCATGGCTAGGCCGCGCGCGGCGTCGATACCCGTGAGGCGCCCGGTGGCGCGGCCGTCGTTGGTGAAGCGCTCCACGCGGTGCCGGAAGTGCCGGATCACCGGGTGGTCGGGTCCGCTCGGCATGGATGTGCTTTGCGACGTCTCCTCTACCGCGGCGTCGTCACGCGCCTCCACCGCCTGCTTGCGCTTGCCGAGCCACGCCTCACGGCTGGGGCGACGCCCGGGGCTGGGGCGCGTGCCTGGGGGCAAATGCCCTTCAGGCACCTGTCCCTCAGTTGTAGAGCGCAGGGGATGGGATCGAAGCTGTTGCTAGGCATATGCCCTCTCGAACGCTAGTGGTGGGTGATGGTGAGCTGGGCGTTGGTGCTGCGGATGATCTTGTCCACGTGCCGAACAGGGTTTCCTGCCCACTGGGAGTTGGGTGGCAACTGCTCGTCGCGAAGCACCAGGGAGCCGGGGCCCACCGTGGAGCGCTCGCCAATGCTGGAGCCGGGCAGCATGAAGCTGTTCGGGCCGAGGGTCGCGCCGGAGCCGAGCTGCACGGGTTCCATGGCCATCACGCGGTCATGGAAGAGGTGGGTTTGCAGCACGGTGCCGCGGTTGACGGTGGAGCGGGCGTCGATGCTGATCAGGTCAAATTCCGGCAGCCACCAGGTTTCGCACCACACGGACTTTCCGATCTTGGTGCCCATCAGGCGCGCCCACACGTTGTACAGCGGGGAGCCGAGGCTCATGCGGATCATGCTGGGCACGGCGAGCATTTCAGCGAAGGTGTCGGCAAGTTCGCTGCGCCACACCAGGGTGCTAAACAGCGGCACCTGCGTGTGCTTAAACGAACCAACGAGCAGCCATTTCGCGATGATCGGGATGATTGAGGCGGCGGTGGCGGCCGCGATAACGATGGGACCGGACCACAGCAGCGCCAATATCAGGCCGTGCCTGTGATTAGAAATGCCCCCGGCGGACATGTAGGCCAAGGTGCCTGCGTAGACGATGGCTAGGTCCAGCCACGCCGCGATGAACAGCGGGATCACGCGGCAGGCTTCTACAAGGCGCACGCGCGATTTTCAGGCGCTGTGGCGGATTGTAGGTTTTCTCCTGATCGGAGGCGACGGTCACGCGGGGAATGGCGGTGGCTTTGCGCCCCAGCCAACACGTCCCCTGATTCCGGCTGGTACGGCGTGGACGAGAGCACAGCGATCAGGGATTCGCTCGGGATGTCGCGGTCCGGGCCGACGATGGCGGAGTTGCCCACGAAGCTGCGCTCGCCAATCACGGCGCTGCCGATGTGAATCCAGCCGCCGCGGGAGCGCGCGCAGTTGACCAGGGCGTGGTCGGCGAGGAAGCTGCCGTCCTCGATGCAGGTCAAGTGCGGAATGGTCTCCACCGTGGAGATTTCCGTGTTCTTACCCACCGTGGCGCCCAGTGCCCGCAGGAACATGGGCGTGTAGCAGGATGCATAAAGAAAATACGCGGACTTCAGGGTGCGCTGCAGCAGCGTGTGGGTTAGCCACACCGCCCAGCCCGTGGAACTGGAACTAGGGAAGTACCCCAGGGCGATCAGCGGTGCGACGGTGCGCACGCACAGGATGACCAAGCCCAGCCAGCTGGCTACCGTCAGCAGCGTGAAAATCGGCACGTAGAGCGCCAAGATGGGGAACACGTCCTCATAGCGCTGGAGGGTGCGCACATGCTGGAACACCAGTAGGCCGCCGGGAAAGACCGCCAGGATGGGCAGGAATTCCACCAGGAACATGCCCAGTGAGTAGGCTCCCCACGACCGCAGGCTGCCCCAACGCTCCAACTCTTCGACTTCTTCGGGGGTTTTCGCTGGGCCAGGTTTCGCCGGATTTGCCCCAGTAGAAAATGGGGGAGCCGCCCCAAAACTGTCCGCTGGGGATACTACCGGTCACGTGCGAGCCGGGCAGGATTTCCGAATCCGCCCCGACCTTGCTGTTTGGGGAGACCAGCGTGCGGGTGCCGATGCGCACCCCATCCTCCAAGTCGATGGTGCCCACGTGCAGGGTGTCGCCGTCAAGCCAGTGCCCGCTCACATCGGCTTCGTGCTCGATGGAAACGTTATCGCCAATGCTCACCAGGCCCGTGACACAGGGCTGTTGATGCAGGTGACAGTGCCGTCCCACGCGGTTGCCCAGCAGGCGGTTCATCACCACGGCTGCCGGGCTGCCCAAAATAATATCTAGGTTCTCGTAGATGAGCAGCCGCTCGGCGGCCCAAATGCGCAGGTGAGTCAGCCCGCCACGCAGGTACTCGCCGGGTTTGATGCGGAAGCACAGAAGGCGCACGCCAATGGCGGTTTGCAGCATGCGACCGGGAATGAGAACAGCAACAGCCAGCCGACAATCAGCGGCAGCACCGGCGGCTGGGGAACCCAGCCCGCGTTGAAAATCGCGGCCAGCACCCATACCACAATGATTGAGCCAACTACGTAGCGCAAACCGTTGATCAGATGCAGGAAGCACACAAACGCGGCCTGCACAAAGCCCGAATACCAGGGGATCGGGCGCGCAAGTGGGCGCTCCTCGGTGCTGACGTCCAGGCTCTCTAGGTACTGGCCCATGTCCCGCAGGCTGCGGTGGTTATACAGTTCCGCGATTTCGGCGTTGGGGTAGGCTTCCCGCAGCGCCACCACCAGCTTGGCAATGGCCACGGAACTGCCGCCCAAGTCAAAGAAGTCGCTGTGATCATCCAGCGGCACCGGGCCAAGTTGCTCGTGCCAGCGCTCCGCCAGCCAATGCAGCGAGGGATCAATGCCCTGCGAAGGCATCGTCCCCGGCGCTGGGAAGCGGCCACGGCAGGGCCTTGCGGTCCACCTTGCCGGAGGTTTTCATCGGCATCTCATCCACCACATGCAGCAGCGGCACAATGCCGCCGGGCAGGCGCTTGAGCAGAATGCTCCTGATCTCTGCCATGTCGATGGTCGCGCCCTGCTTGGCGGACAAATAGCCCACCAGCACCGGCGAACCCGCCTCGGTTTTGTGCAGCGCGGCGGCGCCGACATTCACGTTGGGGAGGTTGGTCAGGTGCTCGTCGATCTCTCCCAGTTCCATGCGGCGACCAGCGAATTTAATCTGGTCGTCGGCGCGGCCCGCGAAAATCAGGCCCTCCTGCTCGGCGCGCACTAGGTCGCCGGTGCGGTAGCCGCGCTCCCAGCCCAAGGCGGGGAACTCGGTGTAGCATTCGGCGTCTTTCACTGGGTCGAGGTAGCGGCCCAGGCCCACGCCCGCGACGATGAGTTCGCCGGTTTCGCCCCACTTGACTGGCTGATTCTCGGAATCCACCACGGCGCAGGCCCACCCGGGTACGGGGCGGCCGATGCGCACCGGGACGTCGGGAATCATCAGCGCACCAGTGGAAATGACGGTAGCTTCCGTGGGGCCGTAGGTGTTCCACAGCTCGCGGCCGGGGCGGGACAGGCGCTGGATGAGCGGGGCGGGGCAGGCTTCGCCGCCGAAAATAAGCAGACGCACAGCCTCAAGAGCATCGGCGGGCCACAAGGAGGCGAGGGTGGGCACCGTGGACACGGCAGTGATGCCTTGTGAAACGATCCATTCACCCTAGGGTCTTCGCCGGAACGCACGACATCGCGAGGCACCGTCACCAGGGTTGCGCCGTACCGCCAGGCCAGCCACATTTCCTCACACGAGGCGTCGAACGCTACCGACAGGCCCGCCATCACGCGGTCACCGGGGCCCAGCGGATTCTCCGTCAGGTACATGCGGGCTTCCGCATCCACCAGCGCCGCCGCCGCACGATGCTGCACCGCCACACCCTTCGGCTTGCCCGTCGAACCGGAGGTGAAAATCACCCAGGCGTCATCGTCCAGGGTGGGCACGTGATGGTCTGGGTTTCCGCCACCATGCTTATCGACGATCGCGAGATCCTTGCCGTAGACAGCCGCAACGCTGGCCTCTTCCCACACGGTGTCTGCGCGGGAATCAGGGTCATCCCAGTCCACGGGGACGTAGGCGGCACCGGCCCACAGTGTGGAGAGGATAGCCACATACAAATCAGTGGTGCCTGAGGGGACACGGATACCCACGCGATCGCCGGGGCCGATTCCCTTCGCGTGCAGCCGGGCGGCCTGCTCATCCAAGAGGCCCCTTAACTGGGAATATGTGATTGTAGCGGTCGCACTTTCAATGGCGACCTCCTCGGGATGCGCATCCATGGTTGCGCTAAGAATGTCAACCAACGTTCGCGCAGGCGGTTCGGTTTCTACACCAAAAATCGCCAGCTCTGGATGATCAACGATTGCTCTCATAAAGATGAAATATAGATCATGAAAGGGGGTGGTATCCAATATTCATTTTTACCGAAACTTAAGCCTTAATACAGCTTAAAATTCTTAGGCAAAAGTTTACTGCTGGCATGTCAACTTTTAAGGTTTATGTAAGGTTTTGGGGCTGTGGGGTCGAGCGTTTGGGGGATGTGTTGGGGGTGAAGGTAGGGGAGGCTTAGTGTGAGATGGAAACATCACCCAAGCTTGGTATTTGAGCCGATATGTGGTGCGCAGTGGCGGATGTGCAGCGGCTATGTAGGGTGTCTGTCCGGTCTGTGCATCACGTTCATCGCATTTGCAGCGCTCTGCGGTCTTAGACAGTCCTGATTTTCCGTTTGCGTCTCAAAGGCGCTATTTGGCTGGTATCTGAATCGATTAGTGGGTGTGTCGATGTTTATACAACATTCCCATTTTAATGTGATTGTCGGATGTCGCACATTAATTATTTTTTTCAGATTAATATTTTTCATCAGATCAATATCGGGGGTGAGGGGGTGGAGGGGCGATGGATCGCTGTGGTCGCCACTACGTCTTGAACGCCGTTAGTGCAAACGTTTGCATAGAAAAATAGGTCCACCGCTGGGGCCGAAACAGGGTGTTTGCGTACCTGACAGTGGACCTACCTGACAGGAGTGAAAGTGTGCTTATCTCCAGGTCGAAAAACACCCGATTGTCCGTGCCTGAGCATAAGCACACCTTGCAGCGCACCGTCCTCTAATCAAAGTCGATGTGCGCAGGTGGCGTGGGCGCACCGGCTGGGGGAGCGATCTTGGGATAGGAGCGGCCAACAACCTCGCCCTCGGCAGTGCCATCATTCTCAGCAGTGCCAGCACTGCCTGTACCGCCAGCCCGACGCCCTGGCGCCGGATCCCAACCCCCATCAACGAGCCTCTTCTGCACCACGATCGCCAGACCAAGGATCACCGCGCCGCTAGCCGCAATAAGCACCAAACCTAGAGCGGACGGTAGCCCCGCAGCGGACCCAATAAGAATGCCGAACCAGCCGAAGTCTGCGTCGCCGAAGGTGGTGTTTTCTGATCCGAATGCCCCGAGCACGCCGAGAAGGAATGCAGGCAGGAAGGTGATGATCAGCCCGTTGACAAAGGCGCCGAATGCAGCGCCGAGCCTCCCGCCGGTGGCGTTTCCGTAGACACCCGCAGCACCACCAGTGAAGAAGTGTGGGACGAGTCCCGGCAGGATAAGCGCCACCCCAAAGGCCGGATTGAGCCAGGTGGAGAGCACCGCCAAGCCTACAAGTCCGCCTGCGAAGGAGGCGATGAAACCGATGAGCACGGCGTTTTGGGCGTAGGGGAACACGATGGGGCAGTCGAGTGCCGGGATGGCGCCGGGCACGATTTTGGCGGCGATGCCTTGGAATGCAGGCACGAGTTCGCCAAGAATGGTGCGTACACCGAAGAGGATCACGGCAACGGCCACCGAATTGGAGTCCTTGGGTGACGGCCTGCATGATGTAGTTGCCTACGCTGGTGGCCCCGTCTTCAAAGGCACTGTAGGCTTCGGCACGTCCAGCCCGCAAGAGCACAATGATGGCCAAAATGACGTACATGAGCGCCATGGATAGCGCGGTGGCCACCATGGAGTCGCGGAGGAATCGGAGTCCTTCGGGGAGGGTGAGTTTTTCGGTGGAGGGGCTTTCATGCCCGCGCCGGTTACCAACGGCTTTGCCCACGGCCCCCGCCGCGATGTACCCAACGGTGCCGAAGTGCCCGATGGCAATGCTGTTGTCGCCAGTGACGCTCCTAGTCCAGGGTTGCGCGAGCGCGGGGAGGGACACCATGAGGATGCCGAGCAGCACCGCCCCAAAAGCGATCACCACCCAGCCGTTGTACCCGGCGGTGGCGAGCACAATGGTGAGCAGGGTGGCCATGAACAGCACGTGGTGTCCGGTGAGGAATACATAGTGCAGGGGTGTGATGCGGGCCAGAAGGAGGCTGACGGCGAAGCCTGCGATCATGAGCCATGCAACCTGGGAGCCGTAGTGCTGTTGGGCAATACCGACGATGGCTTCGTTGGTGGGCACCACACCGTGCGCCCCGGTTGCCCCAGTGATCATGGTCCCGAGCGGTTCGAGCGAGGCGGTGACCAGCGTGGCACCAGCGCTGATCAGGAGAAAACCGAGTGTGGTTTTCAGCGCGCCGCCGATGACGGTGCCGACGGGTTTGCGTAGTGCACTCAGTCCCACTGCGGTTATTATGCCGATGAGGAATGCGGGGACTGCGAGTATTTCATTGACAAGAAAGTTGATGGCAAGCATGGCGTGTCCTAAATGTCGTAGAGTTCGCGGAGCGCGGTGTCGATCTCTCGTTGCGAGGTGAAATTGTCAATGACGCGCACAGGGATTCCGACGTCGCCAAGTGTGCGAGCAATTTCGCCAGAGGTGAGAATGCAGTCGGCCTCTTTGGCTTTTCCCTTTGCGGAAATGGTGTCCGTGGCTTCAACGGTGATGAGGAAACCCCAGCCCCACGCTTCCAACACGGATTCGAGGGTGTTTTTCAAAAACAATGACGTTCCCAAGCCGTTGCCGCACACCGTGAGTATTTTGTTTCGAGCCTGCGGTTCTGAACGATGCTGCTTATCGACGTCCAGTAACTCCAGCACCTCTTCAACCGTTGCTGCCTTATCCAAGCCAGCTCTTCTTGTTGAATTGGCAAGAACCGTGGATAGAGAACTCAGGGCGTCAAGGTGTTGGGTTTTGTCAGCCGCTGCGAGAGCGATAACGATGCTGACCGGATCGTTTTTGGGGTGGCCGAATGAAATGGGCGTCGATAAGCGCAGAAACGACAAACCAGTGGACTGAACGGCGGCGGAGGGCCGGGCGTGGGCGAGTGCCAAACCCGGCGTGAGGACGATGTAGGGGCCGTTGTGGGCCACCGTATCGATCATGGACTGCGTGTAGTCGGGTGTACAGTGACCTGCGTTTTCCAGGAGTGATCCGGCCTGCTGGATGGCGTCGCGCCAATCAGCAGCGGAAGCATCAAGGACGATGGATTCGGGGGAGAGAAGACGCGTTAAGGCACTCATGTATCAAGCTCTACGCTTCATGCCGCGCGCCGCTATTTTGTTGAACAAAATAGCGAATGATGGGAGCGGTTTATAATGGTGGTGCCGTCTTCTAGTTTGAATATTTCAAATAATGATGCGCGCTTTTCGCAATTCAATATTGTTAAGCAGTGGAGCTCTGATATTGTCAAATTTTGGATGTGTCAACCCTTGAATGGCACTGGATCAACGTGTGCGATCGACACCCTCCATATCAACCCGCGCCCCTTTCACCGTCAATACATGCATGACCCACTCGAGGGGTCCGCGCCGGAAGAATTGTTTCCAGATCATGGCGCACACTATGGCGACAACGATGGTCACCCCGAGTGCCAGTGGGTGTGTTGCGGGTTCTTCGCTGCTGGACCAGGCGGGGTTGTTGTTGTCGTTTGTCAGGATCATGGCGGCGGTGAGTACGTGTGCGACGTAGACAGTCAGTGACATGGATCCCATGGCACGGAGGGGATAGAGGATTGTGCGCCCTAAGGGAAGAGCAGTGATCAGCAGGCAGAGCGCGATGACTGCGACGGAGACGGCGATGGATGTCGCGATGTCGATAAGCCCGCCCATGTGCGGCTCCGGCCCGAGGTAGGTGTACCACCAGGTGCTCTGGATATCGGGGTTGGAATTCATCGCTCCACCTGGACCGCCACCAGCCACCCCAGCGGCGGGGGTCGGGTCGGTGGTGAGCTGGTCGTACATTTTCGGGTCTTCGGGGGCGGGGAGCTGGTCGCTGATCCAGCTGCGGGCGTTGACCCCAATAACAGCGAGTACCACACCCGCAACAAGACTTATCCATTGCAGCATGCGCGAGTGGATGAGGTAGCGGTGGACGAGCATTCCGGCGACGCCGTAGGTGAACCAGGCGGTGAGCGGGTAGCTGCCGGAAATGATGTCAACGTAGGTGTTAAAAAGTGTCGGAGGCGACGATCACAAACGGCCCGAGCACCAAAAGCCCAACAAGAAGCGCCCAAAGTGCCCGGTTAGACCAGCGCGCCACCAGGGGAAGCACCAGGAAGAGTGCGCCGACGGCGGAGAGCACCACAGCAATGTTGTATTGCGCGATGGAAAGCACCAGGCCAATGCCGATGAGGATGGTGCCGCGCAGCATGAGTTGTTGGCGGCTTTGGGCGAGCTCCACGCCACCCTTTTCGATGCCGCGCTGGCTCATGATGGAGACGGAAACCCCGGCGAGCACGGCGAAGAGCGCGGAGGCGAAGCCGGTGGTCAGTAGGGAAGCCACAGTGTCAATGTCGCTGGAGAAGAATATGGGGCCGAGGTGTGCGTAGGCCATGCCAATGATGGCGATGGCGCGGGCGGCGTCGATACCCGTGATGCGTGGACGACGGCCAGTAGTGTTACGTTGGTTCGACAACTGCGGCTCTCCTCGGAAAGTTGACTGGGTTTGCATAAGTTGGGTCAGCAAAATTAGTGTAGTCACTTGCCGCACGGGCCGGGGCTAGCGCTGATCTGCATGACTCTGGAAGTCTAGAAGTATGAACGATGTTGTCAACCACACTCTGTTGGTCAGCATTCCCCTTCTTATTTTCCCCACGTTGATGTTGTTGTACGCCCTAAGCGCAAGCCATGAGGCATTTCGGAATGATTTCCCGGAGGATATTCAGCAGCACATGCCACCTGCCACCCCAGAGGATCAGCGGCGTGGTTGGTTGTTCGGCGGGATCTATCTGCTCACGCTGCTGGGAACTCTGGTGTATTCCACGTTGCTGTTTTTGCAGCACCACGGCGGGAATTTCCGCTTGGGGTTTTCGCGGTGGCGCTGACCATGGAAGTGATGATGCTGCTCATCGATTTGTTTATTATCGATTGGCTTATCATTTGCACGCTGCGCCCCCGATGGATTATCCCGCCGGGTACGGAGGATTGCGCCGGGTGGCGGGATTACGGCTTTCATGTCAAGGCCGCTGTTCAGCGTAAATCAATCGTGGCTAATCTGATGATTTCGCTGATGATGGCGGGTATTGCCTACGTGCTCTACCTCGCCCTCTAAACGCGGCCCTCTCAACGTTCCAGAAGTGCGCTATTCGCCGATTTTGTCGTCAATCACCTTGCGGACTTTGCTGATCTGGTCGGCTTTGTCATCGCCGAGTTTGCTCTTGGCCAGGTCTTCGGCTTTGTCCAACACTTTGTCGGTGTTTTCCTCGTTGCCGAGTGCTTCTTTGGCTTTGTCAAAAATACCCATGGTGTTGAGGATACCCTAGGTGGTATGTCTCGATGCGCAGGTATTCTTTATGGGCAGTTGATCGGCGATAGCCTGGGGAGTTTGGTGGAGTTCCAGTCCGCAGCGGAGATTGCCGCCGCCTACCCCGATGGAGTGCGGGAATTACAGGATGGGGGAGTGTTTCGGCTGAGCGCGGGCCAGCCAACCGATGATTCGGAAATGGCCCTGGCCATGGCCCGCAGCATTATCCGCATGGGCGGCTACGACACCCAGGATGTGCTGGACAGCTACCGACGCTGGGCGGCTTCGGACCCTTTCGATATTGGCATTACCTGCGCAAATGCGCTGCTGCATCAGTACATCAATCCCGATTCGCAGGCCAACGGTGCGTTGATGCGCCTGAGTCCGCTCGCAATCCTGGGCATGAACCTGCCGGAGGATACGCTCGCTGACCTCGCGGAACTCGACTGCCGCATGACCCACACCCACCCCCTGTGCATTACCATCAACCGCATCGTTGCCGTTGCCCTGGCACGCGCCGCCGCCCAGGAACTCACCGCCAGCGCGCTTATCGACGCCCTGCTTGACCTCGCCCCGCCCGAGCTTCGGGTTTTCATTGAGCAGTCCACAGAGAGGCCGCTGGTCTCAGAGCACATTGGCTGGGTGAAACTGGCCTTCAGTTACGCGGTGTACGAGCTGGCCACGGGCACGGACTTTGAAGAATCACTGGTACGCACCATCGGGCGCGGTGGGGATACGGACACCAACGCCGCCATCGTCGGCGCTGTGCTAGGCGGGGTGTACGGCTCGGAGGGTATTCCACAACGGTGGCGCGATACCGTGGAAAAATGCACCCCAGGCCCAGGCACGCTGCGCCCGCGACCAGAGGAATACTGGCCACCCGCCGACGTGGAGGACATGGCAGCTAGCCTGCGACAGTGCGGCGAATAAAGTCCTTGACCACGGCGGCGTCGTTAGGCATGTCGGTGACGCGACGCGGGGCGGACATGATGCCGGCGAAGCGTTCCGGCAGGTCGGGCTCGCGGCCGGTGGCCTCCACAATGGTGTCGGAGAATTTCACCGGCAGCGCGGTTTCCAGGCAGACGATGGGAGTGTCCACCTGGTCGCGCAGGTCACGGGCAACGTGCACGCCGTCGGCGGTGTGGGGATCCAGCATCACGCCGAGGCGTTCCCACGTATCGCGGATGGTGTTTACCCGGTCGGCGTGGGTGGAGCTGCCGGAAAGGAACCCGTAGCGCTGCGCGGCGGCGGGGAAAGCGGGGTCGTCGGCAAGCGTGAACCCCTCGCGCTGGCTGAACAGTTCGGCGGTGCGGGTGGCATCGCGGCCGAGGAGGTCGTAGATGAAGCGCTCGAAAGTTGGAGGCGCGGGAAATGTCCATGGAGGGGCTGGAGGTTTCCAGCGTGTCCGCCGAACTGCGCACGCGGTAAGCGCCTGTGCGGAAAAACTCGTCCAGCACATTGTTTTCGTTGGTGGCCACGATCAGGCGGTCAATAGGAACGCCCATCTGGCGGACAATATGGCCCGCGCAAATATCGCCGAAATTACCGGTGGGAACGGAGAAACTGACTTTCTGTGCATTATTGTCAGTAATGCGAATCCAGCAGGAAATGTAATAGACTACCTGCGCCATGAGGCGTGCCCAGTTAATGGAATTCACGGCGCCAATGCGGTAGCGCTGTTTAAACTCGGCGTCGTTACTCACGGCCTTCACAATGTCCTGGCAATCATCAAACACACCGTCCAACGCGACATTGTGAATATTTGGGTCATCAAGGCCAAACATTTGGGCCTGCTGGAAGGGGGTCATGCGGCCAGCAGGGGGTCAGCATGAACACGGAAATACCGGGGCGGCCGCGCATGGCGTATTCCGCTGCGGACCCCGTGTCCCCAGAGGTGGCGCCCAGGATGTTGAGTGTTTCGCCGCGCCGGGTGAGTTCGTATTCGAAAAACTCGCCGAGCAGCTGCATGGCCATGTCTTTAAACGCGGCGGTGGGGCCTTCGGACAGGTGCCCGATAAAGAGGTTGTCGTCCAGTTCGGTGACGGGCACGATGTCTGGGGTGGAAAACGTCGGGTGGTGTAGGCGCGGGCGCAGATCGCCTCCACATCCTCAGCGGGAATGTCACTCACAAAGAGCTTGATCACCTCGGCGGCCAGCGCAGCGTATCCCTTCGTGGTCAGGGTCTCACGCCACGTGGTGAGTGTGTCGTCGCTGACCTGGGGATAATCGGCGGGAAGGTAGAGGCCCCCGTCGGGGGCCAGTCCGCCAAGCAGAATGTCAGTAAACGTTGCTGGGGTGCGCTGGGGGTCGCGTGTTGAGATGTAGTCCACCCCTAGGACTGTACTAGTTCACGCTGTGCCGGGGCATATTGTGCACCATGAGCCAGCTGCGAACGTGATGGGCATTTCCGCCACGTCCTTTGAAGCCTTCGCCAGCGGCTAGCATGGTGAACTATGTCTGATGCACGGCTTGTCGGCTCCACCACGCGGTTTGGCCACACCCTGAAGTCCTGGGAGATGGACGTCCCCTGGGACCACAACAACCCCAACACAAACGACACCCTCACCATCTTCGCCCGGGAGATCGTGCCCCCGAAGGGGGAGGGGCTGCCGTTATTGGTGTACCTGCAGGGCGGTCCGGGCTTTCCGTCACCCCGGCCGACGTCGGCAAACGGCTGGCTGGGGGAGTTCCTGAAGCATTACCGGGTGCTGCTGCTGGACCAGCGCGGCACGGGGCGTTCGGGGCGGGTGGACAAAGTGAACGTGCTGCCGACCGAGCGTTACTCCCTGCTCCGGGCCGATTCCATCGTCGCTGATTGCGAGGCTTTCCGCCGTGCTTTTGGGGTGGACACGTGGTCGCTGTTCGGCCAGAGTTTCGGTGGTTTCTGCATCACCACCTACGCCTCGATGTTCCCCGAAAGCCTGGAGAGGGTGTTTCTCACGGGCGGCCTGCCCGCCATCGACTGCCACGCGGACGACATCTACCGCGCCACCTTTGACAAGCTGCAGTTCCGGCACGACCAGTTCTACCGCCACTTTCCCGTGGATCGAGGCCCGCATCCGGGAGGTGTGCGCCCACCTCGACCACTCCGACGAGCTCCTGCCCACCGGCGAGCGCCTGAGCTCCCGCAGGCTGCGCACCATCGGCATCGAACTCGGCCGCGACCGGGGCTTTGACACCCTCGCCTACCTGTTTGAAGACCCATTTGTCACCGTGAAAGGCGAGAAGAAGCTACGCTCCGACTTCCTCAACAGTGTGGGTAGTCGCGTCTCCTTCGAACAGGGGCCGCTGTACGCCGTGGTGCACGAATCCATCTACGGCGGCACCGTCCCAGGCCCCACCAACTGGTCCGCGCACCGTATCCGTGAGGACAAACCCGGCTTTGAGGAAAACGCCGACCCCACCGACATGACCCGGCCGTTCTACCTCACCGGCGAGCACATTTTCCCCTGGCAATTCGAGGAAGACCCCGCACTGCGCCCGTTTATCGACGCCGCGCACGCCCTCGCCGCCAAAGACGATTGGCGCAGCCTGTACGATAAAAATAGCCTCGGCCACGGCCCCGCCGTGGCGGCCGCCGCGATCTACGTTGACGACGTGTTTGTGCCCTTTGAGCATTCCATGAACACGGCGCGCGTCTTCCGCGACCTCCGGCCCTTTATCACCAATGCGTTCCAACACGACGGAATCCACTGGGGTTCGCAGGAGATTATCACGCGGCTCATCACAACAGCCGACGAATACTAGCCGCAGAGTCACCCCCATGCCCACACCAGTGATAAAAGTCCGAAGCAGCTACTCCGCAATCCTCAGCTCGCGTGCCGCAAAAACCTGCATGCTGTTTGTCATTGTGCTGGGGCCCATCACGGTGCTGCTTCTGGGGGCCTACCGCACAAGCGGCAACAACACCCTCAGCCTGCTGTACGCCCTGGGCATGGCGGCCCCGGCAGCGGGCATCATCATTGCGTTGTTCAGCTTGGCGGCCATTGCGTTTCGGGCGCGCCGGGTGGTGCTGGTGATCGGGGAGAAGGTGAGCATTCCGCACTCTGGCATTAGTTTTCCCATGTCGGAGCTGTCCACGGTGAAGGTGTGGACGCGCTACGACCCGCGCCGGAAGACCACCACGTATTTGGCGTTGTTGCCCTACCACGTGGACGGTGAGGTGACTGCGGCGTCGATACGCCAGCGGGGGATACCGGCGGAGGTGACGGATTATGTGGTGCGTTTCCCTAAGGGCACCCAGCCCAGTGCGTATGAGCTGGTGGACATGGTGCGGCAGATGCGGCCGACGGTGTACATCGAGCGGCTGGGCAGTGTGTGATGGGCAGCGTGTAATGAGGCAGAGTGTAATGGCCTACACGGAGGCTTCCGCTGACTCGTCCGCCGCTGACGTTTCAGCCTCAGTCCCCAGTGGTTTCTTTCTTGCGCACCATATCGACCGCAAACCCCACGGCGGCAAGCACCAGCGTGGGGACGACCCAGCCAAGCTGCTGGGCGTGGGCAGGTGACCAGCTGATCAGGGGTTCGAGGAAGCTCAACCCGATGTCGCTGAGGCTCATGAGCGCTGCCCACACCACGGACACGGTCAGGGCGAAGCGGAACCCGTAGTGCAGGCGTACCGGTAGCAGCGGTTCGAGCAGGGTGAGTAGCACCAGCGTGATGGCGGACGGGTAGAGGAAGCCGATGATGGGACCTGCGATGGAGAGCACGGTTTCCAGGCCGGTCGTGGACACGGCGAAGGAGACGAGTGAAAATATCACGGCCCAGGCACGGTAGGACACGCCCGGGAGCAGCCGGTTGAAGAATTCGCTGGTCGCGCCGATGAGTCCCAACGGCTGTGGTCATGCAGGCCAGCAGCACAATCGCCCCGAAGATGATCAATCCGGTGCGTCCCATGGTTTGTTCGGCGGCTGCGGCGAGGAGTTCGGCACCATTGCTGTAGCTGTGGGAGTTTGGTATGAGATGCCCTACTAGCCCCAAGCCGACGTAGATGAGTCCGAGCAGCAGGCCGGCACCGCAGGCGGCGATGCTGACCAGGCGGGCGAGGGTGGAACCTGTGGCTTTTGGTGCTGTGGCGTAGTGCGGAAACTACCAGAATGCCAAACGCCAGGGATGCGAGGGAATCCATGGTGAAATAGCCCTCGATGAGTCCGGTGGACAAGGGGTGGGTGGCATATTTATTTATGGCATCCGTCTCAGTTGGGTGCAGTCGCATGGCGGCCAGCGCTACCAACACCACGAGAAGAATAAGCAGCGCTGGGGTGAGCCATTTGCCCAGTTTATCGATCAATCCGTGCGGGTTGAAGGCCAGCGCGAGCGCCACCGCAAAGAACCCCACGAAGAACGCCGTGGAGGCAATCCCGGAGGACCACCCGGTCAGCGGCACAATCGCCGTCGAGTAGCTGACAACGGCGGTGCGGGGGAGGGCATAGAACGCGCCAATGGCCAGGTACACCAGTACGGGAAAGGCCACGCCAAAGATTTTTCCGCCGCGCATGGAAAGATCGAAAAAATGTCGCTACCGGTGCGCGCAATGGCGATCACTGCGACCACGGGTAGAGCCACACCGGTGAGCAGAAACCCTACGATTGCCAGGGAGAATCCTTCCCCTGACTGTGCACCCAATATGGGTGGAAAAATGAGGTTACCCGCACCAAAGTACATGGAAAATAACATGAGTGTGGCTAAGAAAACGAGTCGTTTATTTCGGGTACTTTGGATGGCTTGCTCCATTTGGTAAATATTAGAAGGGGGGATTTAGAAAAGCCAATTTTGGGGGTACACTTGAATGGTATGGCAGCTAATCCACTGTTCATCGCATCGTCACTGTTTGTTGTGTCTGATAGCCAGATCAGCTCTGACCTTGCGTTGCTCCCCGGGACCCCTGGGCCGAAACGTACTGCCCAAGTAACGTTCCAAAAGCCTGGTGGGGCTTTCCGCGTGGTGCAACTATCCACGCATCTAACTGTGGATATGGTCATTGCGGTACTTCTGCGCTTATTTGATATCAGCGACTACCGTTCCGCATGGGTCGGCGCTGGCGCGTTCGGCCCCAAACCCATCGCCATTGGCGATACCCGTCACATGCCCGCAGACACCCTGTTTTTCGACGCCCAGGGGGTCAGGTTTGACCGCTTGGGTGCGGATTTCACCGTCAATGTTGATGGGGAAACCTTCATCGGCATTGTCACCGGCATGGGTGACTACACCACGGACATGCAACTCCTGGAGGGTAGGGGTGCGCGTTTCGACGCCGAGTCCATTGCCCGCTCCCTGGAACTGCTCACCGTGATGACGCAGCTCACCGCCGGCGAGCAGACCCTGTTCCGGATGCATTCGCCCTTCGGCGAGGTCCTGGCGTGGCTGGTGCAGGAAATTCGCGACAACGGTCCCATTGAACTCACCCGCGCTGGTGCGTTCGAGAAGGACTTCCTCACCCGCGCCGTGCAGGAAAGTGTGGTGCTGGGGTACGTCGACCGCACGTCGGAGACCCCTGGCGACAATGCTGTGGCACCGCTCACCGAGGCCCGCGACCTGGCCGTCACCCAGGGCCTCATTGAGGACAAGGGCAATGAGCTGCACGCCACCATCAAAGCCGACCAGATGGGGTCTAGTTCTAAGGCTGTGGCGGCGGCCACCGTGGTGGTGGTGAAAACACTCGGGGAGACCCGCCCCGAGTGGTACGAGGCGCTCTACACCGGGTAAAGCTATCCAGCCACTGCAGAGGCGATGCGATCTATGGCGATCTCCAGCGTGTCTGGGGAACAGGCGAAGTTGAGGCGCGCGTGCCCTTCGCCCCCTTGGCCAAACGTCGTGCCTTCATTCAGGGCAATCTTGGCCTTCCGCATGAGCTGCGCTGCGGGCTGGTCCGCCAGGGGAGTGTTGCGGAAATCCAGCCACATCAGGTAGGTGGCCTCGGGGTTGGCGGTTAGCACGCCGGGGGCGCGCTTGGGGAGTTCCTCCACCAGGAAATCCCGGTTGGCTTTCAGCTGCGCGACCTGGTCGTCTAAGAAACTGGTGGGTGCTTCGTAGCAGGCTTGCGCCGCGACGAGGCCGAGGATGGACACGCCGTCGCGAAGCATCCACGGCACGGCATTCCACCGCGCCACATCTTCATCGTTGGTGAATATCATCTGTGCGCATTTCAACCCTGCGATGTTCCAGGCTTTCGACGTCGCGGTCACGGTCACACACACCTGTGCTGCGGTGTCGGACACGGAGGCGGCGGGTATGTGGGTGCCGTCGTAGACCAGCGGTCCGTGGATTTCGTCGGAAATGATGCGGGCATCGTAGCGTGCCGTTAAGTCCGCGAGTTCAATCAAGAATTCCCTGCTGAACGTGTATCCCAGGGGGTTATAAGGGTTGCACAGAATCAGGCTGCCCGCGCCGCGCTTAAAACAGTCTTCAATATCGTTCAGGTCCAATCCGCCGTACGCGTCAATGACCATGGTTTCCCGGCCGGTGGCGGCGGTGAGTTCCCAAAACGGCATGTAGGCGGGGGCGGGAATAATCGTCGGTGACTCTGGCTTGGTCAGGAAAGCTTAGGGCCAGGTACACGCCGCGCACCACGTCCGGGACAGGGAAAACGCGTGCTGGATTGATGTCCCAGCCGTAGCGGGTTGTACTGAATGCTGCCAGCGCCGGGGCGAGGCCGTGGCCGTCCGGCGGGTAGCCGAAGGATTCTCGCTGCACAGCGTCCATAATGGCGGCTTTCACCTCGGGGCAGGTACTAAAGTCCGATTCGGCGACCCAGAGGGGCAGAACGTCGTCGCCATAGCGGGTCCATTTGAGGGTGTTGCGGGCTTTAAGCTCGGTTAATGACGGAAAATCCATGACCACAACAGTAGCTGAATTCTGGTCATACTAGAATGAAAACCAATTGTGGAGATTGAGGAAAGGTGTGACCAGCGAAGTGTTGAGCAATAGGGTAAAAGTAGCCGCAATCTGCATCGTAACGGTTCCCTTCGCGCTGGCAGCATGCAGCTCAGGGGCAACAAACTCCAGCAGCGGCCTATCCACCACCCTCACACCCTCCACCGCTAAGGAGTTCGTGGCGAAGGAAGCCAACCCCGTCACCACCCAGGATGCCTCCAAGGAAATAGAAGACCCAGGGCTGAACGTGCGCTGGCGTTTGCGCAGCGTCAGCTCCGGCAGCAACGGCGGAGTGGTGATTCTTCTGAACCTGAAGAACTTGAATGACGTGCCGTTGCCACCATCGGCGCTGGGGCAGCCGACCCTGAAGACCAAATCCGGCAACGCGGAATTGATGAACACGAACTCCAACTCCGATGACAGCTACGTCAACGGCCTTGACCTGCCGCTCGGTGCGGGTGCCACCACCAGCGTGCGCTACAAGTTCAACACCACGGTGAGCTCCACCTCCGATGCGGAACTCACCATCGCCAACGTCACCTGGAAGGGCAACCTACAGTAATTACGCCAGGTAGTCGGCGGCGAGCGAGGCCGCATTCTCGGCGCTGATCAGGCACATCGGCACCCCAACACCCGGGGTGGTGGTGCTCCCAGCGTAGAACAAGCCCTCCACCGTCTTGGATGCCTGGTTGCCCCGCAGGAAGGCGGATTGCCGCAGCGTGTGGGCGTAGCCCAAGGCAGTGCCGTGCCAGGCGAAGTAGCGTTGCGCAAAATCCGCAGGTCCCAGCGTGTGTCGGGCGACCACGCGTTCCTCCAGGTCGGGGATGCCGCAGCGGTCGCTGATCAGTTGGATCGCGGCGTCGACAAGCATCTCCACCTTGGGTGTCGGCTCGTCGTTGTACGTGCTGCCGTGTCCGATGTCGGTGCTCGCGCTGGTGGGGATCAAAATAAACAGGTTTTCGTGCCCTTCGGGGGCCGTCTCGGCGTCGGTCTCGGAGGGTTTGCACACGTAAATGGAGTGCGACGACCCGTGCGGAGAATTGAAGATCGCATCGAAATCCTCCTCCCATTCGCTGGAGAGGATCAGCTGGTGGTGGGTGAGTTGGGGGAGATGGCCGCGCACGCCCAACATGGCCACCACCACGCCAATACCTGGCTTGGTGTGCTTCCAATGGCGCTCCGGGTGACTGCGCAGTTTCGACGGCAGCAGCTGGGTGTCGGTGTGGTACATGTCCCCGGCGGCGATCACCACGTCGGCGGGGAGGACTTCAGTCTCTTTCACACCACCTTTGTCGGAGTTCACCTGACACACCCGCACCCCCGTGGCCTTGTGCCGTCTTTCCTTCGCATCAACGGGTGTGGAGGTAATGGCCCGCGCCTCGTAGCCGAAACGCAACTCCACGCCTTGCCCCAGCGCTAGGCGCTCCAGGGAATCCACAACCGTGCCAAACCCACCGCGCGGATAGTAGACGCCCTCAACTAGATCGGCGTGGCTGAGCAGGTGATACATGGCGGGAGTGTCGGCGGGGCTAGTAGCCAAGAGCACCGCCGGATATTGCAGGATTTTCTGGGCGATGGGGTGGGAAAAATTCCGCTCCACATGGCGTTTTAGGCTGGTCATCAGCAGACGCTGCAGAGTGCCCAGCCTTCCCAGCATCGCTCGGGTGAGAAAAGGCCGAACGGAGGAAAACGTCGTGTACAGGAACATTTTTCACCGCCATGCGATAGGTATCGGTGGCGCTATCCAGGTAGGCGGTGACTTTCTCACCGTCGCCGGGGGAAAGGGCGTCGAAAAGCGCGCGCACCTCGGGGATACCGCTGCGCACATCCACCGGATCGAAACCCTCGTGGAACACGCGGTAGGCAGGGTCCAGCCGAACCAGGTCCAGTTCAGCCTCCATGGTGGTGCCCATGCGCTGGTAAAAGCGCTTATACGCATCCGGCATGAGCAGCCAGCTCGGGCCGGTGTCCCACAGGAACCCGCCGTCCCGGAGACGACCCACACGGCCGCCCGACTCGGTGTTCTTCTCCAGCACCGTCACGTCGTAATCCTTGGCCATCAGGCACGCGGCGGCAAGCCCCGCAACCCCGGCACCGATTACCACGGCGCGGGGTTTCGTTGCGAGGGGCTTACTGGCTGGTGGCACGCTCATGTGTTGATCCTTCTACATAGTGGGTGGGCGAAGTCGAGGGGCCTGTACGCATGCCCGCGCCACAAGTCGAGCCTTCATCACCGCAGGTACCCGCACCCGCGTGGACATAATCTCCGACATGGTCATGTGGTCAAGGCGGGCGCACAGGTCCCGGAAAATCAGGTACGCGGCCAGCACCCCGGCGCGCGCGGCGGTCGGCAACAGGGCGATGCTGGGGTAGGCGGCATCAAGGTCGGCGGTGATGTCCGCAACGATCTGCCGCTTATCGACGCCCCGCTGCTCGCCCTCTGCCTGGACGTTCAGGTAGTCCCTCCTCAAGGCTATCGTGTCGTCACCCACATCGCGGAGGAAATTGATTTTCTGAAACGCAGCTCCCAGGCGGCGCGCCCCCTCTTCGCAGCGTTTCTGATCGGTGGGACTCAGCGGCTGGTCTGCGGTGAAAATGGCCAGGCACATCAGGCCAATGACCTCGGCGGAACCCCAAATGTAATCATCCAGCGCGGCCTGGTCGTAGGCGGTGGGGTCAAGATCGCGGCGCATTGAGGTGAAAAATGCCCGAATATGCTCTTCAGAGATGCGGCAGCGGTGCACTGTGCTTGCAAATGCGTGCACGGCGGGGTTCGTGGAAAAACCGGTGCGGGTGGCGCGAAAAACCTGCTGCTCAAACCCATCAAGCTCGGCGGCAATGCTATTGGTGTCCAGCCCAGCTGCGGCGGCCACACCGTCCACGATCTCGTCGGCGATGCGCACCACGGCGTACAAGTTGCAAATATCGTGGCGGACCCGACCCCGAAGTAGGCAGCTAGCTAGAGAAAAACTGGTGGAGTACTCACGAATGACAATTGAGGCGGCGCGCCGGGAGTAGTGGTTGTAGGCGTGGAGTGGGTTATCGGGCAACGTCGAGGCTCCTGCGTATGTAGGTGCCCACGTTGGTGAGCGCGGTGCGGGCCTCGGGGGAGAAGAGTCCCTCGGTGTTCAGGATGACTGCGGCATCGTCAAGGTAGCCTTCCGCCTCTGCGTGGGCTTTGTCCACGGCGCCGCTGTGGCGGAGAAGCGTGCGTGCGTGGTCGAGGTCGCCGCTTGTAATGGCGGTGACCATGTCCGGCCATTGCTGGGTGTGTTGCGCCAGCGCCATGAGCGGGGTGGCGCGGCCCCGGATGAGGTCGCCTGCGGGGTCTTTGCCGGTGATGGAGCTGGGGGCGAAGATGGATTGGATGTCGTCGGCGAGCTGGTAGGCGGAGCCGATGGTGCGTCCCAGGTCTCTCAGGTGCGGAACGGCCCAGTCTCGCCCGGCGAGGATCGCGCCGCTGATCAGGGGCGTTTCAAAGGAGTAGGAGGAGGTTTTTAGCCGGGATGCCATGCGGATGAGGTCGTCTGAGGCGTCCACGCCGGGGAGGGAATGGTGGATGTCCATGAATTCCCCGACGACGGAATCGGTGATGGCGGTGTGGAAGATGCGCATGAGTTGCACGGTGGTGTCGGCGGGTGCCCCGGCGTCGATAATGATGCGGGAGGCTTCGTTCATGGCTGCGGTGCCGGCGAGGATGGCCACGGAGGTGCCGTAGTGCGCGGCGTCGTCACCCGCGATGGGGCCGTGCAGATCGGTGGCGCGTTGTCGGGCGGCGGCGTGGATGGTGGGGGAGCCGCGGCGCTGCTCGTCGGCGTCGATCACGTCGTCGAGGACCAGGAAAGCGGCGTGGAGCAGGTCGAAGGCCGCGCCGACGGCGATGTCGGGTGTGGCTTCGACGCGGGCGGGGCGGTCCGCACCCACGTGGACCAGCAGGGAGCGCACATGCTTGCCGCCGGTGGCGATGTTCTCGGCGAGGGCGCAGGCCCAGGCGGCGTCCCCGTTGACCTGATCAACGTCGTGGATGAGTTGTTCGAATCGCCGCTGGAGGAACGCAACGGACGCGTCCCTGCGGAGCAGCAACGATGACTCAACAACAGACATGGGTCCCATTCTGTCACGTCGGTTAAAGCTGAGCTTTTATGCGCACCCCCGCCAGCGACACTGAGCTAGTTGTCCTCATCGGTCCCGACGGTCGTCCAGCAGGCACGCACCCGAAAGCCACCGTGCACACCACGAACACCCCACTGCATTACGCGTTTTCCTGCTACCTCACCCGCCCCGATGGCCAGGTGCTGCTGACCCGCCGTGCGCTGGCGAAACCCACGTGGCCCGGCGTGTGGACCAACAGCATGTGTGGCCACCCAGGCCCCGGCGAAACTCCCGAAGCCGCGTTACGACGCCGCGCGTCCCAGGAACTCGGCATCAGCCCGGCGGCGCTTGACGACGCCCGCATGATCCTCCCGGACTTCAGCTACCGCGCCACCGATTCCTCCGGCATCGTGGAGTGGGAAGTGTGTCCAGTGTTCATGGCTGTTGTTGCTGGTGAGATTGCGCCGAATCCCGAGGAGGTCGATTCCTGGCAGTGGCTGCCAGGTGCCGACGTGCTGCGCGCGGTCGAGGCCACGCCCTTCGCCTTCAGCCCCTGGATGCGGGAGCAACTCGACCACACAGCGCTGCGGGAGGCACTACTCGCCTAGGATGCGCTTGACCGCTTGTAGTGGAATGTGCACCCAGTCGGGGCGGTTATTCGACTCGTAGGCCACCTCATACAGGGCCTTATCCAGCACAAACGCGTCGAGCAGGGGAGTGGAGCTGGCCAGTCCGTAGCCCTCCAACAGGGCTGGAGTGGCGTCGGCGTGACCCGCGTAATCCAGGGACCGCACCAGCCCTGCCACGTCGCGCAGCGTGCTGTCCGGCTGGCGACGCTGCTCCAGCGGGATCGCGGGTTCGCCTTCGAAATCGATGAGCACGAAACGACCGTTGGTGCGCAGGATCTGACCCAAATGCAGATCCCCGTGAATCCGCTGGGTGGGTACAGGATCCTTGGGTAGTTGCGCGTACAGGGATCGGGCCTGATCCTCGAAGGCCGCCACGGCTGGTGAGCGCTGTATATGCAAATCCAGACGCTGATTCAGGGTGTCCGCGATGGTGGTGCTGCTGGACGTGGGGAACGCCGTGGCCAGTGCCTCGTGCACCCGGCGGGTGGCCTGCCCGATCGCGCGGGCTTCCTCTGTGAAGTGGTCGGCGCGGGTGGCCACCTCCCAGGCGTCCTCCGCGTCGGTGAGGTAATCCTGGGCGATGGCTAGTACATAATCCTCGTACCCCACCCAGCCGCGCACTGGGACGATATGTTCGCAGCCCTCGCGGCTCAGCCCCACCAGCAGTTCCACATCCGGGTTCATGCCGGGTTCTAGGCGACGGAAAAACTTCACCACCGCGTCGCCCACAATCAGGGACGTATTGGACTGCTCGCCGGGCATGGGACGGGTGTTCCTTCGGGGATTTTTTTCCTGTGACCTGGTGGAACGTGCCAAAACCGGCGGGCTGCCCTTCTGCCAGTGCCTGCAGAAGTGGCGTGGCGACGGCGGGCGTAGCCAGGACGTCGTTGCCCGCGGCGTCGAGAAGGAGCTGGTAGACATCGCTGCCGGAGGGGCGCTCCACCCGAGCAATCATCAGGGTGCCGCCCTCAACCGGGGCCTGGGTGAGGGGCGTGACCGCCGTGATTGGTTCCGATTTAGCCGCGTAAAAAGCGCTGTTCAGCGAGGTTGCTCATCGTAGTGACATCCAATAAAAATCCGCGCGGCGCCAATGTCAACGTCCACGACTCCGTAATGTATGAAACGCCGTATTGCCCAACAATTCCACCGGGGTGCGGCCCACAAACTCCTCTAATGCTAACTCAGTATGCTGCGGCGTGGAGGCAAAATTGCTCACACACAATAGCGTCTCATCGCGATACTGGCGGATAAACACGAAAATGGCGGGATTCGAGCTGGCAACCGGCCGGAATGACCCCATGCCAAACGTGGCGTGTTCTTTACGCACCGCAATCAAATTCCGCGTGAAATGCAGCAGCGAACCGGGGTTGCGCAACTGATTTTCCACATTCACCGCCTGGTGGCCAAACTGGCAATTCGTGATCACCGGCAGCGGAAGCTGCTCGGGGTCCGTATCTGAAAAACCCGAATTACGCTGGTCAGACCACTGCATCGGTGTGCGTACCCCATCGCGATCATGCAGCCAAATATTATCGCCCATGCCGATCTCGTCCCCGTAATACAACACCGGAGAACCGGGCAGGCTCAACAGCAAATTAGTGAGCAACTGCAACTGCGCCAAATCGCCCTGCAGGAGGGAAGCAAGCCTGCGGCGAATACCCACATTGGAACGCATCCTCGGATTCTGCGCATAATGCTCATACATGAATGCTCGCTCCACATCGTTGACCATTTCCAAGGTCAATTCATCGTGATTGCGCAGGAAAATACCCCATTGACCCGATTCGGGAATGGCCGGGGTGTTGGCCAAAATATCTATCACCGACTGCGCCGACTCCTCCTTCAGCGACATAAACAGTCGCGGCATCAACGGGAAATGAAACGCCATGTGGCATTCATCGCCGATCGGACCATCCCCGAAATACTCCACCACATCATGCGGCCACTGATTAGCCTCCGCGAGCAGCACCCGACCAGGGTATTCCTGATCCACCAGCCTGCGGCAGCGCTTCAAAAACTCATGTGTCGGCGCAAGATTTTCGCAGTTTGTGCCGTTTTCCTCAAACAAATACGGCACGGCATCCAGCCGGAATCCGTCGAGTCCCAGATCCAGCCAAAAACGCATCGTATTCAGCATCTCCTCCTGCACTGCGGGATTCTCGTAATTCAAATCCGGCTGGTGAGAGAAAAATCGATGCCAATAGTACTGCCCGCGAACCGGGTCATAACTCCAGTTTGAATCCTCGGTATCAATGAAGATAATGCGCGCATCCGAATACAACTCCGGGGTGTCGCTCCACACGTAGTAATCCCCATAGGGGCCATGCGGATTGCGTCGCGACTGCTCAAACCACAGGTGCTGATCACTCGTGTGATTCATCACCAAGTCCATGATCACCCGAATCCCCCGCTGATGAGCCTGTGCCACCAGGTGCTGCAAATCATCCACAATGCCGTAGTCAGGCAAAATCTTAGTGAAATCCCGGACGTCATAGCCGCCATCCAGCAGCGGGGAATCAAACACCGGCGGCAACCAGACGCAATCCACCCCCAGCCATTGCAGGTAATCCAGCATTTCCGTCAAACCCTGAAAATCACCAATGCCGTCACCGTTGGAATCTTTAAAAGCCTGGACCAGCACCTCATAAAACACTGCCTGCTTATACCAATCATGCGGATGACGGTGTGCCACACGCTGTGAAGCGGGAGCATTGTCCTCCAACTGCTTCGCCACAGATGTTTGAGATTTTTGAGATGTTTGCCATCCAGAACTAGGACTCCGACTCATATACACTAGCGTAAGCAAAATACGAGCGCAGTGCACCTTAAATAGCCCTTCAAGGGTGTGCGTCGTATGGGTGCAAAAGTCGCTGACATTTAAAACATGTACATTGTGAGATAGCGCCTTCTGTAAACCCCCAGTTCAGCCAAACCCTAGCCGTCAACCGTCCACTGCTTGCACGTTTTCTCTGGCCAATCCACACGTCCCGAACGGGCGAAGCCGAGAACATCTGAGCGGAAAACGCTCTCACTGTCACCCTCGAACAATAATCGCAGGTCATCGCAGTGCACGGCGGGCTCATCGCCCATTCCCACGAGTTCGCCACGCCACACCTGGCCGGCGTGATGGGCTGTAATGTCTCGCACCCAGCGATGAATGATGGTGTCAGCGATAAACTGCCTCGCCCCAGATGCACCAGATACCCCACGCCCGACTCCGCACACCCGCAGCGCCCATGCGGCAACCCCGCCGAGTTTCCAGCGGTCGAGTGCGGAGGTGATGGGTTCGTTGTGGAATTCGTCGTGTGTACTGGTGACCAGGATGGGCACGTCGGCGAGTTCGCTGGTGTCCCACGGCCACGGCCCGAGCGCCGGACCCGCGAAGTACACGGAGCGAAAACGCTGGTAGCGCGCCGCAAACGTGCAGCGCTCCGGTTGCCTCGTCCAGCTCCGCGGCCACAATCCCCAAATCCGGCTCAAAGAATCCCGCGTGATGGGTGCTCCGAGAAGGAGACGCAATGTGCGCTTGCGGGAGGGAAATCCGCCGCTAGGGAAGCTGGGTGAGAGTGCAACGAGGCGTCGAAAAGCGCCACGGTAGTGGTCGCGGCGGGCGAGCCAGAGGGCGATGGCGGCACCTGCAGATTGCCCGATGAGGGTGATGTTGGTGGGGTCGCCGCCGTGGCCTTCGATGTTGTGCTGCAGCCATTCGAGGGCGAGTTGCACGTCGGCGATGCCTCGATAGTGGGCGGGGTTGTCGTCGTGGAATTGGGCGAACCCGGCCAGCCCCAGGCGGTAGCCGATGCTCACCACCACAAACCCCTCGCGTGCCAGCGCAGTGCCGTTGATGTCGGCGGGGGAGCCTTCTTCAAAGCGTCCACCGTGGATGAAGGCGAGGACGGGCAGCCCGTCAACAGGAACAGTGCCCGAAGGCGCGTATATGTGCAGCTCACCGTCCTCGCTCCCGGCGGTAGCGTCGTGGAACAAACCGGGGATGGTGCAGTAGGGCACGATGCGTGGAGGGGTCATGTGTTTAGGCTAACAATCGGGGTGGCAGACTGGTACGCATGAACGCTAATCCGCTGCTTGTGCCGTCCGACTTGCCGTATCAGCTTCCGCGGTTCGCTGATATTCGCGACGAGCATTTCATCCCCGCTTTCGATGCCGCCATCGCCGAGCATACCGCCGAGATTGCCGCCATCGCCACGAATCCCGAGCCCGCTACCTGGGAAAACACGGTGGAGGCGCTGGAGCGGTCGGGCCAGGCGCTGGGTCGGGTGCACGCGGTGTTCGCTAACCTGTACGGCACGGACGCGTCGGAGGCTCTGGATGCCGTCGCCACCGATATCACGCCGAAACTTGCAGCTCACAGCGATTCCGTCTACCAGAACGCGGACCCTGTACGCCCGGATCCAGGCTGTCACGCCCCCGCCCGGCGACGAGGAAAGTTCCCGTCTGCATGCGTACCTGCTTCGCGCTTTTCGACGCCGCGGTGCGGACCTTTCCACTGATGCTAAGGCGGAGCTTGTCTCCATCAACCAGCGCTTGTCTGTACTGAGCGACGAGTTCAGCAAGAATCTCCTCTCCGAGACGAACGCCCTGGCAGTGGACCTGTCGGAGGGGAACTCGCCGGTTTCGACGCCTCCCGCAGGCAAGCCGCAGCCGCAGCAGCCACCGCGCTGGGCCGGACCGGCTATGTGGTCCCCCTGGATTTGCCGACGGTGCAGGCTGATCAGGCGGTGTTGGAGCGGGCGTCGGCACGCATGGCGTTGTATGAGGCATCGCAGAAGCGCGGCACGGGCAGCAACTGTTCCGGTGCTGTTGGAGATGGTGCGGCTGCGGGCTCACCGCGCGGAGATGCTGGGCTACGCCCAGCCACGCCGATTACGTGATCGAAGAGGAAACCGCTGGGAGTGCCGACGCCGCCCGCACCCTGTTGCGTGACCTGGCCCCGGCTGCCGCGGCGAATGCGGCGGGGGAGTACAAGCTGATCGCCGAGCTCGCGGACACGACCGCTGAGGAAAAGGTGGACGGCGCGGACTGGCCCTACTGGGAGTCGAAGCTCAGGGAGCGTGACTACTCCCTCGATGCCGAGGAGCTGCGCCGCTACTTCCCGCTGGATCGCGTGCTGCGCGACGGCGTGTTCTACGCGGCTGAGCGCCTCTACGGCATCCGCGTGGAACCTCGCCCTGACCTGGCGGGGTATGCGCCGGATGTAGACGTCTGGGAGGTGAAGGAAGCAGACGGTACCGGCATCGGGCTGTTCCTGACGGACTACTACGCGCGGCCGTCGAAACGCGGCGGGGCCTGGATGTCTGGGTTTGTGGAGCAGTCGCGGCTGCTGGGGCTGCGGCCGGTGATCATCAACGTCATGGGCGTGACCAAACCCACCGACGGCAGCCCCGCGCTGCTCACCCTCGACGAAGTGACCACCATGTTCCACGAGTTTGGGCACGCACTCCACGGCCTGCTGTCCGACGTGCGGTACCCTACCTTCTCTGGCACCAACGTGCCCCGCGACTACGTGGAATTCCCCTCCCAAATCAACGAAAACTGGGCGCTCGACCCGGCGGTTCTTCGCAACTATGCCCGCCACATCGACACCGGCGAACCCTCCCGTCCGAACTTATCGATGCCATCACCGCCTCCCGCCAATTCGGTCAAGGCTTCGCGACGTCCGAGTACCTCGCCGCCGCCATCATCGACATGGCGTGGCATTCCCTGAGCAGCGAGGAGGCCGCCGGTGTGAGCGACGTGCATGCATTTGAAGAAGCCGCGTTGCAGGACGCCGGACTCGTGGTTGAACACCTGAAACCCCGCTACCAATCCACCTACTTCAACCACATCTTCGGCGGCGGCTACTCCGCCGGATACTACTCCTACCTTTGGGCGGAAGCCCTCGATGCCGACGGTTTTGACTGGTTCACAGAAACCGGCGCGGCCGGACCGGGGGCCAGCGGTGAGGCTGCGCGGGCTGCGGGGCAGCGCTTCCGCGACCTGGTGCTTTCCCGAGGCGGGGCCTCTGATCTGCGGCCGCTTTTGAATCGTTGCGCGGGCGCGCGAAGGACGTGGCACCCTTGCTCAGGCGACGCGGCCTCGGCGGGGCGCTGTAGAGTTTTACTTATGATGTCGACGATCACCCGCTACCTTGACCTTGTTGGGCAGCAACTCACCTCCGCGCCCATGTGGATCCAGGTGATCGTGGTGCTCGGTGGCACTGTGCCGCTCTGCCTTTTTCTGGCTTTTGCGCTGCTCAGGGCTATCGACATTGCAGGTGCCCGCACCTACCGACTCTTCAACGGCCAAGAACTCCTCCGGCGCCCCGCAGTTCGTGGGGGCCGCGAGGTTCGTGAGGGTGCCGCACAGCGAAACCGCCCAGCCGGGGTTCGGCCAGGCGGTTCGCGGATCGTGATTAACGAGGAGCCTAGGTAGGGGTTTGTCCCATGCTTGCTGCCGTTTCCTGCGCGGCTTACATATGTAGGGTAAATGTATCTGCTTGACGCTGATGTGGTGTCTGATACATGTTCCCGACAAGTCCCCAGAAAATAATGCCTGGATTGCTGCAACTGCACTGTGGTATCGAGGACTTTGGACATATGGGTGTGTCGGTCATTGATCCTTGTAAGGCAAGCTGCGTATGTGATGCTGTGGTAGGGGCTTTAGGTGCTAGTGATACCCTAACCTCATGCGGAACAACAAGTATCCCCAGTCACGTGTGAAGCTTGCCCTCTTCGGTTTGCTTGCGCTCGTCATCATTTCCTGGGCTGCGGGCCAGTTCTTCTAGCTCTGAATGGCGTTTATGTAAGGTAGGTCTATTGCTAGGCTGCAAAAAGGGGTGTTTTCGTGCCTGGCGGTGGACCTTGTTAGCTGGGGTGGGAAGATGGGCTCGCGCAGAGCATTGAACAACGTTAGTGCAAACATTTGCATAAAAGTATGCTTATCCCCAGGTCGCAAAAAGGGGTGTTTTCGTGCTTGAGCATAAGCACATTGTGCAGGGGTGGCTGTAACTACACCACTTGGGCGGAAAACGGTGTAGTTCTGGTCTGTGTTGCTCTCGCGAACTGGGGTTTTCCAGCACGGGTCAACCGTAACTACACCAATCGTCCAGCAAACGGTGTAATTACGGTGAAATCCCAGGATAGGGAACCATCTGAGCAGGCACTTTCGTAGGGCGCAACCATTGAACAGTATCAAGTATGTATACGCTCAAGTCTAAAAACGCTCGTTTTCGGACCGGACGGTATACAAACGTCGCACGCACCCCAACCTCAACAACCCCCGCGCTCACCTCCTCCTAGAAGCCTCGGCAACCGCCCTGAACAACGGCAATGCGGGCAGGTCGTGGATGAGGATGGGGGTGTTCGTGGCGTCGCAAAGCGGGATGCACCAGTTGGGGTAGAGGTCTTGGGTGGTGCCGGGCTGGTTTTGTGCTTTGATGTCGCCAACCATGTCCACGAGGGAGGTGCAGGTGAGCGCGGAGGGTGTTCCGGCGATGTAGCGGTGCATGGCCACGAGGAGGTCGGTGATGTCGCCGCGTTCGTCGCGTGCCGCGCCGTCGAAATCGTGGCCGTCCAGTGCAGTGCCGGAAAACAGCCCGTATTCGCCGATGCGCGCAAGTATTCGGTTTTGCCAGGCCAGGTCCTCGGAGTTTTCGGTTTCGGTGTCGCGGATGAGTAGCCCGAGCCGGTCGCGGAGGGCGATGTGTTCGCCGTAGAGGTATCCGGCGGTGGGCGGAAGGTCGTGGGTGGTCACGGAGGAGAGGGCGAGGGATCGGTATTCGCCCTGGTGGCGGGGTCCGTCGACGGAGGGGGAGCGTTCGAACCAGAGGATGGAGGTGCCCATGATGCCGCGGGCGGCGAGGACGTCTTGGACCCATTGTTCGAAAGTTCCTAAGTCTTCGCCGATCACCACGGCCCCGCGCGTTCGGCTTCGAGCGCGAGGATTCCGACGAGCGCGTTGTAGTCGTAGTGGACGTAGGTGCCGGTGAGGGGGGATTGTCCACGGGGGATCCACCAGAGTCGGAAGAGGCCGAGGATATGGTCGACGCGGATGCCGCCGGAGTGCCGGAGGACGGTGCGGAGCATGTCGCGCCAGGGTCGGTACCCGGCTTCGGCGAGTTTGCGGGGGTGCCATGGGGGTTGGGACCAGTCTTGCCCGTTTTGGTTGTAGCCGTCGGCGGGTGCGCCTACCGACGCCTCGGGGGCGAGGACGCCTGCGAGGTTGGTGGCGTCGGCGCCTCCCGGGTGAACACCAACGGCGAGGTCGGCCATGATGCCGATGCTCATGCCTGCGTCGTAGGCGGCGGTGCTGGCTGCGTGGAATTGCTGGTCGCAGATCCATTGGAGCCAGCGGTAGAAGTCGATGGTGGCGTCGTCATCGCGGTTTTCTTGGGCGGCGCACCAACGCGCGAAGTCGTCGAGTCCGTGGCCTTCGTGGGCGAGATAGTCCTGGTAGGCGGCGTCGCGTTCGGGGCTGCGGGGTATGGCGTGAATCTGGCGGAGTGCGTAGAGTTTCGCCGAGTAGATGGGGTCGCGTCGGATGTAGTCGGGGCTGTGGTTGGCATCTTTCAGCGGCGCTGCGAGGGCGTCGATGCGGCCGCGTGTTTCGCTGTCCAGGTCGGCGTATTCGGGGATGCTTTCGACGTGAATGTAGAGGGGTTGATGAATCGCCGGGTGGTGGGCAGGTAGGGGAGTCTTTCGATGGGTGGGAAGGGTTCTGCGGCGTGGAGGGGTTGATCAGCAGGAAGTCGGCGTGTGCGTGTTCGGCGGTGATGCGCGCAAGTTCCGCGAGGTCGTGGAAGTCACCGATGCCCCAGGACTCCTCGCTGCGGACGGAATACAGTTGCGCCATCACGCCGCCCACGGGGTGTTCAACGTACCGGTCGGCGGTGGAGAGCCTACGTGGGGTGATCACCACGTCGCAGCTGGCCGTCAGGGGTTCGATGCCTGGTTATCGACGCCCGCCGCATCACCCTCATCACCGTCCGCCTTCACTGCCCCCGTCCACCGAGTGCAGGTGGAGCGTGTGCCAGCCGAGTGGCAGGTCTTCGGGCAAAACAAAGGTGGCTTCGCCCCAGGTGATGCCGTCGATGGTGCGGGGTTCCGCCCAGTTTTCTACCTGCTGGATGGTGCGTTGGCTGCCGTCTTCGAGGATGAGGGTGACGTCGGCGGTGGCGCCGTCGTGAACGTGAATGTTGATGTGGTGGGCGTCGCCCTGGATGGCCACAACGCAGGGAGGCAGGGGCCTAGAGAATGCCTCGTCGTGAAAGTGTTGGATGGCCGCGCGACAGCTTTCTTCAGTGGGATCAACGTGTACGTCGAGAGCTCTCAGGGTTTTCAGGAGAGTATCGTCGCTAACGGTGATGTGGTCTCCATCTGCTGACCAGTATGAGGTGGCAATTCCGTAGGTGTCGGCGAGGGCGGCAAGGGCGGCGGAGGCATCGGTATAGGTCACATCTGTATATATTGCCACCTTGTGCTTTGTGGCGCGCGATAGCATGGTTCATGCTGCTTGTCAGGCTGCATAGAAGCATGACAGTGTGTTGTGTGTATGAATTTGATGAAAGGAACCTCATGACGTCCGTCCATACAGGCGAGTACACCACTCCGGCGGAGTACACGATTGGCCCGAAGGAGTCGTGTGTGACGGCGTTGCTGGCCACAGCGGCGGCGCGCCCGTATGGCGTGCTGTTCACCCGTCCGCAAAATTTCGAGTGGGTGAATGTGACTGCTCAGGAATTCGTGGACGAAGTTTTTGAGGTGGCTAAGGGCCTGATTGCTAATGGCGTGACGCAGGGTGACCGCGTGGCGTTGCTCAGCGAGACGCGTTACGAGTGGTCGTTGTTGGATTTCGCCATTTGGGCGGCGGGGGCTGTGACGGTGCCGATTTACGGGTCGTCGTCACTGAGCCAGGTGGAGTGGATTGTTGAGGATTCGGGCGCGGTCTTCGCGGTGACGGAGACCCCAGAGCACACGGACATGGTCAAGCGCCTGGAGCTGGATGCGGAGGGCCGCCCGCCGTTGAAGGGGTCGTCGTCGAAGCTGCGGCGGGTGCTGGAGATTAACGCCTCAGCAATCCCGACCCTCAAGTTTGAGGGCCGCGGCATCAGCGACGATGAGGTGCGCGCGCGTATCGACGCCACGAACTCCAGCGACCTGGCATCCCTGGTGTATACCTCGGGGACCACCGGCCGCCCAAAGGGCTGCCGGCTCACGCACCATAACTGGCTGGCGCAGGTGCGGGCGCTGCTCACGCACCCGATTGGTGCCATTGCTGTTCCGGGTACGCGGGTGCTCACATTCCTGCCCCTGGCGCATGTGCTCTCGCGGGCGGTGTCGTTGGCGGTGGCAATTGGCGGAGCCACCCAATCGCACTGGTCTGATTTCTCGTCCCTGAGCGTGGAGTTTCAACGCGCCCGCCCGAACATGATCCTGGGTGTGCCGCGCGTGTTTGAGAAGGTCCGCAACGGTGCGGCGGCGAACGCGCAGGATAACGGACCCCTGCGGGCAGCGGCGTTCGCCCAGGCCGAGCGCGTGGCGCAGGATTATTCCCGGGCGCTGGACACCCCGGAGGGGCCGTCGCGGGCGCTGCGGATGAAGCACGCCATGTTTGACAAGCTGGTGTACTCAAAAGATCCGGGCGGCTATGGGCGCGTCGGTGAAGTACTGCATTTCCGGCGGGTCAGCTATGAGCCCGGATTTGCTGCACTTTTTCCGGGGCATGGGCGTCACAGTGTACGAGGGCTACGGCCTGACGGAAACCACCGCTGCGGCCGCAGTGAACTTTGATGACAACGTGATCGGCTCGGTCGGCCGTCCGGTGGGTGGTATGTCTGCCCGCATCAACGACGACGGCGAGATCCTGCTCAGGGGCGAGACACTGTTCGATGGGTACTGGAACAACTCGGAGGCCACGGCCGAAAACATTGACCAGGAGGGCTGGTTTCAACACCGGTGACCTGGGTGAACTGCTGGATTCCGGGCATATCGTGATCACCGGCCGGAAGAAGGATTTGATTGTCACCGCCGGAGGAAAGAACGTGTCCCCCGGTCCCTTGGAGGATCGCCTGCGCAGCCACCCCCTGATCAGCCAAGCCCTGGTGGTTGGCGATGGCAAACCCTATGTGGGTGTGCTGATTGCACTGGACGAGGCCGCACTGAAGCGGTGGAAGCTCACCCACAACATTCCCGAATCCCGCACGGTCAGCGAGTTGGCGGTGAACCCGACACTGCGCGCGGAGATCCAGGACGCCATCAACGACGCCAACTCGCTGGTGTCGCATTCCGAGTCCATCAAGAGGTTCTACATCCTGGATCGTGACCTGTCGGAGGAGGAAAACGAGCTCACCCCGACCATGAAAATCAAGCGTAACGTGGTGGTCCGCCGCTTCAAGAAGGAGATCGACCAGATTTATAAGCGGTAGGAAACAACCCCCCCCATTTGGTACCCACGTTACGGCGTGTGTCGCGTGTCCGGCGCGGCACACACCGAATGTGCTGAATGTGTTTTAAGGTGATTCTCCGTTAATATCTCAACACCATGGTGCGCCCACGCGGCAGCACAAGCACGCAAGAGTAAAGGAGCAGCCCGTTGAACCTGGCCGACGATGCCCTGCTCCGCCACCGTGAACTCACCCAAGAGGTGTACAACATTGGTGACGAGGTGGCGCAATACGTGGAAAACCTCGCCGAGGCCATCGCCGACTGGGATGCGGAGCTTGTGGAAGACTGCCTCATGGAAATCGAGGTGATCCTCACCGAAGCGCGAGACGACTCCCGCCGCGTGGTCGCGGAACTCACAGGCGTGCGCCACGCCCTGACCTCCGGCATTCGCTCGGGAACGGTGAGCGTGCGTGCACCGTGGGGGTTGCACGACGTCGAAAAGCGCACCGAAAAACCCACGCTGATCACCGACCGCACGCTGACCGACAAATTCCCGCTCGGCGAAACCCCGGTGATCGTGCGGGAATTCACCACAGCGCTGTGCGCGCGCACGGACCTGGTGATTGAGCACTGCCACCACATCGTGGAATGGGTGCTGGAATGCACCGCCCTGGCGGCCGACGACCTGGACGTGCTGTCCCTGCCGCTGCTGTACACGCAGTCCAAGCAGCTGGTGGAATCCGCCGCCTATGCTTGGCTGGAAACCGTCAGCCCGCAAACACCCCACCTACGTTCGCACCATGCGCGGTTCGAACCCTCCCGCGTTCCTGTTGAGCGCGCGCGTATCGACGCCGTGGTGGCCAAGGTAGCGGCCAAACGCACCCAGGCAGCAAGCGGCAGGCGCGGCGGATACGCCTCATGAGCAATCCCTTCGGGGTGTACGTTCACGTCCCGTTCTGCGCGTCACGCTGTGGGTACTGCGACTTCAACACCTACACCCCCGGCGAACTGGGTTCCTCCGCGAGTGTGGACTCCTACCTGAATGCCCTGGACATCGAGCTGGAGCTAGCTGCGGAAAGCCTCGGCGGGGCGTTGCAGCCCGCCGACACCGTGTTTGTTGGCGGGGGCACCCCCTCCATGCTCGGAGCTTCGGGGCTTGCACAAGTGCTGGGATACGTGCGCAAAAGTTTCGGCATCGCGCCGGGTGCGGAAGTGACCACCGAATCCAACCCAGAATCCACCTCTCCCGAATTCTTCGAGGGGCTGCTGGAGGCGGGCTACACGCGGGTGTCGCTGGGCATGCAATCCGCATCCAGCCGTGTCCTGCAGGTACTGGAACGCCGCCACACCCCAGGGCGGCCCTGTGGAGGCCGCGAAAGAAGCCCGCGCCGCCGGATTCGAGCACGTCAACCTGGACATGATCTACGGAACCCCCGGCGAAACCGACGACGACGTGCGTGCCACCCTCGAAGCCGTGCTCGCCGCTGAAGTGGACCACGTATCCGCGTACTCCTTAATCGTGGAAGACGGCACAGCCATGGCCCGCAAAGTTCGGCGCGGGGAACTGCGGGTAACGGACGAAGACGTTCTGGCCAGCCGCTACGCACTGATTGACGGTGTGCTCAGCGTCGCCGGTTTCGACTGGTACGAAGTCTCCAACTGGGCGCGCCCCGACGGCGAATGCCGCCACAACCTTGGCTATTGGCGTGACTACGACTGGTGGGGTGCAGGCCCCGGCGCCCACTCCCACCTCGGCGATCGACGCTTCTTCAACGTCAAACACCCCGCCCGCTACGCCCAACACTGCACGGCGGGGGCGTTGCCCATTGCCGAAGAAGAACACCTAAGCCCCCACGACAGGCACGTGGAGAAAGTGATGCTGGGGTTGAGGTTGCGTGAGGGGATTGCGCGTTCTTTGTTTGGCGAGGGTGCCGAGCGGGCGCTGCGACACTACCAGGACCGAGGCTTGCTCACACTTGACGACGACCGCGTCTACCTCACCGAATCCGGTCGCCTCCTCGCCGACGGGATTATAGCTGATGTATTGATTGCTGAGGAGGAATAGGGGAGGGATTGGTAGCGTTTTGCAGGGTAAGCTCCTGAAGCTGCAGTCTGCTCAGTTCGGGTGAACGTTGCTCAAGGGTTGCTAGGGGTGCGGTATGTCTTCTGAACTGGGTTTTTGCTGAAATTACATCGTTCGGGTGGGAAACGGTGTAGTTATGATCGGCCTTGTCAAGTGTGCTGCTGCTCAAGCACGAAAATGGGGTGTTTTTCGGCTTGGAGATAAGCACATTTGTGCAAACGTGGGTGGTTTCTAGTGGTCGTGGAAACACTTCACTTACATATCATTGCCGTCCAAGCCTAACAGCTGCGCCATACGCTCAGCCGGAGTATCAAACCCCAACGTTTTACGCGGACGACTATTTAACTGCGCGGCCACAAACTCCAAATCCGCAGCTGTATGCACACCCAAATCAGTGCCTTTAGGGAAATACTGCCGCAACAGCCCATTCGTATTCTCATTACTGCCCGCTGCCACGGGGAACCCGGATCACAGAAATACACCGGACAGCCAGTAGCAACACTAAACCATCGGTGACCAGCCATCTCACTGCCCTGATCCCAGGTCACCGACCCGCGCACTTGCTCCGGCAGCCCACCAATGGCAGCAACCAACCCGTCACGCACCTGGAGGGCATCATGCCCATTCGGTAGGTGCAGCAACATCACATACCGTGTGCTGCGTTCCACCAGAGTACCGATAGCGGTTTTATTACCCGCCCCCATAATCAAATCCTCCCAATGCCCCGAACAGCCCGGTCTTCCACGGTGGCGGGGCGATCAGAATCATCACCATAGGGTCGCGAAACCGCTGCCGACTTTGTTTGGGCCGGCGGGGTTTACGCACCGCACGCCCCTGTCGTAGACAGGCTTTAATGTGCTGTTTCAACTCGCCTTTCGCTTGAACAAACAGTGCCTGATAAATGGTTTCGGTACACACCCACATAGTCTGGTCATCAGGGTGCAGCTTACGCAACCGCCCGGCAATCTGCTCTGGTGACATCCGCTGTCCCAGCATCTGCCAGATTGCCTCGCCCAGTGCTGGGTTGGCGTCGATTTTGCGTTGCTTCGGGCGAAGCGTTTAAGCACTGACATCCGCTGTGCGTGCTGGGGCATACTCACAATCCAAAGTCATCGGCGTGGCGTGTGAGTTCCTTGCTGATAGTGCCGCGTGAGCGGTCAATCGCCGGGCAATCGCCCGGATGCTGTGTCCTTGGTTTTTCATATCCGCAATGATTTCGCGTTCCTCAATGGACAGAAACTTGGTGTGGATGCGTTGGTCAATCCGGTGTTGTGGGATGACCTGGACAGGTATTGAGGTTCGGCCGTCGACGTAGGGCATAAGCTGCATAAGTCTTTATCAATGAAGGCATCCGGCCCGTCGGGGATGAAGGGACGTGGGCCGTGGGAGGTTCTGGTGACTCCTCGGTCGAAGTCTCTGCCGCTGCTTTCGTGTAGGCCTAGGGCTGCGATGGCGTCTTTGCGGGACAAGGCGTTGATGCGTAGGCGGAGGTATGCGCAGCGTCGGGTGGTATGTGCTGCGGTGCGTCCGTGTTGGGGGCGTTGCCAGAGTCCCAGTTCCACCCCGATGTCGTAGACGGTGGCGACCCGGACGTGAGTGTGGCGGGCAATGTCCATGGGTTTCCAGCCTGCCTGCCAGCATTCGGCGACGTAGTCGCGCATGTGTTGGGATGTGCGATGTCGTTGGAAGGGGAGATCATGGTTGTGGGCGGCGCGGTAGGCCAGGTAGTGGGGGATGCCGACAGTGTCTGCAGCTAGTTGTATCGTGGTCCCACCGCGTACCAGGTCGATGAACTGCTCGATCGGGTCACGATTCGGGTCATGGTGTTGGGGTTGGGAGGATCCCATCAGAGGAAAGCACCGCCTATCACTGATCAGGGGGTGTTTCCACAACCACTAGAACCCAAGGTGCTTGTCATATAGGTCCACTGCCAGGTCCGAAAACACCCTGTTTCCGTACCCAGCGATAGACCTTTTTCTACGCAAGCGTTTGCACTAGCATTGTTCAATGATCCAAACGGTGCTACGGCCCATCAAACTCGCGTTTCCCGGATTTTCTGGCGCGCTGATAGAGGCACTGTTCTAACGATTTACGCGATTGTGGTCTGCTAAGATACCTCGCCCTGCGTTGGAGTTTTCACTATGATCATTCTATCCTGTGCTTCAACGACGAGATGGACGGTGGGTTTGGCGGCTACTTCTTTTGAAGAGTTTTGTGATCTAATCTGACCGAATTTGTGTATGAGGATGAAGATTTGGAGTAGCGTGTTAGGTGGGGATGGTCTATAAAACCATCCGCACCTACTTTTCCCCAACCTTCCCCTTAAAGTCAATAGTCACCTGGTACATTCCGCGCATGATTTTGATCATGAACATGCCGAAGCGGAATGTGAAGAGGGGGAGTTGTCGTCGTAGGCTGCGTGGGAAGTAGTCGAGGAAGTTGAAGGTGACGTGGACGTCGGAAATGTTGTCGCTCCAGGTGCGGGGTGTGTAGGGGTCTTTGAGTTTGAATGGCATGGGCGTGGGTGTGCCGTTTTTAGCAACCATGCGTTCGCTGCGCTCGGTCATGGAAGGGCTTTCGGCGTCGTAGGTGAGGCGGCCGCCGGGGAAACGTTCGGCCATGGCGGTGACTAGCGCGCGGACGTCGTCTATGTCGAGGTAGAAGAACACGCCTGCGGCGACAGCAATGACGCCACGGCTGGCATCAACGTGGTTGAGCCATTCCAGGTCGGTGGCGGAGTAGGGTAGGTCTTGTTCGTTGTCGGCGCGGGGGATCCAGCGTGCGCGCATGTCTATGACGTCGGGGAAGTCGAGGTTGTAGATGGTGCAGTCGTAGCCGCCCAGGTCTTGGGCGAGGCTGTCCAGGCCGCAGCCGATGTTCACCACGGCGGCACCGGGGTGTTCGTCAAGGTAGCGGGTAATTTCTAGCACGCTGATGCGGTGTCTCAGCCCGTAGATGATGGTGGGGAATCCCTCCATCGCTTTTGCAGTGGTTCCTTCTTTGCGGGCTATTTCCTCAGCTTGTCGCGCCCAGGGGTCGGGGAAAAGGTCAGGCCACTGGCGGGAGGCGAGTGCACGGCCGAGTAGCGGGTAGAAAAGTGTCTGCGATACGTTATCCATGTCTGTAGGTTAGGGGACGCTTGGTTGGCATACTAGAGGGTGTGACTCGGTAGATCATCCCCAGAACCGAACCCAGCCCCAGACCCGCAACCAGAACCAACACCCACTAAGAACCAACACCTACTAAAAAGCCAGCACCACCCAAGAACCCAACAAACCACAAGGAGTGCCTGCTATGTCTAGTGCTACGCAGCGTCGTCGCCATGAGGTTTTGCGTGCGATTGTGGCGGATTATATTGCCTCGCAGGAGCCGGTGGGGTCGAAGACCCTGGTGGATCGCCACAGTCTGGGCGTGAGTTCGGCGACAATCCGTAATGATATGGCTGCGCTGGAGTCGGAGGGCTATATCGAGCAGCAGCACGCCAGTTCGGGTCGGATTCCCACGCAGAAGGGGTACCGCCTGTTTGTGGATTCCATCAACGAGGTAAAGCCCCTATCCCAGGCGGAGCACGCTGCTATTTCTAGGTTTTTGAACGAGGGCGTGGACGTGGAGGATGTGCTGCGCCGTTCGGTGCAGTTACTGAGCCAGCTGACTCGCCAGGCGGCGGTGGTGCAGTTGCCCACGTTGAAGGTGTCGCGGGTGCGGCATTGCGAGGTGGTCACTATTTCCGCACTCAGGCTTTTGCTTGTGTTGATCACGGACATAGGCCGGGTGGAGCAGCGCAACGTGGAGCTGGGTGCCGCGGTGTCAATGGAGCAGGCTGCCCGGTTGAAGGAGGTGCTGAATCAGGCGCTGGTGGGTAAAACCCTGTCGGACGCGAGTGTGTCTTTGGCGGATCTCGCCAGCAACGCCCCGGAGGATATTCGGGATGCCGTGATTCGCTCATCAACAGTGCTCATTGAAACGCTGGTGGAGGCCCCGAGTGATCGCCTGATTTTGGCGGGTGCGTCGAATCTGAGCCGCATGAGCGGGGATCTCCCTGCGGTCCTGGAGGCCCTGGAGGAGCAGGTGGTGGTGTTGAAACTGCTGTCTACTGCCCGGGATTTGGGTGAGGTGCAGGTGAGCATCGGCGAGGAGAACGAGGACGAGGATTTGTACACCACCTCGATTGTCACCACTGGCTTTACGGTGCGACGGGGGCCACGTTCGGCGGGCTGGGTGTGGTGGGCCCCACGTACATGGACTATTTGGGAACAATGTCTAAGGTGTCAGCTGTTGCACACTATGTCAGCCGGGTACTCGCTGGGCAGTAAACCACTCCCGTGCAGTACACTGTGGTGACGTTATTTTAAGAACCAACAAAATAAAAGGAAGTTTGTTTTCACTGTGGCTCGTGACTATTACGGCATTCTCGGAGTTGACCGTTCGGCTTCGGACGCTGAGATTAAAAAGGCGTACCGCTCGCTGGCCCGCAAGTACCACCCAGATGTGAATGGCACGGAGGAAGCCGCGACGAAATTCCGGGAAATTTCGATTGCGCAGGAAGTTCTGCTCGACCCTGAAAAGCGACGCATCGTGGACATGGGCGGCGACCCGTTGGAGCAGGCTGCGGCCCCGGGCGGCGGTTTCGGTGGTTTCGGCGGCGGCCTGGGCGACATTTTCGAGGCGTTCTTCGGGGCCGCTGCGGGTGGCCGCGGCCCGCGTTCCCGCGTCCAGCCGGGTAACGACGCCCTGCTGCGCACCACCATCACCCTTGGTGAGGCGTACAGCGGCGTGAAGAAGGACATCACGGTGGATACCGCCGTCCTGTGCGATCACTGCTCGGGCACCGGCTCGGAGTCGAAAGCCAAGCCCGTCCCGTGTGCCAGCTGCCAGGGCACCGGCGAAATCCAGGAAATGCAGCGTTCCTTCCTAGGTAATGTCATGACTTTCCCGGCCCCTGTCCCACGTGCCAGGGCTTCGGGGAGCGCATCACCGACCCTTGCCACAAGTGCGGCGGTGACGGTCGCATGCGGGCGCGCCGCGATCTGGTGGTGAATGTTCCCGCCGGTATCAACGACGGCATGCGCATCCGCATGGCGGGTCAAGGCGAGGTCGGTACTGGTGGCGGCCCTGCTGGCGACCTGTATGTTGAGGTGTCCATGGAACCCCACCCGGTGTTCCGCCGCGATGGTGATGATCTGCACATGACGCTCACCGTGCCCATGGTGGACGCCGCGCTGGGCACCGATATTGAGGTAGAGGCTCTGAGCGGCGAGCAGTTGACGGTGCATGTCGTGCCGGGTTCGCAGCCCTCGGATCAGATTCACCTGCCGGGTGCGGGCATGCCGAAGCTGCGCGCCGATGGCACGGGCGATGTGATCGCGCATGTTGAGGTGACGGTTCCAAAGGAGCTGGATTCGGAGTCTCGCAAGCTTCTGGAGCAGCTGCGCACACACCGCGAAGAAACGTCTGAGGTGCGCCTGGCGGCTGCGGAGCAGGAGAATCTGTTCTCCCGCCTGCGCAACAGGTTCCGCAGGTAGTATGTCGCTTCCGGTTTTTCTTTTCGACGCCCCGATTCCCTCCGACGGCACGCAGATAGAGCTGACCGGCCCGGAGGCACGCCACGCGGTGACGGTGACCCGCTTGCGCGTTGGCGAGCGCATCATGCTTGTCGACGGCCGCGGCACCACCGCCGAGGTGCTGGTCACCGCCGTCAGTGGCAAGGATCGGTTGGTGGGGGACGTCGAGAAGCGGACGCAGGTGCCGCAACCCACGCCGCAGGCTGATTGTAGTGCAGGCGTTGCCGAAGTCGGAGCGTTCGGAGTTGGCGGTGGATTTGGCCACCCAGGCCGGGGCGGATGTGATTGTGCCGTGGCAGGCGTCGCGGTGCGTGGCCAAGTGGCAGGGGGCGAAGCGCGAGAAGGGCGTGGCTAAATGGCGTGCGATGGCGGTGTCGGCGGCGAAGCAGTCGCGACGCAGCTGGGTTCCCGAGGTGCGGGACGTGCAGGACACCGCAGGTATCATGGCGCTGATTCGTGAGGTCGTGGCCGACGGCGGCCTGGCGTTGCTGCTGCATGAGGATGCCACGGCGTCGTTTAGCAGCATCGATTTTTCCACCTGCCCGCAGGTGCTGTTCGTGGTCGGACCGGAGGGCGGGCTTGCCCCGGACGAGGTGGCGGAGTTCACCCACGCGGGGGCGCGGGCGGTGCTGCTCGGGCCGGAGGTGTTGCGCACGGCGAGCGCGGCGATGGTGGCGTTAGGGCCCTAGGGGTGTGCTCAGGGCGCTGGTAGAGTAGCTGCGGAGGTATTTTCTTGGCCATTTATAGCAAGTCGGACATCGCGACCCAGACCTACGAGCTGGAGCCAGCGGTGGCGCAAACCGTGTTGGGCACGCATGATGACAATTTAAAAGTGTTGGAAAACCAGCTGGCTGCGGATATTTTCGTGCGTGGCACCGCCGTGACCCTGACCGGTCCGACGCATGAGATTGCGCGCGCCCGCAAGGTGCTGGACGAGCTGCAGGCCATAGCGCGGCGCGGGCACGTGATCAGCCCCGAATCGGTGAAGCAGGCGGTGGCTATTGTGACGGTGGAGGCACCTTTGTCAGTCTCAAAGGCGCTGGCGGAGAACATCATTACCCGGCGCGGCAAGGCGATCCGCCCGAAAACTCTGGGCCAGAAAGAATACGTGGATGCCATTGACCAGAACACCATTGTGTTTGGTCTGGGTCCTGCGGGTACTGGTAAAACGTATTTGGCCATGGCGAAGGCCGTGCAGGCGCTGCACGCCAAGCAGGTCAGCCGCATTATTCTGACGCGTCCGGCGGTGGAGGCGGGGGAGAAGCTGGGCTTTTTGCCGGGCACGTTGAATGAGAAGATTGACCCGTATTTGCGGCCGCTGCATGATGCGTTGCGGGACATGGTGGAGCCGGAGATGATTCCGAAGCTGATGGAGGCCGGGATTGTCGAGGTGGCACCGCTGGCGTACATGCGTGGGCGGACGCTCAATGATGCGTTTGTGATCCTGGACGAGGCGCAAAACACCACCCCGGCGCAGATGAAGATGTTTCTGACGCGACTGGGTTTCGGCTCGAAGATGGTGGTCACGGGCGATATTACTCAGGTGGATTTGCCTGGTGGGCAGAAGTCCGGGCTGCGGCTGGTGCGTCATATTCTGCGCGGCGTGGATGATGTGCATTTCTCGGAGCTGGGCAGCGATGACGTGGTGCGCCACCAGCTGGTCAGCGCGATTGTGGATGCCTACGACGATTATGAGACGGCCCAGATTGCTAAGCAGGAGCGGGCTGAACAGGGCAAACGAGCCCAGCGGGAGGAGCGCGAATGAGCATTGAGGTGTTTAACGAGTCCGGGTATTCCTACACGCCCAGCGAGCGGGAGGCTGAGGTTTTGGAGGATTCCGCCGATGTGGGCGTGAATGAGGAAGCTCTGGTTGATGTGGCGTCCTTTGCCTTGAAGTGTATGGATGTGCACCCGGATGCGGAGTTGTCCATTCACATTGTGGATTTGGATACCATCGCGGATCTGCATGTTCGTTGGTTGGATTTGGAGGGGCCGACGGATGTGATGAGTTTCCCCATGGATGAGTTGGCACCCGGGTCGGGGCGTCCTGATGCGCCAGATCCGGGGCCGTCGATGCTGGGCGATATTGTGCTGTGCCCTGATTTTGCGAACAGGCAGGCCCGAAAGGCGGGCCATGGCCTGGGCCATGAGTTGGCGCTGTTGACGGTGCACGGCTGTTTGCATCTGCTGGGCTACGATCACATCACTCCCGCCGAGGAGAAGGAGATGTTTTCCCTGCAGAATGAGATTCTGGCGGACTGGTATGACGATCTTGCCGCGCGCGGGGTGGTGTATCAGCCGAAGCCGATGAATCCGGGTGCGTTTCCAACTGCGGCGGAGCGCGAGCAGCTGGACCGGGACATGCAAGAAGACTCGAAGACCGATCCCGGCACCGACGCCCCAGGAGCTGACGGGCGCTAGATGGAATCCTTTGTGATGGGCGTTGGCGCCGTGGCGGCGCTGTTGTCCGCTGGCGTGTTGAATGCCGTGGAGACAGCCGTGGCCATGATTTCCCGCGCCCAGGTGGAGGAGGATGCGAAGGAAAATGTGCCGGGCGCGCAGCGCCTGCTGGCGATGTTGGACCGCAAGTCGGAACACATTAACTTATTGGTGCTGCTCAGCCGCTTGTTGGATGTGACGGCGGCGGTGTTGACGGGCGCGTTGGCCCTGCAGCTGATTTCGTCCAGGCTGTGGGCGATGGTGGCGGCGATCGCGGGAGTGACGCTGGTGATGTACACGATTATCGGCATTTCCTCACGCACGCTGGCCCGCCGGAACCCCTATGTGGTGGCCAGGAATTCAGCCTTGGCGTTGTCCACAATGGCGTGGCTGTTGGGCCCAGCGGCGAATGCCCTGGTGTGGGTGGGTAATAAGCTGGTTCCGGGTGAGCCGTTTCAGGGCGGCCCGTACACCTCTGAGGTGGCGCTGCTGGAGATGGTGGATTTTGCCCAGGAGCGCGGCGTGGTGGAGGTGGATGAGCGCCGGATGATCCAGTCAATCCTTGATTTGAGTGACACGACGGCGCGCTCGGTGATGGTGCCGCGCCCGGAGATGGTGTGGATTGAGGCGGATAAAACCGCTGGCCAGGCCACGGCGTTGTGTGCGCTCGGGGCATTCCCGCATTCCGGTGGTGGGGGAGAATGTGGATGACATTGTGGGGGTGGTGTATTTGAAGGATGTGGTTCAAAAGACGTATCACAAGACGGATGCTGGCCGTGGGGTGTCTGTGTCGGAGGTAATGCGGCCCGCCACGTTTGTGCCGGATTCGAAGAAGCTTGATGATCTGCTGGAGCAGATGCAGCGTGAAACGTTTCCACATTGCGATGCTGGTGGATGAGTACGGCGGCATCGCTGGGCTTATTTCCATTGAGGATATTTTGGAGGAAATCGTTGGTGAGATCGCCGACGAGTACGACGACGCGGAGGTCGCCCGATTGAGCAGATCGGTCCCCGAACCTTCCGCGTGGTCTCGCGCTTAAGCTTGGATGACCTGCACGATCTGGTGGATGAGACGCTGGATGAGGATCTGGTGTTCAGCGAAGAAACCCTGGATCAGGTGGACACCGTCGGTGGCCTGTTGGCGTATGCCCTGGGCAGGGGTTCCGCTGCCGGGGTGACGGTGGAGCATTCGGGCCTGCGCTTGACGGCGGAGGCCAGCGTGACCGTCGCGGCCGTATGCGGGTAACCTCAGTGCTTATCGACGTCCAGCAGCCCGCCGATCCACTCGAACACTAAAGGAGTCCCCATGTTTTCTGACACTCGGAGGGTTTCAGGTCAGGTTTTGTCAGTTTTGTTGGCCGCCCCAACACCGGCAAGTCAACGCTGACAAATGCGCTGGTGGGGCAGAAGATCGCCATCACGGCCGACCAGCCGGAAACCACCCGCCACCCCATCCGGGGCATTGTGCACCGCGAGGATGCGCAGGTGATCGTGGTGGATACTCCCCGGCCTGCACCGCCCCCGCACGCTGCTGGGTGAACGCTTGAACGAGGTGGTCAAAGACACCTACGCCGATGTGGACGTGATCGGGGTGACCGTTCCCGCTGATGAGAAGATCGGCCCCGGCGACCGCTGGATTGTGGAGGCCGTGCGCAGGGTCGCTCCCAAGACCACGCTGCTGGGCGTGGTGACCAAGGTGGATAAAGTGTCGCGTGATCGGGTGGCGGAGCAGCTGATGGCGGTGCACGAACTCCTGGGCGGGGAATGCGAGGTGGTTCCCGTTTCTGCGGTGAGCGGGGAACAGGTTGATGTGCTGCTGGATGTGATTGTGTCGCTGCTGCCGGAGGGGCCGAAGTTCTACCCGGATGATCACGTCACGGATGACGATGTGAATACCCGCATGGCGGAACTGATCCGCGAGGCCGCACTGTCGGGCCTGAAGCACGAGCTGCCGCACTCGGTGGCGGTGGAGATCGACGAGGTGCTGCCTGACCAGGACCGCGAAGGTGTGCTGAATGTGCATGCGGTGCTGTACGTGGAGCGCCCCGGCCAGAAAGAGCATCATTGCGGGTAAAGACGGCCGTCGGCTCAGCGGCATCGTGCACCGCGCCCGCCTGGAGATTATTAAGTTGCTGAACCAGAACATTTACCTGGATCTGCGCATTAAAGTGCTGAAAAACTGGCAGTCCGACCCGAAGGCGTTGGGACGTCTGGGTTTCTAAGTGGCTAGGGAGAATTACCGGGAACGCGCCGTGGTGGTGCGCTCCTACGATTTCGCGGAGGCCGACCGCATTGTTGTGCTGCTCACCCGCGGCCACGGTCTGGTGCGCGGCGTGGCAAAGGGGGTTCGGCGTTCCAAAAGCAGGTTTGGTTCCCGCGTGCAGTTGTTTGTGGAGTTGGATGTGCTGCTCTACCCAGGTCGCGCGCTTGCGAACATCACCGCCGCCGATACCGTCTCCTATTTCGGGGCCGGCATCATTGAGGATTACCCGCGCTACACCACCGCCTGCGCCGCCCTGGAGGCCGCCGAACGCCTGGCCGTCGCGGAAAACGGCGAAGACCCGTTTCTTTACGACGCCCTGCTCACCACCCTCCGCCGCATCCAACAGCACCCAGACCCCACCCTGGTATTGGACGCTTTCTTACTGCAAGCCATGGACCACGCTGGCTGGGCGCCCAGCCTATTCAACTGCGCGCAGTGCGGCAAACCCGGCCCGCATCGCGCTTTCCACCCGGAGGCCGGGGGAGCGGTGTGCACGGAATGCCGTCCGCCGGGATCCGCCACCCCGCCCCCAGAGGCGCTGCGGGTGATGTGGTGGTTGGCACACAACCAGTGGCGAGCTGTGGACGCCGCGCGGGAGGCGTCGATAAGCGCGGGCGATGGTTTTTTCGATGACGTGTCACATCACGTACACCAGATGACCCGGGCGCATGTGCACTGGCACATGGAGCGTAAAGTGCAGGCTCTGGATTTTGTCGACGGTGGTGGCACAATAGGGGGGTGACTGTCTTCTCAACCACCCCTGCGGTGCCCGACGAGTTTCTGCCCACGCACGTCGCCCTGGTCATGGACGGCAACGGCCGGTGGGCGCAGGAACGCGGGCTGCCGCGCACGGAAGGACACAAACGCGGCGAGGCGGTGCTGCTCAGCATTGTCGACGCCTGCCTCGAACTCGGCATCCCCTACCTCTCCGCCTACGCCTTCTCCACGGAAAACTGGCGGCGCAGCGTGGGGGAGGTGCGCTTCCTCATGGGGTTCAACCGCGACGTGCTGCGGCGCCAACGCGACGGCCTGCACGACAAAGGCGTGCGTATCCGCTGGGTGGGGCGTCGCCCGCGCCTGTGGCGCAGCGTAATCCGCGAACTGGAGACCGCCGAGGAACTCACCAAAGACAACACCGCCATGACGCTCGCCATGTGCGTCAACTACGGTGGCCGCGCCGAAATTGTCGACGCCGCCCGCAGCATCGCCGCCCTCGCCGCCGAGGGGAAACTCCGGCCCGAGGACATCAACGAAAAAAACTTCGCTGATTTTCTCGACGAGCCCGACATGCCCGATGTTGACCTGTTCCTGCGCCCCTCCGGCGAGAAACGCACCTCCAACTTCCTGCTCTGGCAATCGGCCTATGCCGAAATGGTGTACCAGGACAAACTCTTTCCCGACTTCACCCCCGACGACCTCTACGCCGCAGTGCTGGAATACGCGCGGCGCGACCGCCGATTCGGTGGGGTGAAATAGATGACAGCATCCTCCGCAGCAACGCCGACCGCGCCAACCCGCAAGCAAATCAAACGCTGGCAGCGCTACCTGGCCAACGAACGCGCGAAGCTGCCGTCTATCGTGAACTCGCCCTGAAAAAGCAGGGTGAGGAACGCGAAATTTGCTGGGCATCGCCGAGGCCGAGGCCCTCCACGAAGAACATTGGCGAACCCTCCTTGGCGACCACGTGGGCATGCCGCGCAGGCCCGACTACTCCACCCTGCTCATGGGGTTTTTGGCCAAACGATTCGGCTCCGTGTTCACCCTGGCCTGATGCAATCCGCCGAGGCGCGCACTCCCTACGAAAAAGACGACGACGCCACCGACCAGATGACCGCCGACGAGCGCATCCACGCCGAAGTGGTGCGCGGACTCGCTGCTAGCCGGGAGAAAATGTCCGGCAACTTCACGCCGCCGTGTTCGGTGCCAACGACGGCCTGGTATCCAACCTGGCGCTGGTGCTCGGCGTGGTCGGATCGGGTGTAGACACCAGTTATGTGCTGCTCACCGGCATTTCCGGGCTGCTCGCCGGGGCGCTGTCTATGGGCGCGGGCGAATACGTGTCCGTGTGCTCCCAAAGGGAACTTCTTGAAGCCTCCGCGCCCAGCCCCGACACCGACGGGGCGCTTCCCAAACTGGACATCAACGCCAACGAACTCGCTCTGGTATACCGCGCCCGCGGCATGGATCCCGACGCCGCCGAAGCACATGCTCGAAAGGTGCTGTCCAGTGTGCGAGGCTCAGGTGTTGGTTCGGGCTTGGGGGGTGTTTCAGGTGGTGCGCCGGTGGGGGCTGCCCCCCACGCAAACGCTGAAGTTGTGGGAAGTGGCTGGTCAGCAGCGCTGTCCAGTTTCCTCTTCTTCGCCTCCGGGGCGCTGATTCCCATCCTGCCCTTCATTTTTGGTGCCAGCTCCGTGGTGGCCGCTGTGTTAGCCTGCATGCTCGTTGGCATTGCGCTGATGTGCACCGGTGGAATCGTGGGCGTGTTGTCGGGCACCTCGCCCGGACTCCGAGCGCTGCGACAACTCGCGATTGGCCTGGGGGCTGCGGGGATTACCTATGGACTGGGCAACCTCTTCGGGGTGGCGCTGGGATAGTGGGATAGCCGTTTGGGTTGTGCAAAGTTTAGCATACCGTCAGGTGCGGCAATGGGGTGTTTTGGGCTTGGGTGTATCGGAACTTTGCGGGGTGGCTGGCGGCATTGTGGTGGAGCGCAGCGGTTATGTGGTTGGTGATGCTCTATCAAACTTCCACATTTGCCTGGTCAAACGTG